>BNJT01002858.1_pt1 | contig 159584 bp, 316 predicted proteins | sample 8540491 | NCBI WGS metagenome assembly BNJT01 (sample SAMD00202455, study PRJDB9452) | human saliva metagenome | host: Homo sapiens
CCGACCCGTCGTTCTGCCGGACGGAATTCTCGACCTACCCCGCTGATTGGGAACTACGGTACGGCAGAGAAATTTATGCAGTCCGCCGCCCTTTGTGCAGCTTTGTCGTCAGTGAGCTCTGCGATGCGCCGAATAATTGGCAATCCGAGAAGAGCTTGATTGGTTTTCTTACGCAGAGCGGTTCGTGCCTCTGCATAACGTAGACACGCGAGCGGTGACACGCATATCCGCTGCGGAAACCGATGAAGGGCGTGATCATCCCGACGGTACGGAGCCGGATGAGATCGCTGCACTGCAGGCGGGAGGAGCTGCCGCGGTGATCTCGGTAGCAATGGTTACAACGCCTGAGGTCTATGTCATGGAGACGGATCAGGAGGACGCGCCGCATATTGCCGCGCTGGACTTCATCCAAGCGCAACATTTTGGAGAATATCAACCGCCTTGGTGCGAATCACGGTACTGCCTGCGTACACGAGTGCCGAGGAGGTGCTCGCTGAATCCGACGGCATCTTTCTGTCCAACGGACCGGGAGACCCACCAGGATGTGCCTGAAGATTGTCGCGGAGATTCAGAAGATGGCGGAAAAGAAGCCGATCTTTGGCATCTGCCTCGAGAGCAACTGCTCGCGCGCTCGCCTTTTGGGGCAAAAGCCTATAAGATGAAGTTCAGTATCGCGGCAGCAATCAGCCCGTCAAGAATCTGCGGATGACCGCGTGCATATCTCGGCGCAGAATCACGGCTATGCGGTTGATCCCGCCTCGCTCGAGGGGACGCCGCTCGTCATTACGCATACGAACGTCAACGATATTTACGGTTGAGGGGCTGCGGCATACGTCGCTGCCGATCTTCTCGGTGCAGTACCACCATCAGAGGCTGCGCCGGTACGGCGACAATATGTATCTCTTTGATGGTTCTGGGCACTGATGAAGGGGGTGAGAGGATGCCGCGTAAGGAAAATCTCAATAAAGTCATGGTGATCGGCTCCGGTACATCATTTATCGGACAAGCCGCAGAGTTTGACTATGCCGGCTCTGAAGTATACCGTGCATTGAAGGAAGACCGGGCTGGGTCGTCATCAACAACAACCCTGCTACCATCATGACAGACACCAATATCGCCGACCGTGTTTACATCCCGTTGGAGATCATGAGCGCTGAGAGACGATGGAAGCTCGGCGAGCCGATTCGGAGAGCCTGATTGTCGAGGATGTCCACGCTGTGGATTTTGCCAACACGATCAGCTGCCTGTCATCGTTCGCCCTCTATACCATGGGCGGTACGGGCGGCATTGCGAGAACGAGGAAGAGTAATCGCCATCGTTATCAAGGGACTGAACTACTCCATGATCGGCGGGTGCTCATCGAGCGCAGTGTCGCGGGATGGAAGGAGATCGGTTCGAGGTCATTCGTGACAGAGCGATAACTGCATTACCGTCTGCAGTATGGAGAATTTTGACCCTACGGGTGTCCATGCGGGAGACAGTATTGTTGTTGCGCCCGCACAGACGCTGACGATCACGAGTATCAGATGCTGCGCGGCGCAAGTCTGCCGGATCTCATCCGCGAGCTCGGCATTGAGGGCGGCTGCAACGCACGGTATGCGCTCGATACGAGAGCGATCAGTGCCTACGTTGTCGAGGTGAATCCGCGCGTCAGCCGTTCCTCCGGCGCTCGCGTCAAAGGCAACGGGCTACCCGATTGCCAAGGTATCGTCGAAGATCTTCATCAGCATACCGCTGGATGAGATCGTCGCTCGGTCACAACGAAGAAGACAAAAGTATGTTTTGAGCCAACCATTGACTACTGCGTGGTGAAGTTCCGCTGGTAATTGACAAGTTCGTCTGCGGATCATGCGCTCCTTTGCAGATGAAGGCGACCGGTCATCAATCCATTGACCGCAGTTTGAAGGTTGCCATCCTCAAGGCGGCACGTTCCCTCGAATCGGCGTGAACCGTCTCTATCTGGAACGCTTTGCCGACTGGGATGATGAACGTCTGGAAAACGGCTTGCCCTCATCGGCAATGGTACATCTTCGTCATGGCGGAGGTGCTGCGCCGCGGCAAGCTGTCCGTGGACGACATCGCGTATCACGAAGGTGGACAAGTGGTTCATCCATAAGCAGAAGCATATCGCCGTGAGCGTCAGCTTGCGGAGGGTAACTCCACGCCGGAGCTTCTCGCCGCTGCGGGGAGTGGGTCAGTCTCGCCGATGTTTCCATCGCCGAGATCACACATAAAGACGCGCGATGAGATCACACGATGCGCCGCAGCAACAATATTCTGCGTGCTATGGATGGTGGATACGTGCTGCTGAGTTCGAGGGCGATGACGCCGTACTACTACTCTCCACCTTCCGCGGGACGGAGGACGGTCGCCGTATCGAACAAGAAAAAGGTGATTGTGCTCAGCTCAAGTGATCCGCATCAGTCGGGGTGTGGGTTGACTGTGCTCGGTGCATTCTGTATGGGCGCTGCGCGGAAATGAGCATCAAGCCATCATCATAGCAACAACAATCCGGAGACGGTCAGCACGGACTTTGACATCTCGGACCGTCTCTACACGGGCCGCTGACGGTGGAAGATGTGCTGAACATCGCCGACAAGGAAGCCGGACAGCATCATTGTCCAGTTCGGCGGACAGACGGTATCAACCTTGCAGCGGAACTGGGCGCGCCGGTCTGCGTCTATGGTACCTCCGTTGACGACTGACCGCTCCGAGGATCGTGAGCGGTTCGATGAAGATTCTTCGACGAGACAGAGATTTCACGCCCTGAGAACATCAGCGTGACAGTCCTCGATGATGCTGTCACGGGTGCGGCGCGTCAGCTATCCGTCATGGTTCGCCCCTCCCTATGTGCTCGGCGGTAGTGCGATGGAGATCGTCTACAATGAGGAAGAACTGCGCGCGACTATGAGCCCGTGCCGTCAAGGTGACACCGGATCATCCCGTGCTCGTGGATCGCTATATGCAGGGCACCGGGTCGAGGTCGATGCGATCTCCGACGGTGTGGATGTCGTGATTCCGGGTATCATGGAGCACATCGAGCGCGCCGGCGTTCGCTCGGGCGACAGTATCGCGGTCTATCCGCCGCAGACCTTGTCTGCGCGCGTGATCTACGATCATCGACTATACGAAGCGCCTTGCGTCGCCCTGCATGTCAGGGGCTGCTCAACATCCAATTCAAATGTGGCGCATGACGGGTGTTCATCATCGAGGTGAATCCGCGTTCGACCATACCGTTCCCTTCCTTTCGAAGATCCTGAACGTCAATATGGTTCACGTTGCATTACAGGTTGCGATGGGGCATACGCTGAAGGAACTCGGCTTCCTCCGGGCTTGTTCGCCGCGTCCTATGTCGCCAAATCAAAGCTGTGTTCTCCTTTGCCAAGATGACGGACGTCGATATCTCGCTTAGGCCTGAGATGGGAAGTCTGCGGGTGAGGTCATGGGCATTGACTATCACTATGCGTGCGCTCTACAAAGGCGGTGTTATCGGTCAGGGCTCAATGTGCCGACCAAGGGCTGCCTGCTCTTTACGGTGGCGGATAAGGATAAGGATGAGCTCAAGCAGCTCACGCGAAGGCATTCTCTAGTTCGACTTCGAGATTGCGGCGACGGAGGGCACAGCGAAGGTTATCGCGTCGCTCGGCATCGACGTCGGTCGTCGGCGAGTCGCATGAGCGCAGCACGGACATCATCGAGATGATCAAGAGCGGGCGCATCAGCTGGTCATCAACACGCTGACACAGGGGAAGCACTCGGCTTTTGACGGCTTCAAGATTCGCCGCGCGACATCGAGCATGGAATTGCGTGTCACCTCGCTCGATACGGCTTGGGTACTCCGTGTCGCGAGTTTTTATGCAAACGGCGCCTCGTCTATGCGCTTGCACTGCAGGACTATGTCGGCGGAGGATGATCTTGCCCTAAGGTAGCAGGGGTACGCTTCATCAGCGGGTCCGATGGCGGGGGTCTATGATCTGACCTTTCTGCTCCGACGGTACCACCAGTGCGCGGTAGGTAAGTTCGTTGGTCGCTGTTCCGCATGGCGGAGCACTCCTGCAACGTCCGCTCGGCTTATCGCGGAGACCTCTGCAGAGGCGAGGGAGATTCGCCTCATCTATCGCGTTGTCGGGCGTGGGACGAAACTTCTCGCTTCGGCGGACGCGGGAAGACGATCTCCGTACTCGGTCCTCTGGGCATGGCCCCAACGTCACGTATCGACATCCGCTGCTTGTCGGAGGAGGATGGAGCTGACGCCCTTCTCTTTTTCGCGGCACGGCGAATCTCCGTGTTGATGGGCGGGCGGACGAAGGCGGAAGCTCTTCTGGAGGAGATCTTCCGCCCCCATGTTCGCGCCGTTCACGCGACGACGGATGACAGTTCGTACGGGACGGAGGCTTTGTAACGACGCTTTTGCCGGAGGGCTCCTGCAGAGGTGACTATGATGCTGTGTCGCCGTCGACCGCCGATCATGATGGAGCGCGTCGCTCAGATGGCGGCGTCCTTTGGGCTGCCCTGTGAGGTGTCGTTGGAGCGCCGCGCGTGCGGTACTCAGGGCATGCCTTTCTGTGCCGTGGATACGAGCAGCGGACGCCGCAAGGTCTGCAAGGACAGTACCGTGTTCCTCTCTGCCGAGGAGGGTGTATGGACGCTCTCATGGTGCGGGGCACGGTATGACGCGCTGCTCTGCACCAATGTTGCGGGCATCGCGATGCGGACGCCTGTTGCTTGCGGCGTCCAGGACGTTCGGCTTTGAGGAGTTCGCGGATTTCGTCGATCTCGCGCGTCTCGGCAGTGTGATGGTCAAGGGGACGACGCTCCTCCCGCGGCGCGCGGAATGATGGGGTGCGGATCGCGGAACCCACGGGATGCTCAACTGCATCGGTCTCGAACAGGGCAGACGATGTTCCTCCATGAGACACTGCCGCGCATCGCCGAACTATGGTATGGTCATTGTCAATATCTCAGCGGTTCCGTGGAGGACTAGCCGGCACTCGCCGCGCGACAGATGTCGCGGGCGTCGCAGCGCTCGAGGTCAGCATCTACGTGTCGAACGTCGGGAGGCAGGTTGTCTTTGGCACGGATCCGCGTGCACGGCGGCAGAGGTCGTGCGTGCGGTCTGCGCGGAGAGCAGACATCCCGTCATCATAAAGCTGTCTCCAGATATGACCAGTATCACGAGTAAACCTCGCTGTAGAAGATGCGGGCGCGGATGCCATCGCGCTCGTCAATACGCTCATCCAGCATGCAGATTGATATACACCGCTGGCAGCCTGTTCTCGGCAATCGGACGGGAGGACTTTTCCGGCCCTGCTGTAAAAGCCGGTTGCCGTGCGCATAGTGTGGAGGTGGCGCATGCCGTCGCGTTCCCGTGATCGGTATGGGCGGGATTGCCCTCGTGGCAGGATGCGGTGGAGTTCTTTCTCTTGCGTGCATCTGCCGTCGCTGTCGGTACGGCGAACTTGCTGATCGGAAATTACTGATGAAAATCTGTGACGGTCTTGGACAGGTATCTGCACGATAAAAAGCTATCGAATATACAGAGACATTGGGAAAAACATGGTAATCGATGTATTTTTCCAATAATTTTTAGAAAAATTTGATCAAAATCGTCGCTTTGTTCCTATGAAATCGTTTCTTTCCGCATCCTACAAGGCGTTAGGGCATTTTGACACCCTCTCCCCAGATGTGGTATAATCTCCCCCGTTGGTATGAGAGACCAAGCAATCGCGTCTGCGTTTGCAGCAGATGAGGGAAAGTCCGAGCTCCATGAGGGCAGTGTGCTGGATAACGTCCAGCGAGGGGTGACCTCAGGGACAGTGCCGTAGAAATTTAAACCGCCGACATCGTCGGTGAAGGGTGGAAAAGGTGCAGTGAGCGCACCAGCGGTCGGGTGACCGGCCGGCTTCGAGTAAACCCCACATGGAGCAAGACCAAATAGGAAGGATTTCCGGCGGCTCGTCAGGCCTTCCGGGTAGCGTCGCTTGAGATGCCTGGCAACAGGTGTCCCCAGATAAATGATTGTCACCGCCTTTTTGGGGGCGGAACAGAACTCAGCTTATTGGTTTCTCGTAGCCAATGTAATTGTACACTTGTGGAAGGAAGTGTTTGCTTACGCTAGAAAATCAAGATTCTTGCGTTATCCGCTATGCTTCTCTGCTCCGCATCAATCGCGAGCGCAGAGTCATTCCAGATCGGTGATCAGGAACGGATGTTGCCGAGATTCAAGGAGCAGCTCTCCAGTTACGGATACGATGTCGCTGCGGACGGTGATTTTCGGTCCGGCAACGGCGGGAGGCAGTAAGGAGTTCAAGCAGCACACGGCCTTGCTGTGGACGGTCTTGTGGAGTCAACCCTGCGAGGCTCTTCTCGGAAGGCGATGCCGCAGGTCAGCCGCGGCTCGAACTATTTCGTGCGCCGCATTGTTTCGGACTCCATGCAGTACCTCGGTGTGCCGTATTCGTTCGGCGGAACGACACCGGCAGGGTTTCGACTGCTCCGGCTTTGCTCGCTACGTCTTCGCTAACGCGATGTATCTCCGCGTACGGCAGACCGCGCAGTATGAGTCGGCTATCCCGTCTCGTCAGCAGAGATGGTTCCGGCGATCTCGTCTTTTTCTCCACGTATGACTATGATTCCGTCGCACGTCGGCATCTACCTCGGTGATAGCACTTCATCAATGCCTCGTCGAGCCGTGGGGTCGCGATTGATAATCTGTACGGCGGCTATTGGGGCGCATGCTATATCGGTGCACGTCGCGTGATGTGATGATGCAGAAGTCTGAGAGGGGCTCAGCCCTCTTTTTGATAGGGAGCGATTCGGATGGCGGATGATTTTCTTACTCCTGCTCATCTTCTGATGGTCTACTATGTCTTGGCGATGAGCTGTCCACGATAATAATATAGAAGATAGTTGCATTCTTTCCTAAATTTGAGTGAGCTGAGGAGCGTGTAGAAGGTGGAAGATCGGTGGTATCTGGCGGCGCTTCCTGCGCTGTCCGCAGGTGGGCAGCGTTCGTATGCAACGGCTGCAAAAGGTATGTCCTGCGGCCAAAGGATGTATGGTCGATGACCGCCCGCGGAACTGCGTGCGACAGGAGCACTCACGGATGCTGCTGCCGACACCTTGCACAGCACATACAGGGGATCCTAACCTGCCGGAACGCATCGCGGAGGACTGCCGACGCACTGATGTGTCGATGGTGACGATGGAGGATGAATGTTATCCGCTCGTTTTGCGCGAGATCTTTGACCCGCCGCTCGTGCTCTACTATCGTGGCACACTTCTGCCTGACGCACGGCGCATGGCGTCGTCAGCGCGTAAATTCTCTGGCTATGGGAGGCTGCTGCACTCGAGGTTTGCGGAGCATCTCGCGGCGGCGAGGGTCACTCGCTGTCAGCGGTGCGCGCCGCGGGATCGACACACGTGCGCATCGCGGCGCAATGCGCGGCGGACGGACTGTTGCGGTACTCGCTGCGGCGTGGATGTTGCCTATCCGCGAGAACCGCCGCCTGTTGACGGAGATCGCTGCGGCGGGCGCGAGTCCTCTCTGAGTATGCCCCGGGATCACAGCCGCTGCCCATGTCCGCGCGTAACTTCGCATTATCAGCCGGACTCGCGGAGGTGCGCCTCGTCGTTGAGGCTGGCGCGGCGCAGCGGCTCTCTGATCACCGCGGAGATGGCGCTCAGCGAGGGACGGTGATCCACTGCGATTCCCGGCAGCATCCTGATCGCCGCAGGCGGCGGCTGCCATCAACCTCATCCGTGCAGGGGCACGCCTGTGGTAGAATCTCCGCGTGTGCAGGGAATTCTCCAGAGGGATGCATCTGCGCAGCGCGGCGGCGCTCTGTGCGCGCGCACATCTGATGACGGCGTGAAGGGCACACGTCTATCAGGTGCTCTCCTTCGATCGCACTTGCATGACGATGGGCCATGAGAATCGCATCGACAGTCTGCCCGTGGGCGACAACGAGCTCCGCTCCTTCTCCTGCAGATAAAGCTGAGGGCGTTATCATGAAAGAATGAAATGCACGCCTATCAGCGCCGAAAGAACACGGCGGATTGGCGACGCAAGCATCTGCCCGTAAAGGCCAGCCAGCTGTGAAGGCAAGACTGGCAAAAACGGCAGGGGAAAAAGTACAGAAAAAAAAATTTCTGGTGATTGTGGAGTCTCCTGCAAGGCATGCAAAAGACCATCCGAGCGGCACCTCGGCAAACGGTATACCGTTCGTGCGTCGATGGGACCATCTTGCGCGATCTGCCGAAAAGATCGGTTCGGCATTGATGTGTCTTTAACTTTGAGGCGAGATACATCAATGTGCGCGGCAAAGGGGACCTGAATCCGTGCGCTCAGAGGCATGAGGACGCCGATAAAATCTATCTGGCAAGCGATCCTGACCGCGAGAAGCAATCGCTTGGCATTTGGCTTACCACATTCTCGGCGTTGACCTGCGCGGACTGCCGCATCGTCTTTCACGAGCGCGAAGCCTGCGATGCTAGTGCATCCATCCATGCGTCCCATTCACATGGCGGGTCGATGCTCAGCAGGCACGACGGATGCTGGATCCGCATCGTCGGCTATCAGCTGTCGCATCCTCTGGCGCAAAGGTGCGCAAAGGGAGGAAAGCTCTGCCGGACGCGTCAGTCGGTCTGCGTACGCCTGATCTGCGCGACCGCGAGCGCGCGGGATCGAGAGACCTTTTCCGGTCCGAGGGTACTGGACGAGTCGAGGCGAAGCTGAAAAAGGATAAGCGCGCTTTGTCGCCGGGGTGACAGCATGCGCACGGCAAGAAACTCGCCCTGCACAGCGAGGCAGGACGACGCACTGACGGATGATCTGGCACAGCCGAAATTTTCCGTGCAGGAGGTCAAGCGCAGTGAGCGCAGGAAGAAAGCCGCGCCGCGCTACGACCAGTTCTCTGCAGCAGGATGCGGCGCGTGAAGCTTGGTTACACGTCAGGACGCACGATGATGATCGCCCAGCAGCTCTATGAGGGCGTCGTTCTGGGGCGTGCACGGTGCGACTCGTCTCATCACCTATGCGTACCGACTCTGACGCGCATTTCAAATCTTGCCGTGGATGAGGCGCAGTTTTCCTCGAGTGAGGAGTACGGGAAGGTATGTTCCGTCGTCCCAATGTCACACGCGATGGGGAAGAGGCGACAGGGTCGCGCAGGAGCAATCCGCCCGAGGAGTATCCTGCGCACGCCCGCAGAGGTGGAGAACTATCTGAACCGCGATCGGCTCCGACTCTATACGCTCATCCTGGCAGCGGTTTCGCCGCCAGTCAGATGTCCGCCGCCGTCTACGGCTCATGGCGGCACAGATTGCGGCGGGGACTATCCGCCTCCGCGCGCATGGCTCAAAGCGAGATTCGAGGGATATACCGCTGTCTACGTCCGGGCGAGAAACGCAGCAAGAAGGAAGAAGGACACGCTCCTGCCCGACCTCGTGGACGGTGATCCCCTGACGCTGGGGCGTTGATCCAGAGCGGCGCTACCGAGCCGCCGCTTCGCGTCTACAACGACGCGTCGATCGTCGGAGACCCTCGAGGAACTGGGGATCGGGCGTCCGAGCACATGGCATACGCGCCCATCATCAGAGACCATCCAGAAGCGCGGCTACGTTGGAGCGTGACGAGAAAAGCAGTTCCGTCCGACTGAGCTGAGCTGCATCGTCACGGATATGCTCGAGGGCATTTCAAGGGCGTGTCGATGTCAAGTTTCACGGCGAATCTGGAGGAGACTGGACGGCGTCGCCGAGCGTCGCTCGACAGGAATGAACAGGCCTGCTCGGCCGCTTTACAAACCATTTGAGCAGACGCTGAAAAGAGCGGAGGATGCCGCCGGTACAGTGGAACTCCCGGGAGGTCACCGATATCCTGCGATAAGTGCAGTACGCCAGCGTGGTGGTCAAACAGGGGCGTTTGGCGGGAGTTTCCTTGCTGTCGCTTCGGTGCCGCAACGCAAAGCCGCTCCTGCGCGACACGGGCGTCGCATGTCCCAAGTGCGGCGGGCGGATCGTCGAGACGAAGAAACCGACGCGGGCGCGCGATTCTTCGGCTGTGACGCATATCCCGCATGTGACTATACGACGTGGGATGGGCTTCGAGGAGACCTGCAAGACCCTGCGCGCCTTTGTGCAGAAAGACATCGCTACCGTGCAGGGCGTGCCATCTCTACTGCAGCAACGGGGCGTGCCCTTCGCGTATCAGGACATCGAAAAGGAACTGGCGCGTCAGAAGAAGCGTGCACGGAAGCCCTTGAAAAAGACGAAGGAGACCGATGCTGCGGCGAGGCCGGCAACGAAGACGAAGACAAGTGCGCGTAGAGGACACGCTCGTGAGCGGCGTACGCATCATCGGTGCCAGGCTTGCCGGTGCCGCGAGAGGCAACATAAGCGGGCGGCTGCAAAGCAGGAGATCGCCGTGGAGCTTTTGAGATGCGTCCGCTGCGTCACTCACCGGCACACAAGACGGATGCCTTCGCGGAACTCGTCTGCAGCAACTCCCTGCGGGCGGCGCGGATGAATGCGTCGGCGTGCTCAAGAGAGGAGATGCGCCGCGCTGAACTCCATCATCATGCAGGCGGCAGATCGTACGGCTGTTCCTGCCGGCGGCACGCGGCGGTGGATCGCGGGCGTTCAGCGCCTATGTGACGGAGCGCGATTACGCAGCATCCGCTGATCCATGTAGCCTCACGGGAGATCACGGAGGCTGCCGCTCCACGAATGACGAGCGTCCTCGCGTCGCCTCCGGGCCGCTGACGGATGGGCCGGCTTGCGGATGCGATACGCCGCCTGCTCGGCGACGATGGGCTGTACTTTCTATGATGCGGCGGCACCGCTCGTCAGCTTCTCCAGCGACTGATATGAATGTGGCGTACCGCGCCTCGCGTTATGGGAAGGGCGAGCCCGCCTACATCAACTGCCCCATGAACAGAAGCGAGTGTACGACGCGTTCCTGGCGAGCACTGACGACGGCAGGCGGCGAGACCGCGCGATTTTTGAAAAAGCGATTTTTCTGCAGAGGCTGCATGCCGGTCGAGGTCAGCGGCATCGCGCGGGCGCGATACGCTCCCTCTACGGTCACGCTGAAGCCCGTCGTGCCTTGAGGCATCCCGTGACGAGCGTCCATACGCTGTGGTACAGCTGCGGCAGGACAACTGCAGCCCGGGATCGATCTACAACATCGTCCGGATTCCAGACCCATCTCAAGTGGCCAGACAGACGGCGTGTTTTCAGATGATTCCGGGGCTGGCGGCGGCGGGGTTCCTCCGCTACGGTGTGATGCACACCGCAACAGCTATCAGCGCACCGCGTCACCTGCGCCCGACGTTCCAGTACACGGGGAGATGATCGTCTCTGCTGTTCGCAGGGCGAGATGACCGGTGTGGAGGAGCTATGTCGAGGTCCGCCGCGTCGGGGCTTGTCGCGGGGGAAAAATGCCGCGCAGCTGGCACGGGGGAATCACCTGTCATGTTCCCGCCAGCACCTGCCACAGCGCACTCCGCACACTATATCACGACCTGTGACCCAGAACACTTTCAGCCCGCGAACAGCATCAACTTCGGGCTGCTGCCGCCGCTCGCCGGACTTTGCCGCGCCGCACGCGTAAAGCCGGAGAAAAGATGCTGGCCGAGCGTGCATTGGAGGACTTGGAGCACTCTGGAGGAGAGACACTGCCGACATTTCGCCCAGCCTTAACGTGTGGCGGTCAAAAGGGAGATGCAAAGGTTGCCATCGCGGGCGACGGTCGGGTGACGTTCGGCGAGCGACGTGCGATCGCGAAGGCGAACGCGCGCGCAAAGGTGCAGCGCCTCTATCATGGATCCTTGCAGGATTCGCGCGCATACAGTCGCAGACGCATTTACTCTTTTGAAAAAGTTCGAGGGTCAAGCTGGAGTCGTACCGCAGCGGCAATCTCCAACGCGCTGCCGTGGAGCTGGCGAAAGCTGGCGCACGGACAAGGTGCTGCGTAAACTGGGCACTGCTCCTCGTTGCGGATCAGGACAGCATCCTCGCGATCTCCGGCAACGGCGAGGTCGTTGAGACCGGATGGTGACTGCGCAGCGATTGGTTCGGGCGCAGGTTCTTTGCCCTCGCGACGACACGTGCGCTCGTGGCGCATTCGGCGCTGGATGCACGCAGCCTTAGCAGAGCTCTCTCGATCGCTGCGGATATCTGCGTCTATACGAATCATCACATCACGGTGGAGGTACTGGAATCCTGCGGAGGTCAGATCCGAGGTCAGCGAACCAGACACCGCGCGAGATCGTCGCCGAGCTCGACGAAGTATATTGTCGAGTCAGCACGAGGCGAAAGCGCTCGTGATGCGCGATCGCTCACGCGCAATCGCTATGGCGGAGCCGTCAGCTCGATGCGGATATGCGCGAGGACATCATTCCGAAAAACATCCTCGCGAGTCAGCTCGACCGGCGTCAACCGCAAGACGGAGTGCCCGCCGTCTGGCTGCGTCTCGTGCGTGCGCCCTTTCTGAAGGTGGAGGCGACCAAGTTCACCGAGGGTCGCTACGTCCGGACGCGACGTGGAGAATCCATCGTGCGATCGCATCGAGACCTCGTGCGGATGGTGCGTCAGCAGAAAGATTGAGGAAGTGGAGGACAAGGCAAAGGGAGAATGCGAAGAGGGCGTCTCATCGATGTCGTCTGTTCCGCCGCCAGAAGAAGTCGACGAACCCGCTCGGCAGCCTGTTCTCCTCGCAGGAGGATGAGCCGGGAGGAGAAAAGGAAGAGCCGCCGAAGTATTATCAGGCGGGACGTGAGTGGATGCGCTGAGCAGTCTGCGCTCCAGTGAGCTCGAAATGATGTCATCGAAGTCGGTGGAGGAGTCCGCGCGCGATGGAGCGATATGTTTGCCGGAGTTCCTCCTTGGAGGGATGAGCGACAACCTCGGTGCATGATCGGCAAACTCGTGCCGAAAAAGCGCCACAAGCGCAAGGGTGACGGTCGCACAGGCGCGCCGAGGTCTTCGCGGTACGAGGGAGGCGGACAAACTCGTCGATATGGATGTCGTCGCCGAGGAGGCGGTGCGCGCTGCCGAGTACAGCGGCATCGTCTTCCTCGATGAGATTGACAAGGTCGCCGTGAGTAATGGACGCGGTGCGGGCGCAGACATATCTCGCGTGAGGGCGTTCAGCGCGACATCCTGCCGATTGATGAGGGCTCTACGGTTGTTTACAGTATGGGCCCTGTCAAGACCGATCATGTGCTCTTCATCGCGGCGGGGCATTCCATACAGCTAGACCGTCGGACCTCATTCCCGAGCGCGGGCGTTTTCCGATTCGCGTCGAGCTGAAGTCGCTCGTCAAGGAGGACTTCGGGCGCATCCTCACCGAGCCGCGCAACGCCGCCTCATCAAACAGTACAGCGCGCTGCTCGGCGTGGAGAGACGTCTCTCTGCGTTTTGCAGATGATGCCATCAGCCGCCTTGCGCAGCTGGCGGAGACCGTCAATGAGCAGACGGAGGACATCGGCGCACGACGCCTCTACACGCTGCTGAAAAACTCTTGGAGGGCTTTCCTTTGACGCGCCCGGATCTCACGGAGAAGAGGTCGTCATCGACGCGGCGTATGTTGACCGTTGTCTCCCGCAGACATCGCCGGCGACCACGATGTATCGCGCTTTTATTCTCTGATGACAGGAAGCACGGATAAACGCAGCCCGCCATCACGATTGACGGACTTCACTTTATCCGTACTTCCGATAAGAACGGTTTGGATGAGTCCAAGCCGTTTTTCTATGCCTAAGTGTGCATTTTAGAGATAATTCAGAGTGAAAGAATCTGTGCAGGAGGTGCGGCTATGGACGAACAGGGAGGCTCTTTGCACGGGCGGCATATCAGCCGCTCGCGGGCGTTCGTCCACGCACGCTTGACGACTTTGTCGGGCAGGAGCATCTCCTAGGGCAGGGAAGATGCTGCGCCGCCTCGGTGAGGTGACCGCATCACCTCAGATGATTTTCTGGGGACCACCCGGCGTCAGCAGAGACGACGCTGGCGCAGATCATCGCTGCGCGTACGAAGGCGGAGTTCATCACGTTCTCTGCTGTGACGGCGGGATCAAGGAGATCCACACGGTGATGCAGGAAGCGGATCGGCGCCGTATGTACGGAGAGCGCATCGTCGTCTTTGTCGATGAGGATCCATCGCTTTAACAAGGCGCAGCAGGATGCGTTTCTGCCGTTTGTGGAGAAGGGAAGCATCGTCCTCATCGGGCGACGACGGAAAATCCCCTCCTTTGAGATCAACAACGCTCTGCTCTCGCGCTGCCGTGTCTTTTGTCCTGCAAGGGGCTGACGGAGGCTGAGCATCGAACGCCTCCTCCGACATGCGATCGCAACGGACGAGAGGTTATCGCAGATGCACATCCATCTGTCCGATGATGGGATCACTGCCGTCGCCGCCTTTACGCTAGCGGTGACGCACGAGTGCACTCTCGACGCTCGAGATGCTCGTCCTCAATGCGGATAGGCGGGATGTCGAGACTGTACGTCACAGGAGAATCTCGCGCAGTGCATCACGCGAAAATCCTGCTCTATAGACAAAGACGGTGAGGAACGCTATAATCTCATCTCGGCATACAAGTCCAGCGCACCAGTCAGACCCGGATGCGGCGGTTTGTTGGCTCGCGCGGATGCTGCGAGTCGGGAGGATCCGCTCTATGTGGCACGCCGTGTGACGCGTTTTTGCTGCGGAGGATGTCGGACTGCCGTCCACGTGCACTGGGGCTTGCCGTCGCCGCCTATCGGGCGTGTCACTACATCGGGTATCCAGAGTGCAACGTCCATCGGCGCAGGCTGTCGTCTATCTTTCGCTCGCACCGAAATCTAACGCCATGGAGACGGCATATCTTGCGGCGGCGGCGGTGCCCGCACGATGCTCGCCGAGCCTGTGCCGCTGGGTGATACGGAATGCACCGACGCGGCTGATGAAGGATCTGGATTATGGCAAGGGCTATCGGTATGCACATGATGCAGAGGGCACATCACCAATATGACAGTGCCTTCCGGACGCGTTGGTGGGGCGTGCGTACTATCAGCCGACAGATCAGGGGATGGAGAGTCGTTTTCAGGGAACGGCTGGGTGGATCAAGGCGTGGAAGGCAGAGCGTGCAAGAAGAATAATGGATAAACTATGTATGACGAGGAAGGGCTCCTGCGTTGGATGGGAAGCTGAAACTGCTACGGGTTTAACAACCTGGCCAGAAGGCGCTGAGTTTCAATATTTATGACATTTGCCTGCGAAGTCGGCACGTGAGCAGCGGGACTACATCAAGTACATTGATGAGCAGTACAACTCCGATCGTCTCACACGAGATCCTTTCGCAGGTGACCGATATAGATCGGTGCGCGGATCCTGAATATTGCAAAGACGGGACTACGAGGCCGCAGGGGGCTAGTGTGACGATGCTTATCGCCGAGGAGGCGGCGGTCATCTCGGGAAGCAAGAAGCCCCATCAACGGAACAGCGCTGACGGGGAGACGATGCTTGCCCATCTAGACAAGAGCCACGTCACCGTACATACCTATCCTGAGTTTCATCCCGATACGAGCGTGCGACCTTTTCGCGTGGATATCGACGTCGCGACCTGCGGAAGATTACACCGCTGCAGACGCTGGACTATCTCATCAGTCAGTTCGACTCGGACATCATCGACGATGGATTATCGCGTACGCGGCTTTACGCGCGATCTGCAGGGTACGCAAGCTGTTTATGGACAGCAAGATGACCTCCATCCAGGGTTTATCAAACAGGAGACGCTGGATGAGTGATGCTGTGGACATCAATCTCTATCAGGCGAAGCCTTTTCCATACGCGGATGCTGATCAAGGCCGCAGCTCCCAAAACTACCCTCTTCAATACGGATGTCGATGAGATCCCCCAAGACACGCCTTCTCATTAGTACGAGTCTGCGCCACGGGAGATGATCGAGATCTTCAGCGGGAGGAATGTACTAGGAGATGATCTGATGCCGCTCTCATATCACTTTTTGATTCTCCTGGCACTGCTCGGTGCAGTCCTGATCGGTGCGACCTACGGCTACTATCGAGAGCAGGATGCCCATCGCGCTCGACGCGCGGCGACTGAGCACGTCGAGCCTCTGCACAGGTTACCGTCTATGTCTCCAGGTGAGGTAAAGCCCGGGCTGGTCACGCTGGATGAGGACAAACGCGTCGCTGATGCGGTGAATGCTGCCGGCGGTGTGATCGAGACAGCAGACGTAGACCACATCAATATGGCGGCACATCTTGAGGACGGAATGCAGGTTCGCGTGCCCGCTGCGTCTGCGCGACGCAGGGCAGAAGGGAGCGGCGGCATCTACCGGCGAGCAGGCGGACGGAAAGATCAATCTCAACACGGCAACCGAGAAGGGAGCTGCAGGAGCTGCCGGCATCGGTCCCGCCATGTCTGCGCGTATCGTGGAGTACCGTGGGAGCAATGGTCGCATTTTCAGAGCATCGACGATATCAAGAAGGTGCGTGGCATTGGCGCGTCAAAATTTGAAAAACTGAAAGACCGTGTGACGCTATGAAAAACGGGACAATATCCGCTGCGTTTCCCTCATGGGGCTGTTTGCGGTGTTTTGTCTCGGCATTGTCTATGGTGCCTGCAGCGGTATTTTCTCTTTCCGTGCATCAGCATCTATCTTATCATCGCTATACTGATTCTCAGCCTCCGTTATTCTCGTTCTGAAAACAGCATGAACGAACATGGATAGCGTTTGTGGGGCTTTTTCGTTGCAGGATGTTTCGATTTGCGGGGGCGTATGAGCTGTCGGCACAGGATGTATCTCGTGCGGCAGGAGAGGAGACTGCTGTTTCGGGATCATCACGGAGATGCCGCGCGTCACGGAGCCACGGACGGGTCGTGGCAGATTCGTTATACTGCAGCGGTAGTGCGCTCTGGGGCAAGGCGATGCAGAGCGTGCCGCGAGTGGACAGCTGCTCCTCTATGAACGCATGGAGGAGTACGTCGCCGCATGCTGGGGCGCATTGGAGACAGAATCACGGCAGAGGGAAGATTCACGCCGCCCCCATGGGTATCAAAAATCCCGGGCAGATAGACACGGCGCTCCTCCTTCGCACGCAGGGGATCACGGCCATCTCTTTCGGCACGGCGGGGCAGTGTATCCATCGAGTCCCGTGATGATATCTCTCTATGGGAACAGTGGATGCGCCGCGCGCAGAGATCTCGTACGCACTATCTTGAGCACATGCGTGCGGTCATGCCGCATACAGATGCGGCGGCAATCTTTGCGATGCTGTTCCGGCGGCTATGAGGAATCGACCCCGCCCTGCTAGAGGCGTATACAACAACGGGGATCGTTCACATTCTGTCCGTGTCCGGTTCTCATATCAGTCTGATTTCCCGCCGTGATTGCGTGGATTGCTGTGATCCTGCGTCTGCCGCGAGTGCTCAGTGCCGCTGCTGTACTTTCTGCGATCTATGTTTTGCTGGCGGGCATGGTAGCCGCCCGCCGTACCTCCGGCATCATGGGCGGGGGTACCTTTATCGGACTGGTGCTCGGGCGCGGGCGCGACGCGATATCTGCTCCGTTCGACAGGGCTGCTGATGCTTATGGTGTCGCCGCTGCTCCTCTTTCACATCAGTTTTCAGCTGTCTCTTTTGTGGCGACAGCGGGGCCTCTTCCTCGCCCCTGTTCTCGCCGCGAAGATGCATCGTCTGCCGCGCCTCGTTTCTATGGCATTTTCCATTACGATTGCCGCGCAGCTCGCGGGTACTTCCCGTACTGGCATGGTATTTCAATCAGGTGTCGATCTCCGCGCTTCTCGCCAATCTTATCGTTGTGCCCCTCGTTGAACTCATCATCATCATGGGACTCTTTGCCGGTATTGTCACCTATCTCCTGCCGCTCTTCGGCGGCATTCTCTTCCGCTGACAGCCTCCTGCTCGGCATATCGTTTGAGCTGACACGTGCCCCAGCAGCTCTTCCCCTGTCCAAGATATGGCTGCCGTCGATGTAAATTTCTTCCCATCGGTCTGCTACCATGCGGTGATCCTGATGCTCTCGTGCGCCGAAAGAGATGCGCAGAAGATCCTATCGCGTCTCTTGGCATATCGCTGCATCGTCGCTGTGCTATGTCTTTCCCTCCTTGTCGGTGTGTGTGCGTGGCGTATGGTCATGCCGCGCGATGGTACATACACTTCATCGATGTGGGGCAGGACTGTGCCCTTGTTGTGACGCCGCACGTACAGTACGATGCTCTTTGATACGGGGGCACGCGAGACGGTGCGTTTGATGTTGGCGCACGCGTCGATGTTCCTATCTTCTACTACTACGGTGTGCGCGAGGTGGACTACATCTTTCTCGCATGCTCCGAAGACCATGCAGCAGGCGCGGGGCGATTCTCCCGTTTGCCCGTAAAACACGTCTATACGGCGGATGAGGGACGCCATGCCTACGCCGCGAGCATGCGCCCCGGTGATGCAAATCCTCTGCTGTCAGAACTCAGCCGGGCGGAGGTGGGGGAGACCTTTGTTCTGGATGGTGTTACCGTGGAGGTGCTCTATGCGCCGGCACGTGATCCATCGGACAATGCGACGGGCAACGAGGTGTCGAACGTCTGCATCACGTCTACGGCGATGCGTCCTTCCTATTTACGGGCGATCTCGTTCGAGGCATGAGCAGAAGATGCTGAGGGCGGGCACGGACGCCTCTGCAACCGTTCTCAAAATCCCACATCATGGCTCGCATACATCCAGTTCAGAGGAATTTATCCGTGCCGTTCATCCCTGTATGCCATCTACTGTGTCGGTGCGGGGAACAGCTTCGGACATCCGCATGCCGACGTGGTGGAACGCTGATCGGATGGACGTAAAAACGCTCGAACGGATGAGGACGGAGCGATTGTCTTTCATACCGACGGGCATCATCTCGCGGTGGAAACCTTTGCCGAGGGGCGACTGATACGTGAAATGAACGAAAAGTAGCATCCTATGGTTTCCCTTTTGTCTCACACTCATGGGATTTTGCTTTGGATTACCACAGCACTGGAAACGTACTTCCGCAGGACATCCGAGTGAGACTTGACGCATTCACAGAATGGCTGATAGAATAAACTATAGTTGAGGACAGAATTCACGTGGAGACAATATCCGTACTGTCAAATGGCATCCTGCCAGCCAAATGAGCGGGATGGATGTGTCAGTTTCTTGGGAGAAGAAAACATGGCAAGCTGGAGCGGAATCCGAAAAAAACTCGAAAAGGACTATCTGGCGCTGAGCCTCAGAGGGCATATTCAGTACTTATGCGACATCGTATAGCAGGAGCCCGGATCACGAGGACGTCCGCTATACGATACAATGGAAAAGAAATCATCAAAGGCTGTTACGCACAATGGTTGGCTGAAGCAACTCGTTTTTCCACAAGATGAGACTTACGAAAAACGCATGAGAATTTGCGTTCATGGATGACACTGCTTTACGATTGGGCGTGTTCGATCAACGACTCATTCTATCGCGCCTTTACGGAATTTGAGCAGCAATGTATCGAAGCTAGCCTCAAGAGCGAAAAACTTGCTCGTACGCATATTTGCCGTATTGGATCGGCGTGTTGGGAAAAGGAGGCTCGCTTGTTGCGATGAAAGAATCCATCACAGAAGAACCAGCAGTGTTTCAGGGTTTTATGCCATCCGTGCGAAGGCAGAAGAATTGGAGTAGAGAGGAATAAATCCGTTTTTGTGCATGTATCTTCGCGTGGCATATTTCAAAGCGGACAGGATGAAAAATATGATGCAAAACGACAACGTAATCGACATTCCCAGTCTCCAGTGGTACCCGGGGGCACATGCGAGAAGGCGGAGCGTCTGGTTCAGGAGGAATTTAAAGTCGGTGGATGTGGTGGTAGAGCTCCTCGATGCGCGCATCCCGATGAGTTCTGCAAAATCCGTGTTCTGCGAGGAGTTGTGGGCGTAAAGCCTGGCGGCTCATCGTGCTGAACAAAGGCGGATCTCGCGGATGAATATGCAGTACGTGTGGGTCCAAGTATTATGCCGCAGAAGACTTCTGCTGTTCCCCGTGGATGCCGTGAGAAGGGCACGAAGGAACTCGTACAGGCGATTGCACGCTGCGCAAAGCCGAAAACGGATAAATTGGTGCAGCATGGGGCCAAAACCACGTGCCGCACGCTGATGATTCTCGGCATTCCAAATGTCGGCAGTCGTCACTGATCAATCGGCTGTCGGGCGGCACGAAGACAAGGTGGAGAACTCCCGTCGGTGTGACCGCGCAAAGCAGTGGATTCGCCTTGGTGCACAGCTCGAGCTGCTGGATATGCCCGAGCATCCTCTGTAGAAATTTGAGGATCAGCAGGCGGCGCTTCATCTTCTGCATTTACAGGGGCAATCAATGACAATGTTTACGATGTAAGGTGTGGTGCTGCTTCTCCTGAATCGTTTGAGAGGGTACTCCGCAGTCGCTGTGTACGCGTTATCGGCTGGATGAACCTCTGCCAGGGGGTTGAGCTGCTGTGCCATTGGACGAAAACGCGGATGCCTCCGTGCCGGCGGCAAAATTGATTACGAAAAAGGCGGAGCAGGTAATTTTGACGGATTTTCGGAGGTGGCAGACTAGGGCGGATTTCTCTAGATGCAGTGCCAGTGCATCCTGCATAAGCAGTGCGGTGAAGGAATCGAGAAAATGACGATAAAAGAGATAGAAGACGTTTTTCGTCGCGGAGATGTGACGGAGATTTTCTCAATACACTGCAAATGTGACGCGCGAAAAACCGTCCACGATTCTTCGCTGTTATGAACGTGCACAGCAGGGCGTACGCGTCTCTATACAATAGCGCGTATGAGCGTTGTGCCGCTGAGCGCGGACACTGCATCGTCGCCGGTGTGGATGAGGCTGTGGTACTCTGGCGGGTCCCGTCGCAGCAGCGCGGTGATTCTGCCGCAGGACACCTGCTTCCCGCCTGAACGACTGCAAAGAAGCTGTCTGAAAAAGTGCGGGAAGAGCTTTTACGAGCATCGTTTCGGATGCTGTTTCCTATCATATCGAACTCGATTGACGCTGAGACGATTGACCGAATGAACATCTTGGAGGCGACTCGCAAAGGGATGTATGATGCTGTCGCTGCGCTTCTGCCGACACCGCAGGAGGTCCTGATTGACGCTGTGGCGCTCGCATCTGAGAATGGCATCAGCAGTCGAGTTGTCAGGGGATGCCAAATCCGCATCAATCGCGGCGGCGTCGATCTTGGCAAAAGTGACACGAGATCGCCTGATGCTGACGATGACGAGGCGTATCCTGTGTACGGCTTTGCAAGCATAAGGGCTATGGAACACAGGAACATATCGACGCGATCCGCAACTATGCGATCTGTCCACTGCATCGTAAAACGTTCGAGCCCATTCGCTCGATGATAACTAACAGAAAAGGCGTGAATACTGTGCCGTTAAGCAAATGCACACTGCAGCAGCGGCTGCCGTCTCGCACCGCAGCGGTTTCATCGGAACGCCCGACCGAAGGAGTACAATACGCGGCGATCGGAGAATACCTCAGCGGCATTCAGTCAGCGTACCAACGTGTCAGTGAGACTGCGATTGACCGTATGGCGGATGTTCTGTCCAAAATCAGCGGACGTCAGCAGACGAATGTTGAACAGATTCCGGAGGGCTCAAAGAGGTCATACGGAATATCATTCGGCAGTCTTTTTCGATTGAGTCCACACTTGCACAGGGGCATGCAGTACGGCGGCAGTGCAGCGCTTTTCGACGGATCAGTGGACGACGCTGGCGCGGATGTTGAATCAGATGGGAACGATGGCGGAGACGAACGAAGTTCCCCGTGTCGGCGACGACGTGGCGACCCTGCTTGCGGCGTTGAAAAGTGCCATCGCCAAGGATGCGGGCGGAACATTTGAGACCGATCATGCTGACGAAAGCCGCATTTCAGCTGATTGATACGAAATGCCGAACTCCTCCCGAAGGATTTGCAGACCGTCCTCTCTCAGCTGAATGCGAGTGCAGGTCGCCACCCGCTGCGGCAAGCGGCGCGTACCTCCTCCATGACGTTTCTAAATCAGCTGGTTCAGCTGTTGATGCCGCGTGACGCAAGCGGCGACGCAGCAGAACAATGCCGCAGCCGGGAGGACGCAGTCACCGGTGCAGACAGGAGAGGCAGAGGCAACACCGCAGCAGAGGGAAGCGCCGTACTCTCCGCGAAGAGGGCGCAGCGCAGATGCCGGCAAGTGGACAGAACGTACGCATGGCGGCCCCGCGGCGGGGCTATGCAAAATCCTGCGCCTGCTGCCACAGCTGCATCGGATACTGCGGCTGCCACAGAGGAACTTCCCGCCGACAGCTGCACGGGGAGCAAAGACAGGGGAGGTATCCCTCTGCACCATCGGCAAAGGGAACGGAAGCCCTGTACTTCGTCAGGCGAAGATGCTGCCGCAGTCGGTATCGGCACGAGCAGTGCCGCGCCCTCTATCTGCGGCAGAGGCACGCGCGGGCAGGGCACGGAGATGGTGCAGGAAAACGCTGCGCAGCGGGGAAGACTACCGTCGCAGCGGGGAGACTCCTCTCCCGCAGGGCAGTGCACCCGCGCGTCAGGAAGGCCGGGCGGGACACTGAGATCCTGCCTCGTCAGCCGTTGGCGAAGAGGCGCGGACAGAAACCTCAGAAGCGCAAAGCAAACGCCTCAGGCACGGAGCAGGTCGCCCGTTCACAGGCAGGACGGGCGGAGACGGCGGCGACACAGCTGCCAGCTTCCACGATGCAGGGCTCCGATGCTGAAAAGACGGCCGAGACGCCGACGCTCATTCCGAAGTTCATCACACGCCCCATGGAGAATGTACCGCAGATGATGAGCACGCTTCGCGATCTGGCACGCGTGCTCCTGCAAAATGAAAATCTCAGCCAGCGCGAGACAGCTTCTGCTCCAGAACTTCGTCGCGGACGCACGCAGACCTGGTGAGGTGATGCGAAGCAGCTCCAGCAACTCATCCAGCTGACACAGCAGAACATTCCGGAACCGTCCGCCAAGCGGCGTTTGAACAGCAGATGCCGGATCTTCCGCGCCTATGGGCTTTTAGCGCAGATGGCCGATCTAGTCAAGGCGCGCAAGATGACGGCGGAGCAATACAGACGTGCGGGGCGGGATGTCGCAACATTGGCTCTGACCATGCGTCTACTCACTGGAGGAGAATGCGGCACCGCAGCCGGGACAGCGCTCCGCGAGGCTATGTGATGCCCGCTCTTCATGGGAGACCGAGTATCCCGCACTACTATTCATGTCTATGATGGAGTCCCACAAGGACGAGGCGACGGATCAGGTCAAGAAAGGACGTGGCTCAGAATCTGTGTTCTCACGGATCACATCGGCACCGTCGAACTCATCAATCGCATCTACGAGAGAATCATGTCGATATGCGTCTCTATTTTTCTGATGCAGATGCCGCATGCGGTTCCGTAACGAGACTCGACAGCATACGTGAGTCCGCTGACGGAACCTCTTTGGTGATCGAGGGCATACAGATCGGCGCGATTGGCGAGCGCCGTTTCTTCCTCAACTGATGATGACAGTCATGGCATAGCCTATTGACGATAACGAGATCGCTACATATAATATTCTTGGTGGATTGAGAGACGAAAAGGCAGGATGGTGAGATATGCCGGATCACGCGGACAGGGAAGAGGGCAGCGCGAAGAAGAACCGCGTGCTGTTGCCATTAAATATGATGCAAAGTCGGATCGTGCGCCGCGCGTGACGGCAGTGCACATGTCCTCGTTGCTGACCGCATTTTGGCGGGGCACGCAAGAAACGGCATACCAGTCTATCAGAATAAATCGCTCGTCAATGATGTTGATGGCGCTTGAGATTGACCGCGAGGTCCTCCCGAGCTCTATCGTACGATCGCTGAAGTGCTCGCCCATGTCTATCGGATTGACCGTCACATGGGGAGCAGGAAATCGCCACAGGCAATAGGTGCTGGGAGATCGCGGGAGTCTGTGCTGCTCGCTATCTCGGTGCGCGGGGATATCGAATTCTGGCACAGAAGTATCGCACAAAGATAGGGAGATCGATCTGATCGCAAAGGATCGTGATACCTTGGTCTTTGTCGAGGTAAAGACACGACAGAAGCGTTCGCGGACTTCCTGCAGGCGGTAAACTACCGAAAGCAGCGCAAGATTATACAGACGGCGATGTGGTATCTGCGCGAAAAACGGATGGATCAAACACCTTGCCGTTTTGACATCGTTGAGGGTCTATGCCGCGGGAAGCGGTGGAGGATTCCATCACCTCAAGGGGTGCTTTTTGAGGGTGTGAGGGCGGATACAAAGGATGCAGTGCGGTTCATGTCACCATCTTTTTCTTTCTTATCGAATCTCTTTTGCTTATGGAATCAGATCAGTGAATATGCTATAATAACAACGATGTATGCGGTGGACAGAACCCGTAATAGGAGGTACTATTTTGAACGTTGCGAAGCCAATTTATGTCATTGGGCATCGTAGTCCGGACACGGATTCGATCTGCTCCGCGATCGGCTATGCCCATCTGAGAGCAAGCACGGGCGTCAATGCCATTGCCGCACGCGCCGCAAAAGTGAATAAGGAGACGCGGTTTGCCTGGAGTACTTCCATCGTAAAAAGCCGCTCTTGATCCCCGATCTCTATCCGCGTGTCAAGGATATTGCGATGGACTGCAAGATCGTTGTGCGCCAGCACGATACCCTGCGAAATCTGGGGAGGCTTTTGCGCGAGAATGATCTGCGGTCGATTCCCGTGACGGACTGCCAGGGACTTCTCGTCAGCATCGTTCGGTCAGTGATCTTGCGAAGCGGTATTTTCAGGAGCTCGGCGTGACGAATCTCGCGGATATGCGCGTACGCTATCGCGACATCATTCACGCCACCGACAGTCAGGTGCTTGTCTCCGGTGATGAGTCGGAGACAATCAAAGGGACAGATTCGCATCGCTGCCGGAAGTATCGCAACGATTAAGAAGATCATCAAAGGGAACGACATCGTGCTCGTGGGCGACCGAAAGCCCGAGACGATTCTGACCTGTATTAACCAGGGATTTCCTGCCTTGTCGTGACTGAGGGACGAGCCGTGTTCCGGCGGAGGCTCTGGAGGAAGCGGAGACGCGTGGTATCTTCGTCCTCTCGACGCCGTATGATACCTATGACAGTAGCGCGCCTCATCCAATCAGTGTGCCCATTCGGCGCATCATGCACGATAATCCCGTCTGCTTCAAGCCGCTCGATCTCCTGTCTGATATCAAGGGAATCATGGAGAGCAACTCGTAATTATCCCGTATTGGAGAACGGTAGCATCGTCGGTCTCGTGAGCCGTGACCGACTGAAGTCTCCGATCCGGCACAGGTGATTCTTGTCGATCACAGACAGGCGCAATCAGGCGGTCGAGGGGGCATCGAGGGCGAAGATCATCGGATGATCGATCATCATCGCTTCGGTGGGATCAGTACGAGCGAACCAATCTACCTCACGCCGAGCCAGTCGGATGCACGGCAACGATTGTCTCTAATGCACTGGCAGAACGACATCGACATTCCTCCGTCGATTGCAGGGTCTCTTGCTCTCCGCCATCATCTCTGATACGGTGCTGTTCAAGTCTCCGACCTGCACGCCAAAGGATAAAACAGGCGGCGGGCAGCGTCTCGCTGAAATCGCAGACGTGGATGTGAACGTACGGCCTACCGAGATGCTGAGGCGGGCTCCAGTGTCGGCAATATGACGCCGATGGAATTGTCACGACGACCTCAAAGGAGTTCACCATCGGCGCCTATCGTGTGGTCGTCAGTCAGACCTCGGTGATGGACACAGAAGAAATCATGCGCAAAGGGATGAGCTCCTCGCAGCGATGAAGTCCATCTGCGACACGGAGGGCTTTGACCTCGATCTCGTTATGATTACGGATATTCGGGAGGCAACCTATCTGCTCTTTACGGGATCGCCGCGCACGCTGATCGGAGAGGCGTTCCGCAAGGATACGAGTGGAACTATCTCTATCTGCCGGGCGTCATGTCGCGCGAAGCAGATCATTCCGCCGCTCTCGAGAGCGGTTAAGCGAATTAAGACATAAGGCATACTGTATATGGGAGGGCGGGTTGCCGTGGCGGCGAGTACCCCTTTCTTGTTGGAGTGAAAGGGACGATTCTATGGATTTGATGCAAAAGGCTGAACGAGGCCACAGCAGCGCGCTGTCGCGTGCTGCAGAGTATCTCCTCATCGTTGCCGGCGCGGGGTCCGGAAAGACCCGTGTGCTGACATTTCGCATCGCCAATTTGCTGGAACATGGTGTTCCGCCCTACCGCATCCTTGCCATTACATTTTTACCAATAAGGCTGCCCGCGAGATGCGTGAACGCGTGGATGCACTGATCGGAGATGCGGCGCAGGACGTTTGGCTGAGCACATTCCATTCGTTCTGTGCCGCTTTTCTGCGCATGGAGCTCGAGCACTACGGGCGCTATGCGAAGAACTTCGTCATCTACGATGCTGCGGACAGCAAAGGGGCTGATCCGTGAGTGCCTGAAAGAGCTCAATATCGACGAGAAGCATACCGCTCCCGGCGCGGTGCGAGGCGCATGTTTCCGATGCGAAGAACCGTCTGCTCGATGTCGCGGCATTTACGGCGCAGGCAACGGATTTCTTTGCCGAACAGGTCGCCAAGATCTATGCGCTCTATCAGTCAAGCTGCAGGAGAACAATGCACTGGATTTTGATGATCTGCTGATGCTGACGGTGGAACTCCTTACGAAGAATGAGGAACTGCGGACGAAGTACCAAAAAGAAGTTCAGTACATTCTTGTGGATGAGTATCAGGACACGAACGGCGCACAGTATGCAATCGCAAGCTGCTTGCCGCAGAGCACCGGAATATCTGTGTTGTCGGCGATGCTGACCAGTCGATCTACGGCTGGCGCGGCGCAGATATGTCGGAACATCATGAACTTTGAGAAGGACTACCGGAGGCGACGGTTATCCTGCTCGAGGCAGAACTATCGCTCGACGAAGAATATTCTTGCGGCAGCGAATGCTGTGATCGAGAAGAACTTGACGCGCAAGAAGAAGGAGCTCTGGACGGATAATCCGACCGGCGACCGCATTACGATCTATGAGGGAGCAACGGAAAAGAATGAGTTCCTATATCGTGCGGGAGGTGGAGCGTCTGCCACGATGTTCCATGTCAAGTATGGCGATATTGCCCGTGCTCTACCGCACCAATGCGCGAGTCACGCAATATTGAGGAGGCTTTTTACGCGACGGGTGTCCCGTATGCGATGGTTGGTTCGGTGCGTTTCTATGATCGACGTGAGATTAAAGACATTGTTGCCTATCTGCGTGTGATCTACAGATCCTCGCGATACACTGAGCCTTCTGCGCATCATCAATGTCCCGCGTCGTGGTCTTGGTATCGTCCATCGCTCGCATGATGGAGACGGCGGAGGAGTATCGCATCTCTCTCTTTGAGGTGATTACGGATGCTCAGCTGCTCTCCCGCATGATTCCAAAACTCTCCGCCAAGGTAAAGCTGGCGCTGGAGGACTTCGCTGCCATGGTCTTTACCTTTATGGGACAGCTCAGAACGCGTCCCATCCATGAGATTGTCGAGGATGTGATCGAGACGTCCGGCTATGCCGCTGCGCTCGAGGAGGAGAAGGAAGACAATCGTGACCGTCTCGAAAACCTGCGTGAGTTCATCGGTGTGGCGAAGAACTTTGATGATGGTGCAGCGGAGGAGAACGGACTTGCGGATTTTCCTCGCACAGAGTGCGCTGATTTCCGATGTCGACCAGACGGAGCAGTCGGACGGGACAGTGACGCTCGCGACGTTTCACGCGGCGAAGGGGCTGAGGTTTCCCGCCGTCTTTATGGCGGGGATGGAGGAGGGCTCTTTCCGCATTCCCGCACGCTGCTCGATGATACGGAGATCGAGGAGGAGCGGCGTACGTCGCTATGTCGGCATCACGCGCGCCGAGCGTCGGCTCTACCTCCTTATGCAAGGCGGCGACGATCTACGGGCGTACGGAGATGTCGCGCCTTCGCGCTTTCTGGCAGAGATTCGGAGGAGCTGGTCGAGCATAGGAGGCCGGACTCTTTTCGGCGGGGCTGATCTGCGTGCACCGTCCAATATATGGAGTGAGCGCAGTACCCGCACAGAGCGAAAACGCTATATGCCGCCGCAGCAGCATACGGCGGCGGACGGCAGTGTAATCCGCCCCGACGCGTCGGCAGCCTTTAAGGCGGGGATGCCGTACGCCACAGCAAGTGGGGGATGGGCGCATTGTCGCCATCAGCGGATCAGGTGAGGATGCCGAGCTGTCGACTGCATTCCCGGGCGAGGGAATTAAGAAATTCGTGCAAAAAGTATGCACCGATTTTTGAAGCTGTGAGGAGATCATGAGGCAAGATTGATGAGGTAAAGACAGAGCTGTCAGAGCTGCGGCGTAAAATACGGAAGTATTCCAAGCAGTATTATGACGATAATGAATCTGAGATTTCGGATTATGACTTCGATATGCTGATGATGCGCCTGAAAAAACTTGAGGCAGCGTATCCGGAGTTCATTACGAAGAACTCGCCGACACGCACCGTGGGAGGCTCAGCACAGCGCAAAGTCGGCGTACTCGTTCCTCATGATGTTCCGATGCTCTCCCTGCAGGATGTATTCTCCGAGGAAGAGATTCATGCGTTTGTCGATAATGTCCTTGCGCATTTTCCTGCGGCGGAATTTGTCGTCGAGGAAAAGATCGACGGATTGTCTCTGGCACTTCGCTACGAGAACGGTGTGCTTGCACGTGCGATCACACGAGGTGACGGCATTGTGCAGGAGAAGACGTGACAGCGAATGCAGCGTGATCGACGATGTTGCACGAAGCTGCATGATGCACTGCCATATTTTTGAGGTGCGCGGCAGGTCTATATGGAGCGCGCCGCATTTGCCGAGTACAATGAGCGGCAGGAACTCCTCGGGCTGAAGCCTTTGCCAATCCGCGCAACTGTGCCGCAGGAACTTTGCGACAGCTGGATTCGCGCATCACGAAGGAGCGCAGGCTGTCTATGTTCGTATTCAATTTGCAGCGCTGTGACGGTAGCGTATTTCCCTCTCATACCGAGGGCGTATGCATTCATGCAGTCTCAGGGGATCAAGACGATTGCAAATTACCGCGTCTGCCGTACGGCGGACGCGGTCTGAAGCCTCATCGAGGGAGATCGGTGTGCGGCGCGGCAGCCTGCCCTATGACATCAGATGGAGCCGTGGTCAGGTGAATTCCTTTGCCATGCGCGAGGAACTTGGCGTGACGGCAAAGGCGCCGCGTTGGGCGATTGCCTATAAGTATCCGCCGGAGAGAGGAGACGGTACTTCGCGATATTGAACTTTCCGTCGGACGGACGGGCGCATCACACCGACGGTAGTGTTCGATCCCGTGGGGCTCTGCGGAACGCGTGTCGAGCGGGCGACCCTGCACAATCAGGACTATATTGACAGTCTGGACATCCGTATCGGTGATACTATTCTCGTCTATAAGTCGGGAAATCATCCCGCGCGTCAAGGCTGTGCTGAAGGACAAACGGCACAGAACAGTCGCCCTATGATGATACCGGATGTCTGTCCCGTCTGTGGCGACATGCCATGACGAAGCAGATACGGCGGATATGCGCTGCCAAAATCCTGTATGTCCGGCACAGATCGAGAACCATCTCCTGAACTTCGTCAGCCGCAGTGCAATGGACATCAAGGGACTAGGGCAGCCGCCGTTATGCGCCCTTGTCCATGCAGGGTATATCCATGATATTGCAGATATCTTTTCTCTGCATGAGCATCGAGAGGAGCTCGTTGCCTCTGGACTGATCAGTAGCGCAAAGAGTGTCGATCAGCGTCTTGCGACAATCAGAAGCGAGTAAGCAAAACCCTCCCGAGCGTCTATTGACGGGGCTGGGAATTGCTGGTATCGGACGTGCGGCAGCTGCCGCGCTGATGCAAGAGTTTTTCATCCATTGATGCCCTACAGGAGGCGGCGCGTGAGTCCCCGGAACGCATTCTCGCTGTCCCGGATATGGGTGAGATTACGGTACAGAAGCTGACGGAGTTCTTCTCCTCTGCATCCGCCTGTGCCCCTGCTGGATCGCCTGCGTGCAGCTGGGAGTAAACTTTTGCAGGGAACACGAACGGAGCGTATGGGGGTGCACTCGCCGGAAAGAGTTTTGTCATCACTGGGACACTGCCGACTCTCTCCCGTGAGGAATGCAGTGCCCTTATCGCGGCGCATGGAGGATTTGGTGAAGGGTTCTGTTTCAAAGAAGACCGATTATCTTGTCGCGGGAGAAGCGGCAGGGAAGCAAGCTAGAAAAAGGCGGAGGACCTCGGCATTCCCGTCTTGGACAGGGCAGCCCTTCACGCCATGATTTCGGAGAAAAAGGACGGCGTGTAAAGGGCGAGAAAAGCCTCCGACGATCAGTATGAATTGTCATGTAGTATGAGGGACTATCATGCGATTTATCCATACAGCAGACTGGCATCTGGGCAAACTCTTTGGACAGCGGCACATGACGGAAGATCAGGCGTATGTGCTGGAAGAACTTTTGGCATTGTGCCGCGACGTCCGACCGGATGCACTCGTTATCGCGGGTGATGTCTATGATCGGGCAGTGCCGCCGCCCGAAGCCGTAGCGTTGTTCAACACAGTGCTGACACGACTGGCAGAGCAGGGGATCAAGGTCCTCTGTATTGCAGGCAATCATGACAGTGCTGTTCGTCTGGCATTCGGCGCACAGCTGCTGCAATCCTCCCGTGTGTATATTGCAGGAACTCTTGACGCGGAGGCACCTCCGTCGTGCTTTTCGGATGCGTTCGGGGACGTGTACTTCTCCTGCTTCCCTATGGTGATCCGCCGCATGTCCGTGAGGCTTTTTCGCTGGACGAAACACCGTCCTTCGATACGGCATTGGATGTTCAGATTGCCGCATCACGGGCGATGATACCGCAGGGCGCACGCAGTGTTGCCGTTGCCCATGCCTTTGTGATCGGCGGTCAGACCTCCGAATCCGAGCACACCCTCTCCGTGGGCGGCGGTGATCAGGTGCACGCGGATAAATTTCAGACCATCAACTACACGGCTCTCGGACACCTGCACGCGCCTCAGCGTGCGGGGACGAGCAGATTCGCTTCGCCGGGTCTCTGCTCAAGTATTCCTTTGATGAGTCACATCAGAAAAAGGGCGTCACGTTGGTTGATATCGACGCGGCAGGGGGCTGTCTCCCACATTCTATCCGCTGACCCCGCGGCATGATGTGCGGATCGTAAGAGGAAAAATGGCTGAGATCATGTCCGATGGATTCGATCCTCTTTCTCACGAGGACTATATCTGTGTGAGCTTAGCGACACAGATGCTATACTCGCCGCTCATGCAAAAGCTGCGTCGCGTCTATCCAAATCTTTTTCTCATTACGCGCCCAAACATTGCATGGGACATTCCTCCAACGAAGTGCGAAACTATGAGCGCGGCAAGTCAGATCTCCATCTCTTTTGCGGATTTCTATGCGGAGATGACCACGGAGGAAATGACGCAGGAGGAGACCGAGGAACTCACGCATGTCATCGATGCGCTGGAACGGGAGGAGAGAATGCAATGAGACCGCTGAAACTACGCATCCAGCGTTCGGCTCCTATGTGGACGAGCAGGTGTTGGACTTTGAGACAGCCCTTGCTGATGCCCCCATTCCTTTTTGATCCATGGGCGACGGGCTCCGGAAAGACCACTATTTTGGACGCGATCGTATTCGCCCTCTACGGAGAGTCCAGCGGGGATATACGCGAGGGAGCAATGCTGCGTTCCTCCACAGCACCGCCGGATCGGACGACGGAGGTGGAGTATGTATTCGCGCTCGGGCGCCGCCGCTACCGTGTGCTGCGTTCTCCTGCCTATTCTCGCATATCACGCGGTAAGATGACGCGGCGGGCAGCGACGGGACAGCTATTTCGTCTGCCCGATGTTGGCGAGACGGGCGAGGAAAAAACTGCTTGCCGCGAACATCACGGATGTCTCAGAACACATCAGTCAGCTGATCGGCTTCGATGCCGACCAGTTTCGTCAGGTCGTTCTCCTCCCACAAGGACAGTTTCAGCGGTTTTTTTATTGGCAGAAGTCAAGGATCGCAGTGCCATTATGCAGCGTATTTTCCGTACGGAGCGATATCAGCGCATTGAAGAGGCACTGACAAAAGAGGCACAGCAGCTTGAGCGAATGGCACAGGGAGGAGCGTGAGCGCGCGGAAGGCATTCTGCGTGCCGAGGAATGGCGTCACTGGACGAACTCCGCACGCGTCTTTTTCTGCGCTTTTCGGAGGAGATACGCCGTCAGGACGAAATATTGCTGGAGCTCGAAAAGGCGCAGAAGACTGCGCGGCGGGCGCGCGAAGAAGGGGCTGCTGCACAGCAGAAACTCAGTGCACGGGATGCGGCACAAAGTGATTTGAAAAAAAGCGCGAACAGGCAGAGTCTGTCCGCGACTTTCGTGTGCGCCTGTCACGTGCACAGCGTGCTACAGCCGGTGCTCTACAAGGAGCGCAGCTACATCGAAGCGTTGAACACGGAGCGCACTCGCAGAGAAGCATACGCATCCGCAGAAAAGGACTGCGCTGCTGCGAAGAAGGAACATGATGCATCCGTAGAATGCCTAAAGGCGGTGGAAGCTCATGCAGATGAGCATACGAAAAATATAGAGCAGCTGCATCGCGCGAGGGATTACGAACCGCTGGCGAGCCGTTACCAGGAATGTACTTCTGCCTTGCGCGATCTTCGCATCCGTGCCGCAGAGGAGAAGAAAAAAATATAAAAAGCAGCGCAGCGAGATTGAACGTCTCACCGAGGCACAGAAGAAGCACGAAGAAGAGCGCGCAAGACTGCATCAGATTCTGATCAGGGAGTGAGGTCGTTCAGCAGGAGAAGAAACAGCTTGCACACTGCCAAAAGACGTCAGACAAAATACATGAGCTAGAAGATGAATTGACATCAGCACGCACATGTGCCCAAAAAAATCACAACAGAAACTGCAGGCGGCAGAGCGTGCATTATCTGATGTGCGGACGACACAGCGCCGTCTGCGCACCCTCTACGATATGGGCAGTGCCGCTCGTCTGGCACAGACACTGCAGGCGGATACCCCTTGTCCGGTCTGCGGATCCTCGCACATCCAAGTCCTGCTGTCCATGCGGAGGCTCCCGTCCGCACACGAGATGGATGTATGCACGCAGCACGTGGAAACGGCAGAGAAGGAGCTGCAGAAATGTACTGCTCAGGCGGAGCAGGGAAAAGCAGAGTGCCTTCGGCGGGCAGGAGCTTCTCCATGAGCAAAAACACATAAGAGAACTTCTCGCAGATGAAAAGTATGGAGGCGTTCTGTGCACGTGTTGCAGAACGGGAAAAAGCAGCTCCGCCGTGCACAGGATGCGTGCAAAGCCCTTGAGAAAACGTATGCCGAAGAGCAGCAACAGCTCTCTTCGCGGAAGGACAGCAGAAAGAGCAGGAAGCCCCTGCTTCAAAAAGAATCGTAGTCTCATAGGGATTCATGAGGGCGAGGCGGAATACATTGGAACGTCAGCTGCCCGAGGAGTATCGTGATGCAGAGGCAGTACGGAAAGCGGCGGCACGTCTGGAACGGGAAGTAAAAACAGCAGAAACCGCCCGTGCCGAAGCAGAGAAGGGAGAAGACGGCGGCGCAGGAGTGTGCCCGCACGGAGAGTGCTAAGGCGGCGGCGCAGCGTGTTCTGAAGGAAGCAGAAGAAGTGCGGCAAGCGGCGCAGGAAGCATATACGGCTGCATGTCGGCAGCGGATTTTTCCTGACCGAGGAAGAATACCATCGTGCGGTTGCAGGAGAATGGGCAAAGAGCGACTATCTGGAAAAGTACGTGAACGTATCGCCGCGTATGATACGGCGTTTCAGGCGGCAGAGGAGCTGGTGAAGGCGGTCAAGGCAGCAGCAGAGGGGCTTTGTCCGCCAGACATGGAGGCGCTGACCGAAGCGGAGCGCATCGCCGATCAGCGTGTACAGGACAGCGCGCGAGCACAGGGCGTCCGCATGGAGCGCAGGGCTCTCTACACGCGCATGATTAAGGAAATGGATGCGCTGGAACGGGCGGGAGCAGCCCGCGATAAGCGCTACCGTGTGATCGGGAAACTCGCGAATGTCGCTGCGGCAAAACCGCCCTACAGATCCACTTCCAGACCCATGTCCTGCGTTCGATTCTGTCCGATGTCATCGATGCCGCGAACGAGCGGCTGATGATGATGAGCCGGGGACGTTACCGCTTCATCCACGGAGAGGGCGGACAGAAGTGGTGGGGGCTTGGGATCGATGTCTTTGATGAGTATACGGGCTTTCCGCGCCTTGCACGCACTCTCTCCGGCGGAAGACCTTCCTCGCCTCCCTGTCACTGGCACTTGGACTGTCGGATGTCGTGCAGCATTATGCGGGCGGAATGCATCTCGATATGATTTTCATCGACGAAGGCTTTGGATCGCTGGACAGTGAGACGCTTGACGTTGCCATTCGCGCGCTTCTCGATGTGCAGCGTGAGGGCGGTCGGCTGGTTGGCATCATTTCTCACATCGAGGAACTGCGTGCACGGATTCCCGTCCATTTGGAAGTGTGCCGCGGACAGAACGGCAGCTATGCATCCTTTACGCAAAACGGGGATTGGCATTATGACGGCACGGCTGGAGTTTATCATCGGGCGGTCGGGTACGGGCAAAACACGTGACTGTCTCACGGCGATGAGGATGTGCTGCGGGAGGAGCCGCTCGGGCGCCAGCGCATTCTTCTCGTTCCCGAGCACATGACCTATGCGGCGGAGCGGGCACTGGCTGAGGCTCTGACACATGGGGCGGGCTTCCTTCAAGTGTATGTCTTTGGGTTTCGTCGGCTTGCCCGGCAGGTGCTGCTTGAGACCGGTGGGGAACATCTGCCGCGCATCAGCGATATCGGCAGGCGTATCCTGCTCAAGGATATTTCTGCTGCAGCACAGCAGAGAACTCTCCGTCTTTCAGCGCTCCGTGCACAGCGTGGGTTTACGGAGGTGCTCGGGCATACGATCGCAGAACTGAAGCGTGATCGGCTCAGCTCCGATCATCTGCGTCAGGCAGCAGATGTCAGTACAGGAAAGCATGCACGACTGTCAGCGAAGCTGACGGAACTCGCCACGATCATGGATGAGCTCGCTGCTCGCATGGAGGGGCGATTGACCGATCACACCGATCGGATGGAGCAGCTCGCCGCGCAGCTCATTGATGCACCATTTCTGCGCGGCGCCGAACTGTGGGTGGACGGATTCGATTTTTTCAATCCGCAGGAACTTGCGGTCTTTGCGCGCTGTTTCGCGTTGTTGATACCGTTCATGTCAGCCTGACGATGGACGGCCGTGATGATGGGACGCATGTATTTACCAATTTGCCGGAAAATATCTATGATACGGGGGCTATTTGCGCGCAGTTATCGGACGATGCACCTCCTGCAGCAGATCTTTACGGAGGAGCAGCCATCGGCGCAGATTGGGATTCGCCTGATGCTAGTGCAGCATCGGGCGCGGACGGAGGGGCTTTGTCTGCTGGAAGCGCAGCTGTTCGACCACGGACATATCACGCCCCGCGAAGGATGATTCCATACGGATCGTCGAGGCAGCCAATCCGCGTCTTGAGGTGGAGACGGCGGCGGCAGATATCCTCCGCCTCGCGCGCGACGGTGGCTATCGCTACCGCGAGATTGCCGTACTTGTGCGTGATGTCGATCTCTACGGTGATCTTCTCTCACTCGCTTTTGCGGATTGCGGCATTCCCTTTTTATCTGGATATCAAACGCCCGAGTGCGCATCATCCGCTCGCTGAGCTCCTGCGTGCTGTTGCTCAGATGACGTGGCGTGGGTGGGCGTATGAGACTGTCTTCCGTGCGCTGCGCACGGGTTTCTTTCCCTGCTCGAAAGCGGAGAGAACGAAGATGCTCCTCCACTCTGTGCGGATTGGCAGGGAGGCTGTCGATCGTCTGGAAAACTACTGCCTTGCCTGCAGGATTCGCAGTGAATCACAGTGGACGGCAACAGAGCCGTGGGACTTTGTCGAGCGGCGGGTCGCAGAACTATGAGCCGCATTTGGACGAGGACGAAGAGCGCCTCAGGGAAGAGCAGTGGCTGGATCAGCTTCGCCGTCGGATTGCAGAACCGCTTTCCCTCCTGACCGGGCACCTGCGACGACATGAGGCACGGCGCGTGCGCGTACGAAGGCACTCTACGACTTTCTCGATGAGCTATGTGTTCCGCAGACACTCCGCCTGTGGAGCGAAACGGCAGATCGCGAAGGTCGATTGGCGGATGCGGCTGCCCATCGCCAGATCTGGAGTCCCTGTATGGCGCTTTTGATCAGCTAGTCGAGGTGCGCGGAGACGACCCGCTATCGAGCCGCGACTATGAGGGCTCTTGAGCGATGGACTTGACGCCATGTCCATTGCCCTGATTCCGCAGGGGCTGGATCATGTCACTGTTGCCTCCTTTGATCAGAACAGCATCACGGGAGCGCGTGCTGTTTTTGTCATTGGGGCGAATGCCGGCATCATGCCGCGTGCGGGGAACGACGAGCGGCGTATTTTCCGATACGGAACTTCTCTTCATCGGTGAGTCTCTTTCCAGACGACGGGAGCGGATTCTGGGCATACCATCTTTGGGGGCGTACACAGCAGAGCTTTTTGGAACGGTATCAGCTCTACCGCGGGTTTACGGAGGCACGCGACTATCTCTGGGTGTCATATGCGCTTCTTCGGTGGATGGTTCGACCCTTGCTCCGTCGCCGTCTGATCGCACGGCTGCGCCGAATAAGCAGTTCCTTTTTTTCTCCATCCCGCTTGCCTTGGCTGGGCGGGATGATCCGCTGCTCCTCTCTGCACCGTATCCTGCACTCTCGCATCTGACTCGCTGCGCTGCGTGAAAAGAAAGAGCGCGGGGAAATGCCCTGCCATGTGGGGGATGTCTACAACTGGATGCTGCAGGATGCTGTGATGCAGCCGCTCCTGCGGCGTATGCTCCCATGGACTTTTTCTCCCGCCGCGCGAAGTGTCCATCCCTGCTCCCGTGGCAGCACGGCTGTTTACGCGCGACCGTCGGCTCAGCGGGAGTACCACACGGCTGGAGACATTTCGCCAGTGCCCGTTTCCGCCACTTTGCCATGTACGGGCTGCGGCTGCAGCAGCGGGATCGCTACGAATTTCAGAGTAATGACTTTCGGGACACTTCTGCACGGCATCCTGCGCGGCTACGGTGAGTGGGTGCGCAGTGCATACGGCAACGATTGGTGCGCGGCATTGGCAGAAGCTCCAGAGAGATCGAGGAACTACTGCGGAACTGATCCCGCAGGTGCACAGTACCGTGCTGATGAGCCGTGCCAGCTATCGGCACCCGCATCGAGCGGATCGCTGCACAGCACAACAGACCATACAGCATCTTACGTCATGGGCGGCGGCATCTTCTTTTCATCCCTATGGGTTTGAGATCAGCTTCGGGCGCAGGAGTGACGGCGTCCGCCTGGCGGATTTTTCCGCTCGCGGACGGCATGACGCTCTTCTGCGCGGGCAGATCGACCGTCTGGACGTGATGGATCATCATGCCTACTATCTGGTTCTCGACTATAAAACGGGGGCAGCGTCCCTTCTCCTGCCCGAGATTCGGCACGGTACCGAAGATGCAGCTTCTCCTGTATCTCTTCGTCGTACGCTCCATCCTGAGATACGGAGGAGGCGTTTCCCGCAGGATGCTCTATGCTCCGGTGAAAAATCCCGTTGTCCCTGTAACGTGCGCCTGGATGAAGCAGCGCTTCGGCGCAAGGTAATGGAGGAATGAAACTCACGGGGATGCTGCTCGACGATGCGGATATCGCGAAAGCAGCTCGATCAGGCGGCGGATCATATCTGCATCTCGTTCAACAAAGATAACAGTCTCCAAATCCTCGGCGAAATTTGTGCGTTCGCGCGAGGAGTTTCAGCAACTGCTTGCCTTTTTGCCGCAGTTGATCCGCGCGACGGCGGAGGACATTCTGCACGGAGATATCCGCGTCTATCCCTATCGCTTTTCGAGGATCGGAATGCGTGTACGTATTGCGACTATCATACGATTTGCACGTTCGATCCTGCGCTCAGGCAGGGGAGACGTATACCACGATATCGCCGATAATGCTGCAGCAGAGGCGATGGAAGAAATGCACGGATCGTAGAGGAGGTGGATCGTGATGGCGGATCGGCTGACATTCACGGCAGACCAACAGCGCGCGATTGATGCGAGAGGACACAATATTCTCGTCGCGGCGACGCGCAGGTTCCGGGAAGACGCGCGTACTGGTGGAACGCATTATTTCGCAGGTGCGGAATGAGGAGCTGTCACTGGATCGTATTCTGGTTCTTACCTTTTACAGGCTGCCGCTCTTGAAATGCGCGAGCGTATCGAGGCGGCACTCAATGCGAGAGATCGATGCCATTGCCGGGGATGCCGGCATCAGCAGGGAAATCGACCGCCTTTGAGCGTCAGCGCATTCTGCTGACAGGTGCGGACATTTCCACATTTCATTCATTCTGCCAGCGACTTCTGCAGGCGCATATCGACGCGACCGACATTCCTCCGACATTTCGTCTGGCAAGTGAGCAGGAAATACGTCTGCTCAAACGCGATGTCATGGATGAACTCCTTGAGCGAAAATACGAGGAGGCAGCACGGGTGGGCTGCGATGCGTTTCTTTCCTTTGCCGATGCCTATGGAGGTGTCAAGGGGGACGATGAGAAACTCAAGAAAGAGGTGCTCGCACTCTATGACTTTCGCGCTCAGTCAGCCTGCGCCTGCGGTATGGCTCAGCCGGCGAGGGACAGGAAAGAAGATGATCTGCCGTACTGGAAGCGGCGTGGGTTTGATGTGCTGGCGCGAGCTGCATGAGAAACTGTCCGATCTATGTGCCGGATACCACAGCACAATGGACGTTCTGATGCAGGGGATGCGGAACTGCGCACGGCCGCTGAAAAAGTACCTAGCAGTCATCCATCATAATCTGGATCTCTACGAGGAAACTGCAGGGCGTGCTGCAGCTCCCTCATAAGCAGCTCAGAAGATCAGGCATGGGAACGCTTTCGCATGGATGCGGCTGCTGCAAAGAAACAGCGGAAAAGTATCCCGCACAAGTCCATCGAGAACTATGATCCGGAGCTTGGCGGTGCGTTGAAAAAGATGACGAATATTTACAAGGCATGGGACGCCGTTGTCGATCAACTGCCCGCCACGGCAGAGGAGCTCTAGTGCCGCAGAAAATATGGCGAATACCGCCATTCGTCAATATGCTCGTCTGGCATTGGATTTTTCATCATGCCTTTCAAATGGAAAAATTGGATCGTTCTCTTTTTGGACTTCAGTGATCTGGAGCATCGTGCGTTGGCACTCCTGTGTCGACATCCGAGAGCAGCTGCAGGATGATCTTAATGCCGTTGATCCGACGGATATCGCAGAGGAGCTTCGTGCATACAATACAGCGATCGTGGTGGATGAATATCAGGATACAGAATGGGATTCAAGGGCATCCTGCGGCAGATCGCGCGATGACAACCGCTTTATTGTCGGCGATGTGGAAGCAGAGTATCTATCGTTTTCGGCTGGCGGATCCGAGTCTTTTTCCAACGTACCTATCGCTGCCTATCGTCAGGGCGGCTCTGCCGGTGAACTGATCACCATGTCAGAGAACTTTCGCAGCCGCGCCGAGGTACTGCAGCCCATCAATGAGATATTCTCGCAGATCACGACAGAGTCGGCGGTCGAGATCGCCTACGATCAGAGTGCACGCCTGAATCCGGGACGCACCTTTGACGACGATCCTGCGGGGAAATCTTTGGCATCGCCGCTGGAGATCGATCTCCTGGATGCAGATTACTCCGCAGAGGGGAGGCGGATGATGAGGGCGAAGAGCTGGCTGCCTTTGCGGTGGAGTCACGCTATATCGCACGTCGCATCAAAGAGCTGGTCGATGCGGGATATACTGTCCAGAGCGGAAAAGCTCTGCGTTGGAGCGATATTGTCGTCCTGCTGCGCGGTGCAAAGGAACGGGCAGTCATCCTGATGGATGCCCTGCGAGAAGCGGGCATTCCATCCTATGCAGATGATACGGCAGGGTATTTTGAGGCAAGCGAAATACGCATGATGCTTTCCCCTTCTCGCTGTCCTGGACAATGCACGGCAGGATACACCGCTGACGGCTCGTCCTCACATCGTCAATGATCGGGATGTCGATGGAGGAACTTGCCCCTGCTGCGCATTCATACACCTGTCGGATCGATCTACGATGCTCTAAAGGAGCAGCCGCAGAGGAGGTTCCACCTGCTGTACGAAATAAGGCAAAAGGAGGCACTGCAGACGATAAGGTGCTGGCGGCGTAGGCTATACTGCGCAGTGTCCCTGAGTTGCTCTGGCATCTATACCGTACATCGAGGGTACTTATGACTATGTCGGCGCACTTCCCGACGGCATCCTGCGGCGAGGCGAATTTGCGCATGCTCATCGATCGTGCGGGTGATTTTGAGCGCACGAATGAACGAGGCTATTTCGTTTTCTGCGCTATATGGATGCCCTGCAGCGGCGCAGTACCGATCTCTCTGCCGCGCGGACATTGGGCGAGAGCGAAAATGTCGTGCGGATCATGACCATTCATCGCAGTAAAGGACTGGAGTTTCCGTCGTTTTTCTCGCGAATATAGCCAGTGCGTTTTAATACGCAGGATATATCAGGAGACGTGCTCTATCATGCATGCATGCGGATCGGCGTGCGCGTATATGAGAACACGGAAATCGGGCGACAGAAATATGATACGCTGGGTCGGCGAAGCGTCAAAGAGGTGATCCGCCGCGAGACGATCGCGGAGGAGATGCGTATCCTCTATGTTGCGATGACACGCGCGCAGGAAAAACTCATCCTGACGAGGACACTGCGTACCTCTCGGAGCGGCACGGAGCCGCTTGGCAGCTGCAGGGATTTCTGCCGGAAATATGCGAAGGAGGAGGCGAGACGTTCCCAGATGCCGCCATCCTCGAGTGCATCCTGCTATCTGGACTGGATTGCCCTGGCACTGATGCGGCATCCCGATGGACAGGTGTTGATGGAGGTCGAGGGCATCGAGCTGCGGGAATGGAGCGATGAAAAAGCGCGATTTGCCGTGCGGATTGAGAAAGTAGATGTACGTACGTCACGCAGTGAGGAGGAGAGTGCGGCAGATGCCGAACTTTCTGCCATTCGCAGTGGAGAGCCGCTTCCGCCGGGCACGCGTTCATCGTATGTCGACGCTGTTCTCAGTTGGACGTATGACGGTAGGGAACGGAACAGATCCACGCAAAGACCAGCGTAACGGAACTCAAGCGTGAGAACTTCCCTCGATGAGGAGGTCCTGCCGTCCTTTGCGCCTGCTGTTGGAGCGGGGGCAGGTGGGCAGGAATGGGAAGTGCCGCGTTTTTGCTGCACGGCGAAAAGCGTGCTGCCCTGGAGTCCGATGGAACGCGGCACAGTGCATGCACGTCATGCAGCATCTTGATTTCGCGGAGGTGCCCGCATGCATTGCGCTATTGAGCGTCAGGGCACGCTCCCTTTCTCGATCAAGGGAATCCTGACCGAAGAAGCATATCAGAGCCTCGATGTCCGCAATGTGTGGCGGTTCGTTTCCTCGGCACTCGGACGTCGCCTGCGCGGCGAAGCGCGTATATCGTGAGCTGCCGTTTGAGCCGCCTCCCTGCCGGCGAAGAAATACTATAAGGAGGCACAGGACGAGGGCGGATCGCATTTTCCTGCAGGGCATCATCGACGTCCTCTTTGAGGGAAGAAAATGGCGATTATATTCTGCTCGACTATAAGATGGATCACATGTTTTCCGAAGGATGCACGCACACGCTATCAGTTCCAGATGGACCCATACTGTGATGCCGTAGAGGCACGATCCTCGGACGGTACGTGAGGAATGCTACCTGTTTTTGCTGGATACAGGTCGTGAAGTGCGCATGGAGCGACAGGAGGTAAGTGCGTAGGAGAGAATTCTTCCGTGCGTCAGATCCTTTTAATATATCAGCGATTCCTTGAAAGGAAGTGAATCACATGGCAGATTGTAGTGCAAGATTGCACAGGGAGAGATCCCGTCGAGACAAAGTCTATGAAGATGATACCGTGCTTGCATTTCGCGACCTAGACCCGCAGGCACCGGGCATGTACTCATCATACCGAAGAAGCATATTCGCAGCGTTCTGGACTTTGGCGCGGAAGATGGAGCCTCACAGCCCATATTCTTACAGAGGTTGTTCCGCAGCTTGCCCGCAGCCTTGGCGTCGATGGTGACGGATTCCGTCTCGTCACCAATACCGGGAAAAGACGGGGACAGACCGTCAGGCATCTGCACTTTCACCTTCTTGGCGGACGTGCATTTGCATAGTAGCCCGGCTGAGAAAGAGTATGTATTTTACCATCAGCGGGCATTATGGTTTCATAAATTGTAGACCATAATGCCTTTTCTGTTTAAGGTTTACATCGAGAATGTCGATATTAAAGGTGAGATCGTAAAATAACATCCATTCTGGAATGTAAGGAGGTGTCAGCAATGGTAGAACGAGTTGAACGTGTCATGCGCATTAAGCGCGTCCGCTTCAATAACGATGAGCTCTTTGAGCGCAGAAAAGGGTTTGAGGAGCGAGAAAAGGATGAATCCTTTTCCTCTATCTTCGAAGATGAGGTAGAAAAAGAAGAAAAAGAGACAGATGAAGCAGGAGGATTCCGAGACGGCATATCATCTGGAGATCGGGCGTGCAACGCAGTCCTGTTTTATCAGGGAAAGGCTGACATTTCCGATGCAAAGAGAAAAACTGCCTCATGCCGGATGATCTTCATGGCATGCGCCTCGCCTTGGAAGAGGCGAGGCGTGCCTATCAATGCGGAGAGGTCTCCCATCGGTGCAGTCATCCTCGATGATGCAGGCAGTGTCATTTCGAGCGGATACAATCTACGTGAGACGGAGCACGATGCTACAGCACATGCAGAGTTGATCGCGATCCGCCGTGCCTGTAAGGGCACTGGGCGTTAACGACTGACGGGGCTGACGCTCTATGTCACCATTGAGCCGTGTCCCATGTGTGCCGGTGCAATCGTGATGAGCCGCATCAGTCGTGTCGTCTACGGAGTACAGACAGCAAAGCAGGGCGCGTGAATCCTGTTCAATATCACAGGTTGTCCGGGACTGAACCATCAGCCGGATGTGCTGCCGGGGTATTGGTGAGGGTGTGCCGCTCTGCTCAAGAACTTCTTTCGAGAGCGGCGAGGGTTTTGATTGCGTGTTTTGCAGACAAGCTGAAAAATAATGCTTGCATTTTCCGATGAAACTTGCTAGAATACATATCGTTGTCGGATGTGGCGCAGTTTGGTAGCGCGCATCGTTCGGGACGATGAGGTATGAGTTCGAACCCTGTCATCCTGACCATTTTTGCTTAGTGAAGACCAGCCGGTGGGCGGGTCTTTTTCTGTTTATGGGGCGGAGGGCTTTCGCGTGACCTACGAAAGAGACGAAATGTGCCGAGGAATTGATTGACTTTATTGATACGGCGACTTCGCCATATCATGTGGCAGGCGGACGTGCAACGCACTGCTCAGGGCGCATCTGTCTCCTGAGGAAGGAATTTGTGCGGGGCACAGTTATTATTTTCCTCTGTTCGATACGGGCGGCGTTGTCGTTTCGATTGGCGAGAATGTGCAGACCGCTGCGCACTGTCTGTGCCCATACGGATTTTCCAGTGTCTGCGCGTCAAGCCGCATGCGGTGATGCACGAGCACGGCTATGGTAAGCTCAATGTGGAGGTATACGGCGGGATGATCCGCAGTACGTGGATGGATCGTCCCCTTTCACGCGGGAGCTGTGGTAGTGCGCAGTACAGATCCTCTTGCTCCGCAGATGCACTGTGTCGATTTTTCGCCGTCCGCTGATGATCGTTCCGAATCTCGCGATACACATGCAACCGTAAAGTGAATGAGGGAGTGGAGCTGAAGCCGCAGAAGGATCTCCTGCCGCTGCTCTTCCTCGACGGTCATGAAGGAAAGGGGCTGACGAGGATAGACTGACTGCACTTCTCGCCGCGGAGCTGCATATTGCTCCGGAGGAGATCCCTGTCCTATGATCTGAATGCCTATCCTTGTGAGTGTGGCTGCCTGCTGGGGCGGACAATGCGTTTCTGTCGGCGCCGCGCCTCGATAATTTGTCCTCGGTCAAGGCGTGTCTTGATGCCGTGAATGACTGGGATGGCACAGAGGGGATCCGTGTCGCAGCGCTCTCTTGACAATGAGGAGGTCGGCAGCCGTACGAGAGCAGGGCGCAGGGTCGGCTGTGTTGGGGATGATCTGGAGCAGGTCTATACGGCACTCGGATGCTCGCGCGAGGAGTATCTTGAGACGATTCTCGCAAGGATTCTGTCTCTCAGTGGATGTGCTCATGCACTCCATCCCAATGCCAGAGAGGCAGACCCGACAAATCAGCCCGTGCTGAATGGAGGCGTCGTCCTGAAAGTCGCGGCGAATCAATCCTATGCAGGGATGCCTACGGGCGTGCCGTCATAAGGACACTGTGCGAGGACGAGGAGATCCCTATCAGGTATTTACGAATCATTCGGATGCGCCGGGCGGGGCGACGCCGGCTCGATTCTCTCCGGCACAGCTGCCAATGCGGACGGTGGATATCAGCGTCCCTGTTCTGGGATGCACTCTGCACGCGAGACCATGGGGGCAGAGGATCAGATGGCACTCACGCGGCTTCTTTCGGCTTTTTCTCCGCATAGGAAAGACATCCGCGGCAAGGCGTGTTATAATAGAGCACACTATGTAGGGATCACTGATAAAACGAGGTGATGTGTTTGCGAGCAGTAGTCACGCGTGTTAAGGAGGCATCCGTCCATATTGATGGGATGCTGCATGGTAAGATCGGAACAGGGCTATCTCATTTTGCTCGGTATTGCGCCGGAGGATACGGACGCCGATGCGCGCATCTGGCAGAAAAGATCATTCATCTGCGCGTGTTCTCCGATGATGCGGGAAAGATGAACCGTGCGCTCTCTGAGGTGAGATGGTGCGGTATTGGTGATCTCGCAGTTTACGCTCTTTGCGGATCTCAAAAACGACGTCGGGGTTTTCAAGGCGGCAAAGCCGGATGTGGCAATTCCTATGTAGAGGCGTTTACTGACGCATCTAAAGGGAACACAGCGTTTCTGTCGCACATGGAGATTCGGCGCGGATATGCAGGTGGCATCGGTCAGCGATGGTCCCGTGACGCTCCTTTTTGATACGGATGAGGTATAGAATGAGACACGCATTTACTTCGTAAACATGCCGCTCTTGTGGTACGTGTCGGTGTGAATCTTCAGGAAGACCAACCGCTCGTTATTCATGCGCCGATCACCTGTGCAGATTTTTGTCCCATGCGCTCGCAGCGGGAGGGCTATTGTGCAGTGCGCATGATGTTGCCGTGAACTGGAGTGATGAGGGTTCTCACACATCGCTTTCGTCAGGCGCCTGCGGCACGATTCCGTGAGTTCCCTGCGTGGCGAAAGACATTCTCACGATGAAAGTGCGGCGCAGGGAGCGGCGTTTATCTCCATCGCGGCGGAAAATCCGGATCTCTTCTCCGATGTCGACCCGAAGAGCGTCTGACGGGATACGGGCGAGACAGCAGGAAAGGCTCTGCAGGGCTATCGTGCGCGGCTGATGAGCAATCAGAATACGTGGTGCGTTGTGTCTGTCCCTACGCCTGCGTGGGCGTGCAGGTGTTCCCGCACGAGACAGAAGAGACGGCGGTAGCGCGCCTCTGGACGGAGATTCTGCGTGCCGTGCGCGTGTCGGAGGAGTCTGATCCGTTGCAGCATGGAAGGAGCACGTATCCGCTCTGCAGAAGACGGCAGATTTTCTGAATGCACATGATTTTTGGAACTTCACTATCGGAACGGTCTTGGCACGGATCTCCATGTGGAACTGCCCAAAGGGCATATCTCGATGGGCGGTGCGGAACGGGCGGCATCGGGGACGATGTTCGTCGCGAATATTCCCACGGAGGAAGTCTATACCTGCCGAAGCGAGACGGTGTGAATGGTGTTGTTGTCGCGTCAGAAACCCTGCACTATAACGGAAATCTGATCGCTGGCTTTTTCGCTGACATTCCGTGCGGGAAGGTGACGGACTACCACGCGGAGAGCGGGAGAAGCATCTGCGCGAGCTCTTGCAGACGGATGAGGGGGCATCCTTCCTTGGCGAGGTGGCTCTCGTGCCGCACGCGTCGCCCATCTCTGCGAGGCGGTATCCTGTTCTACAATACACTCTTTGATGAGAATGCGTCCTGTCATTTGGCCTTGGGTGAAGGCGTATCCGACGTGCATCGGGGAGGAGATGGCATGACGGAGGAGGAGCTCTCCGTCATGGAGTCAATCATTCCCTTTGTTCACGAGGACTTTATGATCGGAACGGCAGATCTGTCCGTCGTCGGCGGGACGCGGGCAGGGAGAGGAAATCACGATCATGGAGCACGGCAGCTTTTTCTTTTGAGAATGCCCATATCTGATAGCTTCCGATGGTTGAGGTGAAGAATATGCGGAATGATATGCAGTGTGTCCTCTCTTTCCTGTATGCTGGCATTCTGTGTTCTCTTTGCGAGAGGAGAAGCGGCGGGGCAGATACAGGACACGGACTTTCCTATCGCGGCATTTCCTCGAGGGGATGGAGCAGTCACTCAAAACAGGCGTGGGGCGAGGAGGATACAGAGGGGACGCAGATGGTTCATGGGATTCATCTGCGCACGTTCACATACGGGGATATTGTTGTCTCGACCACTGTCGCAGGAAAGAAGGTGGTGGACATCAGCCTCATGGGAGAAGCGTACCGTCTGCGACAAGATGTGCGCTATGGTGCGACGAGCAGCTATATCTTCGGGTGTTTGGAAAAGCACAGCGGCAGTTCATGGATGATCATACCTGCTATGCTTTTATGACGATCCGATGAATGTGCACCGCCATCTCGTGTTGAATCTGATGCCGAGCACGGAGCACTGCTTTCCGCGCGAGATGTCCATGCTGCCGCTGACGGAGGAGGAGACAGAGGAACTCTCACGTTCTCCATACAGTCCGTTCGGTGTGCAGGATCTTGCGCGTGATTTCATCGAACAGAAGGAAATTGACGTGACTGCGCTGCCGTCTGCTGCTCCTGTTCGTCTGGGAGGATACGGAACATGACGCATCATCTGCACATGCGTATGCTGGGGCATCGCGTCATGCGTTATGCCGGTATCACGCTGGGATGTCTCATCGCGAGCAGCGCGATCAATCTATTTTCTCGTTCCGGCGCATTTGCTCACGGGCGGTGCAACCGAGGTGCGATGATTGTCTACTATCTGTTCGGACTGCCGATCGGTCTGCAGACGTTCGTCTATCAACATTCCGCTGCTCTTCATGGCGTGGAAGCTGATGGGACGTGCGTATACGGTCGATATTATCATCGGCACAGCGATTTTTTCCTTTCTGCTCGATCTCACACGTCCACTCAATGCCTATGCACCAGTGAACGATATGATGCTGACAACAGTGTACGGCGGTGTATTCGCAGGACTCGGCTACGGCTTGGTGTTCCGCATGAACGGCAGTACGGGCGGATTCGACATCCTTGCACGCGATCGTGCGAAAAATACTATGATCTGCACATGGGCGGCGTGCTTTCGCTCAACTGTCTCATCATGCTGATTGCCGCATTCCTCTTTGGCACGGCACCGGCGATGTTTACGCTGATCTATATGTTCATTAATGCGACGATGGTGGATAAGATCGTCGCTGGCTTCAATCAGCGCAAGGCTGTGCTGATCGTCTCCGATCGCCATCGGAAATCGCGGAGAGTATCATCGACAACATGCACCGTGGTGTCACATTCCTGCATGGACAGGGAGCATACGCGCCGTGAGCGCAACGTTATCTTCGTTTGCGTTGGGACAACGCAGGTCGGAAAATTGAAATTTCATCGTCCATAATGTCGATCCTCATGCCTTCGTCATCATTATGTCGGCGAAATGAGGTTATGGGGCGCGAGTTCGGGCGGATCAATCAAAACGATGCCGCTGCATCCGATGAAAAATGCAGAAGATGAAAATGAAAGGAGATGAGTGCTCATGAGAAGCGACCTATTTGCTGAACAGCGGCTTTTCTCGTTCGTGTGGGAGAGATTCTGCTCGTGTTCGAGTGCGTTTGATGATCCTGCCGGCGTACTGCCCAAGGAGATTGGGGCGCAGGGGATGTACCCTTGTATTTTTCGCGTCATGCACATTTTCGGACCACTTTAATCCAATGATTGCCGATTTTTCGGCGCACACCACACGCTATATCCTCAGTGAGGACATTCGTGAGACATGCAGAGCAGCACGGATTCCGCAGGATAAGACCACGTGGATCGGCTGTTACGATGCGTGGAAGGATGAGTGTATATCCGTGACCTCGTTCTCCTCTACGGATGAGGGAACATCGTTCCTCGTCGAGGTGGATGGAAAGCGTATCTTCCATGCCGGCGATTTCAACTGGTGGGATTGGACAGGGGACACCGAGGTGAACTGCGTAAGTTTGCCGAGAACGGCTTTCAGATAGAGATGAAACGGTTGGCAGGGGCGTTTCGTGACGTCGCCTTTTTCCCTGTGTGACGGGCGTCTCGAGCTATCCATGGAACGCGGTGCGAAGGTGTTCTGCGCCGAGACGAATCCGCGTGCACTCGTTGCGATGCATTCCGTTGGATATCCCGCATGGCAGCCCTCCGCAGATTTCTTTGCCAAGGGGCGAGAAATTCCTGTGTGGTCGCCCTGCATGGCGGGGGCAGCATATTTTTCCAATTTTGGTTGAAATATAGGAGGGCATTCGGTAGAATGGGAAAGAAATTTTTCTGTCCTTGCGCTGCATTGTTGCCGTTTTGGCTGCAGTGCTTTGCATCGCGCACAACGGGAATGCAGGATGTCACTCAATATGCTGTTACAGAATCAAAAGGAGAACAACACACCGTGGCAAATCGCATCGCAGTTTTTACAACGAATAAGGGAACATTTGAGGTCGAGCTCTTTGAGGACAAGGCACCGATCACGACGAAGAATTTCATCGATCTCGCTGGAGAAGGGGTTCTATGACGGGCTGATTTTCCATCGCGTCATTGACGGATTCATGATTCAGGGCGGAGATCCCAAGCGGAAATGGCACGGGTGGTCCGGGCTAGCACCATTCCCGATGAGTTTGACCCGTCACTCGCGTCACGATGATGAGGGGTATCTCTCCATGGCAAATGCGCCCAATACGGGCGGGAGAGTCAGTTTCTTCATCACGCTCGCTGCGACGCCGTGGCTGGACGATCATCATGCCGTTTTTCGGAAAGGTGATCGAGGGGATGGATGTCGTACGTGACATTGGACACACACAGACCGGTTATGCAGACCGACCCGTGCATGATGTTGTGATCGAGAAGATCACGATCAAGTCTGCGGACGAATGAACTACACCTACCTCTGCGGTGTGCGGACGGGGAGCCCTTTACGCGGGCTGGACGAACGACCTTGAGCGACGTCTTCGTGCGCATAACGACGGCAGCGGGGCAAAGTACACGCGTGCGCACTGCCCTGTTTTTCCTCGCCTATGTCGAGTCCTTTTGCGACGAAGGAGGAGGCACAGCGGAGGGAATGTCAGATCAAAAACTCCGGCATGCACAAAGAGAAGCATTAGTCCTGTCAGGCGGTGAGGAGCTCACTGCACGGCTGGATGAAATCAATACAAAAGTACACATAGAGTGAAGGAGATCATTTTCATGGCAGAGAAAAAGGTCATGCTGACCGAAGATGGGTACAACAAGCTCGTTGAGAAACTCAACTATCTCAAGAGCGTTCGACGCATTGAGATTCGCTGAGAGCGCCTGAAGTACCGCCATTGCTCTCGGTGACCTCTCCGAGAACTCTGAATATGATGATGCGAAGAATGAGCAGGCATTTCTCGAGGGCGAGATTCAGGAACTCGAGAACAAGATTCGCAACCCGACATCATCAAGGCGGGGCGACGGCAAGACTGTGACGATGGGTAGCCGTGTGACGGTTGAGGATCTGAGTTTGACGAGGAGGAGACGTTCCTTATCGTCGGCTCGACGGAGGCGGATCCCGATGAGGGAAGATCTCGAACGAGTCCCCGCTCGGCGAGGCACTCGGCAGGGCGAAAATCAGGCGCACCATCAGTGTGAATGCTCACGCAGGTGTCATCCAGTACAAGATTATCGATATCAAGAAGTGAAAAGGAACATTGATGGCTGAAGAACATAGCATCTGCTTTGCAGGAACAGGATCTGAATGAAATGATGCGCGTCCGTCGGGAAAGATGGATGCGTTCCGCGCCATGGGGATTGCCCCGTTTGGACATCGCTATAAGGTCACGGACTATGCGGCGGATCTGAGAAAAAGCGAATACGATCATCTCGCCGAGGATGAAGAAGGGAAGGAAGTCCGCATCGCTGGACGCCTGATGGCGATTCGCGGGCATGGCAAGGCGTCCTCTCCACGCTGAATGACCGCACGGGGAACATTCAGGTGTACTTTATAAGCTTTGACGTGCTCGGCGAACAGAAGTACAAGGAAGAGTTCAAGCCGTCTCGACATTGGCGATATCATCGGCATTCGCGGTGATCGTCTTTAAGACGCGGCGCGGTGAGAGTGACCGTGCGCGTCGAGGACTTTGACCTCCCTCGCCAAAGCACTTCGTCCTCTGCCTGAGAAGTTCCATGGACTGAAGGACGTAGATACGCGCTATCGTCAGCGCTATCTTGATCTCATGGTGAGTCAGAGGTGCGCGAGACATTCCGCAAGCGCACGGCAATCCTTCCAGTCGATTCGCCGCTATCTCGATGCGCGTGACTTCCTTGAGGTTGGAGACGCCCGTGCTCTCGACGACTCGCAGGCGGGGCAGCAGCGCGTCACGCTTTATCACGCATCATAACGCGCTCGACATCGACCTCATTTGCGTATTGCGACGGAGCTCAGTCTAAAGCGCCTGATCGTCGGCGGACTGGATCGCGTCTACGAGATGGGGCGCATCTTCCGCAACGAGGGGAATGGACGTACGGCATAACCTGAGTTTACCTCCATTGAGATCTATCAGACCTTTGCCGACCATCGCGATCTCATTGGCGATCACGGAGGGCATTGTCCGTCAGGCAGCAGAGGATGCTGGGGACGACGAAGATCACGTATCAGGGGTCGAGATCGATCTTGGGCAGGTGCGCACCATCAGCGAAGATGATGCTGTTCGTGAGGCGACGGGGAAGGACTTCCTCTCCTGCCACACGGTTGAAGAGGCACGCGCCATGGCACGCGAGATTCACGTCCCGTTCGAGGAGCGTCATGGCATCGGTGGAATTCTCAATGCGGCATTTGAGGAGAAGGTCGAGGAGTCTCTGATGCAGCCGACCTTCATCACGGACATCCGACGGAGATCTCGCCGCTCGCCAAGCGGAATGTGGACGACCCGCGCATTACGGATCGTTTTGAGTTCTTCGTCTATGGGCGTGAGCTCGCCAATGGGTTCACCGAGCTGAACGACCCCATCGATCAGGAACAGCGCTTTCCTGAATCAGCTCGCACAGCGCGAGGCGGGGGATGCCGAGGCACATGTCATGGATCGCGACTACGTGACGGCTCTTGAGTACGGGACTTCCGCCGACGGGCGGACTGGGCATCGGCATCGACCGCCTCGTCATGCTCCTGACAGACAGCCCGTCCATCCGTGATGTGCTGCTTTTCCCGACGATGAAACCGCTTGCCGAATAACGGTAAAAACTCCTTGACAAAGGAGTACTTCATCGCATATACTTGACAAAGTGGGTAGGTGGTGAGTGGTTAAAGGCAACTAGACTGTAAATCTGTCATCTTCGGATTACGATGGTTCGAATCATCCCTGCCCACCATCATCGGCGGCATAGCTCAGTTAGCTAGAGCATGCGGTTCATACCCGCAGTGTCCGGAGTTCAAATCTCTGTGCCGCCACAAATGAATAAATATCCTCTCGTCTGATGATTTTTCCGGATGAGGGGATTTTCTGCCCTCTGCAATTTGTCTACAGATTACCATGATTTGCCCCCTGTGAATGTGTGTGTGTTTCGGGATGGCAGGATTTCGGGTGATGGTTCTGCTATACCTTGTGGCTCTAAAGAATGGAAGTGATTCGCTTTGATGCGATGTAAATTGTATTTTACACTGAAAATTATTTAATTGATTTTTCTGAATGGAGATGTTATAATGATTTCATAGTTCAAAGTCTATTAGTATACCTTTTGTTTTAATTGTGTTGCCAAGAGCAAAATCGCAACGCAAAGAGTCTTTAAGGAGGAAATACGTATGAGAGGTAACTGTTGTTGGTGCAGGTAACGTAGGGTGCTACTGTAGCAAAACGTCGTTGCGCTCAAGAAGTTTGCGAGCGAGGTTGTCCTTATCGACATCAAAGAGGGTGTCTCCGAGGGCAAGGCAATGGACATGATGCAGTGCTCGCATGCGCTCGGCTTTGACACGACGGTCAAGGGTGTTACGAATGACTACGCTGCGACGGCAAATTCCGATGTTATCGTCGTTACCTCCGGTCTTCCGCGTAAGCCGGGCATGACGCGTGAGGAGCTCGTCGGTGTCAACGCAAAGATCGTCAAGAGCGTTGTGGAGCAGGCGTTGAAGACCTCCCCGAATGCGATCTTCATCATCATCTCCAACCCGATGGATGCAATGACCTATCTTGCACTCAAGTCCACGGACTTCCGCGCAACCGTGTCATCGGCATGGGCGGCATGCTCGACAGCAGCCGTTTCCGTTATTGATCTCCGAGGCACTCAACAAGGCAGGTCATCCCGCAACCCCGACCCGATGTGGACGGCATGGTCATCGGCGGTCACAACGACAAGACGATGGTTCCGCTCGTCAGCATCGCAACGCTCGCGGTATTCCTGTCACGCAGCTCCTCCGAAGGAAGTTCTCGCTGATGTCGTTCAGAAGACGAAGGTCGGCGGCGCAACGCTGACGGGGCTTCTCGGCACGTCCGCATGGTATGCGCCGGGTGCATCTGCAGCAACGCTCGTCGAGGCGATGCTCTCGATTCGAAGAAGGTTATTCCTTTGCGCGTCTACCTCGAAGGCGAGTATGGCGAGAAGGAACTCTGCGTTGGTGTTCCCATTGTGCTCAGCAAGGACGGCTTTGAGAAGGTTGTCGATGTGAAGCTCGAGGGCGAGGAGAAGGCGAAGTTCGATGAGAGTGTTGAGGCTGCACGTGCTGTCAATGCACAGCTCGCTGATGCGCTGGAAGTAATCTTCTCTCCGTGAAGGAACAAAAAGGATCTCTTCGGAGATCCTGCACGCGTGATTTTATTATGGAAAACACGAAGGGGATTGACAGGCGTGTATTGTTCCTCTATAATAGCTATGCGTCATGAGGTGCAGACGACTCACTAGCTCAACTGGCAGAGCAACTGACTCTTAATCAGTAGGTTCACGGTTTCGATTCCGTGGTGGGTCACCATGAATGTTATCCGCGTACGTGCGAGTTTTTGAGAGCAGGTTGGCATACCAACCTGCCTTTCGTCTATCAAGACGAGAGAAGGGGAGCGGACATTGAATATCCTGATTTTTGAACGATGACAGGGATCGCCGCAGAAGGGATCCGCGTACTTGCGAGACGGTTGGCGGAGTACATAATGTGACGGTTGCGGCTCCCATGCATCAGCAGAGCGGTACGTCTCATGCACTGACAATCGGACGTGCCATCGAGGTTCGAGAGGATGCGTCCTTTCGACCCAGCAGCTGGGATTGCGGCGTGGGCGATTGACGGCACGCCGACGGACTGCGCAAAGCTCTATCTGGATGCGATTGCGTCGAGAACCGCCGGATGTTGTGCTCTCGGGCATCAACCACGGCTCAAATCTTGGGACAGATGTGATCTATTCGGGAACGGTCGGTGCCGCCTTTGAAGGATATTTCCACAGGATTCCATCGTTTGCACTTTCCCTGCTTGACGGCAGCAGTCTTTCATTTGCCGATGCGGCAGATTATTTTTGTCCCATTTCATGGAAAAAGGTTCTTGTCGCTGCAGACCAGCCATTTTTGTTGAATATCAACTTTCCCGAAGGAGCTGGCAGGAGATGAGCCTCGCTTTGTGTTCTGCCGTCAGGGTGGACGCGACTATGTAAATGCGTTTGAGCGCATCGAGATGGAAGAGGGCGCGTGCATTACAAGGTGGCAGGTGAGGGTGTCCGATACGGATAAGGGGATTGGAACGGATATCTATGCTGTGGAGCACGGGCTGATCGCAGTGACGCCGCTGGGCGTGGATATGACGGACTATCCTCTGCTGCACCAGCTAGGGGCGCTGCTATAACTACATTGATAATCACTATAAAGAGAGGAGATTCGGACTTCTCCTCTTTCATGCCTGTATGCGGTATAATATCGAATATGAATAGGATTCATGTTTCTGTGTGCAAAAACTCTGTACGATGAAAGAGGAGTGAGGTGCGTGCTGTATCCGCTGAATGATCGATCTGGGCGGACGCTCTCTTATCCTTGTCGGTGGCGGAAAGGGTGGCGGAGCGTAAAAGTACGCGGCATTCTTTCTGCGGGTACGGAGACCTCCATCTGTGTAATCGCACCGAAAATCACAGTCGGTGCTGCAGGAGCATCGCTGCGGCAGGCAGGTTATGTTGGAAGCAGGCCTGCTATGCGGACGGGATGCTCGAAGGTGCGTTTCTCGTCTATGCGGCGACGGATCTGCGCGAGGTCAATGCGGCCGTGGCTGCAGGAGGCAAAAACGCAGGAGTTCCCTGTCAACGTTATTGATGATCCTGCGGCTTCAACGTTTCAGGTGCCTGCCTCGATACGCCGTGGAGAACTGATACTGTCCGTCTCGACCGCAGGCGGCAGTCCGGCGCTCTCGCGTGCGATACGGATGGAACTGGAGGAGATGTATCCGCCTGCCTTTGGAATGTGGCTGGAGCGTGTCTCCTGTCTGCGCGTGGAACTTCAGGAGTAGTATCTCGTCGAGCAGTGCACGCACACGCTTTTTGGCATACGGCACTGCGCCCCGATATTTTGACCATGGTTCGTCATGGTGCGATGGAGAAAGCAGAGGTTGAACTACGTGAATGCGGCTCTTGACTTTGGGGCTCAATCATCGGACTGCACCGATTGATGTACGTGAGCGGGTTTCGTTCTCGCGCGAGGAGCTGCGCACGGGGCTCCAAAACCTCAGGCGACTACGACGGGGTGAGGCGAGGCTTGTGGTTCTGTCTACCTGCAACCGAACGGAGCTCTACGCTGCAGTGGAGGATCTCGCGGAGGGGAGCGCTCGTGCGGCAGTTCCCTGCATGATCTGGCGCAGGGCGGAGATGATCTGGATGCGTATCTCTATACGTACACTGACGATGCGGCGATTGAGCATCTCTTTCGCGTGGCGTCAAGTCTCGACTCGCTGGTACTCGGTGAGGGACAGATTCTCTCACAGGTGAAGGAGGCGTATGCGCTGGCACGAGAGGCAGGGGTGACCGGAACGGTACTCAATCTCTCTTCCACCGTGCGATCGCCACGGGAAAACGCGTACGGACGGAAACGCGCATCGCTTACCGTTCTGTGTCGGTGAGCTATGCTGCTGTCGAGCTTGCTGCGGCGTCGCTGGGCGGTCTTGGGGGCTGCGGTGCGCTGATCTTCGGTGCGGGAAAGATGGCGGAGCTGACAGCGGAGCATCTGCGTGCGCACGGGATCGAGACGATCTATGTTGCCAACCGTCACATTGAACGCGCACAGGTTCTTGCTGAGCGCATCGGCGGAGAAAGCCATCGCTTTGATCGTGCACTGGACTATGCGACCCATGTCGATGTTGTCGTTACATCGACTGGGGCGCCGCACTATGTCATCAAGGCGTGGGAGGCACGGCGTCTCATGACGCGCCGTCAGGGACGCAAGATCTTCTTTATCGATATTGCCGTTCGCGTGACGTCGACTCCCGATGTTGCGGGGATCAAAGGGAATTGAGCTCTATAATATTGACGCGCTCGAGGCAGTGGTGGATGAGCACATGGGAGAGCGGCAGGCAGAGGCAGTCAAGGCGCAGAAGATTGTTGCAGAGAGGTTACGGCTCTGCAGGAACGCTTTTAAATATCTTTCGTTTCAGCCGCTTATGGCACTGCTTTCAGGACGATGCGAGCGCATTCGCCGCGAGAGATCAAGCGCGTGAGTGCAAAAAGCTGCCCGATCTCTCGGAGGAGGAAGGCCGTCAGGTTGAGCACATGAGCCGCATGATTGTGCGAAGATACTGCGCATCCCGATGATGAAGCTGCGGTCATCTGCGGGAACCAAGGATGAGGGCATTTTACATCGAAGCAATGCGTTCTCTTTTTAAGTTAGATGCGATGGGAGAGACAGGAACCAGTGAACAGCGGCACAATCACTATCGGTACACGAGCGAGCAAGTTGGCTCTCTGGCAGGCGAGCTATGTGGCGGAGGCCATTAAAAAGGAGCATCCATCCTACTGCGTGGAGCTGCGTGAACTGACGACGAAGGAGATCGTATCCTAGATGCACCGCTCGCCAAAAATCGGCGGCAAGGGGCTCTTTACGAAGGAACTCGAGCAGGCGATGCTGGACGGTGCGAGTCGATCTTGCCGTGCATAGTCTGAAGGATATGCCAACGGAGGTTCCCGACGGACTGGTCATCGGTGCGATTACAACACGGCTCGATCCCGGCGATGCCTTTGTCGGTGCACACTACGCTGCGGTGGAGGATCTGCCTGTCGGGGGCACGCGTGGGACGTCGAGTCTGCGCCGCCGCGCACGGCTCCTCGCCGTGCGCCCCGATCTCAACGATCTGTGATCTGCGCGGAAATGTCAATACACGTCTTGCCAAAGCTCGACGCGGGGAGTTCGATGCGATTGTGCTTGCGGCGGCAGGGACTAAAGCGACTCGGCTTTGAACGTCGTATCCGCAGCATTCTGCCCCGCTCTGTGATGCTTCCTGCGGTTGGGCAGGGCGCTCTTGCCGATTGAATGCCGCGCTGGGGATACCGAAATTCTTTCCGCCATTGCGTTCCTGCGTGATGCGGGGATGACGACGGCGGCACAGGCAGAGCGCGCTTTCCTGCGTCGCGTTGAGGGCGGCTGTCAGATCCCTGTCGGGGTCTACGCTGAGGTCGATGCCGATGGTCAGATTTCCATTGATGCGATGATTGCTTCGGTCGATGGACAGCGTATCTGCCGCTCTGATGCACACGGAGCAGGCGAGCAGGCTGAGGCTCTTTGAACTGCTCTTGCCGAGGAGCTCCTCGATGCCGGCGGACGTGAGATTTTTGAAAGAGATTGGAATTACAGCATGAAGAACGGAATGGTGTTTCTTGTTGGCGCGGGTCCCGGAGATCCGCGCCTTTTGACCGTAGGGGCGATGCGGTGCCTGAAACGGGCGGATGTCGTTGTCTATGACCATCTTGCCGATGAGCATTCTCTCCTATGTACCTGAGACAGCAGAGCGGATCTATGTCGGCAAGCAGTCCTGCCATCATACAATGCGACAGGAGGAGATCAATGTCCTGCTCGCAGACAAGGCGGAGGAGGGAAAGACGGTCTGTTCGTCTGAAGGGCGGAGATCCGTTCGTCTTTGGCCGCGGTGGGGAAGAGGCTCTCGTTTTGCTGGAACGTGGAGTACCCTTTGAGATCCCTGCCCGGTGTCACCTCCGCGATCAGCGTGCCGGCCTATGCCGGTATTCCTGTAGACACATCGAGGTGTTGCGGTTTCCTTTGCCGTGGTCACGGGGCACGAGGATCCGACAGAAACCTGAGTCTCACGTCCGCTGGCAGCATCTCGCAACAGGTGTGGATACACTGATCTTTCTGATGGGCGTGGCAAATCTTCCTGAGATCACGAAAAATTTGATCGAGAATGGGCGTCCCGAGATACTCCCGGCAGCACTTATCCGATGGGGGAACGCGTGCCGATCAGGAGACGTACGTGACGACGGTCGGTGAGGCGGCTGAGATGGTGCGTCGTGATGGGATACGACCGCCCGCGATCTTCATTGTGGGGATGTGGTGCGTCTGCGAGATCGTCTGCGCTGGTTCGACCGCAGAGAGTTCCGTCCTCTTTTTGGAAAACGCATTCTTGTCACACGCGCGCGTGCTCAGGCATCGGCATTAACGGAGAAACTGGCGGCACTGGGTGCATCCTGCGTCGAGGCACCGGTGATTCGCATTGTTCCGCCGTCCGATTCGTACGCGAGACTGGATTCTGCCATCGGAAAAACTGCAGGACTATCACCGGGTGATCTTTACCAGTGTCAACGGTGTGGAGCATTTCTTTGCGCGACTTCATCACGCAGGAAAGGATACGCGCGCACTCGGCTATGCTAAAATTGCTGCCATCGGCACGGCGACACGGGATCGTCTGCGCACCTACGGAATCGAGGCAGATCTTGTGCCGCAAGAGTTCCGCGCAGAGAGCAGTCGTGGATGCGCTCCATCCGATTCTGCCGCCGCGCCCATATCCTCCTGCCGCGCGCACAGGAGGCTCGCGACGTTCTTCCTGCGTCCTTGGGTGCACATGGGGCGACCGTCGATGTTGTCGCAGCCCTATGAGACGGTACCCGAGACAGAACGATGGGGAAGAGCTCGCCGCCCAGATGATGGACGGTGCGTTTGACTATGTTACATTTACCAGCTCCTCAACCGTCAAGAATCTCGTGCGCATGCTCGGCAATATTACACCGCTGCAGCACACGAAGATTGCCTGCATTGGACCGGTAACGGCGGAGACCGTAAAGAGTTATGCGCTGATGCCCGCCATGACAGCCATGACCTATACGATTGATGGACTGGTAGACTGTATAGGGAGAGTGTAGAATGAGTGTGATTCAGCGTCCGCGCCGTCTGCGCATCTCGTCTGGGATGCGCGATCTTGTACGTGAGACAGAGCTGTCGGTGCGTGATTTTTGTCTATCCGATCTTTGTTGTTCCCAGAGAGAAGATCAAAGAAGAGATCGAGTATGCCGGGCTGTTTCCACTACTCTGTGGATCGGGTCGCAGCGCTCGCACACGAGATCGCAGCGCGTGGGATTCGCGCCGTCGAGGGTGTTCGGCCTTCCTGCTTATAAGGATGAGGACGGCAGCTCTGCATGGGATATGGGGAGTCCTGTCCAGCGCGCGATCGCTGCGATCAGGATGCTGTTCCTGACCTGCTGGTCGTTGGTGATGTATGCCTTTGCCAGTATACGACGCATGGACACTGTGGACATCTCACAGGACACTATGTCGATAATGACAGGACGCTCGCACTCCTGCAGAAGGTTGCCGTAAGTCAGGCGAAGGCGGGGGCGAGACATCGTTGCACCAGTCTGATATGATGGATGGACGCATCGCCGCCATCCGCGAGCAGCTGATGAAAATAAATTTGAGAACACCTCCATCGCGAGCTACGCAGTAAAGTATGCCTCGGGATACTATGGACCTTTTTCGCGATGCGGCGGATAGCACGCCCGCCTTCGGTGACCGCAGGCAGTATCAGATGGATCCGGCGAATGTCCGTGAGGCACTGAAAGAGACTGCATTGGATGTGGAAGAGGGCGCCGACATCATCATGGTAAAAAGCCGGCTCTTGCCTATCTCGATGTGGTACGCCGTGTCTATGAGGGTGACAGATCGCCCCATTGCCGTCTACAATGTCAGCGGCGAGTACGCCATGGTCAAAGGCGGCGGCGGCAAACGGCTGGATTGATGAGCAGCGGATTGTTCTGGAGACACTGGCGGGCATGAAGCGTGCCGGCGCAAAGATCATCATCACCTATCATGCCTTGGATGCTGCTGACTGGATGAACGGATAAGGAGAGAACTATGCGCCATACCGAAAAATCAAGGGCTGCCTTTGACGAGGCAAAACAGTATATGCCCGGCAGGGGTCAACAGTCCCGTCCGTTCGTTTTGCCAATGTGGGAGGCAATCCACTCTTTTATTGCACGTGCAGAGGGGCGTATATCTACGATATCGACGGGAACTCCTACATCGACTATCGTGGGATCATGGGGACCGATGATCGTCGGACACGCGCATCCCACAGGTGGTGAAGGCTCTGCAGGAGGCTGTGGCGCGCGGGACGAGCTACGGTGCACCGACGCTTATGGAGACGGAGCTGGCTAAGCTCGTCCAGTCGGTCTATCCAACCATTGAATGCATCCGCATGGTCAACTCAGGAACCGAGGCGACGATGAGTGCACTGCGTCTGGCACGCGGCTATACCGGACGGGATAAAATCGTCAAGTTCATCGGATGCTACCACGGGCATAACGACAGTCTCCTCGTCAGCGCAGGTTCAGGAATGGCGACCTTCGGCGTCCCGAGTTCTCCCGGCGTGACGAAGGGGACAGCGGCGGACACGATTGCTGTTCCGTACAACGATGAGGCTGCCATCCGCGATGTGATGGAGCGTGAGGGCGATCATATTGCCGCCGTCATCGTTGAGCCGGTTGCGGGAAATATGGGGCTGGTGCTGCCGCGTCAGGGCTATCTCTCTCTGCTGCGTGAGCTGACCGAGCAGCACGGCACGCTTCTCATCTTTGATGAGGGTGATGTGCGGCTTCCGTGCGTCCTTGGGCGGCGCGCAGGCTGCCTATGGCATTCGCCCCGATCTCACCTGTCTCGGCAAGATCATCGGCGGCGGTCTGCCCGTTGCGGCATACGGTGGACGCCGTGAGATCATGGAGCAGATTTCCCCTCGGGTCCCGTCTATCAGGCGGGCACACTCTCGGGCAATCCGCTTGCCATGACGGCGGGCATTGAGACGCTGAAAATCATCACGGCAGACCCCGAAGAAGGCAAGGCGGATTACAGCCGTGAGCTGACCATCAAGACGAAGAATCTCCTGCTGGCTGGCGGCGTACGGCGAAGGGAGGCAGGCGTGCCGATATGCGCGCATCAGGCGGGCTCGATGTTCGGCATCTTCTTTATTGATCGTGATGTCTATAACTATGAGGATGCCGCTGCCGCTGATCAGGATGCCTTCCGCATCTGGTTTGAGACGATGCTCGACGAGGGGTGTATCTTGCGTCCCAGTTTGAAACGGTGTTCGTGTCGGGAGCGCATACAGACAAAGACATTGAGCATACGATTGCCGCTTCGGAGAAGGCGTTTGCCACAGTCAAAAAGCACGAAAATAATTTTTCTCAAAGACCTCATGCGACTCTATCGTGTGAGGTCTTTTTGTGGTTTGAAACATCTGTCCGTGTGAGTGAAGTCCATTGATAGTGGAGGCAGTTCATGATATAATTCAATCGATATTATTCTCATAATTAGTAGTTGAGGCGGTGTTTCTCATTAGTGAGATGAATGTTGCGGAAGGGAAGAATAGCAAAGGAGAATCCTTTCTCAAGGGTACTTTTTGTTCTGACCATCGCAGGTTTTGTGGTTAAGGTGATCGGGTCGCTGAACTGGATCTTCGTCTCCCGTATTCTGGGCGGCGAAGGTATTGGTCTCACCAGATGGCGTTCCCCATTTATTTGCCATGACGGTCTCGCATGCCGGTGTCCCAGTAGCGATTTCGATTATTACGGCGGAACGCGTCGCACTCAAGGATATCTACGGAGCGAAGCGTGTATTTCGCATCTCTATGATGCTCATGGTGCTGACAGGGACTGCTCTTTTCGATTTTTGACCTATTTGGCGGCAGACTGGCTGATCGAGTGGCAGCTGATTCGTGATGCGCGTGCCTACAAGGCTGTGGTGGTGCTTGCCCCGACGGTCTTTTTCGTGACCCTGCTCGCCAGTTCCCGCGGGTATTTGCAGGGATGGCGGCGCATGACGCCGACGGCGGTGTCGCAGATCGTGAGAGCAGATTTTTCCGCGTGGTGACCGTGATTGTCCTCGCGAGTCTTCTCATGCCATGGGGGCTGGACTCACGCAGCCGCCGGCGCGTCACTCAGGGCTTTCGCAGGGAGCGGTGACGGGGCTCATTGTTCTCGTCTACTTCCATATCAAACTGGAGCGGGATATTGCTCGTGATTACGGGACGGAGCTGAAACCTCTGCCGAATGTTCCTTACGAGACGCGGCTTTCGATCATTCATCGTATTTTTAAGCTGGCACTTCCGGTCTCGGCGGCGAGCATTATGCTGCCCGTGGTCTCGAATCTGGATCTGATGATTGTTCCGCAGCGTCTTGAGGCAGCAGGCTACAGCATCAGTGAGGCGACGGAGCTTTTTCGGTTATCTGAACGGCATGGCCGTTCCGCTCGTCAATCTGGCGACTATCCTGACCGCATCCATGGCGATGAGTATTGTGCCCGCCATCTCGGAGTCACGCGTGCTGGCGATCAGGCGCGCGTCTACGATCAGACAGCGGCGTCCGTGCGCATTTCAAATTTCGTCTGTTTTCCCGCCTTTGTCATTGTGTTTATGTTTTGGCGACACCAATTTCTTCACTGATCTACAATGCACCGGGAGCGTAGCCGCGGTCATGATCTCGGCGGTGAGCATCATTCTGCTCGGTCTGCATCAGGTCTCAACAGGGGATTTTGCAGGGGACTTGGTCATCCAACCATCCCCATGGTGAACATGGTGCTCGCAGCGGCGGCAAAGATTTTTCTAAACTGGCATCTGACGGCGATCCCATGGCTCGGCATCATGGGCGCGGCATGGGCGACGGCGGCAGATATGGGTGTCGCGGCGATCATCAATCTTTACTTTTATCTACCGTTTTATCGGCTATCGTATCGAGCTCCTCCAGCTCATCAAAACGATATGTTCTGCCGGAATTATGGCATGTGCCGTCCATTTCTTCTACGCATGGACACTGGCATGGTGGGGGATTGCAGCGATCTCTACCTTTGGTGCGGTGTTCTTCGGCTGCTTCGTCTATGTGGCGGCGATGATCTCGCTGCGCGTCCGATCGAGGAGGATCTGCGCCGCCTGCCGATGGTCGGTACAGTCGGTATCCGATTTTTACAGCGGATTGGGGTGTATAAGGCATGAAGAAAATGGCATTGATCTACAATCCAGTCTCAGGACATGCTCTCTTCAAGGGTAAGCTGGATATGCTGATCGAGCTTTTTCAGCATCACGATATCATGCTTTGCCCCTATCGCACGCGTGGGAATGGACGGGATCAGCTCAGCCAGTTTCTCTGTGCAGATTGTCCCTGCCGGCGTACTGGCAGCGGGCGGTGATGGAACAGTACACGCAGTAGTGAACGCACTGCAGGATGCCAAGATCGACATACCGCTCGGCATCTTAGGCGGTGGCACATCAAATGATTTTGCTACGCACCTTGGGATCGGAGGGATTGGGAATCCTATGCGGAGCGCATCGCGGCGGATGGAGTCGCGCCGCGCGTCGATCTGGGGGTTTTGGAAGGGCAGGGACGCTATTTTGTCAACGTCCCTCAGTGCCGGTGTTCTGACAGGGATCGCCCATGAGGTGAAGTCGGTACCACAAGAATGCACTCAGCAGAATCGCCTACTATCTGAAGGGATCGGGAGCCTCGCGCCTGCATTCATTTCCGGTGCGCATCACGGCGGATGGTGAGCACTATGAGGAAGAATCTTCCTGTTCGTCATCGCCAACAGCCCTGTGGTGGCTGGGATGAAGCAGATCGGCAGCGATATTGCGATCAATGACGGGATGCTCGACCTCCTTGTCCCGTAAAAACAGGTCTGCGCAGTTTATGTCTGTGGCGGCAGACCCTGTTGCCGGAAAACCGGTATCGGAGCGGGACAATATCCTGCACATACGTGCGCGGTCATTTGAGCTTACAACGGATGCTCAGCTCTTTAGCGATGTGGACGGGGAATGCGGACCGCGCCTTCCGCTGTGTGTGAAGACCGTCCCACTGGTACCTCTCCGTGTATTGCTGAGCCGCTTCATATTATTCGTTATTTCCCAAATAATAGGCGACAAATTGCTGTGCCGTGCGTCCACTGCGCCCGCTGTGCGTCATCTCCAACGAAGTCCAGCGATGCGCAGCTCCTCTGGTGTCAGGTGGATGCCTTTTGTGTGAGCATGTGGTCAATGATCGCCAGATATTCCTCCTGATCCGGCGTGTGGTACTGGATGATAAGACCAAAGCGATCCGAGAGGGAAATCGTTTCGTTGATGCTGTCGTCGCGATATACCTCATCCTGCTCGCGCTCACGCCATGTTTCACGAATGAGGTGACGGCGATTGGACGTCGGCATAGATGCGCACATTGGAGGGACAGGATGATACACTTCCTTCGATGGCAGATTTGACCGCCTTGAACTCCGTGTCAGAGTCCTCGAAGGACAGATCGTCTAGAAAGATGATAAACTTTCGTCCCGCGTAGCGACGCAGTTCATTCATGATTGCGGAAGATCACGCAGCTGATCTTTGGTCACCTGTACAAGACGTATGCTGTCTTCGTATTCACTGACAGAGCTTTAACCGCAGAGGATTTTCCTGTACCGCGTGCCCCAACGAGGAGTACATGATTGGATGGCTTGCCGAGGACGAAGGCGCGTGTGTTGCGGATGAGCAGCTCCTTCTGGTGCTGATACCCGATGATGTCCTTCATACGCGGACGCTCAAAGTGATCTATGCCGCAGATGTGATGCGCCGCACTGTCCCAGCGGAACACGGAATAGGATGCCATATCTCCACAGCCATAGCGGGCGTAGAATGTTAATAATGCCTCGGCGTAGTCCTCCGTCGTCTTTTGCCGCATCGAGGCAAGGGAAGAATGAAGTCCTCTGTCTTATCATAGACATTTTTCGTTGGCTCAGAGTCGTCCAGCGCCTCAGTCCTCAAAAAAATGCACTGGTCGGAGAGTGTGAAGATCGGATACAGCAAAGCAATATCCTGATGGAAGATATGGCGCAGGCTATTTCCTGGCGGCAGTCCTGTCCGCTCCATTGTCTCCGAGACAATATTTGGTGTGCGTAATGCTGTGAAGAAGGTAACGCGGCAGCAGATTTCCGCGCAGACCAAGATTCTCTGCAGCGGCAATCAGCGCGGACGCAGCATTCACTACGCTCCTCTGTGCCCTCATCTCCGTACATTATGGCGTCCTCCAGTGCGGCGAGGACAGGATCCATGCGCAAATTATGCAGGGTAGAGCAAGTTGGAAAGATTGACTTGTGGTGCCATAGAACATAGTCCTTTCTGTAACTCATTCATGCGATAGATCGGTGAGGAGAGAAAAATCTGTACCGCATGCACTGCCGTATTGCTGCGGCAGTGTCAACATACGCAGCTCTGTGGCGCGCGTATCGAAGGCAAGCATTTGCTGCAGCAGAGACAGCTTTGCAGGGGAGCGCGCACGCGCGGCACTCGACAAAACTTCGCCGTACGCGTGATGATCGGAAGTGGAGAAATTTTTTGGATGCGCCGCAGCAGTATTTTTCCTCTCATTACATACCAATGGACGGATGTAGAGACAGCCGGCATGGTCAAATTCATCTGTCTGCACTTTTTGCAGCCGGAGCAGGAGGTGGATGGCGAGACGTCCTATGCGGCTCTTCGGATAGCGCTTGGCTGATGTATGCGTCAACAGCTCTTCGTAGGTCTCTGCCATACGCAGTGCACGTACCAGACGGTTTTCGATCCCTCGGAGATGCCGTAGATGCTGCGGAGCTCTGTGTCCGCCATGGTGAGGATCTCATAGCGCAGGAGACGCAGCAGTTCTTCCTGAGAGGGGGAGTCCGTGCGATGGGTACGACGCAGATCACCAAGCACATTTGGCATGACACACGCGCGATATGACTCCCATGGGGAACATCCCTGCCCCAGTGCTGTGCGGATTGAGGATGCACTGGTGATGCCGCTCGCGCAGCCGTGTCTCTCTGTGCCCGCTGTTTTTGCGCGGCAGGGTCAAGCGGCGTGATGATCAGCATCCTCGGCATGGAGTGCGCGCAGGTACTCCATGCCGAGAATATTGTTCGGTGTACGCAGGATACTTTCTGCGATGCCAGCTGCTCCGCTAGGGCAGAGGAGATGCCGCCGCGTAGGACAGCCCCATGGAGAGCCCATGCGCAATCCTGTGCTGGATTTTTCTGTGTCAATCTCCCGTGCAGCTCTTTCGAGTGGGGCAATGTCCGCAGCCTCTGTGCCGAAGGCAAGGTGACTGACGACGCCGAGCTGCATGAGGAGGAGACGCCGCCGCGTGCAAAGTCCTGTGCGCTGCGGCAGGCAAAGACAAAGGGAAGCTCAAGTACGAGGTCAGCACCACCGTCGACGGCGTGCCCCGCCCGTGTCCACTTGTCGAGAACGGCGGGCGTTCCACGCTGCGTTATGCTGCCGCTCATGACGACGATGATGCCGTCCACAGAGGGAATCTCCGGCGCAGTTCACGAAGCTGCAGGCATGTCCGTGATGGAATGGATTGTATTCGGCGATTACCCCGATGACGCCCATAGTTCACCTCCCTTTTTCTTTTTAATTTTATCAAAAAGAATACGTTTGTGTAGCCCTTCGTTCACAAATACAATATCTTGTATTTTCGGAATGCGAATGCTATACTAAAATTCACATTGATTAAATTTCGTGGTGGGGCAAAGGATGGAGAAACAACGTGTTGTCGTCGCGATGAGCGGAGGTGTGGACAGCTCGATTTGCCGCTGCACTGCTTCAGGAGCGAGGGATATGAAGTCGTCAGTGTGACGATGCGTCTCTCGGAGGAGGCGCGCGACGCTGACCCCGATGGGCGTAGCTGTTGTGCTCTCTCGAGTGTGGACGATGCGCGCCGTGTCGCAGATATTTTGGGGATTCCGCACTATGTGATGGACTTCACCGAGCCGTTTCAGCGGCTGGTGATTGACTATTTTACGCAGGAGTATGCGCGTGGGCGCACACCGAATCCGTGTATTGCGTGCAATCGCCATATTAAGTTTGAAGGGCTGCTGGAAAAAACACGGGCGCTTGGTGCACAGTATATTGCCACAGGGCATTATGCGCGGATCACGCGCACGGACGATGGAACCTACCATCTGCGAAAGGGAATTGACGCGGCGAAGGATCAGTCCTACGTGCTCTATCATCTGACACAGGAGATGATGGATCATGTTCTCTTTCCGCTCGGGGATTATCGCAAGGACGAGATTCGGCGTATGGCGGAGGACTCATGGGCTCCCCGTTGCCCTGAGACGGAGAGTCAGGAGATCTGCTTTGTTCCCCGTGACGACTATAAGTCCTACTCTGCGCATGCACGCACCGCAGACGATGCAGTGAGGGCGATCACAGATCGTGCAGGACATGTCCTCGGCACACATGAAGGCATTGCCTTTTGATACCATTGGGCGAGCGCAGGGGACTCAGGATTGCAGCAGAGCATCCGCTCTACGTGATTGCTTTGGATGCGTCTGAAAACCGTGTGATTGTCGGTGCATCTGAAGAGGGTCTTTGCACGCGCGCTGACGGCGTCCGATCTGAGTTGGACACTGCCGCAGCCACCACGAACCTCGTCGTGTGCGGGCAAAAATACGCTATGGAAAACGCGAGGCGAGATGCGTGGATGGAGCCACAGGGCGATGGTACTGTGGCGGTACATTTTTCCGAGCCACAGCGTGCTGTGACGCCAGGGCGGTCCATTGTATTCTATGAGGGCGATGCCGTGCTGGGCGGCGGCAGTATCGACCATGATGACACCATGAGGCCGCCCATGATGGAGAGAGGAACAACGATGATGGGCCATGCCACGAAATAAGACCGCATGTGCCGCACTGCTCGTGTGTTGCTGGTGCTTGCAGGGCTCTTTTGGTATTTTTCGCGTCTACACGAAGACGCCGGAGTATGCGCTTCGTGCAATTGAACGCGCCTTTGAGACGCAGGATGAGACGCTCTTTCTGCGTTATGTGCGTCTGGATGATGTCACTGACACGGGCTATGATGACTTTATGGCCGGAACGATGGATACGGAGTTCGGCGGAGCGCATGATACGTCTGCGGCTCTGGCGGATTTTTCAAAGATGCTCAAGCCGGCGTTTATCAAAATGCTGAATGATGCGGTTCACACGTATCTGACGGAGGGCGATTGGCGCCGGCGGACGCCGCAAGAGACGAGTTCGGACGCAGAGAATATCCTGTCCCGTATCGAGCCACGTGACCTCTCGTTCCGTGAGACGACAAATCTGACGGTGGATCAGGCAGCACATCACGGCGGTGGTCGATGTCGTCGCGCACCAGGATGAGGCGGATGCGGTTCACGTTTCCAGGTTTGTCTTGCTCCTTCGGATGATGGAAGTTGGCAGGTCGTATCGATACGGGAATCTGTATGATTATGCAGCTTTCTTGGGGAATGCGCGCCGCCTGCGGGTTCAGCGGTATCTCGAGGAGACGGATGCCATCATTCGGCGGCATGATCAGAGCGTCAGTGCGGCACAGATGCGTCTCTATCGTGTGCTCGGCGCAGGAGCACTGGGGAATCAGACAACGCGGACATGGCACGCCAGATCATGGAGCAGGATGTCCTCGCGGACTGGCAAGAACGGCGCGAAGAGCTGAGCGCCGTTTCCGCCCCCGTACGATGCAGAGCCTCCAGCAGCTGCGTATCAAGATCTGTGATCTCCACTATCGCCTACGCAGAGGATATGCAGCGTGGATGACAGATAAGAGCAGCGACGATCCGCTCTGCCGAGACGAATCTGCGGCGAGGCGGATGTGCTCGAGGAGGGCAACCTTCTTGGCGCAGGCGCGCACGGCGTCTGTTTTCCGACACGGGAAGAGTAAGGGAGAGATAGGATGCTCGATTCGAGCAATGATACCGTGGCGATTCTCTACGACATAGAGAATGCGCCGATTGAAATGCTTCAGTATACCATTGACATCGCACAGCGTTACCAGCCATGCCGCATGATCGTCGTCTCCGGATTGGGGAGGCACATCCCGATCAAGCGCTGGGATCGGCTCGATGGAGTCCCCGGACTTTACCTTTCGGCAGATCAGCCGTACCTTTCTGGGGAAAAATTCCCTGGATTCCGCTCTCTATGACTCGGCGCAGATCCTCTATCAGGAGGAGTGCGCAAGTATTTTATCATTACGACGAGATTCCGACTTTCGTACGTATGGCTGAGTCGCTGAACGTTGAGGATCCATCGTATATTATCGGCATTGGAACAAAGCAGGCAAGTGAGGACTTGCGTAACGCATACAACGAGTTCTTCGTCTATCCGCCGCCGACGGAGAAAGAGCAGAAGGCGGCACGGAAAAAGAGGGAGAAGAAGACGGAGGGAAAACGATGGCAAAGAAGAAAGCAGCAGAAGAAAAGACGGCAAAGAATAATGCAAAAGTAAACACGCAGAAACAGCAGGAAGACACGCGAGCAGAAAAAGCGTACGGCAGCTGCGGCGAAGAAGAAAAGACGCGGCAGAACATACGTCAGAGGCATCCAGCACCAAAGGCACCTGCGCCCAAGGAGACAAAGAAGAGCAGCCAAGGCGAAAGCAGCGCCTGTAGCAAAAGGAAACAACGCCGAAGAACGAGGCGGGAAACTCTGTTATGAATGGATTTCTCACCGTTCGTCTGCCCAAGAGCCTGCGTGCATCCCTTGACCGCAAGGTGCTCAGAGAAGTTTCTCTGGACGAACTCGTGACGTATCTCCTGCATGCGCGGTCTCTCTGTAAAATGATGGAGGGCTTGCCATGGCGAACAGCAAAGGCGTGTTCTGCTCTATCAGTTTCCGCGGAGCGAGGCGGCGCTGATTACGGGTGCATTGCGTCCGATGGGGGTGGGCGTTCAGATCGCTTTCCCCGGATGCATGGCGCGAGAGGTCGATCATCTCCTCGTACTAAAGGTTTTAAAGCTACACGACGCAGGAGGGACGCGTTCTCATTTCCGCATCGTGTGATGCTGCTGGATGCGGTGAAGGGAAGCGTCTGACACTGGGATTCTCCGTGCCGTGGAGGATGCGGGCGTTCCACATATCGCCTACGAAATCATCCATTACGCCGTACAATGCGCTGTGGACACTGCGCTATCTGTGTGAGCACATGGCGAAGAGAACACGGCGGCGGAGTGCTGACAGAGGAATACAGAATGAGGAAAATTCTTGCCTGCCTATTTTTGTCTGACGTTGCTCCTTGTGGGAGGCTGTGGGTCTCCGTGCAGGAGGAGAAGAGCGAGCCGCTCCCGAGTTGACCATCGGTCACGATGCCCGATACGGACTCGATTCCGTTCATTGTGCAGCGGAACGCGGCTACTTTTGCCGAGGAAGGCGTCGAGGTGGGCTGCAGCCGTTCAAGAGTGCAATGGATCGTGATGCGGCACTGCAGGTGGAAATCTCGATGGAGCGGTGTCTGACCTGCTGGCTGTGATTTTCGCCCCGTTCGGTGGATTTGATGTCCGTGCCGTTTCCTATACGGACGGCAATTACAATCTCGTTGCATCCGATGGGGCGGGAATTGCATCCCCTGCTGATCTGCGCGGCAAGGGAGATCGCAGTCTCCAAGAGCACGATCATCAGTATGCTGACGGATGAGATCCTCGCCGCCAACGGGATGCGTGAAGAGGATGTCGCAAAGGTCGTCATCCGCAGATTCCGGTACGTCTTGAGATGCTCCGCAGCGGAAATCTCGGCGCGGCAGTTCTGCCTGAGCCGATGGCGAGCGTCGCGGCGGCATCGGGCAGCCACTATATGATCGGCTCGGGGATCTCGGCATCAATCCGGGGGTAATCGTCTTTTTCCTAAGTCTGCTCTTCAGGATGAGGAGAAATCCATTCAGGCGATGTATCGCGCCTACAATAAAGCAGTCGACGATCTGAGACAATACGCCGCAGTCCGAGTATCTGGATCTCGTCGTGGAGCGGGACGGATTCCCGCCTGCGGCGAAGGATGTTCTCGTGCTGCCGTCCTATCGTCATGCGGGAAGTCCGGCTGGAACCAGCGGATGTGACGGAGGCTGTGCGTTGGGTGACGATAAGGAAATGCAGCCGCCTACGGCTATGATGATCTGGTCTCTCTCGCCTCCTGTCGGAGGAAGTAATGCCCTATCTCTCCCAGACGAATGCGCCCGTTGAGGAGGCGCTTGTGCGGATGAAGCGGGCACGCCTCGTTCCGTTCGATGTGCCGGGGCACAAACGCAGCCAGGGCAATCCGGAGCTGGCTGCGTTCCTCAGGCTGCCTGTCTTGATGTCGATGTAAAAACTCGATGAAGATGCTCGACAATCTCTGCCATCCAGTCTCCGTGATTCGTGATGCAGAGCATCTGGCGAGCGAAGCATTCCGTGCCGCCCATGCTTTTTCATGGTCAGCGGGACGACGGGCTCAGTGCGAGCACCCGATCCTATCGACGGTAGGACGCGGTGACAAGATCATCATGCCGCGCAATGTCCATCGCAGTGCCATCAATGCACTGATTCTCTGCGGCGCTGTGCGATCTATGTCAATCCGGCATCGAGGATACACTTGGGATTGCGCTCGGGATGCGCACGGACGATGTCGCAGCAGCAATGGAGCGCCATCCGGACGCCAAGGCGGTATTTGTCAACAATCCGACCTATTACGGCATCTGCTCGGATCTGCGTACCACTTACGGAAAAAGCGCACTGCCCGCGGGATGAAGGTATTGGTCGATGAGGCACACGGTACGCACCTCTGTTCAGTGATCGACTCCAACAGCGGCGATGGATGCGGGCGCGGATATGGACGCGATCAGCATGCACAAGTCCGGCGGCTCGCTGACGCAGAGCTCCATTCTTCTCTGTGCGGATACGATGCCGCTCGGATATATCCATCAGATCATCAATATCACACAGACGACGAGTGCCTCGTATCTGCTTCTCGCGAGTCTTGATATCAGCTCGCCGCAATTTGGCACTGCGCGACGTGAAGTCGATCGACCGCATCATCGGACTTGTCGCCTATGCTCGTGATGAGATCAACGCCATCGGAGACTACTGTGCCTATGGGCGTGAGCTGATCGACGGCGATGCCGTGTATGACTTCGATACGACGAAGCTGTCCATCTTTACGCGTGCAGCAGGGCTCGCCGGCATCGAGGTCTATGACATCCTGCGCGATGATTATGACATCCAGACCGAGTTCGGGGATATCGCAAACTTGCTTGCCTATGTTTCTCTGTCGGCGACCGTCCGAAGGATATTGAGGCGACTTTGTCGCGGCACTGGCGGAGATCCGTCGAAACTATCGCAGGGATCCTCAAGACGCTCAAGATGGAGTATATTGATCCCGTGGTGGTCTGTGGTCCACAGGATGCGTTCTATGCGGAGAAGGAGTCCCTGCCCATCCAAGAGACGAAGGGACGTATCTGTGCCGAGTTTGTCATGTGCTATCCTCCCTAGTGATCCGATCCTTGCACCGGGGGAGATCACGGACGAGATTCTGACGTACATCCGCTATGCAAAGAAAAAGGGCTGTCAGATCACACGGGGACCGGAGGATGAGTATACAGCGTCTCAATGTAATGACGGAGAGATAGAGCCATGGAATTTTGGTATACGGAGAGAACATACACCGAATGTGCGGTTCTCCATCCGCGTAGATCGTCAGCTCTACAGCGGACAGAGTGAGTTCCAGCGCATTGACGTATTCGAGTCGCCCGAGTTCGGGCGATTTTTGACTTACGACGGCTATATGATGCTCACAGAAGGATGAGTTCATCTATCGTGAGATGATCACTCATGTACCGATGTGTGTGCATCCGGAGGCAGAGAACATTCTCGTGATTGGCGGCGGGGACGGGGGGACGGTACGAGAGCTGCTGCGCTACCCGTCGGTGCGGCATATTGATCTCGTGGAGATCGATGCGATGGTGATCGATGTCTGCCGTGAATATCTTCAGTCGACGGCGGCAGGGCTGGATGATCCGCGCGTGAGCATCCACTGTGAAGACGGGCTGCGCTTTGTGCGACGACCGGTCGATCTCTACGATCTCATTATTGTGGATTCGACCGGATCCCTTTTGGGTAGGAGGGGCTGTTCACCAAAAGGAGTTTTTATGGCAACTGCTTCAAAGGGCCTCAAAGCCGACGCATCATGATCAACCAGCACGAAAGCCCTTCTACGAGCAGGACGCCATGCCGTGCAGCGGATGCACAAGCGCATTGTTCATTCGTTCCCATACAGCCGCATCTATCAGGTGCATATTCCGACGTATCCGTCGGGTCATTGGCTGTTTGGCTTCTCATCAAGAACCGCCAGTCCGTGGAGGCGTCGATACACGATGGAAGGCACTCGGCATTCGGACGCGCTACTACAATACGCAGCTTCATGCAGCGGCATTTGCTCTGCCGAACTATGTGGAGGAGATACTCGAAGATGTGGAACCGCAACGTTGAAACATTTCTCGGCTGCGATAACACCTATGAGGAGAGCCATATTGTCCTCGTTGGTGCGCTGTTTGACTCGACGACCTCCTATCGTCCGGGCACGCGATTTCGCTGCGCGCACGATGCGGGCGGAGTCTTACGGACTGGAGACGTACAGCCCGTATCAGGAACTCGATCTTGAGGACGCACGCGATCTTTGACGGAGGGAGTTTGGAGCTGCCCATGGCGATACCGAACGAGCGCTGGCGATGATTGGAGAGCGCGCAGAGACGATCCTGCACAGCGGAAGCTGCCCTTTTCTGATCGGCGGGAGCATCTGGTCAGCCTCCCGCAATCGAGGCTGCGGCAAAGCGGTACCCCGATCTCTCCATCATTCACTTCGATGCACTAGCTGATCTGCGCGTAGAATATCTCGGCAACGACTTTCCCATGCGACCGGTATCCGCCGTGCGTAGGATCTGCTCGGCGATGGGCGCATTCATCAGTTTGGGATACGCAGCGGCGAACGTGAGGAATGGCAGTGGGCACGGGCAGGGCATACGGATCTCCATCCATTTACCTTTGCAGGCACTCTCGAGATGTGATTGCCCAGGTATCCACGGACGTCCTGTCTATCTGACGATTGACCTCGACGTCCTCGATCCCTCGTTTTCCCCGGTACGGGAACGCCGGAGGCAGGTGGTGTCACGTTCATTGAACTGATGAAGGCGGCACTCTCCGTTGTGCGTGGATGCAAGGTTGTCGCATGCGATATGGTGGAGTCTCGCCGCCGCTTGATGCCAGCGGTACATCGACGGCAACAGCACTCAAACTCCTGCGGGAGATTCTGCTCGCACTCTCGGCAGATTTTTATCCGACCGCCGCAGGTGTAGTGATTTCCGTTTGATACCGATGAAGTGATTTGTTATAATATCGAGGAAACTGCGACTAAGGGAATCGCTGATAAAATGAGGTGTGCCGGATGGTCGCACCACGTTTATCAGTGCTTCCCGAAAGCTATGGAAAGATGGTGGAGTCTATAGAAGGTAACGGAACAGGATCTCAGGTAACCGCGCATCTCGCGTCTTTCGATTCACGACCGAGGAAAGGAAGAGCACTAGCGTCTCTGGAGACTTTCTCTCGTACGTGGATAATCTCGTCGCATGTTGATACGGAAGATGTGCAGCCGACGACGACATGCACTGCCCATCGAGAATGTCTTTCGCGCAGACGAGGTGCGCCGTCTCTTTCCAACAGGCGGCGCTTTCAATACGCACCGCTGCAGGAGGACGGGTATTTCAAAGTGCCGAAGGTACTCGAAGGGTAAGGAGGGCTGTTTTGAGTCTGTATGAAAACCGGCGATGTCCTGCACGATATGCTCGCGCGCAACGAGATCAGCGCCCGTGAACTGACCGAGGATGTGCTTTCACGCATGGATGCCGTGGAGGGCGATGTCGGCGCATACCTTCTGGAAACACGCGAGGGTGCGCTTGCTCAGGCGGATGCCGTGGATGCAAAACGTGCCGCAGGAGAAGATTCCGTTCCTCGCAGAGGATTCCGGGTGCTGTCAGGATAATATCTGCACCATCGGTGTATGCACGACAGCCGCGTCAAGATCTTGGAGAACTTTGTTCCGCCCTATGATGCGACGGTCATGACGAAGCTGCACGCAGAGGACGCCGTCATTCTCGGAAAAACGAATCTCGATGAGTTTGCCATGGTGTGCTCGACGGAGAACTCCGCCTTTCAGCCGACGCACAACCCATGGGACACGGCGCGTGTTCCCGGAGGGTCGTCAGGCGGCAGTGCCGCTGCCGTGGCATCAGGAACGGCAATTTGGGCGCTCGGCAGCGATACCGGTGGGTCGATTCGTCAGCCCGCTTCGTTCTGCGGTATTGTCGGACTGAAGCCAACCCTATGGACGCGTGTCTCGCTATGGGCTGATGGCGTATGCGTCATCACTCGATCGAGATCAGACCGCTCACGCGTGATGTCACGGATGCAGCCCATCTCCTGAACGTAATTGCAGGGCGCTGATCCGATGGACTCGACGGCGAGCGCGCCGATGTCCCGGACTATCACAGGCACTTCGTGCAGATGTCAAGGAGCTGAAGATCGGACTCCCCAGAGGAATATTTTATTGACGGAATGGATCAGGAGGTTGGGGCATCCGTCCGCAAGGCGATTGCGGATATGGGCGATGGGGGCAGAGGTTCGTGAAATCTCCTGCCGCATGACACGGACTATGCCGTCTCCACCTACTATCTGATTGCGCCTGCAGAGGCTGCGACGAATCTGGAACGCTATGACGGGGTCAGCTATGGCGCACGGGTGGACGGAGGATGATCGTCGATATGATGACGCGGACGCGTACGGGAGAAATCTCGGCGCGGAGGTAAAACGGCGCATCCTCATCGGCAACTATGCACTCTCCGCCGGATATTACGATGCGTACTACCTCAAGGCACTGAAGGTGCGGACGCTCATTCAGCAGGACTTTACGCGAGCCTTTGAGCAGGTGGATGTCATCATGACACCGACAGCACCGACAGCGCGTATCGCATCGGTGAAATGACGAGCCCCCTGCAGATGTATCTGCAGGATATTTCGACCGTTCCACTGAATCTCGCGGGGCTCCCCGGGATCTCCGTCCCTTGCGGCTTCACTGCGGCGGGACTTCCGATCGGACTTCAGATCATCGGTCGACCGCTGGCGGAGGAGACGATCCTGCGTGCGGCGTTTGCCTATGAGCAGGGGCATGATTTCCATACGAAAATGGCGCCGATTGGAGGAAGAGCGAAATACGAAACCGTCATCGGTACGTAGATTCACTGCGAGCTCAAGACAAAGACCAAAGATCTTCTGCGGCTGTGCTACGGGGTTCGGAGCCCGCAGAACACACATATCTGTCCCGTCTGCCTCAGTCTGCCCGGCGTTCTCCTGTCGTCAACCGTGGGGTCGTCCATTTTCGCCATCAAGGCGGGGCTGGCGACGAGACTGCACGATCAACGGATACAGCAAGTTCGACCGCAAAAATTACTACTATCCGGATTTGCGAAGAACTTCCAAACCTCGCAGTACGACACTGCCTATCGCCGAACATGGCTGGGTGGATATCGATACGGAAGAGGGGAAGAAGCGCATTCGTCTGACGCGCATCCACATGGAGGAGGACGCGGGAAAACTCGTTCACTCCGGTACGACGATTAAGGATTCTGCTTCGTCCAATGTGGACTACAACCGCACCGGCGTTCCCCTGCTTGAGATTGTCTCCAGGCCCGATATGTCCTCAGCTGAGGAAGCACGTGCCTACATGGAAAGATCAAGTCGATCATGGGTATATCGACGTCTCGAACTGCCGCATGGAGGAGGGCAATCTCCGCGCGGACATCAACGTCTCCCTGCGTCCTGTTGGCTCAGACCAGCTCGGCACACGGACGGAGATGAAAAACATCAACTCCTTCAAAGCGTTGGAAGATGCGATCAACTACGAGATCGAGCGTCAGACGGAGGTGCTCGAGGACGGCGGACACATTGTGCAGGAGACACGAACGTGGGATCGAGAGCGCGGTATGACGCTCTCCATGCGCAACAAAGAGAGCGCATGACTACCGTTATATGCGGGCCCGATCTTCCGCCCATCGTGACGGTGAAGAGGAGATTGAGGCGGTGCGGCGTGAGCTGCCGGAGCTGCCGGACGCCCGTCGCGTGCGTCTGATGGACGAGGCAGGACTCTCCGCATACGATGCGGGCATCATCACGAGCTCGCGTGCGATGGCTGAGTACTATGATGCCATTGTTGCAACAGGGCGGATGCGAAACTGGCGGCAAACTGGCTGATGGGCGATCTCTCAAGAACCTGAACGCAGAAGGAAAACGATCGAGGACTCTCCTGTCGATGCAAAGCGCCTCGGCGAGATGATTCTCCCTCATTGCCAAGGGGACGATTTCGTCTAAGATCAGCAAAACCGTGTTCAGGAAATGTGGACATCTCTGATACTCCGAGGAAGATCGTCAGGACAAGGGGCTCATCAGATTACGGACACCAAAGAGATCGAAGCATCGTCGATCAAGTCATCGCTGCCAATGCAAAGGCGGTAGAGGACTACAAGGGCGGCAATAAAAAGGCAATCGGTGCCTTGGTCGGATAAGTGATGAAACAGTCCAAGGGCAAGGCAAAACCCGCAGATGGTCAATGAACTTTTAGCAAAACTTGGCTGAGAAAAGAAAGCAGTCTTTTTCCGCAGGGGAAAGGCTGTTTTTCTCAAAAGGAGAGACTGCCATGCAGTATAAAAGCTGCGTTTTTCGATTTGGACGGCACGTTGATCAATTCGCTTGAAGATTTGGCGAACAGTGCCAATGCTGTCTGTCAGCATATCATTTTCCGACGTATGCACGGAGAGTATCGATATTTTGTCGGAAATGGAACACAGAAACTGATTGAGCGGATTCTGCCGCCGCATCGGGCGGACGGACGCAACATTTGTCCATCGTTTTACATGGCAGAGTACAAAGAACGCTATGCTGAAAACCTCCTGCATAAGACCGTTCCCTATGACGGTATTATGGAATGCTGGAGGAGAACTTTGCCAGCGCGGTATTCCACTGGCTGTCTGCACGAATAAACATCAAAGTGCGGCAGAACGCATTATTGCAGCGCTGTTTCCTCCGCGTATGTTTCAGGAGATCATCGGTGATCAGGAGGGACTTCCGCGAAAACCGGATCCAACGAAAGTGTTGCACATCATGAAGAGTTTGGCGTTACGGGGCGGAAACAGCGTACTTCGGAGACAGCTCGGTCGACATGGACACCGCAAGCAATGCGGAAACGCTTGCAGTGGGCGTTCTAGGAGTTTCCGCACGGAACGGGAGCTCCGGGAACACGGTGCGGATGTGCTCTAAATACCCCGATGGAAGTATTTGAAAGGTGACGTTTCGAGGTCATGAGCAAAAAGGCGCAGACACGCGTGCAGACGGCTCCCGTACGTCGAGAAGTCTATGAGTTTGCATCGACCGGCTCGGATGAGCGGCGAGGGCGTCGGGCGATATGAGGAACTTTACCGTATTTGTCCCCAATGCGCTTCCGGCAGACGGGTCATGGTACGCATTGAGGGTAAAAACCTCTATGCGCGTGGACGTTTGACGGAAGTTCTTCAACAGGCAATGATCGCATCACACCTTTATGCAGCCTTTATGAGGAGTGCGGCGGCTGTCAGCTCCAGCATCTCTCCTATGCGGCACAACTACGCGCCGAAGCGTCAGCGGGTGATTGATGCACTGTCTCATATCGGCAAACTACCTCATGTCTCGGTCAGGGAGACCCTTGCGGCACAGTCACCAAATGGAACTATCGCAATAAAAAATGCAGTTTCCCGTCGGTATCGCTAAAGGGAAAATCGTCGTTAGCTGTTTCGCGCAGGAAGCCATACGATCATCGATACGGAGAACTGTCATGTTCAACGTGAGGCCGAATAATGCGCTTGCCAATGCGTACCGCGCTATTGTCGCGCAACTTCGCATTCCTGTCTACAATGAGGACACATAAGGGACATCCTGCGTCACATCGTTGGGCGTGTCGGGCGGAATGGCGACCTTATGGCGGTGATCGTCACAGCGACCAGACAGCTGCCGCGTGCAAAGGGAATTTGTTCGACTGCTGCGGAGGCATTTGCCGAACCTCGTCAGCGTACATCAAAACATCAGACCTATCGGAACAATGTCATCATGGGGCGTGACACGAGTGCTCCTCTGGGGAAGCCGACCATTCTCGATAGGCTCGGACGGCTGCATTTTCATTTCACCGCGATCCTTTTTCAGGTCAATACACAGCAGGCTGAACGCCTCTATGAACAGGCACTTTCCTATGCGGATCTCCATGGGACAGAGACCGTCATTGATGCCTACTGCGGCACAGGGACAATCACCCTTTTTCTTGCCCAGAGGCACGTAAAGGTCTACGGCATCGAAATCCGTACAGCCTGCCATTTCCCGATGCACGAAAGAATGCCCGTGATAACCATGTCAAAAATGCGAGTTTATCGTCAGCGATGCGACAAAAAGTCATATCGGCACTCTACAAACAGAGTTCGTCCGGATGTCGTTGTCGTTGACCCGCCGCGTGCGGGCTGCACGCCGACCGTCCTCAAACCTTCGCCGATATGAAGCCGCAGCGCATCATCTACATCTCGTGCAATCCCGCCACTCTCTCGCACGTGACCTCGCCATACTGAAGAATTCGGTTATCATGCGCAGGTAGCCGGTGATCCTGTTTCCTAAACTTCACGTGGAGACGGTTACACTGCTGTCACGAGAGAAGGATAAAGGGCAGAGCAACGGATCAGGGATTCTGAATTGGCTCTGAGAGGAGGTCTGCTGGAATCCTTTTACACTCGGTGACAACAGTTTCGATCACTGGAAATAGAGCGTGTAACGAGGTGACTGCTTTTGTCATTTGCGTAACAAGGGTGCTATTTTGATGATTTTCACGGGGCGCACAACAGGATTATTGAGCCACTTGCTTCTGATTTTTCATAAAGCATGCAGGTAAATGGAAGATACTAGAACACATTTTTTCATTGAAATATAGGTGCTTTCTGGTATGTTGGGAAGAACGGATAAGTTAAGTCCCGTGGATGAAGGAGGATATATGATGGCAGTGAATGCATATCAGACTGGATGATGCGGTCTATGATGCAATTTCCCAATACATCCACGGTACGAATATTTCGATACGGGATGCAGTGTCCACAGCTCTCATGCAGTTCTTGTTCGGAAAATGAAAGTTCGGCGTCCGATGCAGCTGCCTTTTATTGACCTTTTTTGCCGGGATCGGTGTGCGGATTGCCTATGAGCAAGCCGGGGGGTGTTGCGTGTATTCAATGAATGGAACAAGTACAGTCGAACCTAATTTTTTTAATTTTGGAGAACAGCAGATGACGATATCACTGGAAGTGGAAGAACAGCATTCAGATCCATGACGTTCTTGTTGCGGGTTTCCCCATGTCAACTTCGTTCTCAATTGCCGGCGTATCAAAGAAGCGAAGTCTTGGGAGAGCAACCGGGTTTGAGATAAAACCCAAGGAACTACTTCTTGATATTGCCGTATCCTGGCTCTAAAGCACTTGAAAGCTTTGCTGGAAAACGTGAAGAATCAAGAAAAGCCATGACAGAAGGCTGACTGGAAGTAATCATATGGGCTCTACTTGAAGAATTGGACTATGAAGTCTTTGATGCTGTGCTTGATGGTCAGGCGCACCTCCTTTGAGGCGCATTGCTTGTCGGATTCGACCGCAAGAGATACAGCAGAGATTTTACTTGGCTGTATCACACAGCTCACGGAAATAAAGGCCAGTTATGGAAGATATTCTTGAAACAGTTGTGGATGCACAAAGTATGCATAAACCCAGATAAGCTTTGGGTATATCTTCAGAATTATCTTGCCAAGCATCGTGCGGCTGGAAAGCTGGATCAGCTATGGCCTTGCCGTTTCAAATGGCATATCAAGGACATTGTCACCCGTTACTATAAGGATGCTGGATCGGAAATTCTGATCAGAGCAGGAAAGGATCAAGAGAGCTGACACCGAGTGTGCGAGACTCCCGAGTTTTCAGATGATTTTGTTATCCGGTTTTCAGATATGAGCATATAAACAATTTGGAAATTCTGTAGTGGTTCCGTTATTGATGACTGATGCTTTGGCTAAGTAGTAGCCAAAATGAAGGAACTGGATTTTTGAAGGAGAAAAGAACACCCCTGCAATAAACATTTCTGCATGCTCTGATGATGTTGCGACTGGGAAGAAAGTCAGGTGGTGACTGGCATGAATGGTGACGTTGCGCTTCGCAAAGGCAATTAAGAGGCCGTGCTGAAGATTTATCCATCATATTGTGAAGTTCCTTTCAGCTTAGGCTGACAACTGGAGAAACAGGGACACCAATCTGGGATTTTGATTTCAAAATCAACAAAACAATGTTCTGGACAAGGACGACGGAGCTGCGTGAGAACCATACTGAAAAACAATTCAATTCGCTGGCAAGGATGATTCCCGTACCGGCGCATTCACTTGGTATGCAGTGAATGAACTGCGGATAGGAAGCTTTTGGACGGTCCCCACTCATCAAATTTTGAGGGGCTCTTTTGTGATGTGAGAGTTCGAGGGAGGATTATCATTGGCTACCTCCTCAATACAGACGACAAATGTCAGGCGGTTCCTTGATGCTTTTCGAGATGACTCCGGCAGAGACAGACACCCTGAAGGCAGGATGGCGAAAATTCGCGAAAAATTGACCATAGATTCTTTTTATTGATACGTTGGGTGGAATTTCCTGCTTCCGCGAATATAAAAGCCGCGAGAAATATCAGCTAAGATTATGTATATGAATCATCGCTTGCCGTAAATGATCAATTCTTCTTGGGGTGGACTGGAACAGGGAGTATACTCTTTTCGACAAAACAGCATGCAAGATATAGCACACGATATTTATTTTAGGAGGATTTCTTCTGTTGAGAAAGTTTGTTGTTACTGACCAAATTAGCAATCGACCGGAGTCGTGCCGGAAGAGTTTGGAGCATCATCGCTGCAGCAATTTTTGATGAAAATAAAATGCTATACGGCTCAGGCGACCAGAGGAATAAAAATACGGACTTTTCTTTTCCATCGGAGGAAGCCTAATAAGCGATATGACGTTCACAGTTGAGGAAGCTTTGTACGTTGGCTGCAAAGACTACCTGCAAGACGGATGGCGTCGGATCATAACGAAGCGAATCGACTTCGCGAAACAAATGTCTCTGTACGAATGCAGCAAGGTATATCGGCTGCTCAGATGGATGAAATGGAGACGAGGGTTATTCTTGTTTGTTCCCCAAAGCTTATCATACGCATATCCGAAAGAAAAACTGCGATCGGGATACTGGACTCTTCAATAAATTTACAGTGTATGTCAGAAATGGAAGGGATAGTCTGATGAAGCAGACATCCAAATCTCCGGAAGGCAAGCCTGAATATGATGAAGGTTCAGACAAGGATGAATTTGATGTATGAAGTTTTGATTATATACTTGTGTAATATACATCAGTAATCCTACACCAAATGAACAGGATAGATGTAATATCTCTTATGAATTCAAGAATTGTTTATAATAATGTGATGTGTCTTCTTCTATTCGAGAGGTTTTTCATGAAGGGTTTCCAACTCTTTTGTTCTGATGATCGCGACGCTTTCTCGATGGCTGCCACGGGGCGGCGTATCTGTCCGTCGGACGGCGAGTACGCGCACTGCGCGCCGCCCACTGCAGGAGATTGTCGGCATATACGACGCCGCCGGACGGAGGCCGCGGCAGACTGTCTGAGGCGTACGAGAAGGATAATATCCGTGTTAGTTTCGTTCCTCTATCCGCAGAGCAGATACAGCAGCGCACTGGAGGCAGCTGGAAACGGCGTGAATGCGGCGGCAGCGCTTGTCCTCGCAGACCGCGGGTGCTCGATCGCGCAGCGGCGGCGGGAGTACCTGTGCCCTATCAGTCGAACGGAGCGATCAGGTCGCCGATCAATTTCGTCAGCCCGATGGGTATTGGACGGGTGTGTGGTATGATCCGATCGTCTTTGCGGCCATCAAGACTATCTACGGTCGCATCTCGATCTTCCAGACTCGTGGCAACTGTTGGCGCAGCAGAAGGATATACGCATCGGTCACGACGGATTTTTATGGCGGCTGATGCCTCATCAAATCTGCATCACAGTATGATTGCTGGTGCGGTGAACAACGCACCTTTGCGATTTGGCGCAAGATTCAGCCGCAGATCATGCAATATTCCCGCTATTTTGCATACGCCCGCTAGGCAGGCGGGGATGGGGAGGTCGATGTCTCGGTTGCTGTTCTCGGTGAGACGCTCCGCTATATTCACGATGACTATCCCATCGTGTGCTCCTGCCCGACGGACGGGACGGCGGCGAGTGATTTACGGTACAGGGTTGCATTTCGCGCGGGCAAGCACGATGTGCAGGCGGCGGAGGATTTTGCCGACTGGCTCGCTGACGGATGAGGCGCAGCTGGCGCTGGCACGGCAACATATCTATTTTTGACGACCAACCCCGTGACGCTGTCCTATCGGATGTTTGCGGAAAGAATATCAATATTTTTAAGGTAAGCCGTATTATAGCCCGGCAGAGAAGAAGATCCTTCCTCGATCGTTGGGTCAAACAGGTGCGTTCTATGAAGAGTAGTTGTGGGGAATGTCAAACCAGTGAAGCAGGTTTTATCAGCCTTGGCTGTGCGAGAATCTGGTCGATACAGAAGTCGTGCTCGGCATTATGCGTGAGCATGGCATCGATATTACCAATGATCCGTCAGAGGCAGATATCCTGATCGTCCAATACGTGTGCCCTTTTAGTCCAGTCGGCGAAAGAGGAGTCGATCACGACGGTGCTCGGGATGGCGGACTACAAGGAGACGGGCGCTGCCGCAGTCTCATCGTCAGCGGGCTGTCTTGGACAGCGATATGGGCAGCAGCTTCTCGATGAGATCCCGGAGGCGGATGCCATCATCGGGACGGGGCGTGAGCCGTATCATGGAGGTGATCGAGGCGACGCTCAAGGCGTCGCCTGCTCATCGCGGGAAGGATGATACGATCTACGATGCCAAGACACCGCGCCTGCGGACGACGCGAACTATACGGCGTATGTCAAGATTGCGGAGGGGTGCGATCATCGCTGTGCGTTCTGTGCGATTTCCGCTCATACGCGGGGCTTTCCGCAGCCGTCCAATGGAGGATATCGTAGCGGAGGGACGTAGAGCTCGCCGTCTGCCGGTGTTCGCGAGCTGGTTCTCATCGCGCAGGACAGCGCAAACTATGGGCTGGATTGCTATCAAAAGCCAATGCTGCCGACGCTTCTGCGAGCTTGCAAAGATCGACGGAATTGCGTGGATTCGTGTGCTATACAGCTATCCAAAAGTATTTTACCGATGAGCTGATCGAGGGTCTTTGCCACTGAGCCAAAGGTGGTCAAGTATGTCGATCTGCCTCGCGGCATGCGCATGATGCCGTGCTGCGTTCAGATGAATCGTCCCGATACACGGGCGGGGATGGAGGAGCTGATCGCAAAGCTGCGGGCACGCATCCCGGGGGTCGCGATTCGCTCGACATTCATCGTTGGATTCCACGGGAGACCGATGCCCAGTATCAAACGCTGCGTCGCTTTTTGTGGAGAAGCAGCGATTCGATAGATGGGAATCTTTACCTACTCGAGGAGGAGGACACTGCTGCGGCGGCAATGGGAAGAAGGTTTCCGAAGAGGTGATGCAGGAGCGTTACCATGACCTCATGAGTCTCCAGGTAAGATCTCCGAGGAGATCAATGTGGGCTGGAGCATCAGGAGTTGGATGTTCTCATCGAGGGACATGACGCGGAGCAGTCGGGGATTGCCGTAGGTCGTTTCCTGACGAGGCACCTGAGGTGGATGTGATCATATCGAAGGTGATGCAGAGTGCACCGGGCAGAGATTGTCCGCGATGCGTCTCCTTCGAGGGCTTCTACATACGATATTGCCGGAGAGAGGGTGCAGTGATGCCGGAGAGAGAACAGGCGCCGGATATGGTGGGGCAAATGCTCTGTGCAAAGGCTATACAATCTCCTGTGCGGAGTCCCGCACGGGCAGGCTGCTCACAGAGTACGCTCCCGAGACGTGCCCGGCAGTTCTGCGTACGTCATGGGAGTGTCGTATCCTACTCAAACGACGTGAGGGAGTCCGTATCCTGCACGTGGCGGAGAGACGCTTGCCGCGCACGGTGCTGTCTCCGGAGACGCGGGCAATGGCAGAAGGGTACGCGACCCTCATGCAGACAGATGTCGGCGTCGGCATCACGGGGATCGCCGGTCCGGCGGCGGTTCTCCCGAAAAAGCCGGTCGGACTGGGCCTACATTGCTGTATCTGCTCTGGGAAAAACTTCGGTGGAAAATGTATTTTCTGGCGTACGCGCCGAGATTAAAGCGTGCCGCCGTCAATAAAGCTCTTGCCATGGTGCAGGAGATGATTAGGGAGATGGATGAATGAAACGCTATCAGAAACTCGTCGCTGCTCTTTCGCTCTCCAGCACTGCTCTGCGGCAGCTCCTATGCTGCACGCGGCTGATGTGCCAGCGGGGACAGAATCAGCGACACCAGCGGACACAGACGAGTGCCCCCGATGCGCTGACATATCTCCCATGAAAGCAAGACATACGGCTACCGCATCATGTGCCCGCAGAAACCCGTCGGAGTGATTCCAGCGTCGGCACTCTATGACGACCGCGAGGGCGAGAGTTCTCGCTTTTGACAATGAGGAGTACAATATCAAAAGTAGCGTGGGCGGTTTTGGCTAATGCGTTCTCCGATACGTCCGTGACCGAATCTCAACACGATCAATCCAGAGGATGCGGTGAACCTGCTGGAAAGCGTATTCAGCAGCAGCAACGGATACGGGGGATCATGCTGATCAATCTCGGATACCAACAAGGCGATCTTTTGCCATGACGGCAAAGAGTCGATAGCCGAACTGAGCGGATTGGCGTCGTCGATGCGACGGCGAGCGGACAATCAGACGGCAGTGATGCTTTCTTCCGTGGGGCAACAGGACAGCGGTATGGGCTTGAGCTGTTGATAATCCGACGCTCCGTGCGGAGTCCGTAGCAACGTTTATGGCGGGCGCGCACAATGCAGACGTGACGTGGCTGAGAGAAGAAGGAGAACAGACTCGCGAAGATGTCATCAAAAACACAATGCTGACGGCGGCGGTGCTCGCCGCGTGACCTCGGTACAACCTATGCAGCGACACCCGGAACACGGTGGACTCGCAAGACTTCCATGCAATCGACTGGTGACGGATCGTGCCACGTACCGGCGGTGGAGGAACGTGCTGATGCCGACCACTATGAGGCATCAATCTCCAGGCAGCAGAAGGATGCTCGCTGTTCGTCCGCTCGGCACGGCACTGCCAAGAAAATACACCGCAGGTGACACGCCTCCGCTGGGAGACGGTGGATGAGGGGATTGCAGAGCGCAATGAGGAGCAGCCTTCGTTCACACTCGCTGCACAGAAGGCGCAGCCCGTTATCATTACAGCGGCAGATGTCAAACGAGGCAGAAGCTCGCCGCGAAGGAAAAGCCGCCCACCGCGGGAGCTTGTCGGCGATGTGAATCTGAAGCGCAGCTGATGCCCGCTGCAGTGCGTCAGGAGACCATCACCCGCCAGCAAGCACCGAGCAGACACCTCCTCCCGGGCGGGCGCTGCGTTGCGTACCCCGTCGCCCGCCGCTCCTACTGCTGTGCATGCACAGCTTCCACCACCCGCCGCTCCTGCCGCTATGCAGGCACAGCTTCCGCCGCAGCCAGCAGATGCTGAAGGCAGACCCGAGCGTCCCCGGTATCAGCAGCTGCCGCGTGAGTTCGCGCTGAATGCACCTGCTACCTCACCCGCCGTACCACAGCAGCCGCGAGTTTTCCACTGTGGGAGAGACGGAGTCACATCTTGCACCGCCGATCACAGAGGACATGTCCCCCGCGCCCGAGTACACGGTACGTCCTGACGGCGTTCCCGCATTCTCGTCAGCAGCGCCTGTGCCGCCTGCCGCAGAGAGTCTGGATGGGATCTCGGATGAGGTGCGCCGACATATCCTGTGGACAGCTCGCGATGCAGGTACATAGCTGAAGCGCGATGCGAGCATCGCGGGGTGCAGACCTGACGCGTGCGCCGCGTGAGAGCACGAAACTCACGCGAATGCAGAAGGTGGACTTCTCATTGGCTTTGGCCGTGCCCCTGCATCAGAGCGGTCTGCCGCGTCAGCGGGAGTCGCTGCTCATCAAGACGATTGCAGAGGCGTCTCCTAATACGCCTATTCTATGGGACGATTCCGGTGGGGAGCTAGATGAAACAGTTTCATATCGCGGTGATTGCAGGAGACGGGATTCGCCTGAGGTCATCGCTGAGGGAAAAAGGTATTTTCGGGAATTGTACAGATGGACGGGACGTTCTCTCGTCATTTGAGGACTTTCCATGGGGATGTGAGTACTATTTGAAGTCCGGCGAGATGATGCCGGAAAACGGGCTCGATCTCCTGCGCGGTTACGATGCAATCTATCTGGGGCTGGGGGCTATCCAGGTGTACCCCACCATGTGTCTCTCGGTGATCTCCTGCTTCGCATCCGCCGTGGCTTTGATGAATACATCAATTTACGCCCTGTTCGTCTCCTGCACGGTGCTCCGTGCCCGCTCGCGGATATTTCTCCACGCGATATCGATACATGATCGTGGTGCGCGAGAACAGTGAAGGGAGTACGCGAATGTTGGTGCACGGCTCTATCCGGGACACCGCGGAGACGGCACTCGAGACGGGGGCTATTCTCACGGTACGGATGTGAGCGCGTCATCCGTTATGCCTACGAGCTGGCGCGACGTGAGAAGCGCACGCTTACCTCGATTTCCAAAGGGAATGCACTGCGATACTCGATGGTGTTCTGGGATGAAATTTTGCTGAGATCGGGAAGGAGTATCCCGATGTTGAGACACACAGCTTGCTTGTCGATGCGGCAAGCATGTTCTTCGTCAAAAGATCCGAAGCGGTTCGGCGTCGTGGTGACGAGCAACTTCTCGGCGATATTCTCACCGATCTCGGCGCGGCGATTGCGGGCGGGATGGGGCTCGCGGCCGGGGCGAATCTCAACCCTGAGCGACGCTATCCGTCGATGCTCGAGCCGATTCACGGAGTGCGCCCGATCATTGCGAGGGCAGGGGATCGCAAATCCATTAGCGTCGATCTGGTCAGTTGCACAGATGCTCGACTTTCTTGGTGAAACAGAGTGGTCAGAGCGCGTGCTCCGTGCCATCGAGACGCTGCTCGTGGAGAAAAAGACGCTGACGCCAGATCTGGGCGGAACGGCACATACGTCAGACATTGGACTGCGGTACTCGATGTTCTGGCACGCTGAATCATACAGAATATGCGGGGGTTCAGCGCCTCCGCTCGATTTCATATGGATGGAGTATAGTCATGGCACAGCAACATGAAAAGCGGTTATTCCGGCGGCAGGATATGGAACACGATTTCTTCCTGCGACAAAAAGCGACACCGAAGGAGATGCTGCCCATTGTCGATAAGCCGACCATCCAGTATATTGTGGAGGAAGCCCTTGCAAGCGGTATCGAGGATATTCTGATTATCAGCGGTCATGGGAAACGCGCCATCGAAGATCATTTTGACTCTGCGCCGACACTCGAGCACGAGCTCTTACGCAAGGGCGGCAGGATCTTCTCAACGTCCTGCGTGAGACGACGGATGTCAATGTTCACTGCGTCCGCCAGAAGTATATGCGTGGTCTGGGGGATGCGATTCTGTGCGCCCGCGCCTTCGTCGGCGATGAGCCGTTCGCCGTCCTCCTCGGTGATGATGTCAGTTTACCATCCGCAGCGTCCCTGCGCTGCGTCAGCTGATCGATGTCTATGAGAAGACGGGAGGGCTCTGTCCTCAGCTGTCAGATTGTCGCTGATGCACAGGTTTTCCTCCTGCGGTATCGTTGCAGGGAACGATGGAGAATGAGCGTCTGATGCGTGTCTCCGATATGATCGAAAAACCTGCACTCTGCTGAGGCACCAAGCCGTATGGCTGTGCTCGGTCGACACATCATCCGCCCCGAGATTTTCTCTATCTTGCAGAATACAGAGCCCGGCAAAGGGGAGAGATTCAGCTGACGGATGCACTCAAGGTACTCGCCCAGCGGGACACGGTCTATGCCTATAATTTTGAGGGACGTCACTATGACCGGGAGATAAGCTCGGGTTCTGGAGGCGACGGTGGGTTTGCTCTGCGCCGCAGTGATCTCGACGATCCGTTCCGCGCGTATCTCAAGCAGTTAGCAGAAACACTGTGAGGCGATTGGCGTGCAGAAGGAACATCAGGCAAATCTGGCTCTTGCGCTCAGTGCCCTTGGTGCTGCTGGGACGGCAGGACAGGGGAGCAGTCTCTCCTATCAACGATTCATCATGGATTTATCGCGGCGACGATCGGCGGACTAGCAGACTGGTTCGCCATCAAGGCGATTTTCGGCCGACCGCTTGGCATCTCGCATCGTACCGATATTCTGCGTCGAAATCGTGGGCGGATTATGGGTCAATCGTTGCGTTCTCCTCGGAGGATCTCCTCAGCAAGAAGAATATTATGGCCGTCATTGAGCGCGAGAATATAGGGGCAATGCTCGCAGACTATTTGCTGCATCGCGGTGGGAGGAACGCCCTGACGGACACTGCCATCGATGTCCTCCGCTATGTGGCACGGATCTTGACAGTACGCGCATTTCACATGAGCTGACGCCATACGTGAAACAGGGCACTTTATCAGCTGCCGCTTGAAGATCACGCAGGAGACTTGATGGCGCTCTTTGACGGAGCAGCATCATACAGAGCGGATTTTTCAGGTACTTGTACGCGTCGGTATCCAGCTGGTGCAGACCCAGCTCTTTCAAGAGATCCTCCATGACAATATAGTCTCTATTCGTGAGAAATATGAGGGCGATGGGATGATCCGTGCCCTCGTTCTCTCATTCGTAGACGATGCGATGATTGCATCGTGGATCACAGAACGCCCTGCAGGAGATTCTGTCGGCGGCATTGGAGATGGAGAATCCACGTCACCGCGAAGGCGTGCAGGCACTCTCTTCGTTCTTTGCATCGCTCAGCGATCATGATGATTTTCGCACGACGATGCGTCGAGCGAAGGAGCATCTGATTGAGGACATTGACATGGAGTCCATTTTGTCGGATTTCATCGAGAGCCGAATGAAGGGGAATCATCCGTTCTGGATTCCCTACGTGCGAGAGCTCCTGCATCAGAAAATCGAAGCATACGCCCATTCCGTCCCATGGCAAAAGTCGTGTTGACCGATGGATGAAATCGCTCGCGGCGGAGAGGTCGAGAAACACCATGAAATGATTGCCCGCTTTGTGCGTGAGTACCTGAATCAAAAGTCGGACGATGAGCTCGTTTCATTCGTGGAAGGAAGGTGCGCACCGATCTCTCAGATGATCCGTATCAATGGTGCTGTGGTCGGTGCAGCAGTTGGTATGACTTTTCCCTCATCGTCTGCATGGCGGAAAGGATGTGGGGGCTTTAATGCGTACATGGAATAAAGCAGATGCCGCACTGCTGCTCTCGGCAGTCCTCTTTCTGTGTGCTCTTTTCCTTCATATCAGATTTGCGGATTCTCTCTGGGTGCGTGCGTTGCTCGCAGTAAGTGAAGCGGCACTGGTCGGCGGGGTTGCGGACTGGTTTGCAGTAACGGCGATTTTTTCGGAAAGCCGCTCAGATTTCCCTATCATACAGCGCTGTGTTGCCGCGTCGCCGTGACAGCTTTTGTTCAAGCGATTGTCACGATGGTTCAGAAGCGAGTTCTTCTCCAGCGCAAGATTTTTCACCACATGGAGCAGATGCACCTCTTTCCAATGATAGAAAACTATCTGCGCCGTCCGACAACGGAGGAACAGCTGACCGAATGATCCTGCACTTTATTCGTGCATCCTTCTGCGTCGGAGGAATTCGCAGATCGTTTCATCTCCTCGTCGCGCCTGAGGGATTTACTCCTGAAGGAGGATCCTGCCGTGCTGATGCAACGACTCGACGAGCTCCTGCGCGAAGGGATGGATAGAAGCCCTGACAAGTATCTCACGGATACTTGTCAGGAGAGCGGCGACGGAGAGACGTATGGCTCCATAAAGGAATGCACTGGAGCAGCTGGAGCGGGAAAAGATCGGCGACGGATTTCTATCGCGTATTCTCACCGCAACGAATACCATCAATCTGGATGAGGGGGCAAAACTGATCCAGCAGCATCATCATGTCATGTCCTCGAAGAGCTCGGACGGGATAACTCGCCGCTGCAAAATCATGCGGCAAATCTGATCCATGATGCGCTCCTCTGACCTCGAACGGGATGAGGAACTCGCCACACTCGTGCGTGAGCTGCAAAAGCGATTGGCAGAGACGCTTCCCATCGATGCGTCGATGGAACGCATTCTAAGTGGTCTGCGGACACATGTGCAGGCTGATCTGCAGCGTGATGTGGATCCGATGGAGGAGCACATGCCGGCCTTTTATCAGCGGCTGCGCAGTATACCCATGCGGAATATCAGCGGATGCTGACGCTCCTCACAGAGCACAGTGATCTGCAGCAGATCGCGACACGCCTGATGTGGCGATCTTATCGCACGGTCGGCTCTCCATGCACAGGCATTGGTCGGTATCGTCGTCTCCGATGCACTTATGCGTCTCACGGATGAGGAGCTGAATCGTCTTGTCGCTGACAAGGTAGAGCAGGACTTTCTCTGGATCCGCGTCACCCGGCTTCTCGTTGGCGGTCGCATCGGTCTGCTTTCTTCTCGGAACACAGATGTTTAGATAAAATACATCAGTGTTTTCGCTGTTCTCCTCGCGTTTCCACGCAGGAGATCCTCGGCGTTACGGCATTGAGTGTATCGTGAATGTTTTTGGTCGAGTACACCGAAGAGGTCACGGGCGAGAACGAGGTCTGGTTTTTCCATCTTCTACAGGAACTGCCTGTCTTTTCAATCAGTGCGATCTCAATGGCAGAGAGAATGTCATAGGCAGTGATGTCGTGTGGTGGGCGAGCAAGCTGGTAGCCGCCCTGTGAACCCTTGATCGAGTTGACGAGTTTGCTCCGCTTGAGTAGTGCAAAGACTTGTTTCGAGATAGATCTTGGAGATGCCAAGATGCTCGAGATGCTGATGATGGTGACAGGGAGGAGGTGTCGTAGCTGCGCGCTAGAAAAGACCATGGATGCGATGCCATAGCGTCCCCTTCGCTGAGATTTTCATATCGATGCTTCCTTCTAAAAACATATTTTTATAGCCATATAATATGTTAATATGCAGCGAATGTCAATAAAAATCCCCTCGTCCAAACGGAAGAGGGATTTCGTATACGTATATCTTAGCGCTTCGAGAACTGGGAAGCCTTTACGTGCCTTTTGAGACCGTACTTGCGGCGTTCCTTCACGCGGGTCACGCGTAACGAAGCCTGCCTTCTTGAGTGCAGGCGCAGCCTGCGTCCATCTCAATCAGTGCACGTGTGATGCCGTGACGGATCGCACCCGCCTGACCGGATGCACCGCCGCCGGCTACGTTAGCGATGACATCATATTTATCGACAGTTTCCGTCAGGTTCAGCGGCTGGCGAACAATCAGCTCAAGCGTCTTGAGGCCGAAAATACTCTGCCATCTCGCGGCCATTGATGGTAACCTTGCCGTCTCCGGGAACGAGGCGAACACGGGCAACCGAGGTCTTGCGGCGACCCGTTCCGTAGTAAGTGACTGTAGCCATTGAACAGATTCCTCCCTTAGTACAAAACTCAGCGAATATCAAACTTCAGCGGTTCGGCTTCTGTGCTGCGTGGGGATGCTCGGACCGGCGTAGACGTTGAGCTTGCGGAAAAATCTGTGCGCCGAGACTGTTCTTCGGAAGCATGCCCTTGACCGCGTGTTCAATGACACGGACAGGGAAGCGATCGAGCATCTGGCCAGCTGCTGTGAAGGTCGTGCCGCTCCCTGATAGCCAGAGTGACGGAAGTAGGTCTTGTCCGTCAGCTTCTTTCCATGAACTTACCTTCTCAGCATTGATGACGATGACGTAGTCGCCGGTATCAACATGCGGCGTGTAGATGGGCTTTGCTCTGCCGCGCAGAACTTTCGCGATCTCCGTTGCAAGACGACCGACCGTCTGGTTCTCTGCATCTACGACATACCACTTGTGCTCAATATCGGCTGCTGCGCATAACCGTGGTTTTCACGTAATTCCCCCTAGAGGTAAGAGTTTTTCAATATTGGTTGATGCGATATACACTCACGCTTCGGGGCTAATGGATACATGGAAAAATATCACACGTCGCTATTCTAAAAAATTTTTACGCGAATGTCAAGAAATTTTCTCCATAGCACGCTTTACTTTTTCTGCAATCCCGTGCATTTTCGATTTCGGCACAGAGCATGCCGCAATACGCACGCCCATTTTCAGCGGAACCGCAAAGATGAGATCCTCGTGAGAGCGTCACAGACCGCCTGTGGATCGCTCGAAGGAATGGCGAGGAAGAAGCCGCCCTTATAGGGGAGGGCAGGCAGACACACGCCGCAGCCTCCTGCATGAAGATATCACCGCGCTCCTGTACGAGGCGCATAGTGCGTCGCGCTCACTTTCATAGGCGGCATGCTGCGCTGTCCCGCTGAATACGCGCGTCAGGAGAGATGCTGCACCGCGGTTGATATTCGACCACGTTGCACGTGCGAGCGTACTTGCTGATCTCGCTGAACTCATCGATGACCGTTTTGTTTGCAGAGAGCGCAATGAGTGCGCCGCAGCGCTGCCCGTAAAATGTATACGCCTTGGACATGGAGAAAGCGAAGAGTGTCAGGATGTTTTCGGGGAGTCCTGCAAACTTCTGCATGAAGGCGCGTGTCGCATGCTTTTCGCCCGCAAAGTCAATGTAGGCGATATCGACGAGGAGCTGTATCTTCTTTCCGGTCTTTGCCTCGTGCCTTGACCGTGTCCAGAACGTGATCCCAGTCCTCCGCAGAAAGGCTGTAGCCCGTCGGGTTATGCGCAGGTGTGTTGAGGATGATGAGCAGGCTGTCCTGTTTCTTTTGCAAAGAGCATCGACGGCCGCTGAGAACGCCGTATGATTGAAGTTGTTGGCTTGTCGAACAGCGTGAAGGTCGTGACGGAGGAGCCAAGTTCCTGACAGATGATGTTGTACGTTCCCCAGAACCAGTCCGAGGTGAGCACCTGATCGCCGCGCTCGACGTAGTCGTCGACGGCGGTGCGCAGAGCTCCCGTTCCACGCTGCCGTTGCGACAGCGGCGAGATAGCCCGCAGGACGCTTGCCGGCGAATGCAATATCAATCGCTGCCTCGAGATACCCGGAAGCCCAGAGATCGGCGCATAGGCGATATAGTCCTCGATGGGGAGGGAGCGGAAGACGCGCTCGACCGTCGGCAGGTGTGCCAGCTTTACCGCTGTCGTCCATGACGGCACCGATTGTCGCGTTGATCACGCGCTCTCACCGTGCTCTGCGATTGCAGCGCGGCACGCCGCACTGGCTCCGAAGATCGCGTCCTTCAGCGGCGCGATGCCGCGTGTGATGCTGCCATTTGAATTGCCATGTTGTATGCTCCTTTTCGATGGAAAGCACGATCATCGTGTCCTCCGCAGGGTAGGGGCGTCGTTGATCCGTGCCGTCGTAGCGTAATATGATGATAGCGCGCGACTCTCCTTATGTCCACAAGCCGCACAGGTGTATACACGTATTCTATGCCTCGTTCGGGAAGAACTCGTCGTGGATGCGCTGACGGCGTCCTGACGTCGCCGCCCTTTGATGAGGCAGGAGATGCTGATCTCGGAGGTGCTGATGATCTCGAGGTTGATGCCTGCATTGGAGAGTGCCCCAAAACATACGGGAGGCAATACCGGGATTGCCGAGCATTCCCGCTCCGACAATGGAGATCTTCGCGACTATCATTGTCAATGGATACACCAGATGCGTGGATGTCTGCCGAAATCCCTTCGACGACGCGGCGCGCTTCCTCGGCGTCGATGGATGCCACCGTGAACACCATGTCGGTTACATTGAGTCAGCACTGCGGAGGCTCTGCACGATCATATCCACGTCGATGTTCGCATCGGCGAGAGCAGAGAATATCTTGTAGGCAACGCCCGGGACGTTGGAGACACCGAGCACCGTGATCTTAGCGACGTGCTCATCGTGTGCGACACCGCGAATGATAAAGGACTTTTCTTCCACTGTATATTCCTCCCCTAATGATGGTTCCGGGTTCTGAGGTAAAGGTCGAACGAACGTGGATGGGGATGCTGTAGAGCTGTCCCATCTCCACCGAGCGTGGTCGCATAACGCCCGCGCCGAGACGTGCTGCATCTGAGCATCTCGTTGTACGTAATCTCCTTCATGCGGCGCGCGCCCTGACAATGCGCGGGTCGGCGGAGTAGATTCCGTCAACGTCCGTGAGATCTCGCAGGTATCCGCGCCGATTGCACCAGCGATTGCCACGGCAGAGGTATCCGACCCACCACGTCCAAGCGTCACGGGGTTGCCGTCGGCATCTGTGCCCTGAAAGCCAGCGATAACGACAATGTTGCCCTTTTCAAGCTCCTCGTGCACACGTTTTGGCTCGATTCCGAGAATACGCCCCTTGGTATGCGCATGATCTGTGCGCATTCCTGCCATGCTACGCCCAGTGAGGATATGGCGGGCTGTCCCAAGGGCACGGAACGCCATCGCGAGCAGTGCACTCGAGACCCTGCTCACCCGTCGTCATGAGCATATCCATTTCGCGTGTGTACTGATAGGGGCTTTTCCACCACCTCGCCAGCCAGCGCGATGAGATCATCCGTCGTATCGCCCATGGCAGATACCACCATGACAATGCGATCATCGGGGGCTTTCTCACGCAATATGCGCTTTTGCTACGTTCTTGATCTTCTCCGGGGTAGCCACCGAACTTCCGCCAAACTTCTTTACAATTAATGACATACAATGTCCCCTATGGATTGGTATAATTCCCATCATGGTGAATTCTCAACGCATTATACGCTAAAATGCGCCGTATTTTCAATAACCTTTGATGTAGAAGGGATGCGCGACACTCGGTATACTACAATTGATGAGAATAGGGGCATCACATAATCATGTAATACAGGAAGTGTTGTGTATCCATCCCACAGGCAGGTGTGGTACAGGGAAGATCGCCATGGTCAACACAGCACCATTGTGGTATCATGAAAAATGAGGAGGCGATATAAATGGTTCTTGACTATAACGTAACCATTCATCTGGAGGTTCTGCGGAAGGCTTTGCCGAGGTGTTGTCGGACATCTCGACGCGTCAAGGACTTTGTAGGGGGTACGACAAAGGAGCAACAACATTCTCTTGCCGTCTTTGAAAAACGAGTGATCGACCTCTATCATGGGATTCTTACTCTGGATATAATACAATGGCTGATGTGCAGGAACTAAGTGAGCAGCTGCTTTCGGTTCGGTACATATATGAAGAAAAATAGAGGCCGAATATGCTGGAAAAGTACAACGTGCAGGAGCTTGACGAGCAGAAAGAGAAGATCAAGTACGAGCTTCTATCCGGAATTACACAATCTTCACGGCGCATGCTTATCTTCTCGCCGGACAGCCCGGTGCAGGAAAATCAACAATGGCGAAAATTTTCGTCTGTGAGCATCAAAAATATCGCCTTCATCTCGGGCGATGATTACCGCAGGTATCATCCTCGTTTCACTGATCTGCAAGCACAGTACGGTGATGATGCTGTCCTCCATACACAGCAGTTTGCGGGGAAGATGACGGAGGCTCTGATCGGCGACCTGAGCAGGAGCAGCATCATCTCATCATTGAAGGGACACTGCGGACAACTCGAGGTGCCAGCTGCGGACGCATGATCTTCTTGCCTCCGGGGATATGATGTCTCTAAATGTGATCCTCGTGCGTCCCGGGAAAAATCATATCTCAGTACACAGAAACGCTATCGGCTGATGGATGAGGTGAGGGCTTCTCCGCGCATGACGCCAAGGAGCATCATGACCGCGTTGTGCGCTCTCTCGCTGACAACCTGCATACGCTCTACGAGCAGGATACCTTTCAAGGCATTCGCATCTACAATCGAGCGGGAGAGTGTCTCTATGACAAGGAGAAAACGCCATTTCATGATCCGTCCGATCTCTTTCCGTGAGGAGTTCTCACGGGAATTGAGAAGCCGCGAAAAGACAGATATTGAGGAGGACTAGCGCCGTATGTAGGGCAAGCAAAAGTTGAAGAGACTCTACGTGCTTATGGGGAGTTCTTCTCGCAGGAGGAGCGAGGAAAAAGTGACACTGAACAGGGAAAATAAACAGGAGGGATTTTCATGTATCGGAATATCTTTTGTTTCACAGCGGCACCGATGTTGCTCCGCATGAGCAGCGCTAGCTGCGCCACGTGACATGACCCTTGAGGATGCGTCAATCGCAGGGATTTCCCGGCAATGATCTGATGTATGTGCGAAAGTATCTACGGCTGAACCAGATGGAGAGAAGACGAAAATAGAAAATTATCCATCCTATTTGGTGGATTATTACAGGGCAGGGGTTTGTCATCACATACGACATTATTGGCGGTAAAACGAATCCACTCGTTCAGACCATTGAGAGCACGAACAGTGCACTGGTTATGCCATCTGGGGTATGTGTTGGAATGAAAAATTGCTGACGTACTGAAGATCTTTAAAAACCTAGAGGTACGTCCCTGCAGCAGATAAAAATATGCGAAGATTACATGCCGCCGTTTGGGCGCTTCTTTTTCCCTGCCAAGTGGCGAGGAGGGCATTCGCTTTGTTGTTTTCATGACGGATCAGAATGGCGTTATTCAGAAAATCCTCATCGGCGATAAATACGGTGACGTATAAAACAGCATAGAAAACTGCCTGTTCCAGCTCCCGCCGAGGGTTCAATTCCCCATGGCAGCTGGAACAAGCAACTTTCATATTGTTAGTATTGTACGAAAAACGAGCATGTCAACAAAAAGCGATACCCTTCAATCCCAGCCCAAAGATGGCGCGCATCAGTGACTGAGAGATATCGCTCTTTCTATACGTAGTCGCTGCGCGGGAGGATACCAAACCATTGCATAATACAATGGTCGATCTGGCAGGGGAGGAATAGGCTCTACTCACAAAGGAGTGAAATGGTATAATTACTGTCGATTGAATGTCTCTTTCCGATGTCTGTTTCGTTGCTGTTATCTGTTGTGAGGAGATGCTATAGCATGAATATTTCCGATATCTATAGCGTGAACGATTGTCTGCGAAATGCGGATATACGGACTTATAACTGCGGATATTTTCCCGTGGCAATCAAAGCAGACCAAAAGAAAGCATTCGGATTTATGGACAAACGCATGATGAATTGCCCTTTGATACGTCAATTCTGAATCAAATTACATCACTTAAGCTGTCCTATGCCATGCAGCTAATCGTTATGTCATTGGGCGTAATGAAATCTAAATACCTCGGCCTTTGATGTAAAATGGGTTCTCATCAACAGTTCCTTTAATAAACTGGTCTATAAAAATGGTACACCTAATGATGCAATTGATTCACTGTATGAAACGATGGCGTCGATTGCAGAATCTGGAATCATAAGAGTTTTCCGAGGGGTATTCAGTTTCACGAATATCAAACAACAGATTCGACCTTTATTGATGCAGCTCTCGTTGAGCATGACTCCTGCCCCTGTTCTGAACATTATCATCGATACGGATGACGTAAAAAGTTTACGGAGCCCACGATTTGCTCAACTGGAACAGATATAAACGAAAGGATATTTCTTATCGATGGGACGAAATCAAGGATTATTTTACGACGCTATCTCTCAAGGATATGGAACTACTACACGGCGAGATGATAAATTGCTTTACAGAGAAGGATATATCGCTATTTAAGGCCTGTCGATAATCTCGACATAGATGCCATACGGATTGCAACAGAAGCCGGTGCAAATGTACTGGCGATAGATCAAGACGGCGGGACTTCGATTTATAAATGTGTTGAGGCTGTCACAGATGAATACTTGGATGAATGCGATCCTAGGAAATCCATGGATGATTTAGAACGAAAAATACAAAATGCAGAAGTGCGTTGATTACCTTCTCGAGCATGGGGCTGATATCAATTTACATGGATTTGGATGTCTGTACTCCGTTATGCGAATCGGTATGATATTCCAGACGCTCGTGTTATGGAATTTTTATTGAGCAGAGGGGCTGACCCTAATTACAATACGGATTTCGATTCTATGTGCAGTACGAAGGATGAGTGGTATATTCGGTCATCGGCGTTAAGCATGGTTTATGATGAGCTGTCTGTTGTAGGAGAAAAATACAACGAGGAACAAAAAGAATTGTTGTTGGCACATGGTGCAGAGCTATTTATAGATGGGTTCAATCCAAAAACCGGAAAGATGGAGAAACCTATGAAAATGGCAATTGTACTGACAGTTGTGATAGTTCGTACTGCTTAGTCAGCTGTACTTCATTACAAAGCATATAGTGGAGCGATTTGATGAAGGTCAACCTATCACAGGAAAAATAGGATGTCCGTCCGTACATCGAACGAAGAAAAACTCTATCATACAAGAGATCCCAGTCGCCGTACTAGCGTTTGGGATCTCTTGTACTTTTGCAAAGAATCATTAGCCATCTTCCCATATCCTGCGTTACTAATTTTTCTTATTCTGGAATTATATCAAGAATCAATTACAAGAGGCTATTATGACAGACCAATGGAGTCTCAAAAAGAGTTTGTTGTCCCTGTTTACGGGCAACGGGGAGGGAAAAACGGCGAAATAAAAAGCCCCCTGTAGGGGGTCGCCACTGATTTATTATTTACCAGCACCCAAGACTTTCCACCATGCCGCGCCAATTGTCAGGTAGATCAGCGTCGTAATGGTCGTCATGATGAAGCCATTTTTCCACCATTCACTTTGCGAGACATAGCCTCCGCCAAAAGTAGATCGAGGGCACAGCCGTTGCCGTAATGCGTGAGGAGATCGGCACATCGGCGAAGATGCCGAAGACGATGGCGACCAGGAGGGGCGGTGCACCGATCGCTGACACCGACGGCGATGAATGCCGTACAGAGGGCACTGATGCGCCGTGACACTGGCGAAGGCGTGGTGGATGTGGTGAAGAGCAGGATGATGAGGCGGGGAAACGACCCAATCGAAAAACCGAGCGACGAAATCGCTGCGCCCGCACCGTTGGCGAATCCACGTGATGATGCCCGATTTTTGCAAGAGCCGAAGCGAGCGTCATCAAAGAGCCCATCCAGAACATTGCGTCCCATGCGCCCTTTTTCCTGGATGACATCCTGCCAGTTGATGATGTCGAGCATCAGCATGAGGCAGACTGCGCCCATGGCAATGGGCGTCGCGTCGATGTGCGTGAGACCGGAGCTTGCCCAGAGTGCGAGAGACAACGAAGATGACGAAAGACCCTTTCCGCAAGGCTCATTTGCACCCATTTCGGTAAGCTCGCGCTGTGCCAGCCCCTTGGCGTCGGGAATATGTACGAGCTCAGGCGGCGAAAGTTTCCATCATGACATAGGGAACGAGGAGAGCGCGATGAGTCCCGGCACGATGGCGGCGCTCGCCCAACTCATCCATGTGACATGGACGCCCAGAGTCTTCTCGGCGAGCGCCACGCAGAGCGGGTTGCCCGCCATCGAGGTCACGAACATCGTGCAGGTCACGGCGTCCGTATGGTAGCCGACCCGTATGAGGTATGTGCTGATACGGCGTGCTCTCACCGGGTTTTGAGCCCAGTGCTCCGCGAGGACCGCACGATTGGATAGAGAATTCCACCGCCGCGCGCTGTAGCCGAGGGCGTCGCGGCGAGATCACGAGCTCGCTCAGGGCATCGGCATAGCCGAGCGATAATGCACTCTTTTGCCGATTGCTTGATGATGCGGAAAGCGACATGTTTGCCGAGGCCGCTCTTGATGAAACCGCGGAATAGAGGAACGCGCAGACGATCAGCCAGATCGTGCTGTTGCCGTAGCCTGCTAAGGCGTCGGACGTCTTCCAGTAGTCCCGCCCATGCGGAGAAGGAAATCGCGATGAAGGCCACCGCGCCGATCGGCAGCGGATGCAGGATAAAGCCCAGCACCGTCGCGATAAAGACCGCGAGTAAATGCCATGCGAGTACTCAGACTCCGTCAGGAAACCGGCAGAACCATAGGATAAGTCCGACGGCGATCGTGATGAGTGCATTTCTTCTCTTCGTGTTCATGTTTTCACCCCATCAAAAAAATATGAGTTCTTCGCCGCAGTCCCCTTTGCTGAAAGCATTTCCTGCGACGTCATGGAAGCTGTAGATTTGCAGAGCATACGTCCGAGGCCGGCGGGAAGAGGGCAGCTCTACGTCCTGAACATTCGCAAATAAAAGCAGCCTCTTCCTGCAAAACGAGAGAAGAGACTCGCAAAAATATCTTTGCCTTGCCTTGGCGCACGACTGTCACAGCGCATAAAATCGCCGCTGAAACGACGCCGCAAAGATGCGGATCGTCCGGGCACAAGACGCATGATCCCCTTCCCGTCGCTCGCAGGTCAGACGGTGACCGTCAATCAGGCAGTTCTCCGCTCCAGTTCATCGCTCCTCTGCGCCTTCCCAAGTTTCCCCAGTGGCGTTTTCTGCAGATTCGCTCCCTGGCACAGTGGCGGGACCGCGCCGGTTCCTCCGGCTCTCTATTGAGTCTTGCGACGCCTGATTCATCCGTATGCTGTTTGTCGTGATGATGGCTTCCGTGAGGAAGAATATCACCGCTTCTACCTATTGTCAAGAGAGAGGTGGGGGAGTCGAACCATCAAGTTTGATATGTCCGCATTGATTGGCATTTCGATATTTGAATGCACGATGTTTTATGGTAGAATAAATGTCGAATATACTCGTTATAGTTGCAAAGGTGCTTTGCCGGAGTAATTCTGTATGTTCGCCTTTTTATATGTCCCATTTCATTTATGATTAAACTGTGGAGCATACAGACGATCATCAATCTGGTTTTCCTGAAACTTGCGCAGGAGAGTGGACTCTCGGGTGGGAGGTACTGTCTGACTGTAAGGAGGATACGAATGCAGCCAATCGTCGCTGAGGAAATTAAAGACTTTGATACGAGCCTCGACCGACTGTGGGCACGACGCGATCTCGTCGTCGTTGCAGCAGGGGCTCTCATCTGTTTTCGCTCCATCTACCGGCGCGCTGCAGCAGATCGGGGCACTTGAGCGGTTCCGCTATGCTCGCCGTGCGGGCAGAGAATTATGTTGGGAATGGCGGAGGAAGCGATTCGGGATGCGGTGTCGATGCCGCCCACCTTCCGGCGCACGCGCGGTCGTGATCTATCTCTCTTGCCTCGACATCCCTCACACGTCCGGATTTTGCAGATATCGAGCGCACACTTTCTGCGGAGACGGGCTGCATCGTGCGATGTTTCTTCCGCGCGCTGCTGGCAAAGGCGGACGGCATCCGCACGAGACTGTAGAGGAGCTTTGCCGTGCTGCCGCCGGAAGATAGCGTGATCACGGCACCAGCCCAGCCGCCCACCGCCGATGAGTGATACGGCAGGCGTGTCGGATTTCCTGCAGGAAGAAGGCGCAGCACATGTCCTTGTCACGCCGTCGGGCTGTCGCAATGCACTCGTGCGCATGGATCTCATGTCGGAGCGCAGCGACATCTATGCGCTCATCCCGAAACCAGAGGACTATATCTTCGGGATAGAGGAGACCGCGCCGCAGAGATCGGTGCGCTCGCGGCAGAGGGAACGTACCGCACGGTGCATCTCCTCAGCTCACCGGTGCCCGCGTTTATGGCGATGGAGACCGCGCCGGTTCTGCAGGCGGCGGAGGAGCATGGCCGCCACGCATGTGCATCACCAACGGACGGTTTTCGCGATGCCGTGTTCGGCACTGCAGAGGCGACACTTTCGTCTTGTGCAGGAAGCGTCCAACGGATGGCTGGAGGAGGCGCACCGTCTTTATTCTCGGCACAGCCCGTGCTGTTTGGCGATATAGCCTCAGATGAACTTCCCGACTGCTTTTCTGACCGCGTGCGAGTCACACGTGCATTGTAGGGCGCGATGCCCCGACCGAACGCCCCTGCGCTTTGCTGGTTGGTATCTCGCTGTCGGTGCGTCTGCAGCGGCATGGTTACAGAGAGAATACGGTGTGCCTGTTGTCCACAGCCCTCGCCGCTTGGGGATATAGGTTGGGCTGGATGGCGGGCTGGAGATCACTGCGGCGCTTGATTTGCCCCTGAGAGGATCGGTGGGGCAGCCTAAGTGAAAGATGTACGTATGGATAAAGTTCTCATCATCACCGATCCGATTGCTGCCGCAGCCATTGCTTGCCTGCTTGGAGCACATGGGTTTTTCAATATCCACAGCGCAGCCTGCGTGGGACGAGGAGACGGCGGCACTGTATCGACAGGCGGCTGAGACCGACGTGCTCGTCTTTCGTACGGCTGGCAGACCCTGCAGTCCGCATGGGATGTGGCGGATGCTGTCGTTGCCGATCCCTGCGCTGGTTCCTGCAATGGGGAAGCAATCTCGTTCCATCGCCGTCGGTCTACTCTCTGGCAGAGATGCCGCGGGAGAGGGAAGCGGTGTACTGGGCGCGAACTTCACTTCGGCATTGAGAGGTTTCTGAAACAATAATCATATATATTGAAGGATTACTTTCCAGTCTATTCAATTGCATTCAATCAAAAACTATGATAACCTTCCCGTCAATTGATTGGTGTAGGTAGAAATAGGAGGACATGATGACATCGTTTTTCATTCGGTCTCTTCGTAGGACTGTTGCTTCTTTTGCTCTGTGTTCGCAGGATGCGGATCCCAGCAGACGTCCGTGCCCAAGGAGGAGCGGGTCGTGACGGATACGATTGGACGTAGGTACATTTGCCGGGAGAGGTCAAGAGTATCGCCGTCGTGCCGATCCCGTGGGCATCTAGTTGCCTTTGCGGTGGACGGTTCGGCAGATCGTATCGCAGGCATGCATCCGTCAGCAAAGGCGTCATAGAGAAATCCATGCTTAAGGTGCTTGCACTGTGGATGGCGAATGCCGCAACAGATTTTGTCGGACAGGATTTCGCTATCAACATGGAGGAACTTGGCAAGCTGAACCCGAGTGCATCATCGTCTGAACTATCAGGAGGATGAGATCGCACAGCTCGAGAAACTAAAGATCCCGCGATTGCACACGAAGTACGGCACATTGAGGATGTCCAGCAGGCATCCGTGTCATCGGGCAGGTATTTCGGCAAAGAGGAACGCGCCGAGGAGCTTGTGCAATTTCAGCAAAATATTATGGCGTATTTTGAGACGAAAAAGCGGCACTCGAAGGCAAAGCAAAAGCCGAAGGTGCTCTATCTGCGCGATCGGGATCTCAAGGTCGCGGCGGGCGGAACCGTCAACACGATGATGATCGAGACAGCGGGCGGTGTGAACGTCGCAAAAGATGTGAAGGGGCAGTGGACGCCTGTCACGATGGAGCAGATTGCGGCATGGGATCCCGATGTCATTATCCTCAGTAATTTTGATTCGATTCAGCCAGTCGATTTATTCGAGGATAAACTTGAGGGGCAAAACTGGAAGAACATCAAGGCTGTGCGCGAAGGACATGTTTACAAGGCACCGATTGGTCTCATACCGTTGGGATGCCCTTGCGTCGAGACGCCGTTGATGATCAAGTGGATCGCGCAGAAACTGCATCCGGATGTGTTTGATGATTTACCGTCTGAGGGATGATCTGCGCGGCTTCTATGAAAAATTCTTCTCATACACGCTGACGGATGCCGATCTCAAGATGATTCTGCACGAGTGAGCCGCCCTATGAAACAAAAGCAATGCAGTTCTCTGGACGATCATGGCGGTGCTTCTCATCGCTGTGTTCTTTCTTTCTCTTGCGCGGGGCGCTATGCTATCGAACACGGGGCTGTCTGTGACATTCTGATGCGTGCGGTTAGAGGTGATGCCGGGACAGACATGGCGTCGACCGTCGTTCTCGAGCTGCGTCTGCCGCGAACACTCCCTCGCTATGCTCGTTGGCGCAGGGCTATCACTCTCTGGGGCAGTCTACCAGGTATTTTCCGCAATCCGCTCGTCAGTCCCGATGTGCTTGGTGTTTCGAGCGGTGCTGGGTTCGGCGCCGTGCTTGGTATACTCCTCTGGGGGACAGGAACGGGAACATCGATCATGGCCTTCGTCTGCGGCATGGCGAGTGTCGGGCTTGCGTACTATTTTCTCGCGCGACCCGTAGCTCGTCTCGATGATGTCGCTCGTGCTCTCGGGCATCATCATCTCGTCGATCTTCTCTGCATTCATCTCGCTCGTAAAATACACTGCCGACCCCTTATGACAAGCCGCCGGCATTACATACTGGCTCATGGGCAGCCTTTGGCAAGGCGGACTTTGATAAAATTCAGATCATTGGGCTGCCGATGATTGCCGCCGGAGCGCTCCTGATCGCAATCCGCTGGCGTATCAACATCCTTTCGCTCGGCGAGGAGGAGGCACGCAGCCTTGGTGTGAATCCTGTACGCATCCGCAACATTGCCATTGTCGCGGCGACGGTTCTCACTGCGCTCTCAGTGATGGCCTGCGGTATTGTCGGATGGGTCGGGCTCGTCATTCCGCATATATGTCGCTCGGGTGGTTGGCGTCGATCATGCACGTCTTCTGCCCTGCCGCATGCTTCACGGGGGCAATCTTTCTCGCGCTTGTCGATATCTGTGCGCGGAGTCTCCTCGCGGCAGAGCTGCCCATCGGCATCCCTCACAGCACTCCTCGGCGCGCCTTTCTTTTGCCTTCCTGCTGGAGCATATGCGGAGAAACAGGGATTGGTCATGATTACGGTAAAAACAGGCCGCCTTCTCCTACGACGGCAGAAACGAACTGTTCTCCGATCTATCCTTCTCTCTCAGCAGCGGGTGAAATCCTTACCATTCTGGGGCGCAACGGAATCGGCAAGACGACATTCCTGCGCTGCCTGCTCGGCATTCTGCCGTGGACGCACGGGGAGTGTCTGGTGGGCGGCAAACGCCCCGATCCTTCCGCGGTCAGTGATGTGATCGGCTATGTGCCGCAGAGCCATGCGCCCGCCTTTCCCTACACTGTCTTTGAGATGGTCATGATGGGGCGTACGGCGCATCGGCCTATTTCGAACACCTACGGCGGCAGACCGTGCACGTGTTGCTGAGCTGCTCGATCTGGTCGGCATTCTGCCGCTTGCGGATCGTGCGGCGACCACGCTCAGCGGCGGACAGTCTGCAGATGGTCTACATCGCCCGTGCGCTTGCTGTCGAGCCGAAGCTAATCATTCTCGACGAACCGGAGGCACATCTGGACTTTCATAACCAGATGATTGTCCTGCGCCTGCTGAAGAAACTGTCAACCGAACAGCACATGACCATTGTCATGAATACGCACTCACCTGAGAATGCGCTCAAGATCTCTGATAAAAGCCTGCTGATGAGGCGCGGGGAGCATTTCTGGACCGACGAAAGCCTGCTTATTGAGAAGAATCTTTGTCGGTTCTATGATATTGACTGCTCGTGTCACAGAAACACGTATTGGGAATGTAGTACATAGGGGCTTCTGACGCTGCTGTAAAAATCAAATGAATGATTAGGAAAAAGGATTCCATTCGTCAACTTGACGTCTGGAATCCTCTTTTTCAGCTTAAGTTTACAATCTAAGAACAGAGTATCTGATGAGGGCGTGAGGAATCGAGAACATCGGAAATCTAAAGGACGCAAGGCTGTTTGCCGCTAGGCAAGAGTGTCCAAAGATCATCATTTATGGTGACTGTGCTGGAATTTCACCCTAACCAATGGTCGCGTAAAAAGAGGCTCTACTCCAAAAACTAGTGGAAAAGTTATTTTCAGAACAGAACAGGTGTATCTAATTTCAATTTTCCCTGCAACCAAGTAGATCATTGCGGCATAGCCTTCAAAGGTATGAAAACCTCTTTCCTTGCGCTTCGCCGCTTGAATCATCGCGTTGATTCCTTCTGCAAATCGCGTTCGTCAGGCGCGTATGAAAATAGTTCAGCATTTCTTTGCTGTGATTCCTGAGCGTCAGAGCGGCATCCTTCATCGGTTTCAGTCGGCGCGTCGCATCCATGAACACAGCTTGTCCAGTCGCTCCTGCGCCTCCACCATGGAGGTCGACGCATAGAAGTCATCCAGCGACTTTACAATCCGAAAGGCACGTCCCGTCTTCTTGTACTGCTTGGAAAGTTCCGTTACCATTGTCCGTTGCTTGTCGCTCATGCGTCCTTGCGGCACCATGAACAGTTTGCGGCACAGGAACAGCTCCTTTTTCCGACCGGACTCTTTTTGCTCATCCTTACGCACCGTATCCGAGGCTTTGAGCAGCACCTGTTTGACGTGAAATTTGTCGATGGTCTGTTTGGCGTTCGGAAACACTTCCCGGGCGGCGGACAGGTAGCTGCGGACATGTCGCTGGTGACAGCATTGACGCTCTTCGTCGCTGCCACCGTTCCTCTCCAGTTTTTCGCCCACGTTTTTTTGACCGCCGTTTTGTCGCGACCCAGGTTCGACATCGAAGACACGGCGCCTTACTTCGTCGATGGCGACGGTGACGTATTTGTGCCCACGCCGAAAGGATGTCTCATCCATGGCGATGGAGCAGGTATCGGAAAGATCCATACGATTTACCGCGTCATGCACCCAATACGTAAGGATAGCGGCGAGCGACTTTTCGTCACAGCGAAGCAGACGGGAGGCTCTGGCACGAGGAACATCTTGCAAGAGTAGCATGGCGTAGCCTTCGAACAGCAGGGTAAAAGCGACTGTTCTTGCGCTCAAACGACGCATTGACCTGCACTGTGCCGCATTTGTCGCAGAGAACACGGGGACGCTTGCAGTGGACATAACAGGGATAAAACAGGCAGTCCGCATGACGCCGACACGTTCCCTCGGCTCGTAGCCGTACCGTTTGGTCGGCGCACCGCAGACAGGACAGCACAGCGCAGCCCGTCTTGTCTACGCCCACGTATATGGATTGCCGGCTCTTCCTCGTTAAATTCTGCGCCTATGATATACCATGGATCCTCTCAGACGCAGTGACCCTGCGAGCATCTTGTCAAAAATTCTCGACCATTTGTCATCACCCTAGACGATTATACCATTTCCACTACTTCGGGAGTAGAGCCAAAATATTGTCTTTTAATCAGCTGGCAGACGGCATGGAGATCAAAGGGCTAAGTGCCGTGGGTCACATCCCGGTAAGTTCTGGCGCGATGCGGACGATGCCCAGCTTATCTGTTATGTGGATGACAACTACGGCACGTTCTCGGCGCGGAACTATGACATCGCCGTAGCAAAAAGCCGTGGATGACCGCAGTTATCACCCGATACGAGGTATTTTACCGCACTGCCTCCTTGGGACGGTGTGGCGAGAGTGGACACGCTTCTCGTCGATTACCCGGGTGCAGCCGACAACGCATACACCCGTGCCGTCAGTCGGAAAGTACTGTGTGCCGCCTATCGACGCATCAAAGAGCCGGGCATCAAGTTTGACTATATGCCCGTTCTCAATGGAGCGCAGGGCATCGGGAAATCCACCTTCATTGCCAATCTTGGCATGGATTGGTTCTCCGACAGTCTGACCTTATCGGATATGAACGACAAGACCGTCGCCGAAAAGCTGCAGGGCTACTGGATTCTCGAAATTGGTGAGCTTGCCGGAATGAAGAAAGCCGATCTCGACAAAGTAAAAGGCATTTTGTGTCGCGGGTGGATGACCAAGTATCGGGCGAGTTTCGGCAGGGCGGGTAACCTCCCATCCGCGCCAGTGCGTGTTTTTCGGCACGACCAACAGCGAAACGGGGTATCTGAGAGACATCACAGGAAACCGCCGTTATTGGAACATCAAACTGAGCGGCGACGTAAAAATATGAGCCGTGGCAGATGACTTCGGAGCTTGTGCAGCGAGATTTGGGCGGAGGTGATGATTCTCGCCGATGCCGGAGAAAAAGCTGTATCTGCCTCCGGACTTGGAGGAATATGCCAAAGAGGCAGCGGGAAGCGATGGAGTACGATGAGCGTGAAGGTCTGGTGCGTCTCTATCTCGATACGCTGCTTCCCGCCAACTGGGACGAGGATGGATCCCTACCAGCGGCGGGAGTTTTGCGGGGCGATGATACGACTCCCGTGGGACGAGACGTCGCGTGATTGTCAGCAACATGGAGATTTGGTGTAGGTGCTTCAGCAGGAAAAGAGGATTTGCGTTCCATGGACAGCCATGCAATAGCAGCCATCATGTCCAGACTTCCTGAATGGGAAAAGCAGCTCCCACCCAACGCGTGCAATTTACGGACTGCAGAGGATCTATCGCCGCTTGTAACTTGTACGGAAGTTGTAACTTGCAGCAAAGCCCGTACCATAAGGCTTTGTTACAGTTACAAGATTTATATATGTAAATAGAAACATAATAATTCCGTACATGAAAAACGCGAATACGCGCATATATGCGTATATGGGATTTTTCTGTAGCCTTGTAACAAGAAACAACGTGAATCCGTTGATATGACTGGCTTTTAGAGGTGATACAACCTCATGTTACAGGAGGAAAAAGTTGTACGAACGGACGATTGAGCAGGAACTTGCAGCAAGAACCAGAGCGATGGGCGGCATCGCACCAAAGGTTTACCGCACCGGGATTCGATGGAATGCCCGACCGACTGGTACTTCTGCCGCATGGCAGGATGGGCTCAATGGAACATAAGGCTACGGGCAGGAATCCGAGACCACTCTCAGCTGGCACGGCACAGGCTGCTTTGGCGGCTTGGATTCAAGGTGTATGTGATTGACGGCATCGAGCAGATTGACGGCGTATTGGAGAAATCGACCATGAATGAACTTACAGTATTGGAACACAACAGCATTCGTGTCATGACCACGGATCAGCTTGCCGAGGCGTATGGATGCGCCCGAAGCAGATTCAGCAGAACTCTCAGCAACAACCGTGTGCGGTTTGTTGCGGGAAAGCACTTCTTTGTTCTGGAAGGGCAGGATTTACAGAACTTTCCGCTTGCCGGAAAAGTCGAAATATCGAACCGCAAATATCCCCGAAAAACACGTCATCTGTAGCGCTGGATCGGAGAGGTACAGCCCGTCACAGCAAGATGCTTGGGACGGAGCGAGGCGTGGGATGTATTTGAACAGCTCGAAGACAGTTACTTCAAAGTTACGAAGAACATGACACCCGAGGAATTCTCCTCTACAGCGCACAGCGAATGGTGGAACAGGCAAGGGCGATCAAGGCGGCAAATGCCCGGATTGACAAGGTGGACGAGCGGCTTCTTGAGGTCGAGGTCCAAGCAGATGACCATCGATGAGCACCACTACACCATCATCGGCTATGCAAACCTCACGGGAGTTCGTGGCGTTGGTCGAGGTGTCGCCGCAAGACTCGGACTGCAAAGCCTCGGCGATGTCCAGAAAGGCAGGGCTACCACATCGGCAAGAGTACGATGCCAAATATGGCATGGTGAACACCTATCATGTGGATGTGCTCGCAGGAAGTGTTTCGGTAATGAATTCCGTTGGGATTGAGGTGATGCCCCGTGAAGTTCATACCGCATGATTACCAACAGTACGCCATCGACTTTATCGAGAGTCATCCGACTGCCGCCGTACTCCTTTGATATGGGACTTGGAAAGACGGTGATTACCCTCACAGCTCTCAACAACCTTCTCTTCGACTGCTTCGAGATTTCCGTGTCCTCGTTATCGCGCCGCCCGTGTGGCACGAAACACATGGCCGCAGGAGATCGGTGAAGTGGAGCATCTGAACCATATCCAGTTATTCCGTTGCAGTCGGAACGGAGAAAGAGCGTCGGGATGCGCTTCGCAAGCAAGCTCTCCTCTACATCATCAACCGCGAGAACGTGCCGTGGCTCGTGGAGAAAACGGACTTCTCCTACGATGCCATCGTGATTGATGAACTCTCCTCGTTCAAGAATTGAGCAGCAAGCGATTCAAGGCACTTATGAAGGTTCGTCCCTTGGCAAAGAGAGTCATCGGACTGACGGAACGCCATCCAGCAACGGTTTGATGCGACTCTTCTCGGAGTTCAAGGTTCTGGACATGGGACAGCGTTTGGGGCGGTTCATTACGAAGTATCGTCAGGATTGCTACGCCGGACAAGCGAAACGGACGGGTGGTATTCTCCTACGTCCCTTGCCCGAGCTGAGGGAGCTGATTTACCAGAAAATCTCCGACATCACCATCTCGACGAAAAGCCGCCGATCATCTGAGGATGCCCGAGGCTGATTGAGAGCGAATACAGCGTCCGCATGGATGAGGAAGAGAAGAAAAATGTATGCCGAGATGTGCGAGCAGTTGGTTTTGCAGATGAAGGGCGATGAGGTGACGGCGGCAAACGCTGGTGTCCTGTCCGGGAAACTCGCCCAGATGGCAAACGGTGCAGTCTATACGGACGATGGAACTACCCTGCATATCCATGACCGCAAACTTGATGCCTTGGAGGACATCGTAGAGAGCATGAACGGCAAAGCCGCTCCTCGTGGCGTACTGGTTTCGGCTATGATGCAGATCGCATCGAAAAGCGTCTGCCATGTGTCCGACTCGATACAGATGATGCCATCGCCCGTTGGAATCGCGGCGAAATCCCCGTCGCACTTATCCATCCTGCAAGTGCGGGACACGGAGCTGAACCTTCAGAGCGGCGGCTCGACCTTGTGTGGGTTTCGGCATCACATGGAGTTTGGAACTCTATCAGCAGACCGTGGCACGGCTCTATCGGCAGGGACAGAGTGCAAACACTGTGGTGGTGTAGCACATCATTGCCGAGGCACGATTGACGAGAAGAATCCTCCGTGCCTTGAAACGGAAGGACAAGACACAGGCAGCACTGATTGAAGCCGTCAAAGCGGAGGTAACATCGCTGAACATGAGATTCTGGCAAACGCCATCGTCGAACAGGCGGCAAGGATTATCGGTGGGCGCGGACGGCTCTTGCCAAAGATACAGAGAATGTTGCGGCGGCAGCGATGCGCTCTGAGACGGAGCGGTTCTTCCATTCTGCATGGTTCGGACAGTTGACCAGTCTCGATGGTGAGCTGGGTCTTTCCAACAGTTGGGGGGAATTTGCATGACAGCAAAAAGAATATCTCAGTCAGGCATGGAACATTGACCGACGCATCAATGATAAGGTCGCCCCTGTATCGCGTGGTCGCGTGACATGGCAACAAATGTGAGCGCCGCTCATCAGCGACATGCCGAGAATCCGAGTCAGAACAATCAGCGGATGGAAACCATCATTGCGCGGCTGGACTGACACGGAAGATGAGATCAATGAGGACATCGACCGTCTGGTCAGTTTGAAACTCGAGATCGCGAATACAATCTGGCAGGTCGCGGATGAAAACGCCTCAGATGGTGCTAGAGTCGTCGCTACCACAGCTTCAAAATCATGTGAAAGATATTGCAGCGGATATGAGCGTCAGCATTCGATGGGTGCATAAGATTCATGCCAAGGCTTTGGATGATGTTGAAAAAATTTTTGAGACAGCAAAAGTGCATCTGAGTTCACATAAGTTCACAAAGGTTCACGTTGCGTTCATAGGTTGACAGTGATATGATACACTCAGCAAGAATAGGATATGGAATCAGCCTTCTCGGAGAAGCAATTCTCTGCGAGGGCTTTTGATGCCACGAGGAGTGCGCGATGCCCGAGAAAGCCGAAGCGACCCTGCCGCATGACAGGCTGTCCGAACCTTACCGGATCGAAAGAGCTGCTACTGCGAGGAGCACGAGAAGAGTCATGCGGCGACACTACGACCACTTTCCACGCGTGGGTACGATCAGCACGAGAGGTATGGCGGCGTATGGCGCAGGATTCGTGACCGCTATTTGGCAGCGCATCCACTTTGCGAGTGCTGCAAGGAGTAGGGCGAGGTACGTCCTCGCGACGCTTGTGCATCACATTCGACCTCTCGCCGACGGCGGCATCGCATGACGAGAGCAATTTGATGTCGCTCTGCGTATCCTGCCATGAGCGGATTCATCAAAGAAAAAAGCTGTCCTAAAATGAACAGCTTATTCATCGAATATATCTGCATGAGTTCCGGTTTCGACAAGAGTTAAGGTCAGAATGTCATTTTCCACGAGGTATACGAGCAGCCAATCCGGTTGAATATGACACTCGCGAAAAGCCCGCCCAATTCCCATGAGTTCGTGGTCGCGGTACTTGGCATCGAGTTTGCGCCCTTTCCCTAACTCATCGACAACATCATCCAGCAGCTTGAGGTTCAAGCCGCGTTTCTTGGCACGCTTGTAACTTTTTCTTATAAGCGATGGTGAACTTGATGTGATAGATCATTCTTCCAATGCCCTCTTCAAGTCGTCCATGTTGTCATAGCTAGGGACGTTCGGATCGCAGAGATTCTTCTTGCTTCTTCCATCGTGGCTAAGGTGCTCTGCTTATAACGGGGCATTTCGATAGAAAACGGGATACCGCCGCGAAGGACACACTGATGCAGAAACATATTAACGGCACCGGACATATCCAGACCAAGTCCGGAAAACAAAGCGCCGGCCTGTTCTTTTATGTCTCGGTCAATCCTGATTTGAGTAGGGACAGTTGACATGACGACCGCACTCCTTTCTTTTAGAAAAAGTATAGCTTGTTTGATTTACGATGTAAAGCAAAAATGTTTGACTATAAGTGGGGAGGGGCGGTCAAATCTCTAAAAACCGCGCCGTTACTGAGCCGGGGAGGGGCGTACACAAAAACGTCGGTTCAAACGGGGTATTAAGGAAGGGGGCGAGAAGATGGCGCGTGACGGTACAAATCGCGGCGGGCGGCGCATCCGGGTGAAGTGGTAAACTAAAACTGGACACAGAGGGGTAGAAAATGGACACTGCTTGCAGTATCCTGTACACAGGATGACAGGCAGCGGACAGCCTATCTCCCAATGCAGACAGGGAGGTTGCCACGTGAAGTACACCAAAGGAGCAACGTTTGGACATAGGCCGTCGGATCTACGGCGGCGAGCTCACGGATATGAGGCAGCAGAAGAATGCGGGATCAGCTGAGCAGACCGCACGGGATTATATGCGCCACTACCGGGATGCCAACCAGCTCCCACCGAAAGGGGTGGTGCAGCTGTGGGTCTTGCCAAGACCAAATCATACCCCGTTCCCACCGGCCTAGAAGATCTCCAGTCATGACGAAGAAGAACTCATCGATGCCCTCCTTGTGGCAAAAAGATCACAGAGGGCACGCTTAAAAAGTTATCTGGTGGAAGGAGTTGGTGCGGAAAAGACGTTCATTCCCTATCAGCAGGAAGAATACTGAGTAATCATGGAGCTTTTCCGGACAGTTCCCCATCCGGCTGCTCTGTGCAAAAGACCGGAATCCCACGCAGCAGCTTCACAACTGGAAGAAGAGCGTGGAACATCCACCGAACAGAAGAAGCGGCTTGTGCAGAGCATCGGATTGTTTTCAGGAATACCATGGGCGCTTTTCCTCCCATGGCTACCGCTGGCCTGAATCGCCAAAGATACGATTGGACAAAGGGAATCGTATTTTCCGATCCCTATGCCCATAAATGCTATAAGATCGCAGGGATCAAGAGCCTTGCAAACACTACAGCACAAGAAGGCGGCGCGATCCGTCCAGAACCTATCCGAACCTGCTGCTTGCAGGAGTGAGCATTACCAGGCCCCATGGAATGGTGGTGAGTGATATGACCGCCTTTTATGTGGAGCGCACATACTACGAGCTCACACTATATATGGATTTGTGGAATGACGAGCTCTACGTCCATGCGCTCTCATCCAAGCGCGGCGATCGTATGACCTACCTCGACGGCTTTGCAGGACGTGCTTGCGTTCAAGAAGCAGTATCCGAATCAGAAGCTCATCCTGCACAGCGATCAAGGCTCTGTTTGCGCCTCCAAGAGCTACAACGAACTCCTGCCCATGTACAACATTGTCAGGTCAATCGTCCAGAGCCGGCACACCGACAGACAATGCCGCGATGGAGGCGATTAATGGTTGGATCAAGGCCGAACTCTTTACAGATTTCCATATTACGTCGCCGGAGAATGTCCCTCGCTCAGGTATCCGACTACATCCGCTTCTTCAACGAGGAGCGCCCCTGCATATGCCCTTGGATACCTTACTCCGAAGCAGTATCGGGAGCAGTTCGCGCCAAAAGCACGAAGGTGCGGCTCCTTGATACGTTTCCTTTTGAATGGAGGTCATGGATATTCTGTGTATCACATCTTCGATGATTATGTACAGTATCTCAATTCTAATGACTAATTTTTAGGTTTTTGTGTCCAGTTTTTGTTGACTAGTGCATACTCGCTTAACGATAGGCAGGGGGTGTGCAAGGGGTGCATCGTTAAACGGGTATGGGGTGCATCGTTGATTGTATCAAAATTAGGGTAAGACGGAACTCCTTATAACGATTATGTCGAGCCTCGCTCAGGAGGAAAGCCCGAGCATCTCGGAGAACACCACATGGGGAAAGCGCAAGCAGTTCGCCGAGGGCAAGACCAGTGTGGGCTGCAGTGCATTCCTCGGCTATGACAAGGATTTCAAAAATCAACGAGGAACAGGCGAAAGTGGTGAAGCTCATCTACAAACTCTTCCTTGGCGGGCGATCCTCTACGCCATTACCAAGGAACTGGAGAAGCACGGCATCAAATCTCCGTCTGGAAAAAGATAGATGGTACATTTCCACGGTGCGCTCCATCCTCACAAACGAGAAGTACCGTGGCGATGCGCTGATCCAGAAGGAATATACGGCAGACTTCCTCGACAAGACGCGACGGAAGAATACGGGCGAGATTCCGCAGTATTATGTGGAGGAGCACCACGAGGCGATTATCCCGCCGGACTTGTTCGACTTTGCTGCAATCCGGAGATAAAGCGTAGAGAGCAGAACGGCAAGCACAGCGGTGTGAGCATCTTCGCGAACAAAAATCAAATGTGACTGTGCGGCAGATGGTACGGGGCGAAGGTCTGGCATCTCGACGGATAAATACCGCAGAGTCATCTATCGCTGCAACAAGAAATATTCCCCAAAGGGCAAGCCGTGCAGAACGAGGGCACCTGACGGAGGGAGGAGATCAAACAGATTTTCGTCAAGGCACTGAACTCCACGTGGAGGTCAAAGAGAAGGTGATTGTGGAACTCAATCCCTGATTGACGACGTTTGCCAAACAGTAGAGCTGACGGAGGAACGCACAGAGTAGAGCAGGAACTTTGTGTTTTGCAGAACGGATCGAAATACTGATTCAGGGAGAATGCGGGTGACAGGGATCAGACGGCGTATCTGAAACAGGAAAATGAGATTCGCGGACTCTATGTGGAAAAAGCAGGAAATTTTGAAAATTGGACGACCAAATCGCCGAGAGGGAGAGCAAGAGAAAGACCTTGGAGACCATGATTCAAGTGGTATGTGGTATCAACGAGGAGCAGGTTGAGTTTGATTTGAGGAGCTATAGGTAGGACTACTCGATCACATTGTGGTCAAAGAGGACGGCACTGTAGTCGTTGTTTTCAAGGGAGGGATTGAGATTGGTGTCGATGGATAATTACTCAAACTTCGCACATCAAAAATATGCTATACTGGTTATGGAATGAGTCTCCATTGTATGTTTTTGGGGACTTAAATTATACTAAATGGATGTTGCTTTGTGCTGTTATATTGGTCAAGAAGATGAGATATTTTCAACGGTTACAGCAGATTGTTTATCTGTGAAGTCTAAGTAAGTAATGGGTATTAAAGAACTCGATACTGTATTACAACTGATGCGGAGCATAGAATGCATTTGAATATGAAGGAGTTGGTTTTTATGAAGAGAGAGTGGCACCAAATTTTTAGTGGAAAGTTGAATATAAAAAGACCAGGAAAAATGCACCAAGCCTTTTTCATGTAGATAAGATTTGGTGACTGTTATACTACCATGCTTTAGAATCCCAAAAAGCAATCTATGCATCACAGATTCTGATGCTACACCGAAAGACGAGAAGGATATGTGGCTATATGGTGTTGCAGAGGATGGCTGTCTGATGTTGCGTTTTATCATCCTAATGATTTTTCTGTGCACATCTCTGCACCTAGAAACCTTGGAACAGCACAATTTCATGCCTATTTTGTTGAAAAGTACATCACCTATTGAAATGGACTTAAGTTCATTTGATGCAATAGAATTCCGTGGAGGAATTCTAGATATTCTTCACATGACAGGGAAAAAATCGTTGATGAGATGTTGATCCAGAAAAACTATAAAATTTTTGCAGTCAGGATACAAAAACTTTTCCTGTCGGCATAGGTGGAGTATATCTTGAAATAACTATACAATCAGTACAGATGATTTCTCCGTTGATACAGGCAAAGTTCCTGATTTGAGAAATGGTATACATTCCGATACTTCAGTTTTGATTTTTCAGAAGCACAGAATATACAGAAAATTCATATATACTATAATTATGCATTGAATTTTCTTCAATTTTGCGCTGGACAATTGAATGTCGGATTCGAAATAGATTATACAAGAAAAATTTAATGGGTGGGTTTGATACAATACTGACAAGGATCGAGGATGGATTCGATGATTATGCTGAAAAATTCTTTGAATATTATGCAGGTGATTCGGTTTGACTTAGTTAAACGAGAAATTTTCGAAAACTGTTTAAATTAATAAATGAAGATGCAACACGCCCGTATCTCCAGTTTCTTACTAAAAGAAATAAAACATATTGGATATATTCTCTACACAGATGTACTCTGATATTTGCGTGGCCTTGGAACAAGAATATGAGCTTTCAAAAATGAACTGATGGAAGGTATGAAAAACTGAGGGAAAAGAATTGGCAAAAGAATTGACAGAATGTTATAAAAACAGCAACCATTCTGACCAAGTGAAGAATAAAAGCCATAAATCTGGTTAACGGAAGTTGCCGAACTTACAGCCATCCTTAAAAAGAGAAAAATAAATGCTCTATTGATGAATTTTTCTACCGATGAAACCTATATCTGAACCATCGATGCATGTAGAATATGGAATAACAAAATCGTATACGATTGATGAGATGAAATCAATGATAAGAAAATTTATTGAAATGAGAAATCGAGTTTCTCACGCAGGAAATTGTTTGGAATGAAGGAAAGGAGGTTTTTCACATTTACATTTATTAGTATATTTCAATGTTCTTAAGCGAGGCGGTTATACGATAGAAGAAAAGTAAATGTATGTTGAGGTATATGTTTGGCAGAAAGTTTTAATGGGATGCGAATAGGCGTTGATACTATGAAATTCCTTCGTTGCACAGTCATTGTGCTGATTTATTCTACCAATCATTAAGCCCCTGTCAGATGTGGGAGAGCGGAATAAGCAGTAGCGATTCCTAAAGCAACAAAAAGACCTTTGTGTTACTATGAAAGGGAAACTGGACACCTGTTACTGTAGATAGGATGTGACCAACTAAAGATAATACAATTCCGTTGTAAAAAGTAGTTTACCCTGTCTAATAAAGAGTCCAAAAATAGGGGCGGCGGAGACGGTGATATGACTATCCTTCCGCCTTGTTCATTATTACTCCATACTCAGCCGCTCTACGGGTGTTTCCGATGTTCCTGCACAAGATACGGCAACTTACAAAAGGTAGAGAGGACGTTTGCTGTGAAAAACTATTCCTGTTGAAAGGATGAACGACACATTTTTTCACACGAGAGATTCCATCGCCATACCCAGCGTTTGGAATCTCTTTTCTTTGCAAAGAATCATTAGCCATCTTCCCCCTCTTGTGTTATAATTTTCTTATATTTGAAACGTAGGAGGGAAGGCCGTTGTTTGCAAAGACCTATGGTGCGACGACCCTCGGGATTGATGGACGGATTATCGACGTTGAGGTGGATGTATCGCCGGGGCATGCCGGGCTTTGAACTGGTGGGGCTTCCCTGATACGTCGGTGAAGGAGTCGAAGGAGCGTGCGCACTGCAATCCGCAACTCGGGCATTCAGCTACGCAAGAGCGGGTGACGGTGAATCTTGCACCCGCCGATGTGCGAAAAGGACAGTTCCAGGCTTGATTCGCCGATAGCCGTCGGACTCCTTGCATCCTACGGTATGGTTCCGGAGGCAGCGGTGCAGAATGCACTCTTTCTGCGGAACTTTCTCTCGATGGAAACTGCCGTCCGATCAGCGGCATTCTCCCGATGGCGATTACGGCGCGGGAGCATGGGTCTGACGGAGTTCTATGTTGCGCCGTCCAATGCAGACGAGGCACTTCTGATTGACGGACTGAAGGTCTATGCGGTTGAGAATCTGGCGCAGCTTGTGCGTCATCTGACGGGCACGGAGAGTTGACTCCTGCTGTGCCACACACTCGACAGAGCAGAAAAAGGATGCAGCCTTTACCGATGACTTTGCGGATGTGCAGGGACAGTATCAGGCGAAACGTGCGCTTGAAATTGCGGCGGCGGAGGGCATAATGTTCTGATGGTCGGTGTGCCCGGTTCGGGCAAGACGATGCTGGCACGTCGGATGAGTTCGATTCTGCCGGAGCTGACGAAGGAAGAAGCCATCGAGATCACGAAGATTTACAGCATCTCGGGCTGCTCGGCGAGGATACGGGGCTTGTGACCACGCGCCCCTTCCGCAGATCCGCACCATACATCCTCGACGGTGGCGATGATCGGCGGCGGCAGCATCCCGCGTCCGGGCGAGGGTGACACTCGCATCACGGCGTACTCTTTCTGGATGGAGCTGCCGGGTTCAGCAAGAAGACGCTGAGGTACTGCGCAGAACCGATTGAGGATCGCCAGATTACGGTGTCGCGTGCGAGATGCAACGCTGACGTTTTCCCTCTAGTATCATTTTGGTAGCCGCGATGAACGAAGTAACGTCGATAACGATACAATGTAATGATGAACGAGATTCTGCTTAATGCTTTATTGAATCACACGAATTGGAAGCGGGAATCTAAAGAAGCTGTAGGAGTGAGTACATAGAAGTTTCTTCACAGATTTTTATTTCTTGGGAAATTATAGCACGATTTATGGATAACAATTTACCCATAGAATCACATCTCAAAAACGGCGTGGAGCTTTCGTCTGCACGCCGTTTGGTTTTAAAGTCTCTGCTTTCTTTATGGTTTCGATGATTTTTGCTGCATTGTCGCCTCACCGGGCTGTGGATGTCTTTTTCACAAATGTGCCAGAAGTTCCTGTAGGAGAGCCTCATCTTGCAAAAAGCGTGATGGCAAAACATTTCTTTCCGGCATCTTTGAGCGATGCGCCGATGTGATATACCTCTTGGTGGTCAAGAATCAGGAAGCGGTCGTGAAAGGCATTGGTGCGATTGATGGTAAGCGTTGGATATTGACCGTTGAAGGTCGTAACATCTGCTGCCGTCAATCTCGTATTGCTGAATGTGTGGATTTCCACGGAAACATTAGCTTGTGCCAACAGATTGAGCGTTCCTATATCCACACAGCCGTCAATGAGAATGATGTCCTTGGTAGCCTTTTGAATCAAGCTCGCCAACAAGCTGGAAGGCATCAGTAAATTTGTCCGTTGAAGAATATCTTTATGGCTGGACTCTGTATGAGTGTGTGTGAAATCAAATATCTGCTCGAATTTTTCATCGGCTTCTTTTTGATAGGTGAGCTGTTTAACTCCACACGCTCTATTCGCTCGAAAAGGTGAGCGTTGCCCGAGATAAAAATGCCGCATCTCTACGAAAGCATCCATGATACGGATGCTGACATCACCGGCAACATCGCTGCGTGAGAGACTGCCGACAACATAGCTATGCCCCTGTTCGGTAAAAGGCGTAAGGAGGAATGCGCCGTCCGCCATGTGAGGAACTCGACATCACAATTTGTGATGTCAAGTTTTCCACTTCTCTTTGGTTAACTGGGAAACAGTATCTTTCGGGAAATCTTTTTGATTCCTCTTCACAGCCTGATTCAGGACTCGTGTCTCCACTTGGTAGCATAGCAAGGTCGCTGGCGAGCATTACCTGTTGATTGCGTATGGTGTAAATAAGTCGGCTGATATTTGGAGTGTCCCGGTCGGCGGAGATGGACACAGGCTGAATTTCATTCACTATTACTTTTATCTCTCTTGAGGTGCCAAAATGGGATCTCAAATTCTGCTGTTGAATAGCAATTAACCAAATTTCCTTGAGGTAGCTTTTACTAATTCTACAGAAATACTGTTGCGGAGAATTGCTGACAGCATAGCTATATCGATATGCCAATGGAGCGTATCTCCTCATTCGAAAATCGTGCTACAATGTCGTGAGTTCCTGCTACGCCTTGTGTTCCCATCATCATCGCGGTAGTGTTGATCTTGTCCCATAATCTCAAACACTTTCTCAAAGGTAGACTTGAGGCTTTGAATATCTTCGGTATCTTCCACGTAGTCGAATCCGCATTAAATCCTGTGTGTCAGAGCCGACATATTGTAATAACGACATTGATGGATTGGACAAGTTCTTCATCTCTGCTTTCCCGTCAGCATCGTTGAATACGGTTTCGTCCTTGAAGATGCGTCTCGCGGAGAGTATGCCTCGAAGCCGCTGAGTTGCAGGAAATCAATAATCCAGTATGTGCCGCATAACCCGTTTTAAGGCAATGGCAGACTTTACCTCGCCATATTCATGCCAAAAGTGCCGCATAGGAGTTTTGGACAGGATTGTAATTATGGGGGATGGTTGGTTCTTTTAGAGTGTGGATTAGTGCTTGGTGCGACGAGAGAACTTCAGAGATGTTATTGGTCTTTTTACAAGATGAAATTCACACATTCCCATTGCTTTATTCTATCATAGAAATCCGTGCAGGAAATAGGCGTTGTGAGTCAGAATGAACATTTGCCTGATAAATCGTTTGGCATCCGCTCTTGCCGGATATCCATTGTTGTAACAAATGCCGATCAACTCACGGATAATAGTGCTGACGATGAAAAAGCGAGCTGCTGTCCATACTGGACACAGGGTCGTCGACGACCACGATCCTGTCTTTTGAAAAACGGCATCATGGATTCTCTTCCCCATACCTTGTGATAGAAATACAGAAAGGCAACAAAGTTTTTCTCGCCTCACTCAAGCCATGAGCGAGTTGTCATCGCGGACGATGACATACCTGCCTTATCCTCATCCTTGTTGCCCTTCTTCCTAAGATGGAAGCCTCAGCCCGAGTCGGACAAAGTTTTGTTTATGGCGAGCATGGTGGAATCTATTCCTTGATTTCCTTGGCAAGGTTGGCTGCTTTCGCCACTGAGGGCTTTCCCTTTATCAGTAAGCGTTTTAATTCAGCATTCAAACGTCTGTTTTGCGTTTTATTGGCGTGCATCTTCTTTGTGTAGTCTGTCTTGGCAGATTTTACCAAGAAGGCCATGTACGCCATACGGCGAGTCACGCATTCGGTCTGTTTGGTTGCACAGGATTTTACAATTTCGTTGTAAGATTTGATGTCTTGGTTAAATCCATCAATCAACGCAGCTATCTCTGTTATTTTTGTCATCAAGTGGCTCTATGTGTCGACAGCACCCGGCGTTTCTGCCTTTATCTGCCAAGTGTTCCTTATTTAACTTGATGGTAGTTGCCAGCGCACCAACTTTTATCAACATATGCCGAGAAGTCGATTTGAGGAAATGCACTGAGTTTGTTATTTTGCAGCAGGGTAATGAGTGCCGTAGTTTTTCTGCTCGTATTCCGATATGAAGCCTTGAAGTTTCTGTATATCCCGCCGATAATGTTCGTCAAAGCAGGCAGAAAATTGCTCTTCAAAATCATCATCGAGCTTTTTCATACAATATGGGCATTTCCCGTCCGTTTTATGAGCATAGGTATCATGACTGCGTCTAAGCCAGTCAGTAGCACCGATTCTTTGGATGAATTTGGCATATTCTTTGTCGGAACTGCTGATAATTTTCTCATTCAGCAAGTCAAAACCGTCAATCTTGTCCTCAGCGAGCAGCTGGGGCTTTTAATTCCGTATAGGTAGTGGAGTCGCTTCCCGAAAGCAATATCGTGCAAAGACGATGAAGCTCGTTGAGATTCGTTTCCTTTGGCTGTGATATTTGTTAGCAGTTGGTCACATACAGTTGCTTTTGTAATGCGATTGGAAAATCTTGCTTTGACAGCCTTGGGAAAAATCCGCTCTTGGGTGGCCGTGAGTTTCAGAAACTGCCCTCCAAATCGCTCCGGCAACGAAGTAAGGCAAAATTTTCTTTCTCTTCTTTGGTGTTCTTTTTGGTAGTGTACTGTTCCCGGAGTTTATCGGAGTTCTTCCTGTTTGGCAGAAATTTGGTTTTGCTTTTCAATATCCTCGGCATTCATGCTGAATACACCCGAGCATGGATCTGTCTTCCTGCAAATTCTCACGAATGAAGTCTCTGATTATACACCAACACCTCATAGGCAGATACATCGGGAAAAAGTCCTTCTCTTTTTCCCTTGAAGCACTGAGCAATGGTTGATTTCCCGCACCGTTCTTACCGAAGAAGAAGTTGATAAGTGTGGCTCTATGCTCCTGTTCTGATAGGTATTGGTGTTTAGGGTGATCTTTTTGGACAACCTGCGATTTTTCATCCATGATGTGTACTCCTATTCGGATATCTTTCCATTCCTTACATAATCGTCCACTCAGATATTTTAAACTTATAGCGTTTTTCCCGCTTTTATAAAACGGTATCTTATTTCCCTTATCCATGCTCTGACTGTATCCTTGCTAACGCTGAGATATTCGCTACATCTTCAAGTTTACCCATTTTCAAGTTGTGCGTATCTTTTCCATTGGTTGCCTCTATAATAGTGGGAATCCCATATCAACAAGTTCAGCTAAATAAACCTATTTTCTTTATGCTCCAATGAGAACGATTGAATTCGTTATAAGAGGAGTTTCCATATAAATCCAACTCAAATAACGCTTCGTTTATTCTCTGCTTTGCGGAAGGCGACAAATGACGTGAGGATAGATCATCACGCCGTTTCTCGAACCTTGATTTGTTTAATACAGCCAAAGCCGACAGTCTGATCCGCATCTGCTCGTCGCTGTGCCTGTTCTCGTTGGCAAACAGGCACGGAAAGGAAAGCACCTTCTGCAGCGTCAAGTCATCCTTCAAGGTCGAAAACATTTCTTTTACATCGCTGTCCATAAACTCCGTCAAGGCTCTGTCAAGAATTCACCTTGAAGTGAGGTGTTCAATCTCCAAATCTGCGCCCCATACGAATAGGGTTGTAATGACTGCGGTTAAAATTTATTCCTTGCATCGGGATGTAAGAAGGGTGGTGGCACATCAGACAATGGGATGTTCAGGTGCAGATGGTCGATTTTATTATTGGTAACAAGGTTGTTGATTCCTATAGCAACATTCTTTTGACCATCCGGCACGTACGTATTCAAAGCGGAGGAAGAGCGGTTTGTAGTTCATTTGCCAATTTCAAGTTCCTCCTATGACAGCGTCAGATTTTTGAATCGTATTTCCTTGGATGTTGTTTTTATCTTAATGTCGTAGTAGTTATTGATTGTTGGTTCTTGTGACTCAACGCATGAGCGGTAAATTCCTGTGAGTCGAATATCCCGTCAGTTTCGGTCTCGATGGGCTCTTCGAATTTTGCCGATTTTACATCTATAGACATCGTTATGTCACCCCCAACAGTCCCTCTGTAATCGTTACGTTTAGGATACCACGATTGATATGTTTCCGCTCCCAGCTCGTTTCTCTCAGCACGGTTCATGATAACGTAGTGCCACACGCCGAGGAGGAATGGGCTCAATGTAGATTTTGGTCCGTGCGTCAATATCCTTCTTTGAGATCGGGCTTCCGTCCGGCAAAAATATAGAATTCATCTGTTGATTTTATGGTGCCGTCATCCTTAATCATGCCGAGGAGACAACGCACCAATTGCTCCTCCGTTTTTGGGAATATCGATGCATTCTGAAACAAAATTGGACATCATATAGAGAGCCTTGAACGCTCGCTCCGTACGTCTCGGTCAAATTTCATGCGAAATCGTTGTCGGCGAAACCCGTAAAGGAAGCTAAGAGGTTCTGACACACTTGAACTGGCTGGTGTATGTTTTGATGCTGCCTCCGGCATCGGCAGGAAATTCAACAAGCCTGTATATGAGAGCAACAGCCTCCTGAATATTTCTCGTTCAGGGAGGCTTTCTTTTGCCCATTCCAGATGGTCGGTAGAAGTAGTAGGTGCGCTCCATCGCCCGCAAAAATCTGGGCGAAATGTGCCGCCACACAAATATGGAATCATATCCGTACCTCTTTATCATTGATTGTCGAAATTAACTCAATTAACTGGATTAACACCTTTAGGGGATTGCAATTAGCTAATTAACAATAATCTCGAAGTCAAGAGGTACGGTTAGAAGCAATCATTTTGTTTCATAACAAACCGTACTTAATCATTATATCACAGATTTACATTTTGCCCACACAGTGAGTGAAATTTCTGTGAGATTCGCCACCTCAATGCTCACCTTTCCGGAGAGGGTGCCCAGAGCGGAGAGGCGGCAAAATATTAGTCAACGCCAACCTACTGGGGTGGTTGGTCATCAGAAATGAGGATTCGTTCATGATGGCCAACAAAATACCTCTGGTGGACTTGTCCTCATTCAGAGGAGAACAAGTCCAATGGCAAATCAGAGTAAAACCGAGAACCTTTTTGTTATTATGGAGCCGGGCTTCGAGTCGCTCTGTGGCTTCGACCCTGCCAATGTTGTAATGTACAGGCCGTGCACTATGCCAAGGGGCAAGGGCAAAAGGCGTATAGGTGCTACAAAACGCAGCGGTACTCGGCTCCAATCGGGATATTGGAACGGAGTGCGTCGGGAAATGCAGCAGGAGGCGCTGAGCGCCGTTGCATGAGTCAGAAAGCCCCAAAACGGGCGGCTCATCCGTTGCGAAAAGAACTGCGACCAATGCCCGGGATTCTTGAACGGCGACATCATCAAGGAGAAAAACTGCTCGCTTCTACGGAATACATTGCGGAAAAACCTTGAGAAGCCCATCGTGGCGAGTTCAGTGATTCCTGTGGAAAGAGGTCGATTGACAGCCCTTTGGTAACAAAGGATGGAGGATGAAGTGCTGGACAGAGATTTTGCTGGACGCATTAATTGAAAAGGCGGCTACGCTCCAGTCCCAAGCACGGTGAGAGTTTTCAAGCTGCTCGACGACAATACCTGGCAGGCAATTGCCGACAAGTTGGGTATGAAGCAGCGGACGGTATCGGACGAAAATCAAGGGCGATCCGCGCCTTGATTGCACCGGACATGAGGGTAAACAGAATAAAGAGGGGCATCCTATCGCTTTGACGGGATGCCCTTTTCAATCTCTGATAGAATGCGCACTCGAAACCGTCGGCGTGGGCGAAGCCCCTCTGCCCAAGGCGGGTTCTCACCATCTGCTCACAAACGGCAGATAGTGAGGTGCGTTCATCGCATTCGATGATGATTTCATCATGGACGTGAGCGACGATCTCCATGTTCCCGCGACGTCTGCATGGCATAGCAGAGGATGTCGCGGCTGATGGCTTGGGTGATGTTTTCGACGAGTTTCAGATGGCGATTCGATGCGTGTCCACTCTTTTCGAGAGGTCAGAGTCCCATGTAGGTAATGGATTCGCCACCGAACTGATTCTCTCCGATGCGCGGTTTATATGGGAGAGTCTGCGCCGCTCGAGGCTGGAATGAACATCATGCCACCGCTGATAGATGAACTGGATGCCGTGCGTAACTTTCTTGCTTCGTTCCTTGATACAATCCTTTGCGGCTCGATCCACCGCCCGCAGAAATCCACAATGTTCGGATTTGCTGCACGCCAAGCGTCCACGAGCGGCTTTCAGCTCCTCTTCCTTCATCCGGACTCCAATGCTGAACGCCTTCAGCGCACCAACGGAGCCACCGTAGCCGCAGTTGTGGACTAATTTTCCCGATACGGTAAAACGGTGATGCTTTCCGGCATTTCGGATGTCATAGAAAGTCGAGCCGTGCGCTGATGATACGCCAGTTCTTCCTTTTCTCGCTGATAGCCGTCTCCGCAGCTTTGATAATCTCGGCACGGCTCATTCCTCCGGAAAGTTTCCTCGTTACCAGCAGCGCGACAGTAAGGCCAATACTCTGACGGAACTCCGACAAAACTGTAATTCTGCGGTTTGCTGATTTTTGCGCTCTGGGTACAAAGCGTAGATTCCCTTTGGTGTAATTTCCGTTCGTATCGATGCGATCCAGTTCCATCGACCGTGAGGGCGACCGATATTTTCATGAGATACAGCCCCGCCTCCGTCACGCTCGGAAAGTCGAATTTGATCCCTCGCCCTCCATACGAGAGGATACGCCCTGTCGTTTGGGTTCTCGCAGCGTTGTTTTTTGCTGCTGTGAGTCGTCTGTCCAGCCAAGATGGGAATCTGTCTCGGCTGCGAACAGCTCTGGCAGTCCCTTCGATTTCCCACTTCGAAGATTGTCCAAGTACTGCCACTGGATTGCACCGCATCCCGTACATTTTGTCAGAAACGTAGCAATGATTCATTGCCGCATTCCATCTCTTTTTCCGGGCTGATGATTCTCACCCAACTGGTGCCGTCCCACCATCTCCCTGTTTGTACGAGATGTGCGCTGCAGGAGGCAGCATCTCAAACTGTATCGGTCTGCGATTGCCCCTCGACCCAGACGAGATACTGGGGTTGCTGTAAGTCCTTCATAGGTAATTACCTCTCGTTCGCCCTAGATATGACGCCGTCATGGCTGACCCAGCTTTCTCCGTCCCAGAGCAAATGCTCCGTGCGAACGCGCTCAATAGGAACAGAGTCCTTCATTCGTAAAGACAAGCTGTCCCTCGGCGATACAGGCCAGTTCTGCCTGCTTCCCCTTCTGCCTGAGATGCCCATTCTCCATGCGCTTGACCACGTTGCAGTGGAACATCCTGCTCGCTGTGGCACAGTAGATGTCGCCGTCATCAGCGAATACATCCATGCGCCATCGCTCCTCGTCAAAGCCATGACAGCACCCCGTAGCTTCGATGGCAGAGAAGTCCGCAACAATGAATTTTCTGCCCTCCTTGGGGATAAAGGCTGTGCGAATCAGCTGAGACAAAACATTGGGAACAGAGTCGTGAGAGGACGTTGAGGGATTCGAAATCGCCTCGTCGGACAAGCGTGCGGACATCTTCCAAATGCTCCATGTAATTTTGAGGAAGATTTTTGGAGCTGGATGTTCTTGCCGGAAAAATCTCCCCGTACGGTTCGCGCCGTAAAATCTGAATGTCCCTCTGGCGCGATGATCCGCACAGGGAGACATTCTTCATGGCAATGTATTTCTTCGGAGGACGCTGGCAAAGCTCGCTGCCGCAGGGACAGAACCTCGGCAAGTTCCGACGGCGCATTCTTTCCAGAAGTTCAAGCACAGCCATTTTGTCGAGAGAATCCGTCTCCACACCATGCTGAGAATAGCCATCCTTTCATTTGCTGCACAGAGTTGGGATTGTCCAGACCTGTGAGTTGTTTCATTCGCCCGGACAACTCATCACGAGATCAGGCATCGATAGCGATGGCGTTATCCACGAACGCCATATCAATGCGGATGCCACGATCGTTGATTGCTTGGTCGAGATGATATTCATCCCAAAGGAAGTTCGGGACGGGGGAACTGGCGAGCCGATGCTGGATTGCCATCTCAACCTTGACATCGCGCTTGTTGTACGCCTTGAATATTGCCCACTTGTCCGGGGCATGGCAGGGGAGATTGCGAACTCTGCCGCCATTCGTTTTGGTGGCTGTACAGGGCGTGCAGAAATAACGGATGAGAGATTTTCCTTCGGACATTTTCTGTTCTTCAAGTCCAAGAACGCTGCCTACGGCGGCAAGGGAGAGGGAAGACCCATGTACGCCGCCCAAACCATCGTGCATCGCCAGTTTTCGGGGCTGAGGAAGGCCTCCCGGAGAAGCCCCACGTCTGAAAGATAGCGTGACAGACACACGCGCTCGAAGTTGGCGTTAAATGCCCATTTAATGACATTATCATCGGTCAGAGCCGCCAGAATCTCCTGTGGAATCTTCCGCCAGCCGCAAGGTCGACGACCTGCACTCGCCGCCGTCTGCTGCATAGGCAAAGAGCAGTATCTCGAAGCTGGGCGATTCTGCATATTTGTATGCGCCACATTTGGAAATGTCCACATCGGAAAATGTCTCTACGTCAATGGAGAGTGTATTCATTGCGCGTCCTTTCTTGCCAAAAGGCAGCGAGGATTTCTCCACGCTGCCTTGGCAGCAGCATAATCCTAATCAGCTGAGGACTCCTCGTCCTCGTCGGCGAAATCGTCCTCGGCGCGAGTCTTGCCGCCCAGCGGCTCACCATCGGAAATCTTCTGCAGGTTGTTGGGTCCGCAAGCGATGCCCTCTGTCTCCCATTGCTGTTGAAGGCGTGAAGTTGATGCTTGCGCGGCCGTAAAACACCGGAATACACCTCGGAGCGTTCGAATCGGCTGGCGAGCTGCGTCCACGATGCCGGGAGCCGTGGCACTGTTGGCGTTGATGAAGTAGCTGTCCTTGTACGTTTTCGTCATCGGGACGCTCAAGATCGCCATCGCGCAGAGGCATTTTGATGCCTCGAGAGGGCGGGGACGGACTTGTTGTTGCCTTTCAGCTTGCTCTGGCCTTCCTCGTAGGCGAGCCTTGATAGCATCCTTGATTTTTCCAACCGTTACCGTGTCGCTCTTGGGGATGATGAGTGACACGCTATACTCTTGGGAGCACCGCCGTTGATACTCTTCGGCTCCCAGACGTTGGCGTAGCTCCAATGAGTCTTAACGCCTGTGATAACTTTTGTTGGGATTGCAAATTTTGCCATGGTGGTTTCCTCCTCAAATTTCCTTTGAAATCATCTGTAGCTGTAGCTCATCGCCGGACGTTTATCGCTGTCTGGGACCAAGCACCGGCTTTCCGGCCGGCTTGTAGACCAACCGCCTAAAAAGCTCCTCAAACTTCTTTTTGCCAAGAGTTTTGCTCATGGCGGTGATGCCGAGGAGTTTCTGTTCGATGCGGTCAAAGCCTGCATCCTGCACGGTCTTTGCGACGGTATTCTCGTGGTGTACTTCCTATTGGAGCGTCCCTCTACCACCTTGAAACCCTCAAACTTGGTGCCGGAGAGAGCCTTTTTGCAGGGCATAGTCCTTGACGTCAGCTCGCCCAAGATGCCAAATCGTCAATCCTGGCAGAATGGCGGCTATCTCGCTGTCCTCCAAGGTGGCAGGCATCTCGAAGTCGTACTAGCAGAGTTCCAGGTTGTATTCAGCGCGTTTCGGCAGTTCGTCTTGGCCTTACAAAACTGGCAATGATCTCCCGCCTTGAATTCGCCTTTGCCTTCCTGCGCTAGTTTGGCGGCAGGGAGCGAGGGTGATATTTGCCCATGTGAGCAATTCGTCTTTTCCATTTGTATAGGCTGATGTTCGCCCGGCGAGGCTGGTAGATGACGAGTGATGCGCTCGATGTTGTAGATTCCATCGAACAAGTCCACTGCACCGAGGGCGTAGCAACAAAGCTGGCTGTTCTTCTCAGCGGACACAAGTACGCCGAGACCGTGCTTGTAGTCAATGACATACAGCATACCGTCGGCAACAATCACGCAGTCTCCCGTACCGAAACTTCCCTCGATGCCCACATAGCGGGAGTAGTCCAGTCGTTGCTCCACGAGGACGAGCGGATCGGCACAGGATTCCTTGACCTTAGCTACGCACTCCATGACGAAATTCTCGGTAGCCATCGGAGCATTCATCCATCTCCTCGTCGTAGAAGGAGGTTGCTTGGCGGGATTTATTACCTTCCTGCCCAGAGACTTTTTCCACCTTGTAGGCGCAAAGTTCGTGGCAGTCGGTTCCGCTTGCGCGTATTCACTGGGCTTGTCTGCATATTCCTCCAGAGCCTTGCCGATGGCGGGCAAGCAATCCAACGTTGGCTCGCCGATGCCGAGAGCAGGAATGTTTAGCCATCGACTTTCGCCTCCCTGATACGCTCAGCCTCCTTGGAGAAGTGCTGCCTAAAGTGGGATGCATCGATTTCCGACAGGCGGTCGGCTCCGTATTTGGTGATGAGCGCCTTGACCTCTGCACTGAGATCCCGCCTGCGCCGCAAGGATCAGCTTGTGCCGAACATCCTCGAGGGAGGGCGGCTTTGAGCTCTTCCATCTGCAGACTTTTGCCAGTTCATCAGCGATGTCCATGATGGATTTCGTCCGAGAGCCGCAGAGCTTCAAATCTTCGCTGCAAGGTTTTCCATCCGCTCCCTCCTTCCGACAGCTTGTCCGGGTAAGTCGCCCAGCAATGACGCTGATGGCGATCAGCACCTCTGCCAGTTTTGTCTCGTTTTGAGTGTCCATCTCGATGTACCTCTCTTTCCGAGGGCTTTCCCGCCCCTTCACTATTGAAAGGACAGAAACCTGAGTTTTCAGCGGATAAAATTTAAATATTTTTGCCGTTTCTGCCTCTCGCTATTGAAAGGAGAGAGAAACGGTTGTTTTTAGCGATAGAGCCATTTTTGGCTCTGGAGATTATAAGGAAAGAAAATTTTCGCGGTTGTATCCGCCAAGAATCCGATCTTCTGTCCTTCACTCAGTGAAGGGCGATGCTGCCCGGTAGTTTGAAGGAGGAAAGCCTTTATGTTCTATGTTAAGGAAAACATCAATGACGCTCTGGAGGTCACGGTGGAAATCAACGACGAGAATGTCTTCTGTCACTGTCCGCACTTTGCGGAGCGGAAGTGCCCGCTGATCTCAACGAGTTCTCGGCGATGCGGAGTTCGATCTCTCTTTGATACGGCGATCTGCTGCACGGAATGCAGCAGGAAGATGAGGTGCGCGAAATGATCGAGCGCAGAAACCACGAGGGCTATGCCGATCCCCACAGCACACGCAGCTCTCACCAGTATTCCGACAGAATCTGTTCACCTTACATCTGCTCTCTCCTATCGGGACAATCCGCGTCAATGTCATGCGGGCGGCAGTACTGCAAGTTCTCGGTGAGCAAAGGACGCATTCCCCTTGCGCCGCACTTGTACTTTCCGCAGTTCGTGTCGGAGGTAGATGAGCGGGAGAAAGCGATGGATATGAATTTCGAGCTTTTGCGGCTGTGCGGCGAAAATCTGGGTGTTCGGAGACAAGATCACCGAGAGGCATGGCAATGGAGATTGCCTCATGCCGAGAGACTGCAGAAGAACATCCGCTATTTCACAACAAAAATGTGAGGAGGTTTTTGCCATGAAGGTAATAGGAGACAGAATACAAGGGCTATCTTTTTCCGCTCACGCTTGGAGGCGCGGTGGGCAGTGTTCTTTGATGCCTGCGGTGTCTCGTTGGGAGTATGAGCCGGAGGGTATGTGCTCAATAATGGTCAATGCTATTTGCCGGACTTCCTGCTCCACGATGTTGACGGAAGAGTAGGCGGCGATCTCCATGTGGAGGTAAAGGGAAAGATGAGTGAGAGCCGATGCCGCCAAAATCAACCAGTTCAGCCAGAGGCAAGCACCCGCTCCTCGTTGTTCCGGAATCCCCGACGAGAGGATATCGAGATATTGAATATTACTGCCAAGAGTGGGGCTATTACGGTTTCCCAGCTTTGGCGGCTGCATCCCTTCAACTTTCAGACCATCGACGGAGATTGCTTCGTTGCTCATCCCGGCATCAACAAACAGGGCAAATTTGAGCTTTTCGGAGATGACAGCAATTATACGATGGACAGAGATGACAGCGCCACTGTACAGGCGTTCAAGCTGGCACGGCAGGCAGACTTTGAATACGGACAGACACCGAGGGTGAGGAAGGTGCGTGTATGAGAGAATTAGCATTTTGCCTTTGGGAACAGTCGCTCGGCACTTTGTCTGGGTACGCAAGAGAAAAATGACGATGGAAGAACTTTGGAAAAACTGCAGAGCCCCATCCGAACCGCTGAAACGAGTGCACAGTATCATGCTATGAAAAACGCGAGAAAGATGCTGTGAAGGATAAGGGCGCAGTTCTTGCCGGGAACGCTGAAAGGGACACGTCGGAAAGCGACCGAGGTCATCAACCGCTCCATGATTGCTGGATTATGACCGACTGGAGCAGGGCTGTTTCGATGATTTTGCCTTCAAACATTGCACCATCGTCTACACCACCCACAGCTCATACGCCGGAAAGCCCCAAGAGCGCGAATCCTCAGTGCCCGCTGACGCGGACGTCACCCGGATGAATACAATGCCATCGCCCGCTATCTTGCGGACGAGATTGGTATGGACACGGTCGATCTCTGCTCGTTCAAGGTGAATCAGCTGATGTACTGGCCGACTTGTTCGTCCGACGGGGAATACATCTGCCGCAGGTATGAGGACGACTGGCTCGATCCCGATGCGTTTTTGGCATCGCACCCCGATTGGCAGGATCTGCAGCTCCCGCCGACTGCGCCGCGTGAAAAAGAAGCTGTGGCAAGGGAGCGGAAAAAAGCAGGCTGACCCGATGGAAAAGGGAAGGCATGGTAGGACGTTCTGCCGTGCCTATCCAATCAAGAAGCTATGCAGACATTTTCTCCGATGTGTATGAGCCGACCACCGACGAGAATCGGTGGGGCTATACGAAGTCGGCGAGCATTCCCGGCGTGATGATATATGACCGTAAATTCGCTTACAGCCACCATGCCTCCGATCCTGCCTACAGTAAGCTGTGCACGCATACGACCTCGTAGGCACACATCTCTTTGACGGCGATTTCACTCAGATGGCTGAGTTTGCCGCCAAGGATGAAAAAGTACGTACCCCTTGCACTCAGGGCGAGCAGGGAACGGGCGGCTGAGGAGTTTCGAGGGAGGACGATTGGAAGGACAAGCTGGTGCGGCAGAAAAAGTCCACACAGCTTGGAGAACTCCCTCTACAACATCAAGCCCATCATGCAAAACGATCCTTACATGAAAAACATTGTCTTTAATCAGCTGGCAGACGGCATGGAGATCAAGGGGGAAGTCCGTGGGCACATCCCGGTAAGTTCTGGCGGGATGCGGACGATGCTCAGCTCATCTGCTATGTGGATGACAACTACGGCACGTTCTCGGCGCGAAACTATGACATCGCCGTCGCGAAAGCCGTGGACGACCGATCCTACCATCCGATACGGGAGTATTTTTGCGGCACTGCCTCCTTGGGACGGTGGCGAGAGTGGACACGCTTCTCATCGACTACAGGCGCGAGCGGATAACGCTTACACCCGTGCCGTCAGTCGGAAGGTACTGTGCGCGCCTATCGGCGCATCAAAGAGCCGGGCATCAAGTTTGACTATATGCCAGTTCTCAACGGCGCACAGGGGCATCGGAAAATCCACCTTCATCGCCAACCTTGGCATGGATTGGTTCTCCGACAGTCTGACCTTATCGGATATGAACGACAAGACCGCCGCCGAAAAAGCTGCAGGGCTACTGGATTCTCGAAATTGGTAGAGCTTGCCGGAATGAAGAAAGCCGACCTCGACAAAGTAAAGGCTTTTGTTTCCAGAGTAGATGACAAAGTATCGGGCGAGTTTCGGCAGGCGGGTGACCTCCCATCCGCGCCAGTGTGTATTCTTCGGCACGACCAACAGCGAGAACGGGTATCTGAGAGACATCACAGGAAACCGCCGCTATTGGAACATTAAACTGAGCGGCGACAGCAAAATATGAACCCACGGCAGATGACCTCGGAGCTTGTGGCGAGATCTGGGCGGAGGTGATGATTCTCGCCGATGTCGGAGAAAAAGCCGATCTGCCCCCGGACTTGGAGGAATATGCCAAAGAGGAGCAGCGGGAAGCGATGGAGCACGATGAGGCGTGAAGGTTTGGTGCGTCTCTATCTCGATACGCTGCTTCCGCCAACTGGGACGAGATGGATCTCCTATCAGCGGCGGGAGTTCTTGCAGGGCGATGATACGACTCCCGTGGGGACAGACGTGCGCGTGATTGTCAGCAACATGGAGATTTGGTGTGAGTGCTTCCAGCAGGAAAAAGAGGATTTGCGTTCCATAGACAGCTATGCGATAGCAGCCATTATGTCCAGACTTCCTGGAATGGAAAAAGCAGCCCACACCCCAACGTATCGCAATTTACGGACTGCAGAGAATCTATCGCCGCTTGTAACTTGTACGGAAGTTGTAACTTGCAGCAAAGCCCGTACCATAAGGCTTTTGTTACAGTTACAAGATTTATATATGTAAATGAAACATAATAATTCCGTACATGAAAAACGCGAATACGCGCATATATGCGTATATAGGATTTTTCTGTAGCCTTGTAACAAGAAACAACGTGAATCCGTTGATATGACTGGCTTTTAGAAGTGATACAACCTCATGTTACAGGAGGAAAAGTTGTACGAACGGACGATTGAGCAGAAACTTGCAGCAAGAACCAGAGCGATGGGCGGCATCGCACCAAGTTTACCTCGCCGGGATTCGATGGAATGCCCGACCGACTGGTGCTTCTGCCCGGCGGCAGAATGGGCTTTCGTGGAACTGAAAGCACCGAAGAAGCCGAGAGCCCTTGCAGCTGGCACGGCACAGGCTGCTTCGGCGGCTTGGATTCAAGGTGTATGTGATTGACAAGATAGATCAAATTGACAGCGTATTGGAGGAAATCGACCATGAATGAACTTATGGTATTGGAACACAACAGCATCCGTGTCATGACCACGGAGCAGCTTTGCCGGAGGCGTATGGATGCGCCCCGGAAGCAGATTCAGCAGAACTTCAACAACAACCGTGTGCGATTTATTGCGGGGAAACACTTCTTTGTTCTGGAAGGGCAGGATTTACAGACCTTCCGTTTGCAGGTCGAAAATATCGAACTGCAAATTTCCCGAAAAACACGTCATCTGTATCTCTGGACGGAGAGAGGCGCTGCCCGTCACAGCAAGATGCTTTGGGACGGAGCGGGCGTGGGATGTATTTGATCAGCTTGAAGACAGCTACTTCAAAGTTGCGAAGAACATGACACCTGAGGAATTTCTGCTATACAGCGTACAGCGAATGGTGGAGCAGGCAAAGGCAATCAAGGCGGCAAATGCCGGATTGACAAGGTGGACGAGCGGCTTTCGAGGTCGAGTCCAAGCAGATTACTATCGATGAGCACCACTACACCATCATCGGCATGCCAATCTCATGGAGTTCGTGGCGTGAGTCGGGATGCCGCCGCAAGACTCGGACGCAAAGCCTCGGCAATGTCCAGAAAGCAGGGGTACCACATCGGCAAGGAGTACGATGCAAAATATGGCATGGTAAACACCTATCATGTGGATGTGCTGCAGGAAGTGTTTCGGTAATGAATTCTGCTGAGATTGGAGGTGATGCCCCGTGAAGTTCATACACATGATTACCAGCAGTACGCCATCGATTTTTATCGAAAGCCATAAAACTGCCGCCGCTACTCGGATATGGGCTTGGGCTGAGGAAAGACGGTAATTACTCTCACAGCCCTCAATGATCTGCTGTTTGACCGATTCGAGATTTCCCGCATTCTCGTTATCGCGCCGCCCGAGTGGCAAGAAACACATGGCCGCAGGAGATCGGCAAGTGGGGCATCTGCATCATATCCGCTACTCCGTAGTGGTTGGGACAGAGAAAGAGATTGGCAGCACTCCGCAAGCAAGCCTCCCTCTACATCATCAACCGCGAGAACGTGCCGTGGCTCGTGGAGAAAACAGACTTCTCCTACGATGCCATCGTGATTGATGAACTCTCTCGTTCAAGAATTGGAGCAGCAAGCGGTTCAAGGCACTCATGCGAAGGTTCGCCCTTGGCGAAGAGAGTCATCGGACTTACGGGAACGCCATCCGGCAACGGCTTGATGGATCTCTTGCAGAGTTCAGGTACTCGACATGGGACAGCGTCTGGGGCGGTTCATTACGAAGTATCGGCAGGATTACTTCACGCCGGACAAGCGCAACGGGCAGGTGGTATTCTCCCTACGCGCCACTTCCCGGAGCCGAGGAGCGGATTTATGAGAAAAATCTCTGACATAACCATCTCCATGAAAGCCGCCGACCATCTGAGGATGCCCGGAGCTGATCGAGAGTGAATACATCGTACGCATGAATGAGGAAGAGAAGAAAATGTACGCCGATATGTGCGAGCAGCTTGTCCTCCAACTAAAAGGCGATGAGGTGACGGCGGCAAATGCCGGTGTCCTGTCCGGGAAACTCGCACAGATGGCAAACGGGCGGTTTACACTGACGATGGAGCTACAGCGCATATCCATGACCGCAAACTTGATGCTTTGGAGGATCTTGTCGAGAGCATGAACGGCAAACCGCTCCTCGTGGCGTACTGGTTTCGTCATGACGCAGAACGCATCGAAAAAGCGTGCCGTGCGTCCGACTGGATACGGATGAGACGATCGCCCGATGGAATCGCGGAGAAATCCCCGTTGCCCCTGATCCATCCTGCGAGTGCAGGACACGGTCTTAACCTTCAGAGCGGCGGCTCAACCCTCGTGTGGTTCAGTATCACATGGAGTTTGGAACTCTATCAGCAGACTGTGGCACGGCTCTATCGGCAGGGGCAGAGTGCAAAACAGTAGTCGTGCAGCACATCATTGCCGAGGGCACGATTGACGAGAGAATCCTCCGTGCCTTGAAACGGAAGGACAGAGACACAGACGCACTGATTGGGGCCGTCAAAGCGGGAGGTATCATCATGAACTATGAGATTCTGGCAAAACGCCATCGTCGAACAGGCGGCGAAAGACTATCGGTGGGCACGAACGGCTCTTGCCAAAGACGCAGAGAATGTTGCGGCGGCAACGATGCGCTCTGAGACGGAGCGGTTCTTCTGTTCTGCATGGTTCGGACAGCTGACCAGTCTGGACGGAGAGTGGCTGCTTCAGAAACTAGAGGGGAATTTGTGTGACAGCGAAAGAGTATCTCAGTCAGGTATATCGTATTGATCAACGGGTCAACAGCAAGCTCCGTCAAGTGGACTCCTTGCGTGATCTCGCCACCAGAGCCACCTCCACAATGGGAACGGAGCCTGTCAGCGGCACGAGGAATGTCCATCGCTTGGCAGATACCATCGACAAGATTGTCGACTTGGAGAATGAGATCAACAATGACATCGACCGTTTGGTAGATTTGAAGCGTGAGGTTATGGCGACCATCAGCAAGGTACAGGACACCAACACCCTCATGCTGTTGGAACTTCGGTATCTCGGCTTCATGTCATGGGATGCGATTGCGGGGGAGATGCACTACACGTCTCGTTGGGTGCATATTCTCCATTCCAAAGCCCTCGCGGCCGTGGATAAGATTCTTGCAGCGGAGGTAGATAAGTCATGAGTTATCAGGAAGCATTAGAAGACAATATTCTGTATCGGTAAGGATAAGTGTGGCTTTGAGGTTTATTACCCAGAGTGTCATATTTGTGGAGTGCCAGTCGCAACTTGGGTGTATAAAAAGGGATGAAAATTACCTGCCCAAAGTGTCGCAGATCGGAAATAAGAAAAAGTCGGCAACAATTTTTCTTGCGACAGAGGTACGGAAGTTGGAAGCGGCAATCAAAAGAATCAGCAAGGTGGCACCTATGAAAAATATCAACGAGCATAGATGTGATAAAAACATCTTGACCGTCCGGGTTGGTTTCAAAGCACAGAAGAAATCATGACTGCGTTGGAACTTGTCCGTAAAGGATTAAAAGATTCGTCATCAGGTGAAGATTTTTAATTATTCCATGAGACTTCGTTATCCCAGAATACAAGGTAGCCCTAGAGATTGACGGCAGACCGTTTCTGGAGCGGACTATGCGGATAAGCAGCGAAAGAGAGATGAAGTCATCGTTTGGAAGTTGAGCGAGGGTTGGGAGATTATCCATATCGATACAGATAATATCAACGCCAATGTCACGAAACTCGTCCCAGCTATCAAAGCTGTTTTGAAATCACGCAAAAAGACTTCACTATAATTCTCTTGAGTTCCAGTGTTGACATGGTAAAATGGTGTTATGAAAAGTATGCTTAAAGGCTCGACCTCCAATGGGAGCAATCCCTGCGGAGGTTTTTTCATGTCGAAATGGAGAAACGCAATGCCGAGAAAGCCGAAGCGTCCCTGTCGCATGACAGGCTGTCCGAATCTTACGGATCGAAAAAGCTGCTACTGCGAGGAGCACGAGAAAACGATGCACGGCACTATGACCACTTCACGCGTGGGTACGATCAGTACGAGAGGTATGGCAGCGTATGGCGTAGGATTCGCGACCGACACTTGGCGGGGCATCCGCTCTGTGAGATATGCAAAGAGCGGGGAGATATGTCCTTGCGACGCTTGTGCATCACATTCGACCGATTTCTGACGGCGGCACGCATGACGAGAGCAATTTGATGTCGCTCTGCGTATCGTGTCATGAGCGGATTCACCGGCGCGGCAGTGGCGACAGATAGCCCCCAGGGGGCGGTCAAATCTCTAAAACCGCGCCATTACTGGACCGGGGAGGGGCTTGACAGAAAAATTCGCATAACTTTTCGGGCAGTTAGAGACAGGCTTTGTCGCGTGATTTTTGGGCGGAGAGCCAGGCATAGCGGGGGCTGACAGCCACTGGAAATGCTCAATGAAAACAGTCCAAAACGCTGAAAACTTATGCTCAAAAAGTTTTGAAAAGTTTTAAGGGGAAACGTATGGGGCTTAGAGGACTGCAGCCCGGCACGGGAGGAAGACCAAGAAAAATCCTTGGCGGAAAAAGTGACCGAGGGGCAATCCCGGCAAGCCAAACTGAAGGTCTTGGACTTTGAGCAGATCGCAACAGAGCCGGAGGGCGTGGAAATGCCGCCTCCCAAGGAATTCCTTTCGGCTGCTCAGCGTGACGGCTCAACACTCTCGGCGAGTGAACTTTACGAAGAAGCGTGGAAATGGCTGGAGCGGCGCGGATGCGCGGAATCTGGTATCTCCCTGCTCTATTGGAGCGATATGCCGTGAGCGCGGCTCGCTGGATTCACTGTGAGGAGGCGGTCAGCAAATATGGCTATCTGGGCAAGCATCCGATCAGTTCTCAGCCCATACAGTCGCCTTATGTCGCCATGAGCCAGAACTACATGAAACAGACCAATCGTCTGTGGAACGAGATATTCGCCATCGTCCGCGATAACTGCTCAACGGAGTATAAGGGTGTTTCGCCACAGGATGACTTGATGGAGCGGCTTCTTCGTTCAAGGAGGGATGAGATGAGCGGGAAGTTAGCTGAGACGCAGCTCAACAACATACGATGGCGACGTAGGTCGCTGCAGGAGGTGTACATCTTGGGAAAAACCACATCCGAAATGCAGCTCGTCCCCATCGGAAAGCTCGTGCCTTATGTAAACAATGCCCGTACCCACTCGAAGGAGCAGATCACCGCTGCGCTCGTCTTCGCGTGAGTTCGGCTCTGTGAATCCCGTCATCATCGACCGGGAGTTCAACGTCATAGCGGGACATGGCAGAATCCTCGCCGCGAAGGAGGAGAACATCGAGCAAGTTCCATGCGTATTCGTCGATCATCTGACCGAGGCTCAGAAGAAAGCCTACATTCTCGCAGATAACCGTTTCGCACTCGATGCGGGATGGGACGAAGATATGCTGCGTCGATGATGGAAGCCTGGCAGTATGGACTTCGACATCTCACTCACAGGCTTCGACGAAGCTGAAATCGCTGACCTGCTCTCACTGGATGATGGGAGGCGCAGGAAGACGATTTCGATGAAGATGCCGCCCTGCAGGCAGAGCCTTTCGTAAAAACCGGTGATTTGTGGCTTTTGGGCAAGCATCGTCTCCTTTGTGCCGACTCTACAAAACCCGAGGATGTAAAACTTCTCATGGATGGCAAAAAAGCGAATGTGTGCATTACCGACCCGCCGTATGCGTGTAACTACACAGGCGGCACAGGCATGAAAATCATGAACGACAACCTGAAAGGGCGAGGAGTTCTATCAGTTCCTGCTTTCGGCATTCAAAAACGCCTATGAGAATCTTGCGGACGGAGCTGCCATATACATCTTCTCACTCGGATGCGGAAAAGGTCAACTTCTACAATGCCGTTATTGCTGCCGGATTTCACTACTCAACGACCTGTATCTGGGTAAAGCAATCTCTTGTTCTGGGGCGTTTCGATTATCAAATGCGCCATGAGCCTGTCATTTACGCATTCAAGGACACCGTAAAGCACAAATTCTACGGAGACAGAAAGCAGACCACCGTTTGGGAATTTGACCGACCGAGCAAGTCGAAACTGCACCCGACAACGAAAACCGCTGCCGCTCATCGCATACCCCATGAAAAACTCCTCGTTGGTCAACAGCATCGTCTTGGATTTGTTCGGCGGCGCGGATCGACGCTGATGGCAGCAGAGCAGATGGATCGCACGGCATATCTGATGGAACTTGATCCTGTTTACGCCTCGGCGATTGTGCGCCGTTTTGTGGCATATCGTGGAAATACAGAGGATGTGCATATCATCCGTGATCGGGCAAAAAGCTCCCCTGCTCCGAGGTGTATATCCCCACGGCAGAGGAGCTGGCATGAAGGATAGTACGATAAACGACATTCAAAAAGGGCGGAAGAAAGGAGGATGAGGACGTGTGCAATGTGAAATATACGTTTCTCGAGGACGGGAGCGTTGCCTACGGGCATCTTCCTGACGGTATCGTTTTCAACCGAGTGAGCGGTTCGTGGATTTATTAATCTGCGAATCGTTTATTGATTTTTGATGAAAGCGGCGTAATGCTAAAGGAGGAATCTTGATGCGTGTGTTTTGAATCCGGGTCATGCGCCGGACGGAAATCCCGACCCCGGCGCGTGCGGGTATGGACTACGAGAATGCGATGTGGCAAAGAATGTCGCTGACCTTGCGGCGGGGTATCTCGCCGCCGCAGGTGTCGAGGTGGTTGGCACTTTGCAATCGGATAGCTCCACGAAGTGGTCTCGGCTTCCAACAACAGTGATGCAGATTTATTCATCTCCATTCACTGCAACGCCTGTAACGGCACGGCGCAGGGGGACGGAAAGCGTGGCATTACTACGGAAGCAGCGCAGGGGAGAAGCTGGCACAGTGTATCCAGAACCAGATTGTGGATGCGTTCAGAACGGTGGATCGCGGCGTGAAGGGTGCAAAGCCGGTGTCAACGGGCTGTACGTTCTGAGCAACACGGATGCGGTCGCAGTGCTCGTGGAGCTTGCATTTATCGACCATGCGGGCGATGCGCAGCTTCTTGGGACGCAGCAGGATGACCTTTGCCCGCGCCATTGCGCGTGGGGTAACGGATTATGAGAGGAGAGAGTTGAAGATGAAACTGGAACACATTCAAAATGAGTTGAAGAATCATGTGGGAGACTTTGTACGGACGGAGGCAAAGAGAAGCGACCGTTCTCTGGCTGCAAGAGAAGGGGCTTCCTGCAGCGCGTGAAGTATCGGTGGCGTATACGGCGGCACTTCGCGAGAGTGCGGAGAAGGAGACAGGATGGTGCAGATTCCGCGACCGTATCTTCCTGCCGCTTGTCATCGACAGGGGCGATCTGGATGACGGGCAAGATGCTCGAGCGCATGACTTTCCCTCATTCTGTGAAATGATGACGCTCGGCAGTTTGTTTGACGGAAGTGGGGCTTCACACTGGGGCGGTTCTCGCGGGGATTACGCCGAAAGTGGGCATCGGAGGTTGAGCCGTTCCCAATTCGCGTCACTACGAAGCGGCTTCCCTCCGTCAAGCATCTTGGAGACATCCATCGGATTCACGGCGATGAGATCGAGCCTGTGGACATCATCACGTTCGGCTCGCCCCTGCACGAATCTCAGCATCGCGGGACGGAGGGAAGGGCTGCATGGAACAGAATCCGTTCTCTTTTTGAGGCAATTCGTATTGTGCGGGAAATGAGGTGTGCAACACATGGGAACTATCCGAGATTCATCGTCTGGGAGAATGTCGCAGGAGCGTTCTCAAGTTCCGGGGACGGGACTTCCAATCCGTCCTTACGGGAGATCGTCCGCATCAAAGAGCCGGAAGCACCCGAGGTGCCTTTGCCTGAAAAAGGCGGATGGGCATACGCCGACATTCTCATGGGAGACGGATGGAGCATTGCGTACCCGCCTCATGGACGCACAGGGCTGGGGAGTTCCACAGCGTCGGCGCAGAATCTACCTTGTCGCAGATTTTGGAGGATCGGTGCCGGAGAGATACTATTTGACACCGAAAGCGTGCGTCGGGATCTTGCGCCGTGCTTCGCTGCGTGGCAAGGCACTGCCTGAGAGTCTGCGGATGGCACTCATGCGTCAGGCGAGAGGGTAAGTGCGGGGTTTTTGTACCCGAGCATTCTGCACAGAGCCGCAGCATCGGCTATGCGGAGGAGAAATCGCCGACGCTTCGTGCGGGAAAAGTACCCGCCGTATTCGAGTCACATGGAGCAGACGCACGGTATAGCGTATTCCCCTTCCTGTTGCGCCGACGGTCTCTCGTCATTATGGCACGGGCGGGAATAATCAGCCGCTTGTATTGAAGGACGTACAGGCATACGGCATCTCCTCATTCCAGTCCAATGCCATGAAATCCGACAATCCGCACTCCGGGATATATGAAACCGAGAGGGCGCGGACGATTGACCGGAGTGGAGGGAATCCTGCGTGCTGTCAGGGTGGTGTTGCCGTTGTCTCCATCCAAGGTTCGATGATCGGACGGCAGGAGAAGAAACGGTCCGCAGGGAAGCGGCATCGCAGAGAATGTGTGCTTTTACGCTCAATACCGCTGACCGTCATGCGGTATGCCATGACCACAGGCTGCCACTCTCATTTTGCAAAGGAGAAATGCCCGACGCTCATGGCACGGGATTATAAAGACCCGATGGTCGTCAATCAACCCGTCTATGCCGTACGTCGGCTGACAGCGACCGAGTGCGGACGCTTGCAGGGGGTTTCCCGACGGATGGTGCGCTGGGCTGGAAACCGACAATCCCACGGAGGAAGAGATGGCGTTCTGGCGCACGGTCTTTGAGACGCATCGAAAAATCATGGATGGGAAGAAAGCCCAAGACAGATACGCAGATTCGGAGATGGTTGAGGAATCCGCACTCGGATGCAGCGAGTACAAGTATGGGGCAACGGTGTCGCACTTCCCTGTGTGTTTTATGTCCTTACAGGCATTGCACATTTCGGGCATTCGGTGTATCAACAGAATCCGCTTGCTAATTTCTTCCCACGTGAGTGATGAATGTAATGACCAAAGTTCATAAAGGAGGAAACCACCATGAAGGTCAATTACAACATCCAAAAGGAAGAGCGCAAGGCGATGGTCGGGATCATCAGTAAAGAGTGCTCAATACGAAGCCTGCCCTACTGCGGCGCACCGACATTTTTCCTACAAGATCGGAGCATTCGAGATCACGAAGGACGGTAGCCTTTGCTTCGACGATGTCACCGACGAAGCGACCGTTGCGCGTGTGCGCACGGCACTGCGCGAAGCGGGTTCACGTCCGAGGACGGGGAGGACAAGGTTTCCTGCGCGGACACGGTGGCAGACGCGCCGAGCCGGACGGAAGCGGCGACGAGCGAGACTTCCCTGCGAGGACACGGCGCAGAATGATTCCACCCCGATGGAGACAGCAATGGATACGCCAACCTTTACGGAAACAGCAGAAGCCGACGTGGACAGCCTTTCCATCAGTCTCCCGCACGCAGCCTTTTTCACGGAGACGGCACTGCAGAATCTGGACGCACTCCTTCTGAGCAAGGGGCGGCTCATCCGACACGCCTCGACATCCGCGAGGCGACCTGACACTGACCGATGATCGCATCACCTTCGCATGGCTGCACGGCACGATCACCGACGAGACGGCAAAGGCATACGCCGAATTCATCAGCAAGCTCTGCCTGATGGCGCGGACGCAGAAGCGCGTCACGGCAAAAGGAGAAGATTGTGGACAACGAGAAATACGCTTTCCGCTGCTTCCTCCTGCGTCTTGGCATGATCGGCAATGCCTACAAGAGTCGCGCAAGATTCTCCTGCAGAACCCTCACGGGCAGCAGCGCGTTTAAGAGCGGACATCGGAAAGGAGATGAGCGTCATGCATTTTTCCGAGTAGAGAGCAGATCGCCGCACTTCGAGAGCGATACCCGCGCGGGACTCAGGTGGAACTCCTCGGAATGGACGATCCGCAAGCCCCGCCGATGGGGAACGAGGGGCAGGTTCTGGGTGTTGATGATGCGGGGCAGATTCTTGTCCGGTGGGAGACAGGATCGTCACTCAGCCTTATCCCCGGTGTGGACTCCTTCCGCATCGTGCAGAGAGGGCAGATCATGAACGAGAAGGTTTTCGCACAGATCATGGACATCCGTGATTCGGGGCGGGTGAATATGTTCGATGTTCCCGGTGTTCAGCGCATGGCGTTTGAGATGGGATTCTACGAACTGGTCTGCTTCATCGAGGAAGATCGTGCGGCGTATGTACGCTTTATCCTCACGGGTGAACAATAACCGATGATTTCAGCGATTCCGCACAGCCTTTCGGGGCTGTGTTTTTCTCTCAAAAATAAGTGTGATTTATCGAAAATAAGACTTGCTATATTCTGCGTTTTAGAGCAAATATGTCAATGACAAAGGGAACAACCTACACACAGAAAGCGAGGAAAACGAAAATGAAAAAGCGCAGAAGCAAGATGGCCGAAGACCACCACGATGGAGCACCCTCGATGAGATGCGGTTCGGGACGAGCGGCGCGATCCTTCGCTACGGCGAGCAGATCCTTGTTGTCGGGATGGAGTGCTGGGGCTTCCACGCAGCCATCTACGAGATGGTCGAAAACGCCGGAGGAGACGGGATTCGCGGACATCGAATGCCGCCTGAACCTTGTCGAAGCCGCCACCGAGCTTTTCGAGGACGGCGGGCACGCGATGGCTTGGTGCATGAAGCGCATCTAAGCCACGCCGAACAACAAAACAGCCCTTCGGGGCTGCTTCTCATTCTGTGTTTTTGAGTCGCTGACATGCGCTCTTTTTGATGGGGGTGATTGCTTGCGAAAACTGACGGACTACAAAGCCGACAAAGTTCATGGCAGGAGGCGCACTATGACAAAGCCGCTGCGGACTATGCTGTAGGATTCATCGAGTGCCTATGCCATACGAAGGGACGTGGGCAGGAAAGCCCTTCGAACTCATCGACTGGCAGGAGCGCATCATTCGTGATATCTTCGGCATCTTGAAGCCGAACGGGTATCGGCAGTTCAATACGGCTGTGTGGAGTTCCCAAGAAACAGGGAAAACAGCTTGCTCTCGATACGAAAATCCCCACACCGAGCGGTTTTATCACAATGGGCGATATTCGCGTCGGAGATACCGTTTTTGGACGAAAACGGACAGCCCTGCCGTGTTGTTGCCAAAAGCGATGTGGATGATACGGAGCAAGCCTATCGCTTGACCTTCCGTGACGGTTCTTCCATTGTTGCGGGAGGCGTCATCTCTGGAATGTGGATTACATCATCGGCGAGCCGCGATCCGTCCTTTGGACAACGGGTGAAATCTACCGCCGAACAATGAAGTACCGAGGCGGTATGCAGATAACGAGAAAAGAAGCCCGCCGCTCCATCATCCGAATCCCTGTGGCAAAGACGCTGCAGATCGAGGAAAGAAAACGATCCGATGCTCGCTCCTGTTTTCATTATCTGGAAGATATTGAGGCCGCTCAAAGAACGTGTCCCCATGCAGTGCATTCAGGGTGGACAGTGCCAGTCACTGCTATCTCGTAGGGGAATCCTTCATTCCAACCCACAACAGTGAACTCGCAGCCGCCGTTGCACTTCTCCTTTGTTGCGGCGATGGGGAGGAACGTGCCGAGGTGTGCATGGTGCGCCGCTGATCGTCAACAAGCAAGCATCGTGTTTGAGGTCGCAGCAGACATGGTGCGTATGTGTCCCGCACTCAGCAAGCGAGTAAAGATTCTTGCCTCTCAGAAGCGCATGGTGTATCTGCCGACGAACAGCTTCTATCAGGTGCTTTCGGCAGAGGCATACTCGAAGCATGAGTTCAATATTCACGGCGTTGTGTTCGACGAGACTCACACACAGCCGAACCGCAAGCTCTTTGACGTTATGACGAAAGGCTCCGGCGATGCGCGTATGCAGCCACTTTACTTCCTTATCACCACAGCGGGACGGATACACAGTCCATCTGCTACGAGACACATCAGAAAGCAGTGGATATTCTAGAGGGCGAAAGATCGACTCTACCTTCTATCCCGTGATCTACGGAGCAAAGGAGGATGAGGACTGGACAGATCCTGAGGTCTGGAAGAGGTCGAATCCGTCCCTCGGCATCACGGTTGGCATCGACAAAGGTACAGGCGGCCTGTGACTACTGCTCGGCAGAACCCCTGCCGAGGAGAACAGTTTTCGTCAGCTGCGGTTAAATCAATGGGTGAAGCAGTCCGTGCGGTGGATGCCGATGGACAAGTGGGATGCGTGTGCCATACCCGTGGATGCAGAAGGCTTGGAAGGTCGCGTCTGCTACGGCGGTCTTGACCTTTCCTCCACGATGGACATTACGGCATTTGTGCTCGTGTTCCCTCCAATAGAGGAAGATGAGCCGTTTGCCATGCTTCCGTACTTCTGGATTCCAGAGGAGAACATTGACCTGCGCGTGCGGCGTGATCACGTTCCGTGTGATGTATGGGAGAAGCAGGGCTACCTGCAAACGACAGAGGAAACGTCGTGCATTATGGATTCATCGAGACGTTCATCGAGAAAATGGGTGAGAAAGTACAATATCCGTAGAGATTGCCTTTGACCGATGGGGCGCGGTGCAGATGGTGCAGAACCCTCGAAGGAATGGGATTCACCGTTGTTCCGTTCGGGCAGGGGCTTCAGGATATGAGTCCGCCGACCAAAGAGCTGATGAAGCTGACGCTGGAAAAGAAAAATAGCGCACGGCGGGCATCCCGTCCTGCGCTGGATGGCAGACAACATCTTCATTCGCACCGATCCTGCGGGCAACATCAAGGCAGATAAGGAGAAATCCACCGAGAAGATCGACGGTATCATTGCGCTCATCATGGCACTGGATCGTGCGATCCGTTGCGGGAATGATACCTCGGAATCCGTGTATGAAAATCGTGGTGTGTGGGTGTTTTAGGGCGATCGTATACGCGCTTTATCTTCACATATGGCGCTTGCTATTTTTGCCGATCGTACGGGAATATACACATACCGAAAGGGAAAACCGAAGGAGCCAGAAACGGAGGAAAGAAAATGAACAAGCAGGAAATCGCCAAGGTCATCGAGAGCAAGGCTGCCAGTATGGACTCAAGCTGCAGGAAAACACGATGGGCTGGGCAACGAGAGCAACCACGACAGCTACATCCGCATCGAGGTTCGCAAAGAGAGGATTATGACAGACGGATTGGGAAGCCCGCAAGGTTTTCTGGGACATCAAAGCCAACGCCGGCATTTGCCAGATGGGCGGAGATCCAACGCTGGAGGAACTTTTGAAAGCCGCCGACGAGATTGCGCGGGGGCAAGATTACAGCCGCAATCAACAGCATGGAGCTTTCCTGCATCGAAAACTTCTAAACCGAAATGAGGGAGCGCCGCTCGGAAGGGCGGCGCTGCTATCATCTTTTGAAATGGAGGCGACCATGAACTTCTTCACAAAACTCTTCCGTTCGCGGACAAGCCCAAGAATCATCTTGGCGGCTTGTCCTTTTTGTTTGGGCAGACGGCGGCAGGAAAGGCGGTCAACGAGCGGACGGCCATGCAGACGACGGCGGTCTATGCCTGTGTGCGTATCCTCGCCGAATCCATCGCAGGGCTGCCGCTTCACGTCTATGCCTACAAAGGACAGGGCAAAGAGCGCGTGCCGGAGCATCCGCTGTACTTTCTGCTCCACGATGCGCGAACCCGAGATGACCTCCTTTATATTCCGCAGAAACAATGATGAGTCACCTTCTTTTGTGGGGAATGCGTACACACAAATTTTGCGGATGGCAGAGGGCGTGTTCTCGGACTCTATCCGCTGCTCCCGGATAAGATGGAAGTCAGCCGCGACAGCCGCACGGAACCCCTACTACACCTACACGCGAAGCACGGAGGAGAATCCGAATTTTGCGGACAAGGGGCAGATTCGTCTGCGGCGTGAGGATGTCCTCCACATTCCGGGACTCGGCTTCGATGGTCTGGTCGGCTACAGTCCCATCGCTATGGCAAAGAACGCCATCAGGATTGCACTTGCCACGGAGGAATACGGCGCGGCATTCTTCAAGAACGGTGCGCGTCCGGGCGTGCTTGAACATCCAGGTATCCTCAAAGACCCGTCGAAGCTCCGTGAGATTGGCACGCCGTTTACGGCGGCACGATGAACACGGGCAGGATTGCCGTCCTTGAGGAGGCGCGTAAAAGTATCAGCAGATTGCCATTCCACCCGAGGAGGCGCAGTTCCTTGGAACGAGAAGTTCCAGATCGACGAGATTGCACGGCTCTACCGTGCCGCCGCATATGGTCGGAGATCTGGAAAAGCCGAGTTTTCTCGAACATCGAGCAGCAGTCCTTAGAGTTCGTCAAATACACGCTGAACCCGTGGGTTAGGTGGGTTGGGAGACAGTCCTGCAGAAAGCACTGCTGACGGAGAAGGAGCGGAAGGACTACTTCATCCGCTTCCAACGTGGACGGGCTTCTGCGCGGGGACTACAAGAGCCGCATGGAGGGATATGCCATCGGGCGGCAGAACGGGTGGCTTCTGCGAACGACATCCGCAGCCTTGAGGACATGAATCCTATCAATGCAGACGAGGCGGCGATCTCTATCTCATCAACAGGGAATATGACGAAACTGAAGGACGCAGGGCTGTTTGCAGGGGAATCAGAGAGGAGTAAGTGATGAGAGCGTAAATTTTTGGAATTGGGTGCGGAACGAGGGAGAGAAGCGTATCTTGCTTCTGGATGGTGAAATCTCGGACGAAACGTGGTGGGGCGATGAAGTCACACCTCAGATGTTCCGTTCGAACTGAACGCCGCCGAGGGAGATATTGACCTCTGGATCAACTCACCGGGCGGGGACTGCTGTCGCGGCAGCGCAGATCTACACTATGCTGATGGAATACCCCAGCAAGGGTCGCTGTGAAGATTGATGGGATTGCAGCATCTGCTGCATCCGTTGTGGCAATGGCAGGATCGACGGTCGAGATGTCACCCGTGGCCACATTATGATCCACAACCCGATTGACCGTCTCCATAGGAGACACGCACGAGATGGAGCGGACAATTACGTTTCCTTGCCGAGATCAAGGAGAGCATCATCAACGCCTACGAACTCAAGACGAGGCTGTCCCGTGCGAAGATTTCACGGCTGATGGATGCCGAGACGTATGAACGCAAAGAAGGCGGTGGAGCTTGATTTTGCGGATTCCGTTCTCTATGAGAATAGGAACATCTGACAGGCGAGGCGGCAGACGGGCTGATTTTCTCCCGCGCTGCCGTCGTCACGAATTCCTGCTCTGAAATTCGGGCAGGGGACACACATATGTCGATGCAGAGCCGTTTGAAAGCGGCTCTTTTCTCTTTCACACTAAGGAACTAACGGAGGACAAGAACATGGATAAGATCATGGCAATGCGCGAGAAGCGTGCAGAAATGGGAACAGGCAAAGCAGTTTCTGGATTCTCACGAAAAGGACGGTCGTCTTACGGCCGAAGATGCCAAAGCATACGAGCAAATGGAGAACGAGGTGCTTGCACTCGGCAAGGACATCGAGCGCATGGAGCGTCAGGCAATTCTGACGCGCAGGTTGCAAAAGCCTGTGACGGCGGCGATCACCAACACTCCGGGCGCAGGATTCGCCTCTGAAAAGACAGGACGTGCAAGTGAAGGCTATCGCTCGGCGATGCTGAGGGCACTGCGTACGAATTTCCGGCAGGTGGAGAGCGTCCTGCAGGAAGGCGTGGATGCAAACGGCGGCTATCTCTGTACCCCGAGAATACGATCAGCGTCTGATCGACGTGCTCAGCGAAGAAAATGTCCTGCGCCCGCTTGCGACGGTGATTACCACAAGCGGGGAGCATAAGATCAACATTGCCGCCACAAAGCCCGCCGCATCGTGGATTGAGGAAGGCGCACCTCTTACCTGGTGAGCGACCTTCGACCAGACGTCGTCCTCGACGCGCACAAGCTGCACGTTGCAGTCAAAGTCACGGAGGAAGCTGCTCTACGATCAACGCCTTCAAGCTTGAAAAACTACCTCATTGAGCAGTTCGGCAAGGCACTGGGCAACGCAGAGGAGGATGCGTTCCTCAACGGTGACGGGACGCACAAGCCGAAGGGACTTCTTACCTCGGCAAAGACATCCATCACACGGCGGCCGCCGACATTAAGGCGGATGAACTTGTGACACTCGTCTACAGCCTCAGCGCCCCTACCGCAAGAATGCGGCGTTCATCGTCAATGACCAGACGCGCGCAAGCATCCGCAAACTCAAGGATGCCAACGGAGCGTATTTTGGGCAGCCTTCCTACCAGATGGGCGATGCCAGACCGTCTGCTCGAGCTATCCTGTGTATTCCTCGGCATAGTGCGGCTGTCGAGCAGGAAAAGGTCATCATTGCATTCGGCGATTACTCCTACTACAACGTCAGGATCGCGGTATCCGCTCTCTGCAGGAACTCAAAGAGTTGCTTTGCGGCAACGGCATGGTCGGATATGTCATGAGAGCGTGTGGATGGTAGCTCGTGCTCGAAGAGGGCTGTGCAGACGCTCAAGATGAAAGGCTGATGTGGAATCGCTGATAAATTCCAGCACCAATTTGACAAATTTTCGTTTTTGCGGCAAAAGAGGGGAGGTGGTTTTATGCTTGTGCCGCTGTGCAGTCAAAAGCAGTATCTGCGGATTGACGGCGATGAGGAGGATGATCTCCTCCACACTTTTACGGAAACGGCAGAACAGATTTGTACTGCATTACTGCGCGTGAAGAAGCTGTCAAGGTCGAAGATCAGCGATTGTGCGTGTCGCGGTGCTTTACGCTGTGTCCTATCCCAACGAGCACCGGGAGGAAGCCGATCACAGAGGGTCTTGCGCTGACACTCCGGTCTCTTCTCTTCGGTGTGCGGAAGGAGGTCTTTTAGGTGAGAGTGTCCATGGCGAACTGCGTCACGAGATCACCTTTCTTCGTCCTGCACGGATACGGACGATGAGGGAAATATTCTTGCACAAACAACGCAGGAAGTCGGAAAAGGCATGGGCACTCGTTCTGCCCTTTGCCGCGAAAATCTCCGACGGTTATGCGGAGAGGTGCAGGGAGGTGGATTACCGCATCGTTGTTCGTTACCGTGCGGATGTGCGCGTGACGGATCGTATCCGTTGGGCGACAAAACGCTCACGCCATTGCGCCGTCCGTATCCGCTCGGCGGGAAGAAACGATAACTTGTTCTGGAATGCAGAGAGTTGGTGGAAGATGGCTAGATACCGAGGTTTTCGTCTCTGCCAGAAGATCCTCTCGGAGCTTAGTGCAGGGCGACGGGCTGCACAAAGGCAGCACTCGAGCGCGGTGCGGACTATGTGGTCGGGAGGCAAGACCCGCTGTCCCGTCTATACGGGAACAGATAGCGCGTGGTCGAAAGGTGCGTTGCGGGACTCCATCCATAGCGACTGCGACGCAAAGACGGCTCCGTTTGGAGGATCGCGGCAGATGCAGTCGCAGGATGGCGTTCCCTACGGTGTGCTTGTCGAGTTCAGCCCACGCATCAACCGTCCGTTTCTCTATCCCGCGCTCGACGCCAAGAAGGACGGATCCGGTTCTGCCATCAGTGGATGCCGTGCACGGCGATTCGGAGGAGGAAAATGAGTGTTGCCAAGATGGTGTATCAGGCACTTGTGCGTTCGAGGGAGCTGACACAGCTTCTTACTACATGGGAAGAAGAGTATCTACCACGGGCGCAGTCCCCGATGCGGGACGTATCCGATTCTCGTCTACTCCGTCATTTCGGATGTTCCGCACTATCGGCAGACGGCACGGAACTGGAACGGCGAATCACGGTGCGTATCCACATTCTGACGAAGGACGGACGGTTTCGGGAGATTCATCGCGTCGCAGGAAATGCGCTTTGCCGCTTGGCTTTGTCCGTGCACAGACACAGGAGTTGTCGAGAAAGATATATCGTGGAAATCACAGATTACAGAACAGCAATGGAGGGAGAATAAAAATGCCAGTCCAACACCAACAGGAAAGCCCGCAGGGAATCTTACGAGCGGGCAGTTTATCAACATCCAGAAACTTCGATATCGCTTAAGATGCTCACCAGACGAGTCGAGGCGGCACAGCGACCTACGAGGTGCTGATTCCGCTCGGAAAACTTCTGCGGAAGGTGGACATCAAACCGCAGACGAATCAGGCAGAGCTGTTTGCCGACGGACAGTCCGTGGATACGGCATCCAATACCGCATCCTACGATTTGACCTTCGATACTGCCGCGCTTCCTCTGGAATACACAGCGCCTATCTTTTGGGGACACAGTATTGAGAAACGGCGTGATGAAGGCGGCAAGGATGACGTTGCGCCGTAGCCGCTGTTCTCTTCCAGTCGGACAAGAGGAACGGGAAGAAGAGATATACCAAATTCTCACAAAGAGTCCATCCACGGAACCCTCCGAGGCGGCAACTCGAAGCAGAGAGAGTATCTCAGTTCGATACGCCGACACTGACGGCAAAGGCAATCTCACCGTCTCGGATGGGCTGTCCTACGCCAAGGCGGATGAGGAGGCGGCGGGCTTTGCCGCAGAGACAGGCTCGAGTGGTACGAGCAGGTCTGAGGAGGGGTTAGTGGAAACACCAATCGCTGCATATTGTGGGCAGGAGATCACGCCGCATCCTCCGAAGATGAAGGTGGCGCGAGTTCCTTGCCTTTTTTGATGTCGACAAGGAAGAATTCGAGCCCTGAAGATTTTCTGGACGAGCACGTCCGTCTGATCGTCCTGGATTCGGTCGGGAGGAAGTGACGCGGGAGCATCCGTGTCGATGTCAGCGGACATTGTACCACTGACACGTGCACTCTTTCGTTGGATTCAGTCGCTGACGTTTTCCAAACTGGTGAACCTCCCAAACGACGAGACGGGTGAAAGAGGCGTAGTTCTTTCTCCGTACCAGAACTTACTGCGTTACTACGAGCGGCTGCAGTCCGCCCTATGGGTGGACGATGTACGAGATGATTCACATGAGATTACGTTTTGCTCGATCAGCTTGTAGTGACCGCGTCTGTGAGCAGCAGCACTCGAGCGATTTTATTGATGACGTGATGTAGGGAGGGAGATGGGTGGCAAAAAGCGCGGACAGAAGATTGATGAACTCTATCTCGACATCGGTCTCAATATTGCACAGTTGCAGCTGGACTTTGACACGGCGGCAAGACCGTCTCGGATTCCATCGCACGACTGAACAGCAAAGGCAAACAACATCCATCTGAAACTGGATGCCGATCTTGCCAAACTCGACGGCGGTGTGGGTACGGAACTTGACAAGATCAAGGTGCGCCATCAGGCGATCAACCGAGACTGGACATTCAGCGCAAAAGGAACAGATTCTTGCGGCTGTTTTGCAGTCTGCCGAGAAGAATGACGGCGTGGACAGCGCATCTTACCGTAGAGCGAGAGCAATCTCCTGCGTCAGCAGAGAATGGTCGCACAGACTGGAAAGCCGAGGTACGAAACTGAATCATCGTCTCAAGGAGAGTGCCGTTCTCTCCGGCACGCTCGGTGGGCGTCATCTCAGCGGGAATGACGGCGGCACAGGCAGGTGTCAAAAACCTAACGAGTGGATTCAATGTGCTGTCTGCAAAGATGGCTGCCGTTATGGCTGTTGCGGCGACAGGGAGCAGGGCTGTTCAACATCACAAAGGACGCGATGCTTGCGGGCGAGAACGTCTACAAGCTGACGCGCGGCTTCATGTGTCCGCAGGTGAGGCGGCGACGCTCAATCGGGTGTTCCAACTTGCGGATACGGACATCAAGAGCGTTATCCTCTGATTGCACGTCTGGACAAGCGAGGTATCTGCTGCAGGGAGAGCAGGAACGACACCTCTCGCGCCCTCTCTCGTTTCAGCATTGCACTCAAAGACCAGCAGGGAATCTCCTGCCGCTCAATGAGCAGCTGGCGCAGCTTGCCAAAGGGATACAAGACCGCAAGCGAAGCGAGGGATGGAGGAGGCATATACTGCAGAAGTCCTCGGGAGCACGCGCGGCTCATCCCGATTCTCGAACAGTACGATGACCTGATGACCATTTCGGCGCGTGTCAAGACCACGGGGCTGCTTGACCCGGAGCAGGCACACGAGACGTACCTCAAATGGCGCGCGATGGAGATGGAAGCGGGCAGCTGAAACTTGCCCTTGGTGCGGCTCTCCTTCCCGCCGCCGAGAGTTGATGCCCGGAAATCAATGCCGGCTTCCAGATCTCTTTCGTTGAGACAGATCTCGCGACGACAAGGACGAGATCAAGGATGCTGCTCCGGATGGGGCGAGGCACTCAAGACCGTCGCAGAATTGGCGGGCTTTGTCGGTGAACAGATTCATAAAGGTCAGCGAGCACGCTGAGGGCAAATGCGTGGCTCCTCAAAAATCATCCCTGTGGCATCTCCGCTGATTGCGATCCTGTTCCTCGGCGGTACGGTTCTCGACGCTCTCTATGGTGATGAATACAAGCAGTACCAAGAACAGCAGAAGATTGCCAAAGAGAAAGCGGCGGCAGAGGAGAGGCGCGTGCCGAGGCGGAGAAGAATGCCAAGGCGCAGGAGCAGAATGCCAAAGCTGCGGTGATCCGTGCAGCAGCGGAAAAGGATGCTGCAAAGAAGGTCAGCGAATCTGCAAAAGCGACCGCACAACTGACGGACAACCTGTATGCACTGACGCACACGGACATCCAGAACAGCCTTCATGCGTTGGATCGTGAGGCCTTTGACTTCTTTCAGAAGGGGCGAGATCCTCACCTCATCGACGAATACCGTCTGGCAAAGGAAGCGAAAAATCTACGCCGACTTTCAGCGGGACGTTGTGGACAAGGCGAATGCTCTCTACAAGACGGATCTGCAAAACAAGCTGGATTCCATCGCCCGCGAAGCCGATGCCTTTCGTCAGAAGGGTTTTGGATGAGGTACAGACGCAGAACTGGCTCAGTGAGAGCAAGGCGCGTGTCATGGAGCAGTGGGAGCGGGATGTTTGCTACCAATATTGACTCCATCTGGAAAACAGAACTCGAGAACCGTCTTGCCGAGATTGATCGTGAGAAGGATGCGTGGGTACAGAAGGGGCTGGACGAGGTCGAAGCGACGCGCTGGGCGGAGAAGGAGAAGCTCGATGTCAAGCGCAACGCCGCCTGGAAGTTCTGCGCTCCCAGAAAGAGGAGCTGAAGGTATTCAAGCAGTCCGGACAGGTCGGATTGATGGAGTACCTGCGCAAGAGAACAATGTTCACGGCAGAGGATCTGGAGCTGACACCGGAGCTTCTCCAACAGTTTCAGTCCGGGCGCAAATGGGCGATGGAGAATCTCCTGCCGAATTTCGCTCCCGAGAAGCGTGAGGACGGTTCCCACATCCGTGTCAACGGGCAGGAGTTTTCCTACTCTCAGATGATGGCAGGGCTTGGACAACAGGCGCAGATTGTGCAGGGAGGGGACAAATGTCACTTCTTCCTCAATGGTGCTCAGTCCACGCGTCCATGACGGACAATCGACAGATCACATACAGGTGCAAATCGAGAATGTCTGTTACGGAAGACAACGAGGAATGCGTATGCTTGCCGATCATGTCGCCGACCGCATTCGCCCCGCCGTTGAAAATGCCCTTGGAGGTGATTCCAGTTCATATTCACATTGGTGAGGTCAGGACGCTGGGTGTTGATAACTGCGCAGATTGTTCCAGACGACCGTCAGCAACTCCTCGAAATTGTCGGCGGCGCGGTGGTTCAAGATTTCGATCATGTGACAGAGGGAGACCGTATTTCCTGCACTGTTGTTGTGACGGCGCGTGATTGGGAGAAAATCAAGGGCTATTGGGACAGTCGCTATGATGGTGTCCGCTAACAGACGAGGGCGGGAATATCCTGCCCTCTATGCGTGTCGTGGTGAAGTCCTACGAGTATATGGCACATTTCCCGAAGGTCTATAAGATTTTCACTTGAATTTTTGGAGGGTGTGAAAATGGCAGAACTGCTGCATATCTATATGAACAATCCAACCGAGGGCAGCAAGGACGGAACGGAGGTCAGCTCTGGACGGAACTTGCGCCCATCTCCGTCCTGCCTCGATGCGGGTAAGGGGAGAAAGCCGTCAAATGTGCCGTGCGGTGCGAGAGCGGCTTCCACATCGATGGAGCCTTGACGATCAAGTTTGTCGGTGATCATACGGATAAATGGAAAGCGGCAATCAATAACGGATACACCGTCGATACGGCGTTGGAATCTGCGGACTGGAAGAGACGGCATCGAGCTATCCGATGTCGGTGATACGAATACGATTTTTCTGGGTCAAGGCAATCAGCACAGCGGACGAGAAACCGCAGACGAGGATGTGAGCGTTGACATTCAGGCAGAAGGGCTTCTGAAAATGTCGGGCTGAGGAGGTCTGTATGGCGTTCAAATATATCAATCCGGGCTATGCGGAGCTGCTTTCGAGTCAGTGGCGGCACCACAGTAACAGGGGGAGCAATACAGTAAAAACGGGCATATCTTTTTGGCAAACGCAGATGAACAGGGGCTTTTGCTCTCGGAGATCCCCGACGGAGCTATACGGGCGGTTCGATGTGTTCCTAAAAATCCAACGAATGCAGAAGATGCGCTCGTGTGGGTATGTATCGGATACTATAACGGCATCAAGATCAGCCCGAATCGCGCTGTATGGGACATCGAGATTCGTAAAGACGGCCGTAACATATATAGTCTCACCGACACAGCAGAGGTGATTCGCATGGATGCTGTCAACACGTTGTGGTTTCATATCAAGCAGGGTAATCATGCCGATGGAATCATGCACGTCATGGTCAACGGGCATGAAAATCTACCATACACAGAACGAAGAACTCTGGTATGCTGGGGATTCTGAAGCAAAGACAGTAACCCTCTGCAGCAAAAGCAGCGATGCCCTGTTATCTAATCTCATCCTCTCGGATGAGGCGCTCAGCCCACAGGAACAGGTTATCTACGCTTCCTGTCAAGGCAACGCAGACCAACATGACCGACTGCGGTGATGGCAGTTATGAGGCGACGGCTGCGAATCAGGAGATTCTGCAAACGGTGGATGTTGCCGCACTATCCGCGCAGTACGGTGCGGACTCGCGTGTGACGGGGATTTCGCTCATTGGTAATCCCTGCCTATCGCACGGCAGAGGGGCTGTGTGCTTTGACGGCGATTGAAAAAGAGCGGTGGGAATATCACGGAATACGGAAGACACATTGTAGAGCAGAACTGACATCCGTTGTTGCGGATGCACGATCCGTCTCCATGACGATTGCAGAACTCACGGGGCGGCAGTTCGGATGGAGAGCGGGGACATGAGCATCAAGCTGAAACCCGCCGTCTGCATTGCGTGGCTGCCGATGGGGCGCATTCATCTAAAATCGCTCATATACGCCACGGTGATTCCCGTATTTCGTCAGCGGTGCAAGGTGCGCGGAGATACGTCGCGCAGTCTCAACGCGTCCATCTGCCACTGCGTGCAGATACTCTACGCGATATTCGGATTGTCAAGAAAATCACGATAATGGGCGACACACAGCGGCGCATCGGTCACTGTGCGAAGCAGCGTCGCAGATACGAAGCGGGCAGACTCATGAAGCAGTTGCGGATTCTTGCAGATACGAGAATTGAGATTCGCACACGCTTACCTACGCAGAGTTCAGGGAGCGGGGAATTCGCTCGTTCTCCGTGACGCTTGGGAACTCAGTCTCTCCGACAACATCCAGCTGAAACCGTGAAACCTCTTTCTATTGGCGCGTGTAGAAGGGCGCGTGTTGGATTATGCCTTCCGCTTCCTCGTCGAGGAAACCAGTCAGCGTGGCATCGTGCAGTCTGTCAAGGGAACGTATAGCAGGGATGTGTTGCTCTACACCCATCCATATCTATGTGGAGCGGGCAAAGGTGAGTCGCGCTATGCGGCGGAGATTGCGGCGGCGCTCGGCTTCAGCTTCATCGTCTGACGGACGACTTTACACCGTCGCAGAACTCCCGAGGGCAGCGGCATGACCTACCACGATTTCATCTCCGCACTCTTCGGATGGATGGCAAAACTCGCGACATCAGATCAATGTCTTTATTCGCGAGATACGCTCCTATATCATTCAGCGCGGCATGGAGGAATCCGTGGTCGATATTACGAACTGGCCGCACGCACAGCCGACCGTAGAGCAAAAACTCCTGCGCTCCGTCTGGCACAGCGCGAATAACAATCGAGAGGGGGCGCACAACGAGGAGGAAACATCTCCTGTTCCTTTCACGGGTACGATTTCATTCAAAGAGATTAGCCGCACTTACCCAACGGCTTTCTCGTCCGCGAGACAAATGAGAACGGCTACAGCACCTATTCCTATGACGGGGAGTATCTTGCCGAAAAACGCACACACAAACGTGGACGGCCTCGACCAGCCGCACGGATTATGCATACGC
>BNJT01001649.1_pt1 | contig 159386 bp, 230 predicted proteins | sample 8540491 | NCBI WGS metagenome assembly BNJT01 (sample SAMD00202455, study PRJDB9452) | human saliva metagenome | host: Homo sapiens
CAATAGTTGCAGCTAGATTTAATGAATTTATAACATCTAAATTAATAGGTGGAGCTGAAGATATCTGAAGAAGACACAATGTGAAGATGATAATATAAATCTATTTTGGGTACCAGGAGCATTTGAAATCCCTTTAATAGCACAAAAATTAGCTAAATCTATATGATGCAGTAATAACTTTAGGAGCTGTTATAAAAGGATCTACACCACACTTTGATTACGTGTGTGCAGAAGTATCAAAAGGAGTTGCTCATGTAAAGTTTAGAAAGTGAAATTCCTGTAATGTTGGAGTTTTAACAACTAACTCAATGAAGAAGCTATTGAAAGAGCAGGAACAAAAGCAGGAAACAAAAGGAGCAGATGCTGCCATGACTGCTATTGAAATGATCAATTTAATAAAAAGGAATCTAATTATGGATAAGACTGTAGATGAAAAGTTTATGGCAAGAGCTATAGAACTTGCTTTTAAAGGACTAGGAGGAGTGAATCCTAATCCACTTGTTGGTGCAGTTGTAGTAAAAGATGGAAAGATAATTGGTGAAGGTTGGCATAAAAATATGGTGGTCCTCATGCTGAAGTTTGGGCTTTAAATGAAGCAGGAGAAGAAGCAAAAGGTGCTACTATATATGTTACTTTAGAGCCTTGCTCTCATCAAGGAAAAACTCCGCCTTGTGCAAAAAGAATTGTAGAAGCTGGAATAAAAAGATGTGTAATTGCCTGTATTGATCCTAATCAACTTTAGTTGCAGGTAAGGGTATAAAAATAATAGAAGATGCGGGAATTAAAGTTGATTTAGGAATTTTAGAAAAAGAAGCAAAAGAAGTAAATAAAGTATTTTTAAAATACATAGAAAATAAAATTCCTTATTTATTCTTAAAATGTGGAATAACTCTTGATGGAAAAATAGCAACAAGAAGTGGAAAATCTAAATGGATAACTAATGAGCTGGCTAGAGAAAAAGTTCAATTTTTAAGAACAAAATTTTCAGCTATTATGGTGGGAATAAATACTGTTTTAAAGATAATCCTAGTTTAGACTCAAGACTTAATGAGGAAAAGTTTGGAATAGAAAAAGAAATCCCTTTTAGAGTTGTAGTAGATCCAAATTTAGAAAGTCCAATAGAGTCTAAGTTTCTTTACATTTTAACGATAATAAAGCAATAATAGTTACATCAAGTGATAATAGAAATCTTGAAAAAGTTAAAGAATATGAAAATCTAGGAACAAGATTAATCTATCTTGAAGGAAAAATATTTAAGATGGAAGATATTTTTAAAGAATTAGGAAAATTAAATATAGATTCTGTTCTTTTTAGAAGAGTGAAGTGGACTTATTTCCACTGCTTTCAAAGAAAATGTAATAGATGCTGGTGAAATATTTATAGCTCCTAAGATTATTGGGGATAATTCATCAATTCCTTTTTATAAGTGGATTTAACTTTGATAGTATGGAGGAAGTATTTAAACTTTCTAATCCTAAATTTAATATTTATGGAGATAATATTTCTGTAGAATTTGAAAATCTATAGAGTTATTTAAAAATAGTGAGTTACGAATGGAAATTTTTAGATAAAAATCAAATAGAATGAGCCGAGTAATTGTCGGAGTGTCTGAGTGAAGCGAGTTTCCAGAAATTACAGCAATTCTTGATTTTATCGTTAAGAAAACTACTCAGTAACAACTTATTTTAATAGTTAATAAGGTAAGGTGGTATATGTTTACAGGTTTAGTTGAAGAAAAAGGTAGTGTTATTTCTTTAAATAGTGGAGATAAATCTATCAAATTAAAAATAAAAAGCAAAATAAAGTTTCTAGAAAATGTTAAACTTGGAGATAGTATTGCAACCAATGGTGTATGCCTGACAGTTACTGAATTTTCAAAAGATTATTTTGTTGCAGATTGCATGTTTGAAACTATTTCTAGGTCTAATTTAAAAAGATTAAAAGCAGGAGATGAGGTGAATTTAGAAAAATCTATTACTTTGTCAACTACCACTTGGAGGACATTTAGTTACAGGTGATGTGGATTGTGAAGGTGAGATTGTTTCTATCACTCAAGAAGGAATTGCTAAAATTTATGAAATAAAAATTAGCAGAAAATATATAGAGATACATTGTTGAAAAAGGGAGAGCTACTATTGATGGAGCTAGTCTTACAGTTATTTCTTTAACAGATGATACTTTCTCTGTTTCATTGATTAAAAATATGGTCGCACACTTGTGACTCTAGCACTCGTAGGGTGTCAGTCATGAGTTAGACCATTAAGTATAGTCAGCATATATAGAAATATGTATGTAGAGGTAGCGACTTGAAAAGCTATCCAATACTACTCGAATTGCTGGAAACCCCTAAAACTAGTATAACTACAACATAGTACCTAAATAAAAATATGGTACAAGTGTGAAAGTGGCGAAAGCAGAAAAAATATACTAGATGACATAAGGTTAAATCCTAAGTGTTAAGATAATGGGCAATCAGCAGCCAAGACCGAAAGGTAAGGTTCAACGACTATTCCTCCTGAGGGAAGTACACTAAAGCTAGTGGAAGTGGGTAGACCCAAACAGATAGAGCTGTGGGATAAGATATAGTCTGTGCTTAATAGAAATATTAAAGTTCGAGGCTAATCTTCTTAATTTATTAAGGAGTGTATATGCCAAGAGAACTGCATAAGTGGTAGCGTACTTATGTGAACGACAACCTCTAAAACGACTGAGTCAGTTTTAGGTTCATATATTTAGAAAAATTTTTACTTTTTTTCATTTTACTTATAGTATAAAAAGTAGTATACTATATATAGGTAAATGGAGGTGAAATCACATGGAAAAAGCATATAAGTTTAGATTTTATCCAACTAAAAACTCAAATAACAAAATTAAATTGTACTTTTTGGTTGTGTAAGATATGTCTATAATCATTTTTAGGTTTTAAAACAAAAACTATATAGCAAAGAGAAAAAAAGTCTATGTCATATAGTCAATGTAGCAAAAGCACTGACAGCTTTAAAACAAGAGAAAGAATGGTTAAAAGATGTAGATAAATTTTTCTTTACAAAAATTCTTTAAAAGATTTAGATAAGGCATATAAGAACTTCTTTAGTGGAAGTGGCTATCCTAAGTTTAAATCTAAGAAAGATAATAGAAAATCATACAGAACCAATTATACAAATAATAATATAGAGTTTTTAGATAAAATGGATAAAAAGTACCTAAGTTAGGAAGACTAAAAAAATAAGAGATAAAATAAAACCACAAGGAAGAATAATAAGTGCAACAATAACACAAGTACCTAGTGGAAAAATATTATATATCTCTGTGTTGTACTGATGTGGAAGTAGAAAAATTAGAAAAGTACAAATAAGAATGTTGGAATAGATTTAGGTATAAAAGGACTTTGCGCTTACCAGTGATGAAATCTCAATAGAAAATCCAAAAATATTTACAAAAAAATCTTTGAATAAACTAGCAATATTACAAAGAAAAACTATCACGAAAACCAAAGGGTAGTTCAAATAGGAATAAAGCTAGAATAAAAGTAGCAAGATTATTTGAAAAGATATCAAATCAAAGAGAAGATTTTTGCAAAAAGTTATCAACGATGCTAATAAAAAGAATATGATATTATCTGTATTGAAGATTTACAAATAAAAATATGGTAAAAATCATAAATTAGCAAGAAGTATTGTAGATGTATCATGGAGTGAATTTAATAGAATACTAAGTTATAAAGCGAAATGGTATGAAAGAACAATAGTAAGAGTAGATAAATTTTTTGCAAGTAGTCAAATATGTAATTGTTGTGGATATAGAAATGAAGAAGTAAAAGATTTAAGTATAAGAGAATGGACTTGTCCAGTATGTGGAGCTGTACATAATAGAGATATAAATGCAGCCAAAAATATACTAAAAAGAAGGACTAAGGATATTAAAAGAAAGTGCTTAAATATATAAATATATGAACCGTAGGAACTATGGGGATAGCTTGGTAAATTTAGTTGGCTAACAGAAGCAACTACTACCCAAGAACCCTGCGACTCTAGCACTCGTAGGGTGTCAGTCGTGGGAGGTTCAGACCTCATACACAAGAAAAAAATAATATTAGGAAGTAAAAAGTTGGGGATATTGTAAATATTGAAACTGACTTAGTTGGAAAAATATATAGAAAAGATTTTGTCCATTTTGACAAACTTGAAGAAAAAGAAAATAAAAAAAGTAAAATTTCAAGAGAGTTTTTTTACTTGAAAATGGTTTTTAGGAGGATAAAAATGATTTACAAAAATTGAGGATGTATTAGAAGATATTAAGAATGGTATTCCTCTAATAATAGTAGACGATGAAAATAGAGAAAAATGAAGGAGACCTTTTTGTTGCAGCTGAAAAAAAGCAACTTACGAAAGTATTAATCTTATGGCAACATATGCAAGAGGTTTAACTTGTACACCAATGTCAAGTGAATATGCAGTTAGACTAAACTTAGATCCTATGACTGCAAGAAATACTGATGCTAAATGTACAGCTTTCACAGTATCAGTTGATGCAAAAGAAGGAACTACAACAGGAATTTCAATAGCTGATAGACTTACAACAATTAAAAAATTAGCTGATATAAATTCTGTAGCTAGTGATTTCACAAGACCTGGGCATATATTCCCATTAATTGCAAAAGATAATGGAGTTCTTGAAAGAGAAGGACATACTGAAGCAACAGTTGATTTATGTAAAATATGTGGACTTGCACCTGTATCTGTAATCTGTGAAATTTTAAAAGATGATGGTACTATGGCAAGAATGGATGATTTAGAAGTATTTGCTAAGAAACATAATTTAAAAATTATCACTATAGCAGATTTAATAAAATATAGAAAGAAAACTCAAGAATTGATGAAAGTTGAAGTTGTAGCTAATATGCCAACTGACAATGGAACTTTCAAAATAGTTGGTTTTGAAAACCATATAGATGGTAAAGAACATATAGCACTTGTTAAAGGTGATGTTGCTGGAAAAGAAGGAGTTACTGTTAGAATACACTCTGAATGTTTCACAGGAGATATCTTAGGTTCTTTAAGATGTGATTGTGGTTCTCAACTTAAAACTGCTATGAGAAGAATTGATAGACTTGGAGAAGGAGTTATCCTTTATCTGAGACAAGAAGGTAGAGGAATAGGACTTTTAAATAAATTAAGAGCTTATAATTTACAAGAAGAAGGAATGGATACACTAGATGCAAACTTACATCTTGGATTTGGTGCAGATATGAGAGACTATGCTGTTGCTGCACAAATGTTAAAAGCACTAGGAGTTAAATCTATAAAACTTTTAACAAACAATCCATTAAAAATTAATGGACTTGAAGAATATGGAATGCCTGTTGTTGAGAGAGAAGAAATCGAGATAGAACATAATAAAGTTAATAAAGTGTATCTAAAAAAACTAAGAAAAGAAAAGAATGGGACATCTTTTTAAAAAAATTAAATAAAATATACTAAAATTACCTCAAAAATACTAGAAAGAGGCTGTTGCAAAATAATAAAAAGTAAAAAATAGTTCGTTACTGAGAAAATTTCTTAACGACAAAAAATCAAGAATTCGCTGTAATTTCGGAAACTTGCCAACAAGTTGGCTTCAAACACTCCGACAATTACTCGGCTCATTCTATTTGATTTTTATCTAAAAATTTTCATTCGTAACTCACTTATTTTTTACTTTTAAATTAAGATTATAATATGCAACAGCCTCTTTTTGCATTTTATTCTTCTTTAAATACACCTGCTATAAAGCTACACTCTGCTCTATTTTTTTAAGTTATTACCCATTCTAATTGAAAAATAACACATCTTCTATTGTTTTTTTCCACTCTCATTTCTTAATGTATCTGTAATTAACTCTCCCTCTGTTAAAAACGAAACCTTCTAAAGTATTCAAAAAAATATAAGAAGCTTTTTAGAATCCTTTTAAGTTTTTTTAGGATAGAAAAGGATAATTTATATTTTTTTAATAATATCTTTTTTGAAATAGTTTTATTTATATTTAAACTTCCAAATACACTTATTCCAGAATCTTTTTAGCATATATTTAACATCTTCAACATCAAGATTTATATAGCATCTTTCAAAAGATTATATTGTAAATCATCTTTATAAGTTCTAATAATAAATTTTCTATATCATCTTTTTTTATTTATTGGAAAAATAGCATTGATAGCTTCTTCTAAAACTTCCTTATTTTTCTATAGCAAGTTTTTTCTTCTAAAATAGTTACAGTGATAATTTCTTTTTTTCTTTTAAAAGCTTTTTCCTACTTCTAATAATTTTTTTCTAAATTTTTCAATATTAGTTCGTAAAAAAATACAATATCTCTTTTAGAAAAAAATTAGTGTTTAAATTATCTATACTTTCATCTAAGGCTAATTTTAAAAATTCAATATTTTCATTATCTTTAAAAATAGTTTTTAAGTATAGAGATATTATAATCACTAATAGTTATAACTTTTAATTTAGCTTCCATATACAACCTCCCAAAAAAATTTAACATAATTAAGATTTGTTTAAATATATTATATTAAAGTATAGCGACATATAATGTCTTATTTTAAAAAAATTTTATTAATATATAAAAATTTTTAAGGCAGAGAAGCTATTAAATAATAGTATAAATTTATTCTTTGTTTTTGTTAGGAACTATATTTCTATACTAAATTTTTTTAAATTTAAGTTCAATATATTTTGTTAAAAATTATTGAAAAATATAAATAAAAATTATTTTTTTAGGTTCGTATATATCAACTCCAATTTTTTATTTGTTAAATTGCTTTTTATTTTTGTAAATTGATAGAATAAGTCAAGAAAATAAATAAGTCAATTTTTTTAAAAAAATGGAGGAGAAACAAATGATATATAATAACTTACTAGATTTAATTGGAAATACACCTGTTGTGAAGGTTAATTTTAAAAGATGAAAATATTGCAGATGTATATGTAAAACTTGAAAAAAATTCAATTTAAGTGGAAGTGTTAAAGATAGAGCAGCTTTAGGAATGATAGAAGCTGCAGAAAGAGATGGTTTATTAAAAAGAAGGTAGTGTTATAATAGAACCTACATCAGGAAATACAGGAATAGCACTTTCATTAATCGGAAGATTAAAAGGATATAAAGTTGTAATCGTTATGCCAGATACTATGAGTATAGAAAGAAGATCAACTTTAAAAGCATATGGAGCAGAACTTATCTTAACAGATGGAAGCAAAGGAATAGGAGAAGCAATTGCAGTTGCAGAAAAATTAGTTGCAGAAAATCCAAACTACTTTATGCCACAACAATTTAATAATAAAGCTAATCCAGAAAAAAACACTATGAAACAACAGGAAAAGAAATATTTAGATGACTTTTAAAGTTGTAGATGCTTTTTGTTGCAGGTGTTGGAACAGGAGGAACTTTAGTAGGAATAGGAAAGAGACTAAAAGAAAGATCAAAAGATACAAAAGTAATTGGAGTTGAACCTAGTACATCAGCTGTTCTTTCAGGAGAAGCACCTGGAAAACACTCTATACAAGGTATAGGAACAGGATTTGTTCCAGAAAACTATGATGCTACTGTTGTAGATGAAGTTATAAAAAAATATCTTCAGAAGAAGCGTTAGAATTTGCTAAAAAAAGCTTCTCATGATTTTCGGATTATTTGTAGGAATTTCATCAGGAGCAAACATTGCTGCAGCTTATCATGTTGCAAAAGAAATTAGGAAAAAGGTAAAACAGTTGTTACAATAGCTCCAGATGGTGGAGAAAAAAATATCTATCTATTGAAGCATTTTTTAACAAAATAAAAAATAAAACTATAGTTAAGAGGAGTAAAGAAAAAGTGAATATTTTTTTAAATGGTTAAAAGGATGAATTTTTTTAAATATACAACAAAAAGGATCCAGCAGTAAAAAAAGTAAATTAGAAATAATATTATATGCTTCTTTTTCATGCTGTGTTATACCATAAATTAGCTCACTTTTCTTTATAAATGCAAGTTATACTTCTTAGCTAGACTTATATCACAGATAGCAAGATTTTTTTAACAGGAATTGAAATACATCCAGGAGCAACATTAGGAAGAAGAGTGTTCTTTGATCATGGAATGGGAATAGTAATAGGTGAAACAGCTATCGTAGGAGATGACTGTGTAATATTTCATGGAGTTACTTTAGGTGGACTTAGTTCAAAAAGACCTAATCAAACAAATAGTAGCAAGAGACATCCTACTATAAAGAATAATGTTATGCTTGGAGCAGGAGCAAAACTTTTTAGGAGATATAACTATAGGTGAAAATGTAAAAGTTGGAGCCAATGCAGTTGTTTTTAACAGATGTACCTGATAATGCTATAGCAGTAGGAATTCCTGCTAGAATTATTGTCAAAGAGTAGTTCCTTAATCATAATAATTATATAGAAAAAAAGCTGTTATTTTTATTAACAGCTTTTTTTGCATAAAAATTTAGATTTTTTTATATCATCATAATTTCCACTTTCAAATTTCTTTACTACATAAGAGCAAACAGGATGAACTTTAAAATTATTTTTTTCTAGCATAGTCTACAGCAACATCTAAAAAGCTTTCCTGCTATACCTTGACCTTTTTAGTTTATCTGAAACAACTGTATGATCAAAAATTAAAAGTATTTCCATTTCTTTTTATATTCAAGTCTTGCTAAGATTTCTTTATTATCATCATATATATAGAAACCATTTCCTTCATAGTGAACTATATCATTCATTTTTATACCTCCTAAAAAAATAATTTTTTTGTTAAGTATAATTATAACAGAAAAAAAGTTAAAAATTGAGAAATATTTTATAAAATTCAAATAAATTTTTTTATTGAAAATAAAAAGAGAAAAATATAAAATTTAGAAAAAAATTAAAAAAATTTTTTAAAATTTTTTGTTGACAAAGTTTATTTTTAAATGATATTATAACTGATGTCAATGAGACAAGGACATTAGCAACAGAATAGAGAAAAAGACAAAAAAAGCAACCATAAATTTGGTGTTAAATTAAAAATAGCAAAATTGAGCTATTAAAAAGATTGAACGAAGAGTTTGATCCTGGCTCAGGATGAACGCTGACAGAATGCTTAACACATGCAAGTCTACTTGAACTTCGGTTTGGGTGGCGGACGGGTGAGTAACGCGTAAAGAACTTGCCTCACAGTTAGGGACAACATTTGGAAACGAATGCTAATACCTGATATTATGATTTTTAGGGCATCCTAAGATTATGAAAGCTATATGCGCTGTGAGAGAGCTTTGCGTCCCATTAGCTAGTTGGAGAGGTAACGGCTCACCAAGGCGATGATGGGTAGCCGGCCTGAGAGGGTGAACAGCCACAAGGGGACTGAGACACGGCCCTTACTCCTACAGGGAGGCAGCAGTGGGGAATATTGGACAATGGACCAAAAAGTCTGATCCAGCAATTCTGTGTGCACGATGACGTTTTTTTCGGAATGTAAAAGTGCTTTCAGTTGGGAAGAAAAAAATGACGGTACCAACAGAAGAAGTGACGGCTAAATACGTGCCAGCAGCCGCGGTAATACGTATGTCACAAGCGTTATCCGGATTTATTGGGCGTAAAAGCGCGTCTAGGTGGTTATGTAAGTCTGATGTGAAAATGCAGGGCTCAACTCTGTATTGCGTTGGAAACTGCATGACTAGAGTACTGGAGAGGTAAGCGGAACTACAAGTGTAGAGGTGAAATTCGTAGATATTTGTAGGAATGCCGATGGGGAAGCCAGCTTACTGGACAGATACTGACGCTAAAGCGCGAAAGCGTGGGTAGCAAACAGGATTAGATACCCTGGTAGTCCACGCCGTAAACGATGATTACTAGGTGTTGGGGGTCGAACCTCAGCGCCCAAGCTAACGCGATAAGTAATCCGCCTGGGGAGTACGTACGCAAGTATGAAACTCAAAAGGAATTGACGGGGACCCGCACAAGCGGTGGAGCATGTGGTTTAATTCGACGCAACGCGAGGAACCTTACCAGCGTTTGACATCTTAGGAATGAGACAGAGATGTTTCAGTGTCCCTTCGGGGAAACCTAAAGACAGGTGGTGCATGGCTGTCGTCAGCTCGTGTCGTGAGATGTTGGGTTAAGTCCCGCAACGAGCGCAACCCCTTTCGTATGTTACCATCATTAAGTTGGGGACTCATGCGATACTGCCTGCGATGAGCAGGAGGAAGGTGGGGATGACGTCAAGTCATCATGCCCCTTATACGCTGGGCTACACACGTGCTACAATGGGTAGTACAGAGAGTCGCAAAGCCGCGAGGTGGAGCTAATCTCAGAAAACTATTCTTAGTTCGGATTGTACTCTGCAACTCGAGTACATGAAGTTGGAATCGCTAGTAATCGCGAATCAGCAATGTCGCGGTGAATACGTTCTCGGGTCTTGTACACACCGCCCGTCACACCACGAGAGTTGGTTGCACCTGAAGTAGCAAGCCTAACCGTAAGGAGGGATGCTCCGAGGGTGTGATTAGCGATTGGGGTGAAGTCGTAACAAGGTATCCGTACGGGAACGTGCGGATGGATCACCTCCTTTCTAAGGAGTATATGTCTTTCTCTATTCTATTGGTAATGTTCTTCAGCGCAATGCTGTTGGGATTACTTCTGAACATTGGAAACTATATAGTAGAACAAACAAGAAAACAAAAATTAACTCTAACAATTTCTTAGAGTTAGCTGTCAAAAAAATAGGTTAAAAATAATTAAGGGCACACAAAAGGATGCCTAGGTAGTAAGAGCCGATGAAGGACGTGGTAAGCTGCGATAAGCCTAGATAAGTTGCAATCGAACGTAAGAGTCTAGGATTTCCGAATGGAGCAATCTATTAAGATGGAGTCTTAATACGAAAGAGGGAACCGCGTGAACTGAAACATCTAAGTAACGCGAGGAAAAGAAAGTAAAAACGATACCCAAAGTAGCGGCGAGCGAAATGGGTCAAGCCTAAACCTTAAATATGTCAAGGATACAGCCGTTGTATTTAGGGGGTTGAGGGACAGAGTAGTGAAGAACTGTAAGATATTCAATATAGTGTATTGATGAATTGGAATTGTCTGGAAAGGCGAACCGTAGAAGGTGAAAGTCCTGTACAAGTAAATCCTTACACATATAACTCTGCTCCCAAGTAACATGGAACACGAGGAATTCTGTGTGAATCTGTGAGGACCATATCTCATAAGGCTAAATACTCTTACTAACCGATAGCGCATAGTACCGTGAGGGAAAGGTGAAAAAGAACCCCTGGAGGGAGTGAAATAGAACCTGAAATTGTGTGCTTACAAGCGGTCAGAGCCAGCAATGGTGATGGCGTGCCTTTTGGAGAATGATCCTGCGAGTTACGTTAAACGGCGAGGTTAAGTATAACGGAGCCGAAGGGAAACCAAGTCTTAATAGGGCGATTTAGTCGTTTGGCGTAGACGCGAAACCTGGTGATCTAAACCTGTCCAGGATGAAGCTGTGGTAAGACACAGTGGAGGTCCTAACCCACCGCCGTTGAAAAGTTGGGGGATGAGGTAGGTTTAGGGGTGAAAAAAAGCCAATCGAACCAGGAGATAGCTCGTTCTCTCCGAAATGTATCTAGGTACAGCCTTGAGTGTTCAATTATGGGGGTAGAGCACTGAATGATCTAGGGGGCGTATTGCTTACTGAAATCAATCAAACTCCGAATACCATAATTTAGAGCTCAGGAGTGAGACTATGGGAGTTAACTTCCATTGTCGAAAGGGAAACAACCCAGACCACCAGCTAAGGTCCCTAATTATAACTAAGTGGGAAAGGAGGTGGAGATTCACAAACAACTAGGAGGTTGGCTTAGAAGCAGCCATACCTTTAAAGAGTGCGTAATAGCTCACTAGTCGAGAGTCTCTGCGCCGACAATGTAACGGGGCTAAGTTATAAACCGAAGCTGTGGAATCCGTAAGGATTGGTAGGAGAGCGTTCTGTAGGCCGTTGAAGGAGAAGGGTAACCGACTCTGGAGGTATCAGAAGTGAGAATGCAGGAATAAGTAGCGAGAAAGGGGGCGAGAATCCCCCTCGCCGGAAGACCAAGGTTTTTCAGGGTAAAAGCTTGTCTTCCCTGAGTAAGCCGGGACCTAAGCCCAGGCTATAATGCGTAGGCGAATGGAAAACAGATTAATATTTCTGTGCCAGTCATATATTGTGATGGAGGGACGCAGAAGGGTATGCGCGCGGACGAACGGAAGTGTCCGTAGAAGTATGTAGGGATGACTTGATAGGAAAAATCCATTGAGTTATATCTGAGGTATGATATACAGTCGTAAGATGAATGCGCAAATCCCACGCTGCCAAGAAAAAGCTTCTAACGTTAATATTTGACTGCCCGTACTGCAAACCGACACAGGTGGTCAGGATGAGAAATCTAAGGCGGACAGGCTAACTCTCGTTAAGGAACTCTGCAAAAATAACCTCGTAACTTCGGGAGAAGAGGAGCCCTTGAGGGTCAGTATCCACGCGATACAAAGCGCTCGAGGGTCGCAGTGAAGAGGCTCAAGCAACTGTTTAACAAAAAAACACAGGTCTATGCTAAGCTGGAAGGCGATGTATATGGGCTGACACCTGCCCAGTGCTGGAAGGTTAAGAGGAGGAGTGAGAGCTCCGAATTGAAGCCCCAGTGAACGGCGGCCGTAACTATAACGGTCCTAAGGTAGCGAAATTCCTTGTCGGGTAAGTTCCGACCTGCACGAATGGTGTAATGATTTGAGCGCTGTCTTGACGGGAGGCCTGGTGAAATTGTATTACCGGTGAAGATACCGGTTACCTACAGTAGGGACGGAAAGACCCCATGGAGCTTTACTGTAGCTTGGTATTGGGTTTTGGCATTGCATGTATAGGATAGTTGGGAGACTGAGATGATATGGCGCTAGCTGTATCAGGTCATCGGTGGAATACCAACCATTCAATGCTGAAATTCTAATCTGTGGTTTGTAGCCACGGAGACAGTGCTAGGTGGGCAGTTTGACTGGGGCGGTCGCCTCCGAAAAGAGTAACGGAGGCGTTCAAAGGTTCTCTCAGGTTGGATGGAAATCAACCATAGAGTGCAATGGCATAAGAGAGCTTGACTGCAAGACTGACGGGTCGAGCAGATGCGAAAGCAGGACATAGTGATCCGGCGATTCCGAATGGAAGGGTCGTCGCTCAACGGATAAAAGCTACCCTGGGGATAACAGGCTGATCCTACCCGAGAGTCCATATCGACGGTAGGGTTTGGCACCTCGATGTCGGCTCATCGCATCCTGGGGCTGGAGAAGGTCCCAAGGGTTGGGCTGTTCGCCCATTAAAGCGGTACGTGAGCTGGGTTCAGAACGTCGTGAGACAGTTCGGTCCCTATCCACTGTAGGCGTTAGAATATTGAGAAGACCTGTCCTTAGTACGAGAGGACCGGGATGGACAAACCTCTGATGTACCAGTTGTCACGCCAGTGGCACAGCTGGGTAGTCACGTTTGGAATAGATAACCGCTGAAAGCATCTAAGCGGGAAACTAACTTCAAGATAAGTATTCTTTAAGATACCTTCGAGCCTAGGAGGTTGATAGGTTGGGGGTGTAAGTGCAGCAATGCATTTAGCTGACCAATACTAATTATCGAAGTTTTAATCTAAGTTTGTTTTTACTATATAGTTTCAAGTGTTCAGACTTGCGCATAATAAGATTTATGTGATACAATATATATGCTTGGTGAGTATAGCTATGGGGGTACACCTAGTTACATTCCGAACCTAGAAGTTAAGCCCATATACGCTGATGGTACTTGGCTGGAAGCGGCCTGGGAGAGTATGGATTTGCCAAGCTAACATTAAGAGAGAAGCAAATGTTTCTCTCTTTTTTTATTCATTTAAAATTTGTTTTGAATTTTTCTGTAAAAAAATGGTAAAATAAACTATTAATTAAAAAAATAAATAAGAGGTGCTATATGATTTATTATATTTATCATAGTGGATTTGTACTGGAGTTAGAAAAAAAGTATTTTTAATATTTGATTTTTTTATAGAATTCCAACTGATAAGAAAAAAATGAGGAAGAAAAGTTTTATAAGTAAATTTATAAAAAAAGAACTGATAAAAAAAGTTTATGTATTTTTCTTCACATAGTCATAGTGATCATTTTAATAAAGAAATATTAAAATGGTTAAACTTAAATGAGAATATTAAATATATTTTTAAGTGATGATATAAAAGATACATAAACATAAAAAAACTTTTACTTTACGAAGGAGGGAGATAGCTTTGAACTAGATAATTTAAAGATAAGTACTTTTTGGTTCAACAGATTTAGGTTCTTCTTTTTTTATGTTAATGTTGAAGATAAAAAAATATTTTTCCACTCTGGAGACTTGCATCTATGGCATTGGGAAGATGACACTCCTGAAGAAGAAAAAACAATGTATGATGCCTATATGTCAGAGTTAGAAAAAATAAAAAAATTAGCTAGAATAGATATAGCCTTTGTGCCTGTAGACCCAAGATTAGGAGTTAATACACTAGAGGGTGTAGAATTATTCTATAAAGTTTTAAAGCCAAAATTAATAGTTCCTATGCATTTTTTTCTGATGATTATAGTCAAATGAAAAAAATTTTATAGAAGCTTTTTAAAAAAATATTAAAGATGTCGAAGTTATAGAAATAGATGAGAGTATGAAAAAAATATTGGAGTGATTATGGTTGATGTTAGTTTTTATATGCTAGTTGAAGAAGAGGAAGCTTTCTCACTAGCCCTGTATGATTCTGAAAAGAATGTGATTAGTAATTACTCTAATTTAAGACAGAATGTAGTAAACGATTATATAGAAAAATTTAGAGAATGAAAGAGAATTTTTTTCATCAGTTGGGATGAAAAAGAAAAAGTGAATATTTAAGTATAGATAGTACTTTATTAAAATATCTTTTAGAACATGGAAATTTTTGTAAATAGTGATTTTTGAAAAAAATAGAAAAAAAGTGAGATAGAAAAACATATCTCTTTTAATAAGAGAAAATCGTGAAATAGAAGATAAACTAGATATTTTTTTATTGAGATAAATGATAATCTTTTATCTAAGAAAAAAATATAATAGATAACTATATTTATTCACAGGGAGTATTTTTATGAGGTCAAAGGCTTTAGGTGAATTTACTCTTGATGAACTATTCCAAAAATATAGATAAATATGAGCTTGAAACTTACTGTTCTTTGATCTTAAAAAAATTATAACAATGTAGAATTAAAAATATGAAGATTATGAAACTATAAATGCTGAGGAGAAACTTGCTATTCCACAGATAATAATAGAAAAGATTTCTTTTGATAACAGTCTTTATTTAAAGATTAATTCTATTATTTCTACAATGGACTATGATTTTTTTAAGAAAAAAATAATTTAGAAAAATATTGTTACTGTAAATGAAGTTGAAAAGAAGCTAGAAATATCTAAGATAAACTTAGAAAATTTAACTTCAGATATGCTAGAGATAGTAAAAGTTTTAGTTAAGCTTCAAAAAGAATACAGGTTTAAAGTCTTCATACTATATAGATAATGAAAACTTTATTATCTTAAATGAGGAAATAGCAAAAGGAATTTGTAAAGAAAGAGTTACTTCAACTAGCTAATAAATACAGTATCATAGGTACTGATAAGTTAAGAAAGTATAATATAAAGGCTGTGAGACCTAGATTAAGTGGAAAAATTTAGTTATCATCTTAATTATCTTGAAGGAGAAGTTGACATTGAAATTGAAGGTGAAAAATTCTCTATACAAGAGCTTTTTAAATAAGTATAGAAAAAGATGAGTATATAGTTTTTAAGTGATGGAACAAATGCTTTAATAAACAGAGAGTATATGAGAAGTTGCAGAGAATATTCAAAGATGAGGATGAAAATAAGGTAAAAAAATTTCCTTCTTTGATATGCCAATAGTTCAAGATATACTTGATGAGAAAAACTTTTAATAATGAATTTGCAGGAAATAAAAGATTTCTTTGAGGGAATAAATAAGATCAATGAAAAATGACATAGTTTTCCCTAAATTAAATGCAACTCTTAGAGATTATCAAAAAAATATGGATACAAATGGCTAAAGTATTTGACAGATAATAGATTAGGAGCTTGTTTGGCTGACGATATGGGGCTAGGGAAAGACTTTACAAGCCATAGCTTTAATTTCTAAAAACTCATGAAGAGAAGAAGAAAAGAACCATGGTTATAATGCCTAAGAGCTTAATATTTAACTGGGAAAGTGAAATTAAAAAAAGTTTGCACCAAACTTAAAAAAATAGCTGTGTATTATGGTATAAATAGAGAACTTTCTATATTGAAGAAAGCAGATGTTGTATTGACAACCTATGGAACTATAAGAAATGATATTGAAAAATCTTTTTAAAAAGAAAAAAATTTGATTTACTTGTGTTAGATGAGTCTCAAAATATAAAGAATATCAATTCACAAACTACAAAGGCAGTATTACTTTTTAAATGCTGAAAAAAAGAGTGGCTTTTAAGTGGTACACCTGTTGAAAATAATTTATTGGAGCTATATTCTCTATTTAGATTTTTTTAAAATCCTGAGATGTTTGGGAACAGTACAAAGTTTTACTAATAACTATATAATACCTATACAAAAAAATACTCAGATACTTCTACTATAGAAGAATTAAGAAAGAAGATTTATCCTTTCTTATTGAGAAGAGTAAAGAAAGAAGTTTTTAGCAGATTTACCAGATAAGATAGAAAAAAATTAGTATATGTTGACATGAATGAAGAACATAGAAAATACTATGAAGAAAAAAAGAAAATATTATTATTCTCTTTTTAGAAAACAACACTTCAAGTCAAGGGACTTTCGATAAGTTTTTTTGTACTTCAGGCAATAAATGAACTAAGACATATAGTTAGTTCACCTGAATTAGATAATAACAAAAATAATTTCAAGTAAGAAGGAAGTTTTGATAGAGAATGTTATTGAAGCAATAGAAAATGACCACAAAGTATTAATTTTCGTGAACTATTTATCTTCAATAGAAAGCATATGTAATTCATTAAAAAGAAAATAAGATTAAATTTTTTAAAAAAATGACTGGACAAACTAAAGATAGACAAAGTCTAGTTGATAAGTTTCAAAGCGATAATAGATATAAAGTTTTTTTGTTATGACCCTAAAAAAACAGGGGAGTAGGCTTAAATTTAGTATCAGCAGATACAATCTTCATCTATGACCCTTGGTGGAATAAAACAGTTGAAAATCAAGCTATAGACAGAGCATATAGATTAGGACAGGATAAAACTGTATTTGCCTATAAAATGATTATGAGAAACACAATAGAAGAAAAAAATACTAAAATTACAAGAAATCAAAGATAAACTATTGGACGATTTAATCTCTGAAGATAATTTATCAACAAAAAAATCTTTCTAAAAAAATGATATAGAATTCATTTTAGGAAATTAGGAGAGCAGAAAATGATGAATGAACTTGAACATATATTGAGCAAGAGATATAAGCAAGAAGCATTATTTGGACTTTTTTTCAAAGATATTTTTGTGGATTGGATAGCAGATGCTTATATAGCTAAAGATATGAATATATTTGAGATTTCAGCAATCAATGAAAAAGACAGATAAAGAAGTATTAGTTAAATTTTTTTAGCTGAATTTTTATGGGAACGAAGAAATTTTTTTAAGAAGATTTTTTTGAAACTTTACCAGAAGAAGTAAAAAGAAATTTTTTAAAAGTAGTTGTTTGGGAAGAAAAAAATTTCCTATAAAAAAAGAAGACTTAAAAAAAGTATCTTGAAAGCTATGTAGATAAGTTTGAGAAAAGAAGCCTATGCACCAAAAAGAAGAATATCTATTTTTTTGACTTAGATGAGTTTGATAAAGATATGAATACCTCTTTTTTTCTATGAAAGATGATATAGCTAGATTTATCAGAAACTATATAGACACTAAACCAAAAAGATTATTACTTACATAAAGCAGAAGAAGAAAATATAGTTTTTTTAAATTATATAAAGATAACAATGAAAATGAATTTATTAATAATATGAACTTTTATTTAGATTTTTTTATAATTCAGGAGAAAACCCTATTTCAAGCAGTGGAAAAAAATTTTTAAAAAGATTTTTAAAAAAAGAACATGCAAAAAAACACTGTGGTATAACTGAATATTACAACGATGTAAAGGGACTTGAATTTTTTAAAAAAACAGAAACTTTATGCTTAATATTGACCTTATTAGAGAAAAAAATATAGAGTAAATACTTACTTTAACAATAAGAATATAAAAAAATATTTTTAAATGACTTTTATGACAGCTGAAACTTTTTGAGAAGAGTGATAACTATATTTACACTAATCTATTTTTTTAAATTTCTTAAAAGGAACTAGAAATATTTGGGAACATCCTGAAAATATAAAGGAAGTTTTAAAATCTTTAGTGGAACTTTTTAAAAAGAAATGCCAGAAAAATGAAGTTGTTAGTATAGAAAATATATTAAAGGCTTTTTGTATATAGAGGAAAAAAATATAGAGCTTATAACATTTAAGGATGTAAAAGACTATATCTATATAAATGAAGCTAATGGAGAAAGAGCTAAAATTACAGACTACAGTCAATATAAAGACTATATAATAGAACCTTTTATTAAAAAGTTATATATTCCTATTAGGAATATTTGGAGTTTTTGAAATTTTTCTATGAAAAGCCATTTTTTTCAAAAAGGGACTTTACCTAAAAGAATAACTATCTATCTAAAGTATGATGGTTTTAAAAATATGTGAGATTAACAAATTTAGGTAGATTTATCTTTGGACATACAGAAAGATATGAATTACCTAAAATCAATGAAAAAAAGCTGAAATAGAGCTTGATGATAAAAAGACAATTTGTTACAATTGTAGGAGAAGCACCTGCAAAGATGATGTTCTTTGAAAAAAATAGGAACCAAAGGTAAAAGACAATATGTTTAAATTGACTTATGATAGCTTTATTAAAGGGTATAAAGACCTATGATGAGTTAATAGAAAGAATAGAAAAAAATTTAAAGAAAATATAGACAATAAAAAAAGCTTTACATCGAATTGGGAAGATTTCTTTGAAAAATTTAGAAAAGAAATTTAATTCTGTAAAAAAATTGAAGATGACTATATAGTCTTAAAATTAAAAAAATAATAAGGAATTAATTCAAACTGTTATTAGAGATAAAAAGATTTAAAAACCTTGGCTTTTAAAAAGGAGAAGAATATCATTTACTTGTAAAAAGAGAAAAATTTAAAAAGAGCTTATAAAAGATTTTTTTCTGAATATGGATATTATATAGTTGAATAGGGGAGCCTATGGAGAATAATTTTTGTTCATTTGAATTTACATACTGAATATAGCCTTTTTAGAAGGTGTAAATAGCATAGATAGTTTTTTTAGCAAGAGCAAAAAGAATTGGGTATGAACTCTTTGGCTGTGACAGACTATGCCAATATGTTCTGTGCTATTGAATTCTATGAAAAGGCTAAGAAGATGGGAATCAAACCAATTATTGGTTTAGAACTTCCACTTTACGAAAAAAAGAAGAGCAAAAATATTTTTTTACCTTGACTTTGCTTGCAAAAAGATTATGAAGGCTATAAAAAAATTTAGTAAAATTAGCCTCTGAACTATATAAGAAAAAAAGATAATAGAGAATTAAGAATAAGTAAAGAGATATTAAAAGAACATAGCAAGGGCTTGATAGCACTTTCTTCTTCTATGAAGGGAGAAATAGGGAAGGCTATTTTTAATGAATTTCCCTAGTGAGAAACTAGATAAAATAGTTGATGAATATATAGAAATATTTTCAAAAGAGAATTTTCTATTTAGAGATACAGGCTAATGAACTTCCTGAGACAAAAAGTAATCAATGATAAATTCTATGAGATAGCAAAAGTTAAAAAAATATAGAATTAGTAGCAACCAATAATGTTCACTATGTTGATAGAGATGGCTATGAATTACAAGACATAGTAATTTGTATACAGTCAGGTTGGAAGCTTAAAAGATAAAAAAATAGAAAAAGAGCTGTCTCAAAAAGAACTGTATTTAAAAATCAAAAGAAGAAATGCAAAGAAGCCTAGATGAAAGATTTCATAAAAGCTATAGAAAACACAAACTATATAGCAAGTTTATGTAATTTAGAAATAAAATTTGAAATTTACAATTCCCATATTATGAAGTTCCTAATCAATATTCAGGAATGGATGAATATTTAAAATCTATATGTTATGAAAATATAAAAAAATATATAAAGAAAATCTGACTAAAGATATCTTAGAAAGACTTGAATATGAACTCTCAGTTATTATAAAAATGGGATATTCAGGATACTTTATAGTAGTTTGGGACTTTATAGCTTATGCTAAGAGAAATGGCATACCCGTTGGGCCGGGAAGAGGTTCAGCAGCAGGAAGTTTAGTTGCCTACTGTCTAGGAATAACTATGATAGATCCTATAAGGTATAACTTACTTTTTTTGAAAGATTTTTTTAAATCCTGAAAGAATATCTATGCCCGATATAGACATAGACATCTGTCGTGAAAGGCGTGATGAGCTTATAGACTATGTTGTGCATAAATATGGAAGGGAAAGAGTTGCCCATATCATAACCTTTGGTAGAATGAAAGCAAGGGCAGCAATAAGAGATATAGGTAGAGTTTTAGATATTGATTTGAAAAAAATAGACAGGTTGAGTAAATTAGTTTCTTCTTTTTCAAACTTTAGAAAAAAACTTTAAAAAGAAAATGTGGAAGTTGCAAAACTATATACAACAGATATTGAATTACAAAAGGTAATAGATCTATCAATAAGAATTGAAAATAAGATAAGACATGTATCTACCCATGCAGCTGGTATCCTTATAACTAAGGAAGACTTAGATAGAAACAGTTCCTATTTACTTTAGATGAAAAAAAGAAGGAGTTATAGCAACTCAATATCAAATGAAAGAGCTTGAGGATCTAGGGACTTTTTAAAAAAATAGATTTTCCTAGGTTTAAAAAAATCTTTCAAATATACAAAGAACAATAGACTATATCAAAAAAATATAAAGAAATATAGATATAGAGCTATACAAAAATTCCACTTGATGATAAAAAAAGGTTTTTTTGAAATGCTATCACAAGGAGATTCAACAGGAGTTTTTCCAGTTAGAGTCAACAGGAATTAGAAAAAAATAATGAAGAGATTAAAACCAAATAAACTAGAGGATATAGTGGCACTATTGGCTCTATATAGACCAGGACCTTTACAGTCAGGAATGGTTGATGATTTTTATCAATAGAAAAAAATGGTAAAGAGAAAATAGAATATCCACATAAGAATTTGGAAATAATTTTTAAAAAGAAACTTATGGAGTAATTCTCTATCAAGAACAGGTTATGAAAAATAGCAAGTTATATGGCAAACTATAGTCTTGGAGAAGCAGATTTATTAAGACGGGCTATGGGGAAAAAGAACTTTGCCATAATGAGAGAAAATAGAGAAAGTTTATTCAGAGAGCAGTTGAGAATAATTATACTGAAGAGAAAGCGGACGAAATATTTGAATTAATAGATAAGTTTGCAGGTTATGGTTTCAATAAATCTCACTCTGTAGCCTATGCTATGATTTCATATTGGACAGCTTACTTAAAGGCACATTATCCTGCTTTCTACTTTTGCTGCTATTATGACTTCAGAAATATCTGAAACAGGTGATGTTGCATATTACTTTTAATGATGCAAAAAGAGCATAGAATAAGTATATATCCGCCTAATGTAAATACTCCAAGTGCATATTTTGAAATAAAAAAATGATGGAATAAGCTACTCTCTAGCTGCAATTAAAAATCTTGGCTTAAATCTAGCAAAAGAAAATTGTGGAAGATTATGAAAAAAACACGGTGCTTATACAAAAATTAGATGAATTTGTACTTAGAAATAAAAATGGAATGAATAAAAGAGCCCTAGAAGCTTTAATTTTATCAGGAGCTTTAGATGAGTTAGAAGGGAAATAGAAAGGAAAAAAATTCTTATCAATAGATAAGGTACTTGACTTTGTTTCAAAAGCTCCAAAAAAACAGATGAAATTCAACAGATGAATCTCTTTGGAGCAGCAAGTAAGACTATAAATAAGTTTGCCTTTAACTAATAGTGAAGACTTTTAATTTAGATGAAAAAGTTGACTAAGGAAAAAAAGAGTTTTTTTAGGTTTCTATTTAAGTTCACATCCTTTAGATAAGTATAAAGATATAGTTACAGCCTTTTTCTATAAATAAAGCTTTCTGAAATAGATGTAGAAGAAAGTAAAGTTATAAAAACTTTTTGGAACTATCACAGGGTCTAAAAAAAGTTTTTAACTAAAAAAAGATGAACAGATGGCTTTTATTTTCTATACTTTGTTATGATAGAGTAATCTCTTGTATAGCTTTTCCTAAGACTTATGATAAGTTTTTAGAAGAGATTATAGAGAAGAAAAACAGTCTATATCGAAGGGAAAAATACAGATAGATGAGTATAAAGGGTGAAAAAAACTATTAAACTACTTGTAGAAAAAAATAATTTCTTTAGATAAGCTTTATGACTATCCTGCTAAAAAAACTATTTGTTTTTAATTGAAGAAGAGGATAGATATAAATATAGTAGACTTAGAGAACTAATTAATTCTAATAAAGGGGAAAAATAGACTTTCTATTTGCCATAAAAAAATAAAAAAATGAAAAAAAGAATTCAAAAATCCAGGTGTAAAAAGTAAAAACTTAGTAGAGAATTCTTTAGAGCAATTAGTTGAACTTATGGGACTAGAAAAAAATAAAAAAATTCAAATGTAAATTACAAATAAAAAAAGCCTTTAATCCTAAGATTAAAGGCTTTATATTTTAATTAATCAGTTTAAGAGATTAGTACCATCCTCTGATTTTCATAGCTTCAGCTATTCTCTTAATAGATTTCATGTAAGTAGCTTGTCTGAAAGAAATAGGTTGTCCTTTTTCCATCAAATTCTTTCTTTAATGCCCATATAGGTTTGAATGCATCAACCATTGCTCTTTCTTCTTTTTCTTCAACTTCTTTTTCTGTCCAGTAGTATCCATAGATATTTTGAACCCATTCGAAGTAAGATACTGTAACTCCTCCAGCATTTGTTAAAACGTCAGGAGTAACAACTATACCTTTTTTATAAAGAACTTCATCAGCTTCTGGAGTTATTGGTCCGTTTGCTCCTTCACAGATGATTCCAGCTTTTATTAATTCAGCTTCGTGGTTAGTGATAGCATTTTCTAATGCACATGGAGCGATAGCTTCAACATCTAAAGCCCAGAATTCATCCATAGTTAATTCTTTTGCTCCAGAAACTTTAGTTAAGCTTCCAGCAGCTTTAGCAGCTTCTAATTCTTCAAAAGTGAATCCTTCAGCTTTATAAACAGCGAAAGCTCCTTTTTCCCTTTTTCAAATTCAGCAACTGCTACAACTTTTCCACCTAATTTCATAATATTTTTTACAGAGTATTTTCCAACGTTTCCAAATCCTTGAACTGCAACTGTTGCTCCTTTAAGATCTTTTCCTAATGCAGTGAAAGCTTCTCTCATAGTTACTGCAACACCGAATCCAGTTGCTTCGTTTCTTCCTTGAGATCCTCCATAAGATAATGGTTTACCTGTGAAAACTCCTATAGTTTGTTCACCAGTTAATTTATTATATTCGTCTTGCATCCAAGCCATGATTTGTCCATTTGTATTTACATCTGGAGCAGGAACGTCTACTTTTTCACCTAAGTATTTCCACATTCCTCTTACCCATCCTCTTGATAATTGTTCTAATTCTCTTTGAGATAATTCAGAAGGATCTACAGTAATTCCACCTTTACCTCCTCCATAAGGGATTCCAGTTACTTGACATTTGATACTCATCCATAAAGAAAGAGCTTTTACTTCATCAGAATTAACGTTTTGGTGGAATCTAATTCCTCCTTTAAAAGGTCCTACAGCATCATTGTGAGCTGATCTATATCCTTTAAATGTTTTTATAGATCCATCGTCCATTCTTACAGGGATAGTAATTTCTATTATTCTTTGAGGTTCCTTTAATAATTCATATACTGCTGGGTCCAATCCTAAAGCATCACATGCTTTTTTTAACTTGTTGTTGTCCGCTTGCTAGTGGGTTTAAAGTTTCTTTACTCATTCTAAATTCCTCCTTAAAATATTAAAAAAATTGATAAATAAAACTGACAATTTTTTTGTTTCATTTATATTTTTATATTGTATCATATTTTTTTATATGTCAATATAAAAATTTTTTTCTTATTTTTAATACAAATTGAATTATAATAGAGATTTAGAATATAAATTATTTTTTTATATGTTATTTTTTTATTCATTAATTATATATATTAAATATGATTTTTTTATTTATTTTTTTCGCTTAAATCTTTCATTCTATATATGTAAATATAAATTTCATAAATATTTACTCTTTTTCTTTTTATTTTTTTATGTTATAATTAATTTAAGTACAAAACAATTATGATATATTAATTTTTTTAAGGAGGCTGTTTAATGAAAGTTTTATTTTTATGGTGTAAGAGAAGTTGAAGTACCTTTATTTCATGAACAAAATAAGAAATTTGGATTTGATTTAGAATTAATTCCTGATTATCTTAACAGTAAAAGAAACTGCTGAAAAAAAGCAAAAAGGATTTGAATGTGTAGTTCTACGTGGAAACTGTTTTTGCTACAAAAAGAAGTATTAGATATGTATAAAGAATATGGAGTAAAATATTTATTTCACAAGAACAGTTGGAACTAACCATATCGATGTAAAATATGCTAAAGAATTAGGATTCAAATTAGCTTATGTTCCTTTCTATTCTCCAAATGCAATAGCTGAATTAGCTGTTTCATTAGCAATGTCTTTATTAAGACACTTACCTTATACTGCTGAAAAAAATTCAACAAAAAAAGATTTTCACAGTTGATGCTAAAAATGTTCTCAAGAGAAATTAGAAACTGTACAGTAGGAGTAGTTGGATTAGGAAGAATTGGATTCACTGCTGCTAAATTATTCAAAGGTTTAGGAGCAAATGTTATAGGATATGATATGTTCCCTAAAACAGGTGTTGAAGATATAGTTACTCAAGTTTCTATGGAAGAATTAGTAGAAAAAAAGTGATATCATAACTTTACACGCTCCATTCATAAAAAGAAAATGGAAAAAAATTGTTACTAAAGAATTCTTAAGCAAAATGAAAGAAAAATTCAATATTAATCAATACTGCAAGAGGAGAATTAATGGATTTAGAAGCTGTTGTTGCTGCTCTTGAAAGTGGACACCTAGCTGGTGCTGGTATAGATACTATTGAAGGAGAAGTTAACTACTTCTTCAAAAACTTCTCAAATGATGAAGCTAAATTTAAATTAGAATATCCTCTATTCAATAAATTAATAGAATTATATCCAAGAGTTTTTAGTAACTCCTCACGTTGGATCTTATACTGATGAAGCTGCATCAAACATGATAGAAACTTCATTAGAAAAACTTAAAAAGAATACTTAGATACTGGTGCTTGTAAAAAAACGATATAAAAAGCATAGTAAAAAAATAGTTAAATAAAAAAATAAAGGGACTGTTGCAAATTAACAAAAAGTAAAAAAATAGTTCGTTACTGAGTAAATTTCTTAACGATAAAAAAATCAAGAATTCGCTGTAAATCGACCAACTCGCTACGCTCAAACATGTCGACATTTACTCGGCTCATTCTATTTGATTTTTTTATCTAAAAATTTCCATTCGTAACTCACTTATTTTTTTACTTTAAGATTGAAATTTTAATTTTTGCAACAGCCTCTTTTTTATTTAGTCTTTCAAAAAAACTTTAAAATTTCATCAACAGTTTCTTGTTTTTTTCTAAAAATACTTGTATGAGTAGTATTTTTCTATGGTTTTTTTAAAGAAGCACCTTCTAATCCAGCAGTTGCTAAAGGAACCATTCCATCATCTTTACCCTTTTTATAAATAAAGAGAAAAAGAAAATTATTAGAACTATCTGCTATTAAAAATATAGCAAGGATAGTCAGGATTTCCTAATTGGTTAACAAAAACTGTCTTTATCAGTTTTCATATCTTTAACAGCAGGACCTATGAAAATATGGAATTAAATCAGCAATAGGATTGTCTGATAACTGACTTCCATGTGAAGGTGGAGTAATTAGAACAACCTTTCCTAAGCTAGCTAATTTATTTTTCTTTCAAGTAATATCTAAGCAAGCAAGTTCCCATAGAATGAACAACAAAATTTATTTTTTTAATTCAGGCAAATTTTTTTAGCTTTTTCTTTCTAGATTAACTTGTTCTAATCTCTTTTACTTGCTCTTCAATATTTGGAGCAATATATTTCTCAGTCATTTCTGCTATGTTTTTCATTAACAGTAGGATATTGTATATTTACAACAGTATAACCATCTTCTGCTAATTTTTTTCATCTATGAATCTTAACTGTTTTTTTCATAACCATAGATACCATTGAAAGTTATAACTATATCTTTTTTTCTATTTTTATCTTCATTATAATTCTTTTATTTGATATTTATGAGTTAAAAAAAGATTTTTTTACAAGCCATAGTATAGCAATAGAAATTATAATGATAAAAAAATAAAATTTTTAAAAAAATTTCTTCATATCCTATATCACCTCAATAAATATAAAAAAAATAGTTCATTACTAGTCCAGATTTTTTAACGGATAAAAAAATTAAAATAGAATGAGCCGAGTAATTGTCTACGTGTCTGAAAACAACTCCTGAAGTTTTGCTCGAAAGCTACAGTCGATTTTAATTTTTTTATCTGTTAAAAAATCTGGAATGTAACTCACTTATTTTTTTATTTATTATAAATTTTATTACTTAGTTCCGAATATTCTGTCTCCACAATCTCCTAGTCCAGGATAGATATATCCATCTTCATTTAGACCTTGATCTATTTTTTTGCAGTATATAGGAACATCTGGATGTTTATTTAAAAGTTTAGCTATACCATCTGGAGCAGCAACTAGACACATAAATATGATATCAGTTACTCCTTGTTCTTTTTAAAGTAATCTATAGCATAGACTGCAGAACCTCCTGTTGCAAGCATAGGATCTACAAGTATAACCTTTTCTTGAAGCTATATCTGTAGGTAACTTACAATAGTAATATACAGGTTCTAAAAGTTTCTTCGTTTCTATAAACTCCAATATGACCAACTTTAGCTGTTGGGAATCAGATCTAATATTCCATCTACCATTCCAAGTCCTGCTCTAAGAATAGGAACTAAGGCTACCTTATCCTGTAAAGTATAGGCTTGTGTTTTTCATAAGAGGTGTTGTAACTTCAGTTGTCTCTAACTTTTAAGTTTTTTTAGTTGCCTCATAAGTCATAAGTTTTTGCAATTTCATTTAAATTTTTCTCTAAATGATTTTGTATCTGTTTCAACACTTCTAAGAATAGTCATTTTTGTGTTCTATCAATGGGTGGTTAATTTCAATTACTGACATATATTTTTCCTCCTTTTTTTATCATAAAAAAACAGGATAAAAATCCTGTCTTTTTATTTAATTATTTTTTTACCCAAGTTAAATTTCTTGTTAAATTTGTCAACTCTACCTGCAGTGTCAACAAATCTTTGTTCTCCAGTATAGAATGGGTGTGATTTTTGAGCTAACAGCTACTTTAATTACTGGATATTCTTTTTCCTTCAAAAAGTTGTAGTTTCTTTTAGGTACTTTTTGTAGATCTAGTTAAAAAAATTGGTTACCAGCCATATCTTCAAAAAAACAACAACGTTGAATTCAGGGTGTATTCCTTTTTCTCATTTTTTCACCTTCCTAAAAATTTTTCTGATATCAAGGATAATTTTTAACATATTTTTTTATTAACAATGCAAGTTAAAATTAAATAAAAAGAGAAAAACTTCTCTCTTATTTTTGATAATCTTTTTAAAGCAATCTCTTTTGGCTTTTCATATATTGATCAGCAGTTATATATTTTTTTCATTTGAATTTGACTTCTTAATCTTTCTTTCATTATAGTAGCTTCTATAGCTCCTATTCTATCAAATAGATTCATCTATTTTTTTAGGTACTTTTTCAGGGATATCTAAAATATATTTATTGATTTGTAATTCTAGTTGTTTTCTTTCTAAAAGTCTCAATTCATAATTACTTGAAACTTGATTCATAAGTTCTTTAGCCTTTTTTTGATATTTTCAACTTTTACTCCTGCTGCTCTTAAGTCAGAATCTTCAACTATACCAAGTCCATTTTCATCTGAAGCAGAATGTAAATATTGAAATTACAAAAAAATAAAACATAAAAAAAATTTCTTCATACATCTATCTCCTTGTTTAAATTTGAGTATTGAAAATAAATAGTTCATCTGGATTTAATGTTGTAGTCTTTTTTTCTCAACAACACTAGAATTATCATAAATACTTGTTACTAAAGCTTCACGGTCTTCAGCAGTAATAACACTAGCACTATTTATTTCAGGACTAGGTACTGTATTAACAAAAAGAATTATATGTTGACATAGTTACAACACCAACAAAAAAATAATCCAACAGAGAATATAGACATTCTCTTATTCTTTTCTTTTTTTCTTCTTCCAATAAAGCTTTTATATATGTTTGCTCTAACTTTTTTCCTTAGGTGACATTTAATTTCCTCCCATATCTTTGAGTGCTTTATAATACACAGATTTTACAGTAGACAGATTCATATTTTTTTCATCTCTGCAATTTCTTTTTAATTTATATCCATAAATATCTTTTAGAATAACAATTTCCCTTTCTTTATCAGAGATTAACTTTAGTTTTTTTCTTGTAGTATAACTTTTTGTATCAAAATTAACATCTTCTGGTAAAGATAAAACATCATCATTTATTTCAAATTCAATTTTTTTCTTTTTTTGAAAAAAATCATATGTTTTATTTATTGCAATTCTATATATCCAAGTATATATGTTGCTCTCTTCTCTGAATTTACTCAAATTTTTTTATACGCTTATAAAAAGTCTCTTGGCAAATATCTTCAGCATCATCATCGTTTTTTTGACAACACTTAAAAACTTTTGTAATAGACTCTATCAAAATATTCTTCATAAATGTTATCAAAATCCATAGTTTCACTCCAACATTCAACAAATTTAACATATTAATATATACTTTAGACTTAGTATCCATAAAAAAAGTTTATTTTTTTCATTTTTTTAAAGTCTTCAGCTATTAGTTTTCTTTAATTCTTCCAATAAATTTTTCCTCAGAGACCTTTTTAACAATCTTCACCTTTTTTTAAATAGTATTCCTATGCCTCTACCTGCTGCTACTCCATAATCAGCCTCTCTAGCTTCACCAGGACCATTTACAACACAACCCATAACAGCAACTTTAAATTTATTTTTTTCATTTTGAAATTCTTCTTCAACTTGTTTAGCTAGTCCTATTAAATCGATTTCTGTTCTTCCACAAGTTGGACAAGAAATAATTTCAACACCTTCATCAGATAGATCTAAGACTTTTAATATCTCTTTAGCAACCTTTATTTCTTCAACGGGGTTTTCTGTTAAAGAAACTCTTAAAGTAGCTCCAATTCCATCAACTAAAAGAGCTCCAATTCCTATTGCTGATTTTACTGTTCCTTGAAATTTAGTTCCAGCCTCAGTAACTCCTAGATGAAGAGGATAGTCAACAAGAGAGCTTATTTTTCTATAGGCTTCTACCATCATTTTAACATTACTTGATTTTAGTGAGATTACTATATCAAAAAAATTAAATTTTTTTCAAGCAGTCTAACATGGTATAAAGCACTTTCTACCAGTGCTTCTACACAAGGTTTCCCATACTTTTCTAAAATTTCCTTTTCTATTGAGCCTGAATTTACACCTATTCTAATAGGAATATTTTTTTCTTTAGCAGCTTCAACTACTTTTTTTACATTCTCATCAGAACCAATATTTCCAGGATTAATTCTTAATTTATCTATTCCATTTTCTATTGCTAAAAAGAGCTAATCTATAATCAAAATGTATATCTGCAACCAATGGTAGATTTACTCTTTTTTTATTTCTTTTAATTGCTTCAGCTGCTTTTGACATTGTTAATAGTCATTCTAACAAGTTGACAACCTGCTTTTTTTCTAATTCATTTATTTGCTTTTACAGTTGCCTCAACATCAGCTGAATTTGTATTAGTCATAGATTGAATAATTATAGGATTATTTCCACCTATACTTAAATTTCCAACCTTTACAACTCTTGTCATAAAATCCTCCAAAAAAATAAGGAGTCTAAAGAATAGACCCCTTTACTTCTTTTATTTACTAACGTAGATATTTCATAGGATTTTTTTAGGTACTCCATTTTGTCTTATTTCAAAATGTAAATGGGCACCTGTTGTACGTCCTGAGTTACCAGTCTTTCCAATTAAATCTCCTTGATTTACATGTTCTCCAACATTAGTAGAAATAACACTTAAATGGGCATATCTAGTTTCATATCCATTATCATGTCTAATAATAATAATTTTTTTCCATATCCACTCATATTACCTGCAAAAGTTACTACTCCTGCTTTAGCAGCTCTAAGTGGAACATATTTAGCCACTAAGTCAACACCAGTATGTAAGATATATCTTTTTAAAACTGGGTGGTATCTGTTTCCAAATGGGCTCGATACTCCTGCATATCTAACTGGATAAGCAAATCCTGCTCCAGAATATGCTGCTGACCTTCCTCCATCATCATTATCTTCAGGAGGAGGAGGTGGTGGAGGAGAACCTTTCGTTTCTTTAGGTGGCTTTTCTGGTTTCTCTTTTTCTTTTTCTTTCTCTTTATTCTTATTTTTCTTTTTATCTTCTTTAGCTTGTTGAGCAGCTATAAGTCTACCTTCAACATCTTTATATTTTTTTGAAGTGTTACTCCTTTTAAGAAGATAGTTGATCCAGCTTTTAATTTCTTAGGATTGATATTATTATAGTCAACAATATCAACGACACTTATTCCATATTTTTTAGCAATCTTAGCTAAAGTATCATTTTTCTCTAATTTATAATAAAGACCATCTATAGAAGGGAAAGTAATAGTATCTCCAACCTTCATTTTTATTATTTAGTGCATCTTTATTGTTCATTAAAATCGTATCTTGTTTAATACCATACCTTTTTAGCGATAGCAGGTATTGTATCTTTCTTTTTTTAACTTTATATGTAATTTGCTCCGCTCTCTTTGGAGGTGGTGGAGGTGCAGGTTTTTTTCTTTTTCCTTCTCTTTTTCTCCCTCTTTTTATCTTCTTCTACTTTTTTTCTTCCTTCACAAAATTATATTCTTTTTTTCAAAGGTAGTAAAGTTACTTGTTGTTAGCTCTAACCCTCCGTTATCTGCTTCATCAAGTTGAAAAATAATCTGTAAATTGAGTAGTATCAACTACTTCTTTACTTGAAATCATATATAATCTAAAAAGAAAAATACAACAATAGCTAAAAATTAATAGATATGCCATTGTCTTCCTAACAATTCTTTTTCATAACTTACCTCATAGGACATAGATTATTTATACAGAACCTTAGGTAACTGTCTCAATAATTCGTCATTATTCTTTGTTGTTTTTTTATAGCCTTAATTAAAAGCTGCTGTTGAACTCACTTTATTGTCATAATCATTTCAGTAATCTTCTTAAATTCCAAATTTCTTCAATTTGATTCTTTTTAAGAAGTAGTTCTTCTTTTCTTGTTCCAGATCTTGTGATATCTATAGCTGGGAAAAACTCTAAATTCAGCTAATTGTCTATCTAAATAGATATCACAGTTTCCTGTTGATTTAAATTCTTCATAGATAACTTCATCCATCTTTACTGCCAGTATCCACAAGTATAGTAGCTATAATAGTTAAGCTACCTCCATTTTTTTATATTTCTTGCAGCACCAAAAAAGTTCTTTGGATGATATAGAGCCATAGGATCTATACCTCCTGATAATAGTTTACCACTTGATGGAATCACTATATTATATGCTCTTGAAAGTCTTGTTAAAGAGTCAAGTAAGATAACTACATTTTCTCCATCTTCAACTTTCATCTTTGCTCTTTCAATTATTTCTTCTGTAACTTTTTATATGATTCTTAGGATCATCATCAAATGTTGAAGCAAAAAAACAGTTGCTCCTTCTACATTTTCTTTAATATCTGTAACTTCTTCAGGTCTTTCATCTATTAATAATATCCATACTTCAGTATCTTTTTTTCACCCTTTTATTATAGCATTAGCAATTGAACTTATAAAAAGTTGTTTTTACCTGCTTTTTGGTGGAGCTATTATTAATGATCTTTGTCCCTTTTCCAATTGGAGCTATTAAATCAAGAATTCTTCCTGAAATATTATCATGATCCAAACCTAATTTAATTTGTTCTCTAGGATAAGTAGGAACTAAATCTTCAAAAGGGAACTCTATCAGCTATTTTAGTTAAATCATCATCATTAACTCTTAAAAACTCTTCTTATAGCAAAGTTCTTTTTCTTCACCTATTGGATTTCTAACCTCACCTAGAGATAGTATCTCCTCTTCTCAGTTTGAATTTTTTTACTTGTGAAGCTGACATATAAATATTTTTTTACCTAATGTAGTTTCTTTTTAAGAAACCAAAAGCCTTCAGGAGCAGTATCTAGTACTCCATAAGCAAGAACAGTATTGTTATCTTCAAGTGTCTCAATTATTAGTGCTTTTTAACTCTTCTTTTTTTGCCCGGCAACTTCTATATCCATAATTCTTGCAATTTCTTGCAAATCTTTTAATAGAAACTTATTTAAAATATCCATATTGTCTCCTTATCTTTAACTTAGACTATGTCACCATATAGAGTCCAAGTCTTTACATTCATTTATCTTTACATCTACAAATTGCCCTTTTTAAAGCCATATCACCTTTAAAAAGAACAATTTTATTTGTTGAAGTTCTTCCTGATAAAACTTCTTTATTTTTTTCTTACTAGGTCCTTCTACTAAGACTCTTACTACTTTATCTTTGTATTTGCTACTTTCATTGAAAGAACATTTGTTTTGTACTTCCATTAATCTTTGTAGTCTTTCTTTTTTTACATTTTTCATCTATTTGATTATCCATAGTAGCTGCCTTAGTACCTTTTCTTATTGAGTACATAAACATATATGAATTATCAAAAGCTAACTTTTCTCAACAACATCAACAGTATCTAAAAAGTCTTCTTCTGTTTCTCCAGGAAAACCAACTATGATATCTGCTGTTAAAGCCACATCAGGAATCTTTGATTTTTATTTTTATCAACTAGAGCTAAATATTTTTTTCTTTTGTATAACCTCTTCCCATTTTTTTCTTAAAACTTGTGATGAGCCAGATTGTAAAGGTAAATGTAAACATTTTGATATTTTTGTCGTTTTTTTAGCAATAACATCTATAACATCATCTGTAAAAATCTCTAGGATGTGGTGAAACAAATCTAACTATATAATCTCCTTCAACTTTACAAATTTCTTCTAAAAAGTTTAGCAAAAATTATCTCCGTTTTTTTAAAATCCTTTTCCATATGAATTTACATTTTTGACCTAATAGAACAATTTCTTTTTGCACCCTTACTTACGTACTGTTCTACATCTTTAACTATCTCTTCAAGAGGTACAGATCTTTCTCTACCTCTAACATAAGGAACTATACAGAAAGTACAGAAATTATTGCAACCATAAGTTATAGAAATCGAAGCTGTTTGATCAGATGCAAATTCTGCATCTAGTCTTGGTGGTAATTCATCTTCATTATCTGTATATACTTCATGAGTACTCTCATTATTCTCAATTTTTTTCTATTGCTTGAGGAATTCTACCAATATTTTTGGTTCCCCATAACTATATCTATTATTGGAAATTTTTCTAACAAGTTCTTCACCTTGCTCTTGAGCAAAAGCAACCTGTAACTCCCAATTATAGTTCCTTTTTTTCTTTAAGTGCTTTTTAATTCACCTAATTTTTCCAAATATTTGAGTAGCAGCACCTTCTCTTACAGTACAGGTATTTAAGAATACTGCATCTGCATCGTCAGTTTCCTCTGTTACATCATAACCCTAAATTTTTGAAAAAAATCTTTTTTTATTTTTAGCACTTTCATTAACATTCATTTGACATCCATAAGTGATGATTGATGCCTTTTTTCACAATTTCCTCCTAACTAAATTATATGACTATAATTTTTAATAAAAATAAACAAATACATCTATATATTATAACATAATTATATTATAATTAAAAAGTAAGAGGTTTATTTAATTACTCAATATAGTATATAGACTGTTTTTTTACTTAAAAGTTTAGATAATAGTTGTTTTTTTATTAAAAATATTTTTTTATTAAAAATTTTGCTATTTTTTTGAAAATACTTGACAATATTCAGCTAAAATTATAAAATTAAAGCAGTATATTTTTAAGGAGGTAATTTTAAATGAAAACAGTTGGTATATTTTTTTGGAACTACAGGTGGGAAAAGACTCAAGAAGTTGTTGATATTTTAGCTGCTCAATTAGGAGATGCTCAAGTATTTGACGTTGCTAATGGTGTAGATGAAATGGAAATGTTTGATAACATAATCTTAGCTTCTCCAACTTATGGAATGGGAGAATTACAAGATGACTGGGCTTCTGTTATTGATGAAGTTGCAGATATGGATTTCTCTGGAAAAGTTGTTGCATTTGTTGGTGTAGGAGATGCTGCAATATTTGGTGGAAACTATGTTGAATCAATGAAACACTTCTATGATGCAGTAGAACCCTAAAAGGGAGCTAAAAATAGTTGGATTTACTTCTACTGATGGATATGATTTCGAAGCTTCTGAAGCAGTAATCGATGGAGATAAATTTATGGGACTTGCTATAGATGCAGCTTTCGATACTGATGAAATCACTTCTAAAGTTGAAGATTGGTTAGAAAACAAAGTTAAAGACGAATTACTATAATTCCAAATTTAAACTAAAATAATAAAAACTAGTTACTTCTTTGTAACTAGTTTTTTTATTTTAGTTTAGATAAATGAAAAAAGGTGACGAATTTCATCGACACCATTTTATTAATAAGAATTATTATACTAATTCAATTATAGCCATTTCAGCTGAGTCACCTTTTTCTAACAGAAGTTTTGATGATTCTAGTGTATCCACCATTTCTATCAGCATATTTAGGGTGCTAATTCATTAAATATTTTAGCTACTGCTTCTTCATCTCTTAGGAATGCAAATGCATTTCTTCTAGATGCTAAAAGTATTTTTTTCTTACCAAAAAGTAATCATTCTTTCAGCGAATTTTTCTTAATTCTTTAGCTCTTGTAACAGTTGTTTCTATTCTTTCAGCTTTTTACAAGTGATATAGTCATATTTTTTTAAGCATAGCCTTTCTATGATCAGCTCTTCTTCCTAATTTTCTATATGATTTATTGTGATTCATTAGTAGAATTTCCTCCTCTTTTTAAAATTATTCAGGAGATCCATTTTTTTCAAGATCGTATCCTAAATCTTTCATCTTCTCTAAAAATCTCATCAAGAGATTTTTCCTAAATTTTTTTAATTTTTTTAATAATTCATTTAAAGATAAGCTTGCTAATTGAGATACATCTTCTATCCCAGCTTTTTTTCAAGCAATTAAAAGATCTTACTGTTAAATCTAATTCCTCAATTTTCATATCATGTGATTTATCATCAATAACTTGAATATCTATTGGTTCTTCAATAATTTCTTCAATTTCATCTCTTAGATTTTTCCATTTTATTTCCAATCTCTAAGAATGGATCTAAATGTAATTTTAAAAAGCTCAACAGCATATGATAAAGCATCTCTTATTTCTATACTTCCATCAGTCTCAACATTTAAAGTCAATTTATCAAAGTCAGTAATTCTACCAAACATTGTATCTTGAATTTCATAAGAAACCTTTCTAATTGGAGTATAGATTGCATCTACAGCTATGTAATCTACTGGCCAATCTTTTTTATCAATTTCTTCTGATACAACAAAATCCTTCTCCTGTATCAACAAGAAATTCCATATCTAAAGTTCTATCAGTAGTCACAGTACATATAACTTGTTCAGGGTTAACTATTTCAAGCCCAATATCTGCAACAATATCAGCTGCTTTAACAACTTTAGGACCTTTTACAGAAAGTGTCATTCTTCTTTCTCCTGAACTTTCTGCTTTAACAACTATTTCTTTAACATTTAGAATAATTTCAGTAACAGCTTCTTTAACACCATCCATAACAGTGAATTCACTCATTACTCCTTCAATTCTCATACCTTTTATTGCTGCTCCAGGTATAGATGAAAGTAAAACTCTTCTAAGTGCATTTCCTAAAGTATTTCCATAACCTCTATATAGAGGTTCTACAACAAATTGTCCCTTATAATTGCTTTCTTTTACTTCTGTTATATTTATTTGCTTAGCCTGCTTTTTCTATTTTTTTAACATTATATCAACTCCTATCAAAAGGATTACATTATCTTGAATAAAAATTCAACTATTAAAGATTCATTTAAATCAAAAATCCAAATCATCTTTAGTTGGGTTTTTGAAGAACCTTTCCTGAAAAATGCAGCTCTATCTAATTCTAACCAAGCTGGTGGAGTCGCATCTTCTACTGCTAATTTTATTAATTCTACATTTTTTTAGAGTTTTCTATTACAGAAACAACATCTCCTACTTTTTACTCTGAAAGATGCTATGTTAACTCTTCTTCCGTTTACTGCTATATGTCCGTGAGAAACTATTTGTCTAGCTTGTCTTCTAGTTTTAGCGAACCCTAGTCTGTAAAACAACATTTTCTAGTCTTCTTTCTAAGTATTCTATTAAAGTTAAACCTGTTACTCCAAGTTTTTCTTGCTGCTTCTTCATATATCTTTCTGAATTGTTTTTTTCCATAACGTTATATATAAATTTAGCTTTTTTTGTTTTTTTCTCTTAATTGAATTGCATATTCAGTTGGTTTTTTTATTTGCATTAGGTCTTATTTGTCTATTAGAAGATTTTTTAACCCCTAGGATAACTGGATCGATTCCTAAAGCTCTACACTTCTTCAAAACAGGCTGTCTATTTCTTGCCATTTGTTTAATATTCCTCCTTTATATTTTATCAAATATACGCGATTACACTCTTCTTCTTTTTGGTGGTCTACATCCATTATGAGGTACAGGAGTTACGTCAGTTATTTTAGTAACTTCTAATCCTGCAGCTTGAAGTGATCTGATACAAGCTTCTCTTCCTGAACCAGGTCCTTTTACTTTAACTTCAATCTTTCTCATTCCGTTTTCCATAGCGATTTGAGCTGCTTGTTCAGCTGCTATTTGAGCTGCGAATGGAGTTCCTTTCTTAGTTCCTTTGAAATTAGAAGTTCCTCCTGATTTCCAGCTTATAACCTTTCCATCTACGTCAGTTATTGTAACTATTGTGTTATTAAAAGTTGAATGTATATGAGCTACTCCGTTAGGAATATTTTTTTACTTTTCTTTTTTATCTTAGCTACTGTCTTTTTAGCCAATTTAAGCTACCTCCCTTACTAAGTCTTTAAATATCTAAAATACGCTTACTTTCTTATAGGTTTTTTAGGACCTTTTACTGTTCTTGCATTAGTCTTTGAACTTTGTCCTCTTACAGGAAGATTCATTTTATGTCTTAAACCTCTGTAACATTTGATATCCATAAGTCTTTTTTTATAGATAATCTTACTTCTTTTCTAAGATCTCCTTCAACTTTGATATCTTTTTATGATTTCTCTGATTTTTATTTACTTCTTCTTCTGTTAAATCTTTAACTCTAGTGTCAAAATTTATCCCAGCTTCTTTTTAATATTTTTTTGAGAAGTTGGTCTTCCAATTCCATAAATATATGTTAGAGCTATTTCAACTCTTTTTGTTTCTTGGGATATCTACTCCTGCTATTCTAGCCAAAAATTTTTTTCCTCCTCTTTTAAAAATAAAATTTTTAAAGGTTACAATTATATATTACACCACATTTTAGTGGCTAATACTTTCATCGACATGTCCCATTCTGCAATTATGGAGATGGTCCTACGACTCACCATGTCTTTACAGTACTTCATTATCTTAATTAAATTATTAAAATTATGCTGTACTTTTGATCTTACACATTATCCTTGAACTTGTTTATGTTTAGGATTTTCACAGATTACTCTTATTTTTTTCCATGTCTTTTAATAATCTTACACTTGTCACAAATAGGTTTTTATTGATACTCTAACTTTCATTTTTAACCTCCTTTCAATACTAGTTTTTTTCTTTCTGTATACTATTCTACCCCTCGACAAGTCATAAGGAGAGATCTGTACAGTTACTCCATCGCCTGGTAAAATTTTAATGTAATTCATTCTCATTTTTCCAGAGATGTGGCCAAGTATAGTATGTCCATTTTCTAATTCTACTTTAAACATAGCATTAGGTAAGGCCTCTACTATAGTACCTTCCAATTCGATAACATCTTTCTTTGACATTTTTCCTCCCATCGAATAGAAATTCATATTATTATAACATACCTAATAAAAAAATCTACTGTTTTTTTAAAAATATAAAAAAATTTTTACTTTATTTTTTTCTTCTTCATCAAGCTCATCAAAATTAAAAATTTTTTTAATTACGGAATTTATTTTTTTCTCTTTTTTTCAATCCTTCTATATCATCACAATTTTTTTACTATTGGTTTTATTTTTATCTATTTCTTTTTTTATTTCTTCCTCATCATCATAACTTTTTATATGAAGTAGGAATTTTTTTCATCTTCTTTCTTTTTCTTCTTCATTATTATTGTAATAATTATCCCAAAATTCCATTTGTTTCTCTATCTTTTTTTCTTTCTTCTTCTAATTTTTTTCTCTATCTTTCTTCTGAGCTTTCCATTTTTAAAGATATCATAAGAATGGAAATTCCAAAAAAAGTCGTTAAGAAAAATAGCCAAAAAGATTTCAGCTACATGGCTTTCTTTTATATTTTTATACTAGCTGTAGATACTTCTTCACCTTTGAAAGCTATTAGCTTTTTATTGTTAATTAAATTCTCTTATAGTATCTACTATTTATATTGTTTTGTTCCTAGTAAGTATTTAAGGCTAGCATTATCAACAATTTCATACACAACATCATCTATTGCTTGACTAACGTCCTAAATCATCAAAATAATAGTACTTATTTCCTTTTTTTCCAAACTTGTCCTGTTGTTCCTGAATCAATATCTTTTATCTTTTTCCCAATCTTTTTTTCTCACCTAAAGAGAAAATTCCTATATTTTTTTGAAACTAAAAATATGTGCATGACGAGAGCTAGGTCTTCTTTTGCGTAATATATCATAAGAATGAAGATAATAAATATTTTTTTATCATCAGAAATAACACTAGGTAAAATATTTTCTATTTTTCCTTTAAAAAAATATTATCTCCAGCTCTTTCTTGTTCCTTTTGTTTCAGGATTATAGAAAAAAATATACCATCTTTACTTACAAATAGTAAGTCTTTAACATGAGCACTATCTATACCTAAAAACTTGATAGGGAATGTATTTTTTTATCAAAAAGTATATTCTTCTAGAGAAACATTTCCATTTAGTCCATCATAAAGATAAGTTCTTTCACCTTGCTCGACAGATACTAAACTTAAATTTTCATTACTAGAAAAATCCAAAGCTTTTAGTCTTGTAGTAAATATTATTTTTTTATCATAAAAAAATAGTCATCATTATATTTATCAACTGCTTTTTAAGGTATAGAAATCAGCATTCTCTATAAGTTCTCCCTTTATAATAAACTTTTTTTCTCCATCACTTGCTAAGTATCTAAAAATCCTCAATACCTTTTTAAGGCTTTTAGTTGTTTCTATTTTTTTAAAGGGATAAAAAGTATAACTGCTTTTTTTCTTAAAGTGAATAATAAATTCTTTAACTATAGACCATGTAGAGATATCCTCATTTCGTATATAGTTATCTGATAGGAAATAATAGTTTCACTCCATCACTGTAATAATTACTACCTAGGCTTTTTGAATCTATTTGGATTTAAGTCAGGAATAGTAGTGTTTCCAAGATAAACATTATTCTTATCTGTTGCTATATAATTATCACGATAATCTCCTGTATCAAATGTTTTAAAACTATCAATATCAACATCTTTTTAATTGATATATATCACCAAATGAATTACAATAGATTTTTCCCTTCATATTTAATATAGATACTTTTTCTCATATTTTTTTGACCATTATTTAAAATATTTTTGATTTAAATTATATTCTGAGTTCGTTTTTATATAAGGAAATTACTCCAAATAAAATAAGTAATATAAGAATGATAATAATGATTATTAAAATTTTTTAAAAAAATCTTAGTTAAAGAGTTATAATATTCTATCTCGTTTGCATTTTTTTCAATGCTTGATAAATCTTCACCATTTATTTTCATCTTTGACCTCTATTCTTTATTGTTGTAATCTTTAGATAAGGGTTTTATATTTCTATATTTTTTTCAAGTAGCATTTTATCAATATTTTTTTGATATCTTTCTTATTGAGTATAGCTAAATATAAGAAAAAAATACTATAAAAAAATAAAGCCTAATACTAATAGAAAATGCTAAAAAAATATTTTTAAGAACACTATGAAATTTTTATAGTAGCAATAAAAAGTTTTTCACCTTTAAACTCTTCAAAGTTTTTTTATTTAAAATAAACTCATCTATCTTCTCAGCACTTATATATTCTGGATAAGATAATAAGCTTTTCAAGAGTTTTTTTATCTGTTATTTTTGAAAATAGTAGCTCTATAATCATCTGTTTGGGAAGAATTTTTCTAAGTTATCAAAATAGTAATATTCACTATCTTTTTGCCAAATAGAACCGATATTTTTCATTACCTACATCAGTTAATTTTTTTCCAAGACTCTTTTTTTACCTAAAGAATAAACTCCTGTATTTCTTGAAGCTAAAAAAATACCATATTTCTATATCTTTTCCATATTTCATAGTTTTGAAAATAATACATATTCTCATCATCTAGTAAAGACATTAGGACTAATTTCTTCTATATTTCCAACAAAGACATTATCTTTTAACTTTACTTGTTTTTTTATTTTTCACTATCATAAAAAAATATTCCATCATCACTAACAAATATTAAACTGTAAAGATGAGTTCCATTACTTCCAATTATTTTATAAGGAGCTTTTTTTCTCTGTCAAAAGAATAATCTTCTATAAAGACATAGCCATTTGCTTCGTCATAAAGAAATTTATCATCTGGATTAAGTGAAACAGTTTTTTTAAATTACCACTATTTTTTTAATTGGTAGAAGCTTTTGATTTATAGTAAACATTCTCTTTGTCAGCAAAAATATGTATACTGACCATCAATAGGTTTTAAAGTATTCAAATCAGCATTCTCTAAAACTTCTCCTTTATAATAGACATTGTTTCCATCAGTTGCAAAAAAATAATAAATTATCAACTGCTTTTTAATCTTTTTATCTGTTTCTACCTTTTTTTATAAGGATAGATATAAGATTGAGGTCTTTTAGTCTTTGAAAAAAAGCGTATATCAAAGTCTGAAAGATTTCCATTGGAGAAGATAAGTTTTTTTATTTCTTTCAGACATATCAGAACAATAGTAAGTATTTATTCCATCAGTATAATAACCATTTCCTAGAACTTCAAGTTTATTTGGGATCTAAATCAGAAATACGAATATTTCCAAAATAGACAGAATTTTTTTATCCAAACCAACTATCAAAGTGCTTCTATCAGAATAATCTTGAGAATCTAACACTCTAAATGAATCAATATCAACCTTCTCTAAAAAAATATCTTCCTCCACTAGGAACAGGAATAGAAATTTTTTTCCTTGATATTTTATAAATTGGGTGTTTCCATATTTTTTTGTCCATAGTTCTCTATTTCATCAGAATTTGAGCCTGATTTTTTTCATTAAAAAGTAGAGTATAAGATAAAGAAAGAAAAAAATAAGAATTATTACATAAATAATGAAAATAAATTTTATAAATGAAATTCTAGAATTTTTTTGCATTTTTTTCTCCCTAAAATAATGTGAAACTTTAGCTATAACAATACCTAAAATAAAGGCTAGTAATCCTGAAATTTTTGAAAGGAAGAAAGAAAGTTGTATACTTTACTCTAATCTCTATTTTTTTCTCTCCTTCAATTTTTTTATTAGTTTTCTCATTTTCAATAAATTCTCTTATTTTTACTACTTCCTTCATTGTAATTTAATAAATATTCCAATGTTTCTTTATCTCTAATTTCATAAATCGCATTATCTATTAATTGGAAAAATTCCTAAATTATCGAAGTAATAATATTTATTTTCCTTTTTTTCCATATACTTCCAACAGTCCCACTTTTAATATCATTTACTTTTTCCCAAGCATCTTTTTTTACCTAGAGAGTAGATCACTGTATTTCTTGAAGCTAAAACATATCCACTGCTATGTTTAAGTCTTTTTCTGTACTTCATAAGCATGAAAATAGTAAATATTCTCATCATCAGTAAAAAAACATTAGGACTTAATTTCTTCTACATTTCCAACAAAAATATTATCTCCTGCTCTTAATTGTTTCTTTTTTTGGTTATCGTAATAATAGATACCTTCGTTATTAACAAAAGACCAAATTATATAGGTGGTTTCCTTATTTCCATGAACTTTATAAGGAGCTTTTTTTCTCTATCAAAAGAATAATTTTCTATAAAGACATAGCCATTTGCTTCATCATAAAGAAATTCATCACCTTGTTCACTTGAAACAATCTTTAACTTTCCACTATTTTTTTAATAGGTAGAAGCTTTTGATTTATAGTAAACATTCTCCTTGTCAGCAAAATATTCATGATAAGGATCAACAGCTTTTAAAGTGTTTAAATCTACATTTTCTAAAAATTTCTCCTTCATAATAGATATTATTTCCATCAGTTGCAAAAAGATAAAAAGTCTGAAATAGGTTTTAATCTTTTGTCAGTATCTATTTTTTTTATAAGGATATATATAAGTTTGTGGCTTTTTTTAGTCTTTGAAAAAAAGCATATATAACAGATTGAAATACTTTCATTGGAAGAGATAAATTTTTATTTCTTTCAGAGACAGCAGAACAAAAAGTAAAGTATTTAGTCCCATCAGTGTAGTAACCATTTCCTATAACTTTCAAGTTTATTTGGATCTAAAGTCAGGAATGGCAATATTTCCCAAAATAAACAGAATTTTTTTATCTAAAACCAATAACTCTAGTATTTCTATCTCCTGAATTTAATACTCTAAATGAATTTATATCAACATTTTTCTAAGATATATCTTCCTCCACTAGGAACTGAAACAGAAATTTTTTTCCTTGATATTGTATAAAATCACTATTAGCATATTTTTTTGTCCCTTTTTCTTCTATTTCATAAGAATCTAAACTTGTTGTTTTTGATGAAACTAGAAGAAAAAAATTAAAAACAATTACTAAAATTATGGCTGAAATAATTTTTGAATGTAAAATATAGTATCAGAACTTCTTTTCTTTTTTTAAATTTTAAAGTTTCATCAAAAATTATTTTTTTCATTTTTTTCTCCTAAATTCTTTAAAAAAATAAAAAAAGATAAGATAAGCAACAAGAAAAAAATTCTTATGAAATATTTAAAAACTTTTATCAACTATATCAGTCTTATATTTCACAGTTATAGTCATCTTCTTTTTCACCAGAAACAGCTATTAATTTTTTTCATTTTTTTATAAGTTCCTCAATATCATCTGTTTTGTCATCAGATTTTGATAATAGATAATTAAGTGTTTCTTTATCAGAAATTTCATATATAGTATTATCCATAAAAGGGAAAAATACCTAAGTTGTTGAAATAGTAGTATTTACCTTTCTTTTTTTCCAAATACTAGCGACATAACCTTCTTTAATATCTGCTACTTTTTTTCCCAACCTTCTTTTTTTATCCAAATAACAGATATCTGTATTTTTTTGATATTAATTCTCCAATACTTTTTTTAGTAGCTGTACTTACATCATAAGCATGAAAAATAATAAATATTCTCATCATCAGTAAAAAAACATTAGGAGTAATTTCTTCTATATTACCAATAAAAAAATATTATCTCCAGCTTTTTAATTGTTGTTTCTTTTGGTTGTCATAATAATATATTCCATCTTTAGCGATAAATATTAGATTATATAGAGTAGTCCCATTATTTCCAATAACTTTATAAGGAGCTTTTTCTCTATCAAAAAGAATAATCTTCTATAAAGACATAGCCATTTACTTCATCATAGAGAAATTTATCTCCATGTTCACTTGAAACAATCTTTAACTTTCCACTATTTTTTTAATGGGTAAAAGATTAGACTTATAATAAACATTTTTCCTTATCAGCAAAATATTCAGTACTTTTTATCTATAATTTCTAATGTATTTAAATCAGCATTGTTTAAAAATTTCTCCCTTGTAATAGACATTATCTCCATCAACTGCAAATAACCCAAAATTATCAAGTGCTTTTTAAATTTTTTTGTCCCCTTCTATTTTCTTGTAAGGAAAGATATATTTTGAAGAATCTTTATCAAAGTTCAGAAAAAGGAGAATAAAAAAATAAGTATTTGTACCATCAGTATAATAACCATTTCCTATAACTTTAAGTTTATTTGGATTTAAGTCAGGAATAATTACATTTTCAAAATAAACAGAATTCTTATCTAAAGCGATATTTTTGTGTAAAATAGTCTTCTGGTTCAAAAGGTTTAAATGTAGCTATATCAACATTTTTTTAAGTTCTTGCATTCCATCATTTAAGGTAAAAACATAAATTTTTACCTTGATATTTAAAAAAATTACCTTTTTTTCATATTGTTCCCTCATTAGTCTTAATTTCATAAGTGTTATTATCAGCATTTATCCAATTGGAAATAAAGAAAGGTATAAAAAAACAATGGAAAAAAATTACAAACACAATCTATAGCTATTTTAAGATAAAATGATGTATTTGAAGTTTTTTTCTTTTTTTAAAAAGATCGTCTAAGTCATTTGTTTTCATAAATTGTTCTCCTAAAATTTTTTTATATTAATTTTTTTATTTCTTGGAAAATTTAGATTTTTTCGTTTTTTTAAAAAGTTTGCAATATCAAATCTATATCTTGCATATAATCCAATTAAAAAAAAGCGATAGAAATAAAAAAATAATTTTTTTGGAATACTATAGGCATAAGGATCTTCAATGGAAAATGGATAGTAGCTGTCATTTATAACTTCACCATTAAAGGCTATTAATTTTTCAGATATAAAAATCTCTTATTTTTATTTGTTAAGTTTATAGAATATCTATCTTTTAAGTTTGAAAAAAATTCAATAAATAGTCAAGAACTTCTTTATCAACAATTTCATAAATAGTTCTATTTATATTTTGATTAAAAACCATAAATATCAAAATAGTAGTATTTATTTCCTTTTTTTCCATATACTTCCATCTCTACCAAAATTGATATCAGCTACTTTTTTTCCCAATCATTTTTCCCAAGCAGTTTTTTTATCAAGATAACGTATTCTAGTGTTTCTTGATATTAGTTGACCATTAAAAAGGACCTTTTAATAATGAAAAAGGATTATTACCTGACCTTTTTGCCCAGTCTTCATAGACATCTAAATAGTAAACATTTTCATCATCAGAAAAATATATCTGGATAAATTTCTTTAATTTCACCTTTAAAAAAATATTATCCCCTATTCTTTCTTGTTTTTCTCTTAAGTGGGTCATAAAAATAAACTCCATCCTTACTTATAAAAAGTAAACTAAAGTGATGTGTTCCATCAACTCCAACAACTTTATAAGGAGCATTTACTGTTTCAAAAAGATAGTCATTTGCATAAACATTCTTACTTTCCTCATCATAAAGATAGTAGACGTTGTAATCATTCTCGTGAAATACTTTTTAATTTTTCCGTTATTTTTTTAAATGATAAAAAGTTTAGATTTATAATAAACATTTTTCTTTATCAGCAAAATAAAATAATGCATCTTCAATTGTTTTTTTATTGTATAGATATCTGCATTAACTAGCTTTTTCACCAGCATAATATACTTCTTCACCATCAGTTGCAGAATTTTTTAATTCTTCCACTTTTTTTCTAATCTTTTATTAGTCTCTAATTTTTTTATATGGATAAAAATAGTATTGAGGTCTTTTTGTTTTAAACAAGAAGTGAGATATTTTTTTATATTTATACTTAGTGCTGACAATTCTTCATATGTTCTCAACAGATGTTGAGCAAAAATAGCTATTAGTACCATCACTATAATAATTATTCCCTACATAATACAATTTATTTGTGTCTAAATCTGAAACTGTAATATTTCCAAAATAAACTCTATTTTTTTATCATAAGCTACATTTCCATTATTAGCTTCTGTATCGAAGACTTTGAAAGTAGGAATATCTACTCCTTCAACTTCTAACAATCCATTCCCATAAACTAAAGCATAGATTTTATCTTTTATTCTTGTAGAATATACTGTTTTCATATTCTTCACTATTATATTGAAGGTCAGTAGTATCACCTTGAACATAGCAACATAAATTATAAGTAATAAACACAAGAAAATAAGTATTATTGCTGAAAGTACAGTGGCTTTTTATCATTATATTAGCATTTTTTTGATTATCCATTTTTCATTTTTAAACCCTATTAATTAAAAAGCATTAAAGTTGATTCTTCTTTAGTGTTATATCTTGTTTCTATAATAATATCTTTATAGAATTTAAAATTTAATTTTTCTAAAAACTTTTTTTGAATCAATATTATAATTAAAAATATATTGCTACTAAGTAATTTAATTTTTAATGTTTTTAAAAACAATATTCAATAACTTTTTGAAACAGCTTCTGTCATTATCCCCTTGTTCCAATAATCTTTACTTAATACATAACCTAATTCTCTCCCAAGTAAATTTTTCTAAATTCTTATCCAAATCTTGTCTACATTCTTCTATACCAATAGAACCAATAACTTTTTTTGATTTTCTTTTAGAACAATAGCAAAAAAACTTTTTCTCATTTATAAACATTTTTAAGTATTTCTAAACTTTCATTTTTTTACTTTTTGTGATGTTCCCAACCTGCTTTTTTTCACCTACACCATTTATAGAAGCATATTCAAAAAAATCATCTAAAATCTCTAATTTCCCAAAGCACGAAGGATTAATCTATCTGTTTTCAATATTACATTACTTATATTAATTTCTGTATTCATAGTTTTCTCCAAAGTTCAAATTCTATTTGAATTATAACACAAGTTTATATATTTTTTTAATCATTTTTTAGAACAAAAAAAGTCCTGATTAACTCAGAACTTTTTTAAATGTTATAAAGTTTTAATCATAGGTAATATAATAAGCTACAACGCCCATTATCATAAGGGAAGTTTTTTTAAAGAAATTTGTATTAAACAAATTATCATAAACTGTTGAAATATCTAATTCTTTATCAAAAAAAGTATTTCTTCATCATTCTTAGCAACTGTAAGAGTATAAGAATTTTCTTTTAACTCCATAGTTGTTGTAAAAAAAGAAATAAGGTAAGTATAATTCTTTACTTTAAAAAAAGAATAAAATTTTTCAGTAAGTTTATTATTATTGTTTTTCATTTAAGGGAATTTCATTTTTCGTTTTTAAATAAGTTTTTTTATTTGCAGTTTCCCTACAATTATTTTTTTCAGCTTTTTTTCTCCTTCTAAGCCATATACATAGACAAGCTTTTTTTGTTTTCTTTATATATAGATATAACTTTTTTTACTATCTTTTATTTGTGCAGAAAAAAACTAAATTTTTTTATTAGTTATATTTTTTTCTTTAAATATGGTTTATATTCTTCACTAAAAAAATAGTTATTGATAAAATCATTAAAAAAAGAAAAATAATAATTTTTTCATAATGACTATTCCCCCTTTACTTCATCTTTTAGTATTAATTTCATAGGAGTAAATTTTAAGTCCCATCTTGCTCTTTTTTTCTTCCTCAGTTTTTATAAAAACCTATTTTTCTCATAAATAGGAACAGCATATCTTGAAGAATTTACAGTTATAAATGAATTTTCATTATCATCTATAACAATATTCATCAATTTCTTTTCCAATACCTTTTAGCTTGTGAAGATTTATCTACAAAAAAATAAATTTATATGTCTTTTTTCTTCTGTCAGTTGCTATAACACCTTTTTAAAATATTATCTTCAAAAAGCACCATATACCTTAAATGACTTTGTTATTTCTTTGTTATCAACAAAAATTACAAAAAGTTTCTATACCCTTTTTCTGAGTAACTTTCATCTTTACTTTCAATATAAACTTTCTTTACAAATAATAGTGCTTCATCTTTTTCTTTTGTTAAGTAATTGGTTTATTTCTATCATAGGTTCTCCTAATATTAATAAAGGAGCTACTGTATATAATAGCCCCTTTGATTTTAAGTTTAAATTAATAGTTTATGTAGAAACTTTCATCATCTAAGTAATTTTGATCATAGAATAAATCCATTAAATTCTTCTGCATTATTTGGATCATCGATACTTTATCATAAACAGTTTTATTATTTAATTGTTTTCTTTATAAAGAGGTCTAGGGTTTGTTCCTTTATATGCTTCAAGTAAATAACTTCTAGTTTTTTTCCATTAACATTATAGAAAAGAAACTATGTATCTGTACCCTTCATTTATGAAAAACTAAAAAAATTTTTCCAGAGTAACTTTTCTGTATCATCTGCATTGAAGAATAAATTTATCACCAATAACTCCTTCTAATGTTATTTCTGGCTTTTTTTACCTTCTAGTCCAAAAAAACGTAAAACAACTTTTTTTCTCTATCCTTATATAGAGTAACAACTTTTTTTGTACTTTCCATTTGTGCAGAAAAAGAATCTTTTTTTGCATCTGGATTTGAAGTATTACCTTTTTAAATAAGGTTTGAAGTTTCGCTCCAAAAAGAAAAATACAGACACGATAACTAACAGTAATAAAACAAGTTTTTTTCATACGTAATCCCTCCTAAAAAAATATTATACAAACATTATATAATATTTTTTTAGAAAAATAAGAAATAGTTTTTTTATTCTTTTTCAAAAAGTCAATTATATCTACTCTTATCGTTATTTTTTTAAATGAAATTGTTTAAAATTTTTAAAAAAATAAAAAAAAATAGTATACATTTTAAAAATTTTTTTGTAGTATAATGTCTTTGAAAAATGAGATGTAACTTTATTACTATGAATTATTTTTTTAGTATTGTGGTAAATGATTCTTTTTAAGTTCCATTTTTCTAATATTAAATTTCTATATGCTTTTATAGATATATTCATTTATGTTAGTAGTTACTTCATCATTCGACAAAATTATTTATGGAGGTATTAAAAGATGAAAAGGTACAGTAAAAATGGTTTAACAAGGAAAAAAAGGATTTGGATTTATCACAGGTGAAGATGGAAAAAGATGTATTCGCTCATTTTTTTCTCAAATTCAAAAAAAGAAGGATTCAAAGAATTATTTGAAGGACAAGAAGTAGAATTTGAAATTACTGAAGGACAAAAAAAGGGACCTCAAGCTTCAAATATAGTTGTTATTAAATAATAATTACCTTAACTAAAAGAAAAGGATTGAAAAAAACTTTATGAACTAAAAGCTTTCAATCCTTTTTTTAATTTATTTTAAAAAAACTCTACTCAACATCTATTTTAAATTCATCTAAATCATAGTAAGAACAACTTCCATGATTAAACACTTCTATATTTATTTTTTTGCTTTTATTGGGATAAAAAAACGACTTGTAAAAAAACTTCTTCACCATCATTGATAAAAAAATCTCAATAGAACTTGTATCTACAAAAATATGTAATTTTTTTAAGTTCTTCTAGATAAACAGACCTTTTATCTCTTCCTTCACCACTTTCTTGCATTTCTAATGAAAAGATATTATTGTCATAAGATAGTTTTACATCTTCCATTTTTTTACTAGAAAAATTTTTCAGAATTTTCTATATCTATTATCATTTCAAAAGTAGAAGCTAGAAAGTTAATATGATTATCTGTACTTGAAATTTTTATTCTTTCTTAAATTTTTCAAATTCAACTAAAGGCTCTTGTAAAAATTTTTATTTTCTTTTTCTCTTAAGTGTTCTAGGCATAGATAAAAGCATGTTGCCAACCATTTTTTAATAGTTTTATTATTTGTATAAGTTGCATCAGGAATTCCCATCCAAGCAATTAATACATTTCGACCTTTATTATCAATAAAAAGTTTGTGGGGCATATATGTCAAAGCCCCTATCTAATTCTATAAATTCTCCCAAACTATATGTTTTTTTCTTTAAAATTAATATCTATAGGAAAATATCCTATTTGATAGATATTTGCAAAATTAATTCCTTCTTGTTCTACTCCTTGAGGGACAACAGATTAAAAACCATTTATCTTCTATTTTTTTATTAAATCACAGCATTCCCACATATAGCCATATTTTTTTCAGAGTGTATCTCAAAAAAATATTCCCATTTTTTTAAATCTAAAGATTTATATAAAATAGCACAACCTATATCTTCTTTTTGTTCTTGCACCAAGAATCATAAAGTATTCATCTTCAACTTTAAAAAAACTTTTTGGATCACGAACATGAGTTGACATATTTTGAGGATAATCAGAATTTTTTTAAGAGAATATTTTTTTCTTTTTCATAATTGAAACCATCTTCTGAAATGACTTCAATAACATTCTGTTCTCTACCATTTAAAATATAGTCATATTTTTTTATCAGTATATTTTACATTTCCAGTGTAGTAGTAATGTATTTTTATTATTTTCAACTAGAGCTGAACCACTATATACACCATCTATATCTTCAGCTACACTCGGTCTTAAAAAAAATAGGGTGCTCTGTATAATCTATCCAATTTTTCTGTACTATAATGTCCCCCAAGATTTTTAAACCCCAGGTTGCAGAAAAAGGAGTATATTGAAAATAGATATGATTTACTCCTTTTTATCACACAAAGTCCATTGGGATCATTTAACCAACCTGTAGGAGCCATTAAATGAAAATGTAAACGATAAGGATCAGTATTTACTTTATTGATAAGTTCTATATATTTTTTTCTTAGCATAGTATCGCCTAAATCTTTTTATCATGATAGGAGTTTTTACTATCAGGATTAACTTCAACTTTTCTACCATCAGGAAGTTCATTTACTATCATAAGAGTTTGAGTACTATGACCTGCTTGTTTAACTTTTTTTAAGTCCATTTTAATTAAACTTATCACCTTGTTTAACTTCTTGTCCTTCTTCAACATAAACTTCAAAACCTTCACCATTCATACTAACTGTATTTATTCCACAGTGCATAAGGATTTGACTTCCATCTTTTAAACTTAAACCTATAGCATGTTTTTGTAGGAAAAAAACAAGTTCAACTTTTTGCATCAGCTGGAGCAACAAAGATTTCTTCACTAGGATTTACTAAAAATTCCATCTCCCATAACTTTTTGATGCAAATGTTTCATCACTTGATTCAGAGATATCTTTTACTTCTCCTTTTATTGGAGAAATTAAAAGCTATTTCATCTAAATTAGTATCTGTTGTACTTTCTACTTTTTATTTCAGAAGTATTTTTCATTTACTTTCTCTCATCTGCAATAACTTTCTTAGTTTTTTTGCTTTTTCCAAATGTGTAACAGATAACTATTCCTAAGACAAGTCCTATTAAATGAACTATAATGTAGTTTATATAACCATTATTAGCTGGGATCAATTATTGTTATACCTGGTATTGCAGTTGCTCCAAAACCCTAAAGAGCTTAATTTAAATATATATACAAAGGCACCAGCAATTGCACCAGCAATACAACCTGCTATCAATGGAAATTTATATTTTAAGTTCACTCCAAAAAAATAGCTGGCTCACTTATACCAAATAGAATACTCACAAAAAGAAGGTAAAGCAATTTCAGCAACTTTTTCTTTTCTTTACGATGTAATAGATAATATCCTAAAACAGCTCCTCCTTGTGAAATTAAAGCAACTGACATTAAAGGATTTAAAAAAATCTCTACCAGTTGTTGCTATTAATTGAGCTTCAGCAGCATTTAAGATATGATGTAATCCTGTGATAACAATTATTTGTTGTAAACCAGCAAATATCATATAACCTATTAAACCAAATTCTGTACTTACCCAAACTAATCCTCCAGTTATATAATTAGAAAGTTCACGTCCCAATAGGATCAACTATAGTAAATAATAAGAAAGTAGAGATGAAAAACTGTCAACATTGGAGAAACTAAAAGTTTAATAACAGAAGGAATTTTCTTTTTCAAAAAAATTTATCCAATTGAGCAACTATATATCCCATCATAAGAGCAACTATAATACCACCTTGAAAACCTACCATTTGAATTTTTTTAGTCCAAATAAATCTAAAATTTCAGGGTTAAATCCAGGAGTACCTATTGAATAAGCATTTGCAAGACTACCATCAAGCATAATTGCTCCAACAACTATACCTAGAATTGCTCTTCCCACCAAATCTTTTTAGTTGCTGAATATACAACAACCATAGGTAAAACTGCAAAAAAATTCCAACAGAGGCTAGATTAGATAAACGATTGATAGCATATAAAGTTTGATTAGTTTTTAACAGCTTCAAAAGTTAGCTAAGAATCCAGTGACTCCTAGTAAAATAGCAGCTGCTAATATTGCAGGTATGATTTCAACAAATACATCTGAGAGAGCTTTGATAACTTTTTTTGTAGTGGATTTTTCTTTGTTGTTTGCAATATCTTTTTACATCAGATAAAGACATATTTTTCTAATTTTTGCTTCCTTTTGCAAAAAAACTTTATAAACTTCATTTACAGTTCCTGCTCCAAAAAAATAAGCTGTAATTGACTACCAGCAATAAAAACAGCCTTTTGACTAAATCAATATTTTTCTAATTTATCTGTTTTTTTGCTAAAGATAAGTCTTTTAATACAATACGTAGACGTGTTGCACAATGAGCAGCACCTTGAATATTTTTCTGAGCCACCAATATTTTTCCAACACTTCTTTAGAAATTTTTTTTGATAAAGTTTTTTTCTTTTTTTCCATCTTCCACCTCTTTATATTTATATTACCTTAAGAATATATTGTATTAATTATATATGCTTTTTCAATTTGTTTCAATTATTTTTCTTAAAAAAATTTTTAAAATATTAAAAAGAAATTAAAATCTAATTGACTAAATAAGGTAAAAAGGATATTATAAAAATAACAGTTTAAATACTTAAGGAGGAGCTAAAAATGAGAAAAAAATTTTTATTTGCTATTCTTTGTCTTTTATTTGTTTCTTGTAGTAATTTATACAAGGCGAATAAGGCTTATGAAAGAGGAGATTATGTTGAAAATGTAGTATTAACTTTTAAATATTTTTGATGAAAAAAACCTGAAAATTTTAAAAGAATTAAATGAAAAGAAAAATGAGATTAATAGTAAATTTTCAAATATTTTTTTGAATATTACTCAAAAACAAAAAAATAGTGAGAAATTAGAAGATAGAAACAGGGCTAATATAGAACTTTTTACAATATATATTGTTTCAGATAATAGTGAATATGCTAAAGAATTTCAAGCTGAAAGAGAATTCTTTAGCTAGTAACAATGCAAAAAAATCTTTTTTTAATCAAGCCTTAAAAACTAATAAAGAATTATTTTCACAAAATATAGGTTTAAGAGATGACCATACCTATGCTTTAAAAAGTAATAGATCACACAATAAATATGAATATTACAATTAATGCTGTGGTTGAAAGTAATAAGTCTTTAGATAGAAATAAAGTAGAATTGTATAACTATTTTTAAAAAAAGAAATAGCAAAACATAGAGCAGATGGCTATATATCACTTGCAGAAGTGGAAGAAAAAGAAGGAAGCAATAGAGTATTTAAGAAGTGCTCAAAATCTTTACTATAAGGCTAATGAGATATATTCAAAAATATCAAAAAAAATTATAGAAATTCTTATTCTAAAATATGAGTCAGCTAAATATAAAGCAGATTTAAATGATGCAGAGGACAACTATAATAAAGGAATAACAGAGTATAGAAATGCTGGTTCTTCAAAAAGCTAAAATACAGAGCTGCAAACTATTATTTTTAAAGAGGCTCAAAAAAATATGTATATAATTATAAAGATACTAATAAATTACTAAATGAAACAAAAAGAAAAAAAGGTTATTTTAAATATAGTTTAAATTCAAACAATGTAGATGTAAAAAAATAAAATTAGTAATGATTTAAATTCCATAGCTTATCCTGTAACTAATGGGATAGAGCTTTTCATTGATTATAGAGATGGTGACTATAATTATAATACTTCTTCTAACACTAATACAGAACAGTTGAAAAAAAGAAGTACAAACTGGTGTTGATTCAACAGGAAAGCCTATTATGAAAGTGTATAATTTTACAAAGACTACCATAACTATTGAAGAAATAGGAACAATTCGTTATACTTTTCTCTGTAAGAGGAGCTTATTACAATAATAATATAAGTAATGATGTTACAATAAAAAAATATAGTAAAGAATATTAAAATATTCAGGTGAAGTTCCACCAAGTTCTGAATATAGAAATTCAGATAATAAAGGCTCTAGGTTCTAATGAATTAAAGAAGAAAGTAGAAGAAAAGTTAAAAAAAGAAGTAAATGGACATATTGATTCTATGGTGAATGATTTAAAAAGAATTTAGTTAAAATAAAAATTACAGCTTGGCTATTCAAAAAAAGAATATTTTTGTGATATAATATCAAAAAAATTTAAAATTGTTGAAAAAGGAAAAATTCTATATAATTATTTAAAAAAACTAAGGAGAAAAAAAATGATGAATGGAAAAAAATTTTTAAAAGAAGGAATTACTTTTCGATGATGTTCTACTAATCCCTGCAAAATCTGATGTGCTTCCTAATGAAGTAAGTTTAAAAAAACAAGACTTACAAAAAAATCACATTAAATTTACCAATTTTTGAGTGCTGCTATGGATACAGTTACAGAATCTGACTTAGCTATAGCCCTTGCAAGACAAGGAGGAATTGGTTTTATCCATAAAAAAATATGTCTATCGAAGAACAAGCTGCTGAAGTAGATAGAGTAAAAAAAGATCTGAAAGTGGAATGATTACTAACCCTATAACTCTTAATAAAGATAGTAGAGTATATCAAGCTGAAGAACTTATGAGTAGATATAAAATTTCAGGATTACCTGTTATTGAAGATGATGGGAAATTAATAGGAATTATAACAAACAGAGATATTAAAATATCGTAAAGATTTAGATCAACCTGTTGGAGATATTATGACAAGTAAAGGTCTAATAACTGCTCCTGTTGGAACAAATTTAGAACAAGCTAAAGAAATTTTTACTTGCTAACAGAATTGAAAAAAATTACCTATCACAGATCAAAATGGGATATTTAAAAAGGTCTTATCACTATAAAAGATATAGATAATATAGTTCAATATCCAAATTCTTGTAAAGATGAACTTGGAAAATTAAGATGTGGAGCTGCTGTTGGTATTGCACCTGATACTTTAGATAGAGTTGCTGCTTTAGTTAAAGCTGGAGTAGATATCATAACTGTTGACTCTGCTCATGGGACACTCTCAAGGTGTTATCAATATGATAAAAAGAAATCAAAAAAAACATTATCCTGATTTAGATATAATCGGTGGAAACATTGTTACTGCAGAAGCAGCTGAAGAATTAATTGAAGCTGGAGCATCAGCAGTAAAAGTTGGAATAGGACCAGGATCTATTTGTACAACAAGAGTTGTTGCAGGAGTTGGAGTTCCTCAATTAACAGCTGTAAATGATGTTTATGAATATTGTAAATCTAGAGATATTGGAGTTATTGCTGATGGTGGAATAAAACTATCAGGAGATATAGTTAAGGCTCTAGCTGCAGGTGCTGACTGTGTTATGTTAGGAGGATTACTTGCAGGAACAAAAAGAAGCTCCAGGAGAAGAAATTATTCTTGAAGGAAGAAGATTTAAAAATATATGTAGGTATGGGATCTATCGCTGCGATGAAGAGAGGATCTAAAGATAGATACTTCCAAGCAGGTGAAGTTGATAACTCTAAATTAGTTCCTGAAGGAATTGAAGGACGTATTGCATATAAAGGTTCAGTTAAAGATGTTATTTTTCCAACTTGCAGGTGGTGTAAGAGCAGGTATGGGATACTGTGGAACTAAGACTATAAAAAGATCTACAAGTAAATGGAAAATTTGTTAAAATCACAGGAGCAGGTTTAATAGAAAGCCATCCCTCATGATATAACAATCACAAAAAGAAGCACCAAATTATTCTAAATAGGTGGGAGATACAAGAATGAACAAATTTAATAAATTTATTATTTTAGCAGGACTGTTACTTAGTTTTTTTCAGCTACAGCTGCTGAAATTAAAGAAGTTGAGTCACTAGAAACAATCTCTAAACAAATATTAGGAGAAACTACTAGTACAAAGACTAAGAAAGAAAAAAAGCTAAAGAAACTGTAAAAAAAGAAGTTACAAAAAAAAGAGAATAAAGAAGAAAGTAAAAGAAGAAAGTAAAAAGAAACAGAAGTTAAGTCTGAAAAATAAAGCTTCTGAAAAATGAAGAAACTGTTGTCAATGATATTCCAGATGAAACAGCAACTAGAGTTATAAATAAATCAGAAATAGTTGATTTCTATGAAAGAGAAGTTAGAGATAAAATAGCTTATAAAGAAGGTTCTAACACTCCTTTTTACAGGAGTATTTGGGATAGTTATTGATGATAAAAATAGAATCTTATGAAGAATATAAAGATGGTCTTTTAGATGGAGAAACTGCTTATTTTTTTCAAAAAGATAAAGAAGTAAAATTATTATCTGAAATGTACTCTAAAGGAAAAATTAAATGGACCACAAAAAAACTTATTATGAAAATGGTAAATTAAAATCTATAGTTTACTATAAAAAAATGATAGAATAGATGGTATAGTGGAATATGATAAAAGTGGAAAACTTTTACATAAAAAGTATCTTTGAAAAATGGTACAGGAGATTGGAAATTATATTGGAGTAATGGGAAAGTTTCAGAAGAAGGAAGATATGTTTCTTGGAAAAGAGATGGAGTTTGGAAAAAAATATAGAGAAGATGGAAGTTTAGATACTATATTGAAGTATGACAATGGTAGACTTTTTAAGCGAAAAATGGCAATAATATGTTAATTTCAAGAGTAAAACAAGTTTATCAATATATTTTTTTCTAAGTTTAATGAAAGTAATAATTCTGAAATAAAAAAAGATATTATCAGAGGAAGAATTCTTAATTTTTTTCTACTATGTCTAATTATGATAAAGTTCATTCATATAGTCTTATATCAAAAAGGTAAAGGAAGATAAAATCTTTATCTTCAGAAAAAAATTTATTTAAAAACTTGCTCTTTTACATGATAGTGGAAAAGGGTAAACGTGGGGACTTTTTAGAAGAATAAAAAAAGTTTTTAGTAGGAGATAAAACTTTTAGAACAACATCCAAATATAGCTTTTTGAGAAATTAAAAAAATATTAATTTTGACTTAGCAGAGCTATGTTTACAAATCATCATAATAAAGATGTAGATCAGAAAATGAAAAATTTTTTTCAAGAATTAGATGATAAATAATTATTGAATATTGTATTTTTATGATAAAATAAGGAAGGAGATTTTCCTTCCTTTTTTATTTTTACTAGATGAGAGGTGTTAATATGACTGAATTTAATTGGGATAGTTTTCATCAAAGGAACTTGAAAAAAATTTTCAAAAGGGAATAGAAAATATAGGAGGGCATTCTAGAGAAACTATAATAGAAGCTCCAGCAAAGGAAGAAGAAATTTTTAGAAGTTGAGAAAAAAAGTTAGGATATACTTTACCAAAAAGATTTTTAGAGATATACTTTTAAATTATTCATCACATTTTTGAATATTTTTTTGGTCAACCTATAGAGACGAAGAAGAGGAACAAATTGAATTTCCCAGAAAAAAATTTTTGTGCTATATTTGCAGGAAATTTACATTGGGGACTAAAAGTTCTTATTAGATTTTTGAAGAAAGTAGACAGGGATGGGTAGATGTTTGTTACCCTGATTATAATAATGAATATGATAAAGTTTGGCATAATAAGTTAGCCTTTTTATAAAGTTGCAAATGGAGATTACTTTGCTATTGAATTAGAAAAAAAGAAAATTATGGAAAAAAATAGTATATTTAAGCCATGATGGAGGAGATGGTCATGGTCATTATATAGCAGATAATTTTTAAAGATTTATTAAATAATTGGTCAAAAGTTGGTGCTGTTGGTGGAGATGATTGGCAATGGGAAGTATTCTACACAGAAGGAAAGGGAATAGATCCTGAGTGTGAAAATGCTAAAAGAGTGGAGAGAGTATATTTTTTTAGTAAGATATGAAAGAGAGGGGATATGTCAAAAAAATTAATAATGACTGGAAAGAAATTTTTAGAAGAAGAATTTCAGAAAGATTATTTTTGTGGAATTGAAAAAGTATTCTTGAAAAGGAGTATGAAAAATTACACTGTTTATCCACCCAAAAAAAGATATTCTAAATGCTTTTTTTCTTACTCCTTATTCAGAAGTAAAAGTTGTACTTTTTAGGACAAGATCCTTATCATCAGAAAGGTCAGGCACATGGTTTAGCTTTTTTTCAGTAAATTATGGAATAAAGACCCCACCATCACTTTTTAAATATGTACAAAGAGTTACATGATGATTTGGGGCTATACATTCCAAACAATGGTTTTCTTGAAAAAAATGGGCAAAACAAGGAGTATTACTTTTTAAATACAAGTTTGACAGTTAGAGATAGTGAAGCTAATTCACATTCAAAAATTGGTTGGCAAACATTTACAGATAACGTAATAAAAAAAGTTAAATGAAAGAGAAAAACCTATAATATTTATATTATGGGGAAATAATGCTAAAAGCTAAAGGAAAAATTTATAGATACTAATAAGCATTATATTTTTAAAAAGGTGCACATCCCTAGTCCTCTTTCAGCTAATAGAGGCTTCTTTGGTTGTAAACATTTTTAGTGAAGTGAATAGAATATTAAAAAGAGTTAAAAAGAAAAAGAAATTGACTGGCAAATTGAAAATAAGGAGTAGATTCGATGAATATTTTTTTCAGGTGTAGAATATGAAGTTTTTAAGAGATGTTGATTTAAATAGAAAATATGATGGTATTGAATATGATTCAAGAAAAGTCAAAGAAAAACTATATTTTTTTGTTGCTTTAGAAGGTGCAAATGTTGATGGACACGACTATATAGACAGTGCTGTAAAAAAATGGGTGCAACTTGTATTATAGTAAGTAGAAAAGTTGAAATGAAACATAAGGTTAGTTATGTTTTAATTGATGAAATTAGACATAAACTTGGTTATATAGCCTCAAACTTCTATGAATGGCCTCAAAGAAAATTAAAAAAATTATAGGAGTTACAGGAACTAATGGAAAAAAACTTCATCAACTTATATGATAGAAAAAAATTGATGGGAGATACTCCTATAACTCGTATAGGGACTATAGAATATAAAATAGGTGATGAAGTATTTGAAGCTGTTAACACAACTCCTGAATCACTTGATTTAATAAAAGATTTTTTTGATAAAACTTTAAAGAAAAAAAGATTGAATATGTTGTTATGGAAGTAAGCTCTCATTCACTTGAAATAGGTAGAGTAGATGTTTTAGATTTTTGACTATGCTCTTTTTCACAAATCTAACTCAAGATCACTTAGATTATCATGTGACTATGGAAAAATTATTTTTCAAGCTAAGAGAAAATTATTCTTAAAACTTAAAGATATCAATAATTCAGTATTTAATATTGATGATAAGTATGGAAAAAAAGACTATATGACGAATTCATAGAAGATAATCCTGAAATAATCTCTTATGGAATAGATGGAGGAGATTTAGAAGGAGAATACTTAGATGATGGTTATATAGATATTAAATTTAAAGGAAAAAGTAGAAAAAGTTAAATTTGCTTTATTAGGTGATTTTTAACTTTATACAATACTTTAGGTGCAGTTGCCATTGCTAGAAAGATAGGAATTAGTTGGGAAGATATTTTTAGAAAAGAGTATCAAATATAAAGGCTGCTCCTGGAAGATTTGAAGCTTTTAAATTGTGGGCAAGATTATAAAGTTATAGTTGACTATGCTCATACTCCTGATGCCTTAGTAAATGTTATTGTTGCTGCAAGAAATATTAGAAATGGTAACAGAATAATAACTATCTTTGGTTGTGGTGGAGATAGAGATAGAACTAAAAAGACCTATAATGGCTAAGGCTGCTGAAAAATTTATCAGATATTGTGATTCTAACATCAGATAATCCAAGAACTGAAAGTCCTGAACAAATATTTGCTGATGTAAAAGACAGGATTTACAAAAGACATGATGATTATTTCTTTGAACCTGATAGAGAAAAAGGCAATAAAACTAGCTATTAATATGGCAGAAAAATGATATTATCCTTATAACAGGAAAAGGACATGAAACATACCATATAATTGGTACGAAAAAAATGGCACTTTGATGATAAGGAAATTGCAAGAAGAGAAATTGTTAGAAGAAGGATGGTAGAAAATGTTAATTAATGATGTAAATAAAGTTAAAGTTGGTAATATTGTATTTGGAGGAAAAAAAGAGATTTGTTTTTAATAGCAGGACCTTGTGTTATGGAATCTCAAGAACTGATGGATGAAGTTGCAGGAGGAATAAAAGAAATTTGTGATAGACTAGGTATAGAATATATATTTCAAGGCTTCTTTTGATAAAGGCTAAATCGTTCATCTATACATTCATATAGAGGACCTGGTTTAGAAGAAGGAATGAAAATGCTTGCCAAAAACAAAAGGAAAAAAATTTAATGTTCCTGTTATTACAGATGTTCATGAAGCTTGGCAATGTAAAGAAGTTGCAAAAAGTAGCAGATATTTTTACAAATTCCTGCATTCTTATGTAGACAAACAGACTTACTTATAGCTGCTGCTGAAACAGGTAAGGCTGTAAATATTAAAAAAAGGGCAATTTTTAGCACCTTGGGATATGAAAAAAATATAGTTGTTAAAAATGGAAGAATCAGGAAACCAAAAATATAATGTTATGTGAAAGAGGAAGTACATTTGGATACAATAATATGGTAGTGGATATGAGAAGTTTACTTGAAATGAGAAAATTTAATTATCCTGTTGTATTTGATGTGACACATGCAGTTCAAAAAAACCTGGTGGACTTGGAACAGCAACATCTGGAGATAGAGAATATGTATATCCTCTTTTTAAGAGCAGGACTTGCTATTGGGGTTGATGCAATATTTGCTGAAGTTCATCCTAATCCCAACAGAAGCAAAAATCTGATGGACCAAATATGCTATATTTAAAAAGATTTAGAAGAAATTTTAAAAACTGCAATAGAAATAGATAAGATAGTTAAAGGTGTATAAAATAAAATTAAAGTAAAAAAATAAAAAGGGGCTGTTACAAATTAATAGAAAGTAAAAAAATAGTTCGTTACTGAGTAAATTTCTTAACGATAAAAATCAAGAATTGCATCATAGAAGCTCTAAGCAAAAAATCAGGAAACTCACTTCGTTCAGACACTCCTGCATTTGCTCAGCTCATTCTATTTGATTTTTATCTAAAAATTTCCATTCGTAACTCACTTATTTTTTTACTTTAGATTGAAAAATTTAATTTTGCAACAGCCCTATTTTTTTATTTTTTAAATCACTTAAATATGGGATTTTTAGCTCTTATTTCAGAGATTTTTTTCTAAATCTATTGTAGCCATTAGTAATTCTTCATTTGTACCACTAGCTTCGATCAAAGTACTTCCATCAGGCTCTACAATTTTTGATTTTTCCACAACAGCTATCTCCAACTGCATTACAACCAGCTATAAATAGTAAAGTTAAATAATGAATTGGCAGCTAAATCTATATGCCATCTATTTCTCAGCATTAAAGCTCCATAAAGAAGGTACAAAAAAATTATTTCAGCTCCTTTTTAGACATTCTATTCTTGCAGGTTCAGGAAACTCTAAATCATAACAAAGTAATATACCTATTTTTTTCCAAATTTAGTATTCTTTACTACAAATTTATTTCCAGCTTTAAATTTAGTTTTTTTCTTTTTTTCCAAAGATAAACTTTTTCTTGCATTAGCAAGTATTTTTTTCCATCATCATCAATGAAAAATACAAGAATTATAGAAATCTCTTGATTTTTTTAGTTGTTTTACTTTCTAGATAACCAACTAAGATATGTATTTTTAAAAAAAGTCTTGCTTTTTCTTGTAATTTTCTCAATAAAAGTATTTTTCAAAATCTTCAGGTAGATTTTTGAAGTTCATCAGTAGTAATGGTATAACCTATAGTAGCTAGTTCGGGAAAAACATATGATATCTACATTTTTCTTTAGCTGCCTCTTCTATTTTTTAAAAAAATCTTTTTACAATTTTTCCTCTATATTTTTTTGTTCAATTTTTTTATTTGTGCTAAAAGCAATTTTAAACTTTTTTTCTTTTTCATATACTCCATATCCTCAAAATTAGAAATTTTTCTATATTTTTAATATTTATTACTAAAAAAAGTCAAAAATTTTTTTACCAAATTTTTAAGAATCCTATGCTATAATAAAAACATATTAATCATGGAGAGGGTTAATAGTGAAAACTCACACTGTAATAAAAAATCTAAATAATTATAGGGAGGAAAGAATGATAAAAAAATATTTATGTGTCTAATGCTTGTACTTGCTTTTTACAGCTTGTCAATCATTAAATTATGTTAAAGAAAAAAATGAAACAATTCAATTAGTAGTAAAAAGGTAATGATAATAATATCTATATGTTAGGAAATAATTATGATTATCAATTTTTCTGGGAAAAGATGCAGATAGATTATTAAGATTAAGTAACTTTCCAAAAAGAATTAAACTTTTCGAAAAGAACAATTAAAAAAATGCCTCAGTAAATATTCATGTTGATGCAAGAGATGGAAGTGTTGGACTTGATTTTGGAAGTAGAATTACAATTAACAAAAAAATCTGGGACTAATGCTAACTATGAAAAAAAGAACAAAAAAAGTTTTTTTATGAAAAATTTAAAAAAATGAACTTAATAGAAGAAAAAGTTAGATATAAAATTGAAGAAAATTCTGAAGAATGGGTAATTGTTCTTTTTAGATGTTCCTTATTTTTGAAGGAAAAAGTTGTAAAATTACAAAATCGTAGTGAATTTTTTTAGAAAAAGGTAAAGGACAATATATAAATGTACCATCTAAAGTTATATTTAACTGATCCACCTAGCCAAGCAGCAGAAGGTGTAGCTGGTGGACTTATGGGAGCAGTAGCAGTACCAGTTATGGTAGTATTAGCTATACCAGCACTTGTTGTATTACCATTTCTTATACCTTTTCATGAAAATAGGAAATACGCCATAGTAATATTAAAAGAGTTATTCACAAAAATCTATTAGAAAAAAAGCCATTGTAGTTCAAAAATTACATTGGCTTTTTTTGTATTTTAGGTGTATAATAGTAAAAAAACTATTGGAAAAAAATCTCGATTTTTCAAAAGATTTTTAAAAGACAAAAATTTAGGAGGTAAATATGACAAAAGAAAATCTTATGAAGTATTAAATGACCCATTTTTTAAACAAAGGAACAGCTTTCACAAAGGAAGAAAGAAAAGAATTGGAATTAACTGGATTACTACCACCACAAATTCAAACAATTGAGGAACAAGCAGAACAAGTATATGCACAATACAAAAGTAAAGAACCTCTAATAAACAAAAGAAGATTTTTTTTGATGGAAATTTTTGACACAAATAGAACTTTATTTTTATTATCTATTTAGTCAACATGTAGTTGAATTTATGCCAGTAGTATATGATCCTGTTATAGCTGAAAATATTGAAAAATTATAGTGAACTATATGTAAATCCTCAAAATGCTGTATATTTGTCAATAGACTCTCCTGAAGCAATAGAAGAATCTTTTAAAAAAATGCAACAAAAGATAGAGAAATAAGACTAATAGTTGTAACTGATGCAGAAGGTATTTTTAGGAATTGGAGATTGGGGAACAAATGGTGTTGATATTTCAGTTGGAAAGTTAATGGTTTACACAGCAGCAGCTGGGATAGATCCTAAATCAGTTTTACCAGTTGTTTTTAGATGCAGGAACAAATCGTGAAACTCTGCTTGAAGATAAATTATATTTAGGAAATCGTCATAAAAAGAATTTATGGAGATAAATATTATGAGTTTGTAGATAAATTTGTTCAAACTGCTGAAAAATTATTCCCTAGACTATATCTACATTTTGAAGACTTCGGTCGTTCAAATGCAGCTAATGTTTTACATAAATATTGGAAAAACTTATCCTGTATTTAATGATGATATACAAGGAACAGGAATTATTACATTAGCAGGAATTTTTAGGAGCATTAAAAAAATTTCTGGAGAAAAAAATTAACTGACCAAAAAAATATGTGTTTTTGGAGCAGGAACAGCAGGAGCAGGAATAGCAGATCGTGTATATCAAGAAATGTTACAACAAGGTTTATCTGAAGATGAAGCTCGTAGTAGATTTTATTTAGTTGATAAACAAGGACTTTTATTTGATGATATGGACGATTTAACTCCAGAACAAAAGACCATTTGCTCGTAAGAGAACTGAATTTACTAATGCAAATGAATTAACAAATTTAGAAGCAGCAGTTAAAGCAGTTAAACCAACTATTCTAGTTGGAACTTCTACTCAACCAAATACTTTTACTGAAACAATAGTAAAAGAAATGGCATCATATACAGCAAGACCTATTATATTTCCATTGAGTAACCCAACAAAATTAGCAGAAGCAACTGCTGAAAATTTAATCAAATGGACAGATGGAAAAGCATTGGTTGCAACAGGTATTCCTGCAGATCCAGTTGAATATAATGGAGTAACTTATGAAATAGGACAAGCTAATAATGCTTTAATATATCCAGCACTTGGTTTAGGAGCAATTGCTTCAACAGCAAAATTAGTTACAAATGAAATGATATCAAAAGCTGCACACTCATTAGGGAGGAATTGTTGATACGACAAAACCTGGAGCAGCCACATTACCACCAGTATCAAAATTAACAGAATTTTCTCAAAGAGTTGCTGAAGCAGTTGGTCAATGTGCATTGGATCAAAAATTAAATAGAGAAGATATAACTGATATAAAAGTAGCTATCGAAAAAAATTAAGTGGACACCAAAATATTAAAATTTAAAGAGAGGTGCTTAGAAAATGGAAGCATTTATAAGTTCAATAGGAAGTATATTATCCATAGTTTTTACTGATAGTATTAGGATATGTATTAAAAGAAAAAAAATTGGTTTAGTGATAGCTTTTAGTGGAAATATATCTAAACTGATTATGAATATTGCTTTTACCAGCCTCTATTTTTTTGTATCTGTTTTTGAAGTATTTGACATTAAAAATCTTTATTATCTTTAACAGGAGCTTTAGTTTATACATTTTTTTATCTGTAATAATTGGTTATATTTTTTTGCATACATACTTGTAAAAAAATTTTAAATGTTCCAGTTGGAAGAAGAGGTACTTTCATAAATACTGTTGTCAATGCAAATACAATTTTTTTATAGGGACTACCATTAAATATTGCCTTATTTGGAAATGAAAGTTTACCATATTTTTTTAGTTTACTATGTTACAAATACAGTTTCAACTTGGGCATTTGGAGCAATACTAATTGGTAATGATACAAATGATAAAAGATAAACAAGGAGCAACTTTTTAATTGGAAAAAGTTGTTTCCACCTCCATTATTAGGTTTTTATAGTTGCTCTTATATTTTTTTATTTTTTTAAGTATACCTGTTCCAGCTTTTTATTAATTCAACATTAGGATATTTAGGAGGGATAGTTACACCACTATCTCTAATATATATAGGTATTGTTTTTACATAATGCTGGACTAAAAAAAGTATAAAAGTTTGATAGAGATACTATATTTGCACTTATAGGAAGATTTATATTCTCACCAATTGTTATGCTTATTTTAATAAAAATTTAGCTCAGATATTTTACCATTAAAAGAATTATCAGCAATAGAAGTAAAAAAACATTTATAGTACAGTCAGCTGCACCAGCACTTGCAGTATTACCAATTTTTGGTTAATGAGGCAAAGGGAGATGTGGAATATGCAACAAATGTAGTAACAACAAGTACCTTATTGTTTGTTATTGTGATACCAATCATCACTACTTTATTGGGAAGAATATAAGTTATAAAAAAATAAAACTGTAGAAAAATAATAAGTAAAATTTTTCTAAAAATGGAAAAAGCCATTGCAAAAATAGCATTGGCTTTTTTGTATTTTTAGGTATATAATACTTAAAATTAGAAAGATTGGAGGTAAAAAAATGAATGAAGTTTTTAAAAAGCAATTAAAGAAAGAAGAAGTATCAGAAAATATAAAAAGTGATATGTTACCAAAAAGAAATTATTGATCAAGTTATTGAAAGTGGACTTTATGCAGCAAGTGGAAAGGGGCAACAATCTCCTATCATTATCTCAGTAACAAATAAAGAACTTCGTGATAAATTATCAAGAATGAATTGTGAAATTGGAGGATGGAAAGAAGGTTTTGATCCATTTTTTTCAATGCACCTGTTGTATTGGTAGTTTTAGCTCCAAAAAGATTGGGCAAATAAAGCATACGATGGAAGTCTTGTTATGGGAAATATGATGTTAGCTGCTCATGCTCTAAATATAGGAAGTTGTTGGATAAACAGAGCAAGACAAGAATTTGAAACTGAAGAAGGAAAAGAAATTCTAAAAATCTCTTGGAATTGAAGGAGAATATGAAGGAATAGGACATTGTATTTTTAGGATATGTAGATGGAGAATATCCAAGTGTTCCAGCAAGAAAAAGCAAATCGTGTTTATTATGTTGAATAAAAAAAATAAAAGGGCTGTTACAAATTTATTTTTTTGTAGCAACCCTAATTTTTTTATTTAGCAAGATTGTAAAATTAACCAAACATTATCAAAGTTTTTTTATTTTTTTAAATCTTCTTTTTTTAATCCAAAAAAATAGATATGTCCAGAATCTCCAAACATCAATTCATAATCATCAGTCTCAACTGTATCCATTTGAAAAAAAGTAAAATCCAATTTTTTTCAGCTATCTTTTTTTGATTTCTTCTTCTATATTTTTTTAGGTGAGCTCTAGCTTCCACCTATCAAAAAAACCTTTAGTTACTAGCTGCACATTGTTCTTCCATTGAGCTTTTGTACTACATCAGGGATAACCAAGTAATTTTGTGTAACTATCAAGACGATTCCATATGTCTTCATGAAATCATAATATATCAAAAATAAGCATCGTTTGAAAATCTTCATAATTATCAGCTACTTCTTTTTCGAAGCATCCATTATGATTAAGTATCAAAATCTTTCATAAGAAGGGTAACTAATATTTGACTTTAAAAAGTAACTTTGAAATTCTGGAACTATGACAATAATCTTTCATATCTTTAGGGAAAATCAATTAATTCAAAGTTAGAAGTATCTTCATAATAGAAAACTTTAGCACAACCTTTATTCTTTCAAGTTTCATATCCCCACTCTTCTGTTTCTAATTCATAGAAGAAAATATAACATTCCTGTACTTGGAAGTAATTTATCTTTATCTAAAAGAATTTACTTCTTCTAAATTGATTTGAGCTAAAAAAAGATAAAGGAAGTTCTTGATAATAAGGCCAAAACAAAAGTCTTTTAGGAAGATAAGGTTTTCCTCCAATCTTTACTTTTTTATTTAAAGATTTCATATTATTATTAGGTTCAGTAGAAATAGTAATTTCATCTTTTTTTAACTTCACTTAGTACTTTTTTTGTTACAAAGTTCTTTTAAAATCCATAATAAAAACTCCTTTACATAGTATTTTTCTTTAGTATATCTTTTTTTAGAAAGTTTTTTTGTCAATAGACAAATATTATAATTTGAAGTAAAATTGAGATAATTAAAATATATTTAAAAAGGATATGAGAAAGATGAGAGAATATAATTTTTAAAGCAAGTGATAGTACAGGTGAAATGTTAATGGGTTTAGGCTTTTCTTTTTTTCATTTATGGGAGTGGCTGGAAATAATTTTTAACTCTAAGATTAATTTTATTCCCCAAAAATAAAAATATTCAAGTTATGTGGATAATATATATTTAGAAAAATTTTTTTACTAGTTGTACCAGCACTAATAATAACTGCTTATATAATGAAGTTGATAAAAATATGCAATAAAAAAATTACCACATATATGAAGACAAAGAAATATTAAAAATAGAAAATGATAAAAAGATAATAGAATTAGCTTATACAGCCATAAAAAGATATAAAAATTGATAAAAAAAGGAAATAAAATTTCTAAGTGTTATAAACTTCTCATAAAGACAAATTCAAAAGATTTTAAAATTTTTTTGTAAGACCAAAAAGAAAAATTATTTTGGTGGAGCTGATGACAATGATTTTTGATAATTTAGAAAAATTTTTTTATCTTTTTCTTAAAGAGAAAAATATCAAAATAAATTTTTTTATAAAAAAAATTAGAAATTTTTACTAAATCTTAACAATTACTAAGTATAATTAAAATATAAATCAAAAAGGGGGAATTAAAATGTTAAAAAGAATACTTTTTACCTGTATTTTTTTGTTTGTTTTAATTGTTTTTCGTGGTTGTTGAGACTTTAAAAATAAGTGTACTTATCCAAAATAAAGTTTCAAAAGAAATGATTAGTACTTTAGTTGAAAGAAATATGTTTTTTTAACTGAACCTCACGACTGATACCCTTACGAGTGCTAGAGTCGCGAGGTTCTTAAGTACTATTTAGTTTCTTTTTGAATATCTAGTATTCAAATACTAGCTAATTTCCTTAAGACTTTAATGGACAAGCTCTCCGTTGAGAACATTTACGTCCTGTTGGCTCGGTTCAAAAACCAGTTTTTTTATTTTTAAAATCCCATACAGTTTTAATGTTTTTTTACATTTCCTTTTTTTATTCTTTCAATTTCTTCATTATGTAATTTAACAAAATTTTTTTAAATTCTTTTTTTGTGCTTTTTTTCTATATTTACTTCTTCTAAATTTTTCTTTTACATTCTTTATTAAAAATGCAGAATACAAATCTCTTTGTATTTTTATTTCCTAATATTTCTACCCATCTTTTTTTGATAGACTTTTCTTTTCATATTCATTTGTACTATGATTTAGTTGACTAGCTTTTTACTTTTAAAAGTATCAATTTTTTTATTATATTTTTTTCCAATATATTCTAATTTTTCTATTTATTATTTCAATTAATAATGCAGGTGCTCTATTTGATAAAGATTTTTTTCCAAATCTCTTTTTCTTTTTAAATTTTCCAGTTTTTTTCAGATATTTCAGTTTTCTTGCTTCTTCTCTGTAAAAGCTTTAAAAATTCATATTTTTCAACTTTTTACTATTGTTCCAATTTCTAGTATACTATTCGCTAAAAATATTATGAGATTGTTCCCTTTTTCTCTGCGATTTTTTTCTCTGTAAATTTGAAAGTTTTAACTTTGTTTTTACATATGATTTGCTCTTTTTTTCCATTTTTTTCTTTATTTTTCTATATTAATTGTGCCATCTTTATTATATTTATTAGGATTGTTTGCTCTTCTCTGTCTATCTAATTTTTCTTTGTAGTCTTATTTTTTTCTTTTTTCATTTATTTCCTATATTTTTCAGCTAAAATCTTTAATTCTACTTTATTATCACTAACGATTGCTATTGTTGAAGTTCCTATATCAATTCCAATTTCATTTTCTCCACCAACTTTATGTTTTTTTAGGAGGTGTCCCCTCAAAAGTTATTTGAATGTAGTATTTATTTTTTTCCATTTACAACCCTCTTAAGTAGTCTACAATACAATAATTTATCTAAAAAAACAACTTTGTGCATATTTATCATTATTTTTTTATTATTACAGGAATCTTTAAGCCTAACCAAAGATATACAACAATCTTCTTTAAAAAAAATCTAAGTCCCTGTAATATTACCTTTTTCTCTAACAGAATAGAAATTTCCATAACTTTTTAAAAATATACTTTTTTTAGCTTTACCATACTTAAATTTTTTTCATAAGTCGCAAAAGCTCTTTTCAGCTAACTCTTGTCCCATTTGAGATCCTATATTCTTTTTTTAAATTTTTTTGCGTCATAGGTTTTCACATATTTATTTAATTCAAATTTAGATAGTAAATATTTTTTTATCTAATTCTTTATATCTTTTTAGATTGCTCTTTTTTTATCTAAATTACTGATTCCTTTATATTCAGAAGAATTTATCATTTTTCTATGTCTTTTTAAAGGATTTCATAAAGGCAAGCATTATATATCATTCTAGCTATATTTAATCTTTTTTTCTAAAAATATGTTCTTGCCATAGTTCAGTTTTTTAAAGCTAATGTTAATACATAATTCGCCATAGTTCCTCCTTCTCATCTTTCTTTTTGAGTTTGGATATATCTTTTTTTATTTGTTCTTCAGTATTTTTTTAGAAACAGTTGCAACAAAATAACTAGGGTTCCATAAGTGTCCATTCCATAACTTATTTTTTTATCTCAGGATGTTTTTAAAAAAAGTTTTTCTTGCAGAAATTCATTTGAATATTTTTCAAAATATTAGGTATGAAATGTTGAGGACTACATTCAATTAATATATGAATATGGTCTAAATCTGTTTCCATTTCTACTATTTTTTTATATTATTTTCATTAGAAATTTCAATTAGTAATTCTTTTAAAGTTTTTTTCAATATCATCAATTAATGCTTTTCTTCTATATTTTACATACCACACTATATGATATTGAATTGAATACACATATCCTCTTCCAAAATTAATATTTGACATTTTTATTATCATTTTTATTATACTATATATATTTAATTATTTCAAATTTTTTTGTAAACAAAAAAATATGCCACTCATCTCACGACTAACACCCTACGAGTGCTAGAGTCACGAGTGTTCTGGCATAATTCATAAATTTTAGATATTTTATGGGGTTGTTGCAAATTCATAAAAAGGAAAAAATAGTTCGTTACTGAGTAAAATTTCCATTCGTAACTCACTTATTTTTTTACTTTAGGATTGAAATTTTTAATTTTTACAATAGCCCCATTTTTATATGTTATACTATATTCAATAATTAAATTAAATATTTGAAAGGAGTAAAGATGCACTTATTTTTTTCTTACTAGTTTTTCTGGGTTTACTTATTTCATCCATATTTTTTTACTATGGCTGAGATAAACTATATTAAAGAGACTTTTAAAAATTAAAAAAATACAAAAGTATATAATATTGTTAAGAGTACTAGAAACAATGACACCTTTTGTAACTTTGCTTATTGCAAGTGGATCTAGGGCAATACTTAAATCAGTATTTCCTGTCTTTTGTTCCTTATGTTTTTTTATATCTTATAATCTTTGATTATTGAATTTTTTAGAAAAAAAGATAAATATGAAAGAACTGATAGTAAATTCTGTACTTTGTTTCATAGATATTTGCTTTTAGTAACTATAGGTTTAATAATGATTTTTGGATTTTTAGTAATAAGGAGTAAATATGGAAGAATTATTATTTGGAGGTATTTTTTAGTCCTTATTATATCAGGGATATTTTCATTTTTTTGAGATAGCTTTTTATAAGAATATTCTTTGAAATAAAATCTACTAAATATATAAAATTATTAAAAATTTTAGAGATTTTTATTCTTTTTAATGATATTTTTTTAGCGAAATTTTATTTATAGCATTAACTTTTTTTGTATTTTTTTAGTTTTATTTTCTGATTTTTAAGAAAAAATTATAAGTAAAGAAGAACTTATAATTAATACATTATTTTATTTTACTGATATATTATTAATAATTTTGGTAATGTTATTAATTTTTAGGAAAACCTTCCAAGTATTTAGGTATATATAAATTAAAAATAGAAACTATATATTTTTCTGATGATTAATAATACGTTTATGTCTTTATATCCACATTAGTATATAAGGAGGATTAATGGAGATTTTAGTACTTTTTATTTTTTAATATTATTTTTTTCTTTTTGGGCTATCTTGACTATTTTTGAAGTAACTATTATTAGTAGAATGAAAGTCAGTACTTTTTAAATATATAAAAATTATTAAAAATTTTTAGAATTTTTATGTTATTTTTAATAATTATTTTAATAGATTTTTTTATTTATATATAAATGTGGAAATTTTCTCTTATTTTTATTATTCACTTTCTATAATAATATACTTTGGAATATTAATATACGATTTTTGGGAAAAAGAAAATTACTAAAAAAATTTTTATAATATATTTCTTATATTTTTTTATTGATATAACATTAATTATAATATTATTGCATTTGATAATGATTTTCAATGAGTGATTTTTCAAGTATTTGAATCATATAAATTAAAAATAAAAATTATATATTTTACTGATGATTAATAATACTTTATTTTTGAAGATATATTAAATTAATATTGTTATATTGAAGGAGATAGATATGAATTTCTTTATTGAATTTACCTTAATACCATCTATATTAGTTATATTGATAACAATTTTTAGAAATATCTATTTTTGAAAGATATGTTTTAAAAACAAAAAAATTTTAAATATATAATATTATTAAAAATAGCTGAAATAATTTATTTCTAGCTATAATTAATTTACTATTTTTTTGAAATTTCACGATTTGAAATATTTTTTTGGTATATTAATATTTTTTTATGCTTTCATGTATTTTCTTTTTTTATTAATGATTTTAGTAATAAAAAATAATATGAAAGAAATTATAGTAAATCTTGTTTTTCTTGTTGATATAGTATTAATGTATTTGGTAATGATATTAACTTTGAGTAATCTTCCAAGTATGTGATATAATGATATAAAATAAAAAAATAGGAGAGAGGAAAAATGAAGGCTAAGTTTGATAAAATATATAAAGAAATAGTTGATACAATAGCAGAAAAAAAGGAATTTGGAGTGAAGGAAATGTCAGAACAAAATATGCAGATGGAACAGCTGCACATTATAAAAAGCTATATAGGTTATCAATTTAGACTTGATAACTCAGGTGATGAAGCACATTTAATAACTTCAAGATTTGCACCAAGTAAAGCAGCAATAAGAGAACTATATTGGATATGGATATTACAATCAAATAATGTAGATGTTTTTAAATGACTTAGGTTGTAAGTTTTGGGATGAATGGAAAGCAAGAAGATGGAACTATTGGAAAAAGCTTACGGTTATCAAATAGCACAAGAAACTTATGGACAAAAAAATCTCAACTTCACTATGTTATAAATGAACTTAAAAAAATCCAAATAGTAGAAGAATTATGACAGAAATTTGGGTACCTAATGAACTTTCTGAAATGGCATTAACACCTTGTGTACATCTAACACAATGGTCAGTGATTGGAAATAAATTGTATTTTGAAGTTAGACAAAGAAGCTGTGATGTGGCATTAGGTTTAGTTGCTAATGTATTCCAATATGCAGTTTTACATAAATTAGTAGCACTTGAATGTGGACTTGAAGCGGCAGATATAATATGGAATATCCATAATATGCATATCTATGATAGACATTATGATAAATTAATAAAAGCAAGTTAATGGTGAAACATTTGAACCCTGCAAAAATAAAAAAATAAATAATTTTAAATCAATCTTTGATTTTTAAACCTGATGATGTTGAAATTGTTGACTATAAATATGGAGAGAAAGTTAACTATGAGGTGGCTATTTAATGGAAAAGAAATATTATAAAAAAATTTAAAAAAATGATAGTTTGTGTTGGAAAAGATAATTTAATTGGGGATAGAACTCCTGATGAAAAATAGTAATGGTATGTTATGGCATATAAAAAGAAGAGTTGATGTATTTTAAAGAAAGAACTATGGGAAACACAGTTCTATTCGGAGGAACTACAGCTAAATATGTTCCTGTTGAACTTATGAGAAAAAAAATAGAGAAGTGATAGTTCTTCATAGAACTATGGACGTACCTAAATTGATTGAAGATTTAACTCAAGAAAAATAAGACTATTTTTTTGTTGCTGGAGGATATAGCATATATAAATACTTTCTAGATAATTTTGAAATAGATGAAATATTTTTTTATCAACAATAAAAAGATAGTGTAGAAGTTAAAGAAGCAGTTGAACCTTTATATCTTCCAAATATTGAAGAATATGGGTATAAGGTAGTAGAAAAAGAAAGAGTATGATGAATTTATAGCTTATGTTTATAAAAAAATAGGATAGGGGTAAAATGAAGATAGTAATTGTTGGAGCAGGGAAGGTAGGAGAACTTCTTTGTCGTGATTTATCATTAGAAGGAAATGATATAATTTTAATAGAGCAAGATGCAAAAAAATACTTGAGAAGATTTTAGCAAATAATGATATTATGGGATTTGTTGGTAGTGGAGTAGCTATGATGCACAAATGGAAGCAGAAGTTCCAAAAAGCTGATGTCTTTATAGCTGTCACTGAAAAAAAGATGAAATAAATATAATAGCCTCAGTTATAGCTAAAAAAACTAGGGGCAAAAATATACTATTGCTAGAGTAAGAAGTACAGATTATTCATCTCAACTTAATTTTTATGACTGAATCTTTAGGAATAGACTTTAGTTATAAATCCAGAGTTGGAAGCAGCAAAAAGATATAAAAACAAAAATATAGATTTCCCAGAAGCATTAAATGTTGAAAATTTCTTAGATGGAAGATTAAAAGCTTGTTGAATTCCACATTGATAAGGATTCAATTTTAGATAATGTTTCGCTTTTTGATTTTTAAACAAAAAAATTCTTCCCTAATTTATTAGTTTGTATAATAAAAAGAGGAGATGAGGTAATAATACCTTCAGGAAATACTTTTATCAAAGGCGACGATAGAATTTATATAACAGGAAGTAACAGTGAAATTATAAAATTCCAAGATGCACTTGGAAAAGATAGAAGAAAAAAATAAAATCAGCCTTTATAATAGGAGCTGGAATAATTACCCATTATCTAGCTGAAGAGCTTTTTTTAAAAGATAAAATAGCAGTGAAAAATAGTTGAGATGAATCCTAAAAAAAGGCAAATAAATTTAGTGAATATTTACCAAATGCGACTATAATTAATGCTGATGGAAGTAATGAAGAAATTTTTAAAAGAAGAAAACTTCCAAAAATTATGATTCATGTATATCAATAACAGGTATAGATGAAGTAAATATGTTTATTTCAATTTATGCTAAGAAAATAGGTATAAAGAAGATTATTACTAAATTAAATAAATTATCTTTTTGTTGATATCTTGGGAGAAAATAGTTTCCAATCTATAATAACTCCTAAAAAAATAATAGCAGATAACATAGTTAGAGTAGTTCGTTCTATTGCAAATAAAAAGAAAAAAATTTGATAGAAAAATTTCTATAGACTTGAAAATAATACAGTTGAAGCAATAGAAATTCTAGTAAATTCTGATAGTAAAATAAATAATATACCATTAAAGGATTTAAAAATTAAGAAAAAAACCTAATTATAGCATATATAGTTAGAAATAATGTAGCTATCTTTCCCTAAAAGGTACTGATGTTATAAATGAGGGAGATAGAGTAATAATAATTACAAAAGGAAAGTTTCTTCGATGATATTAATAATATAGTTGCAGAATAGAGAGAGGAACAATATGAATAAAGTTTCTATAAATAATTTTTAGTGAGATAGAAATAGAAATATTAAGAAAACTTAATAAATATGGTAAGGGCTATATAGTTGGAGGAGCTATAAGGGATATATTACTTGGATTAAAACCAAAGGATATAGATTTTACAACAAATCTTCCTTATGAAACTTTAAAAGATTTATTCAGTGAATATAATCCAAAGGAAACAGGTAAAAGGCTTTTGGAGTTTTAAGAATAAGAGTTAATGATACAGAGTACGAAATTGCTAAGTTTAGAGAAGATAAATATGAAGAAAAAGATGGCTTAAAAAAATAGTTCCAGAAGATAATAAAGTAGATTTTGTAGATGATATAAAAAGAAGACTTAGCAAGAAGAGATTTTTTTCAATAAATGCTATGGCATATAATGAAGCCGATGGAATAGTAGATTTATATAACGGACAAAAAAAGACATAGAAAAATAAAAGTAATAAATTTTGTTGGTAATGCTGAAGAAAGAATAATAGAAGATCCACTTCGTATATTGAGAGCTTTTAGATTTATGTCAAGACTAGGTTTTTTTCTTTATCTGAAAATACTATTGAGGCAATAAAAAAAGCAAAAAGATTTACTTAAAAGTATTCCAGAAGAAAGAATTACTATGGAATTTAGTAAATTATTATTAGGGAGAAAATGTAAAAAAATACATTGACTGCAATGAAAGATACAGGAGTATTAGAGCTTATAATTCCTGAATTTAAAAGCTACTTATGATTTTTGAATCAACATAATCCACATCATAATTTAGATTTATTCAATCATATTATAAGTGTGGTAAGTAAAGTTCCTGCTGATTTAGAATTAAGATACACTGCACTTTTTACATGATATAGCAAAAGCCACTTGTTCAAACTTTTTGATGAAAAATGGAATAGCCCACTATAAAACTCATGAAATAGTTGGAGCTGACATGGCAAGAGATATCTTAACTAGATTAAAATTACCTGTGAAATTAATAGAAACAGTAGAAGATATAATAAAAAGCATATGGTTTTGTATAGAGATGTCACAGATAAAAAAATTTAATAAATTATTATCTGAAATGGGTTATGATAACTTATTAAGACTTATAGAACATTGTAATGCTGATAATAGTTCAAAAAAATAATGAGGTTGTAAATCCAGAAAATGATTTACATGAAAGATTAAAAGAGCAGTTGAAAAGCAAAATGCAAGTTACTGTAAATGATTTAGCATTAAATGGAAAAAGACTTAATAGATATGGGATTTAAAGGGACTGAAATCGGAAAAATTAAAGGTGAATTATTAGATAAATATTTATCTGAAGAAATTCCAAATGAAAAAAAGAAGCAATGTTAACTTATGTGAAAAGAGAAAAGTACTCAAAAATATAAAGAGAGGAAATATGATAACTTATGAGATTACAAGAAGTTTTGATGTTGAAAAATAATTGAAGTATTTGAAAGTTCAGGTATAGTAAGACCCTATAAAAGAAAAAAAGAACGTATAAAATCTATGTTTGAAAATTCAAATCTTGTCTATTTTGCCTATGATAATGAGAGAACTTATAGGTCTTGCAAGATGTGTTACAGACTTCAGCTACTGTTGTTATCTTTCAGATTTAGCAGTAAAAAGATTATCAAAAAACAAGGCATTGGAAAAATGCTTATAGAAAAAGTAAAAGAGCATATAGGAGAAAAAGTAGCATTAATATTACTTTCAGCAAGTACTGCTATGAATTATTATCCCTAAAGTAAACTTTTGAAAAAAAGCAGACAATGCATTTATAATTAAAAGAAAATCATAATAGGAAAAAGAAAAATTTATTCACACTCAAAAATAAAAGGAGGTGAATTTTTATAATTATGATATAATATAGTGTTAGAAAATATAATGTAAAATAATTAATATAGGAGAAGAGATGTATCTAAAAAGCAGTTGAAATAAATGGTTTCAAATCTTTTTGGTGAAAAAGTATATATAGATTTTAATCGTGGAATAACATCAATAGTTGGACCAAAATGGCAGTGGAAAATCAAATATTTTAGATGCTGTCCTATGGGTTTCTAGGTGAGCAATCATACAAAAAAACATCAGAGCAAAAAGAAAGCCAAGATGTTATTTTTTTCTGGTGGAAAAGAAAAGAAAGCTGCAACAAAAAGCAGAAGTTTCATTGATAATAGATAACTCAGATAGATATTTAGATTTTGATAATGATATTGTAAAAAAATTACAAGAAGAATTCATATCACTGGAGAAAATGAGTATTTAATAAATGACAGTAAAAAGTAGACTTAAAGAAATAGGAAACTTTATTTTCTGGATACAGGAATAGGGAAAAACTGCTTATTCTGTTATAGGTCAAGGAAAAGTTGAAAGAATTATAAACTCTTCACCAAAAAGAGATTAAAAAAATATAATTGAAGAAGCAGCAGGAATAAAAATTACAAGCTAATAGATTAGAAGCACAAAAAGAATTTAGGAAATATAGAAGTAAATTTAGATAAAAGTTGAATTTATACTAAATGAAACAAGAGAAAATAAAAAAATAAAATTGAGAAACAAGCAGAACTTGCACAAAAATATATAGATTTAAAAGATGAAAAAAATCATCTTTAGCAAAAAGGAATTTTCATAACTGAACTTGAGCAAAAAGGAAAAATCTTGTAGAAAATGAAGATATTAAAAGTAAAATCAGAAGAAGAATGTTCTATTTTACAAGAAAAAAATTTGATAAAACTTTAAATAGATTAAACTACAATTGACTTGAGAAAAAGAAGAAGTAAAAAAACAAAAAGATTTTAATAGACTCAAGAAATAAAGAATTAAAAGATGTAATTTCTACTAAAGAAAACAGAACAAGCAGTTACTAGAGAAAGACTTGATAACTTTAAAAAGATAAGTTATTAAAAGAAGAGTATAGCTTACATCTAGTAAGTAAAATTGAAAAAAAATTAGAAGAAATAAATACTTTAATAGCAAAAAGATGAACTTTCTAAAAATATTTTTAGAGATGGAAGCTGCTAATAAAGAATTTGAAAAGAAAAAAATAAATGAATTAGAAGCTATAAAGGTTGAAAAAGACTGATTTAATTGAAAGTAGAAATAAGAAAATCAGAGACTTAGAGCTGGAAAAACAATTGAGTTCAAATGAGATAGAAAACAATGAAAGAAAAGTTAAAATCAAGTTTAGATGAAGTTGAAAGTTTTAAAAAAAGAATTAGATGAAACTACTAAAAAGAATTAGCTAATAATGAAGAGAAAAGGATTTACTTAATTCACAAATTGAAAGCAAAAAGCAAGAAGAATTAATTAAAACAGAAGAAAGAAATGAATTTTTAGTAAATCAGCTTTCTGAAATAAGTAAAACTATAAATAAACTTTCTCAAGATATCAGAGAATATGAATATCAAGAAAAAAACTTCATCTGGTAAGTTAGAAGCACTTATAAGAATGGAAGAAAGTAATGAAGGATTTTTTTCAAATCTGTTAAAGAAGTTCTAAATAGTGGTATTAGTGGTATAGATGGAGTATTGATTTCACTTATTAAAGTTTGATGATAAATTAGCTAAAGGCAATTGAAGCAGCAGTATCAGGTAATTTACAAGATATCATAGTTGAAGATAAGGAAGTTGCAAAAAAATGTATAGCTTTTTTTAACTGAAAGAAAACTAGGTAGAGCTTCATTTCTAGCACTTGATACAATAAAAAGTAAGCAGAAGAGAGTTTAAAGGAAACATGCCTGGAGTTTTGGGCTTGCTGCTGACTTAGTAAGTGCTGAAGATAAATATAAAAAGGTTATAGATTTTGTTTTTTTGGTGGACTTTTTAATAGTTGAAAATATAGATGTAGCAACAGATATATTAAATAAAAAAATCTCTTTGCTGGGAATATAGTTACAGTAAATGGAGAGCTTGTTAGTTCAAGAGGAAGAATTACTGGAGGAGAAAATCAAAAAGTCAAGTATCAATCAAATTTTTTTGAAAGAAAAAAAGAAATAAAAATTTTTAGAAGAAAAAAAGTAACAAATTTGAAGTCTAAGATAGTTGAAGAAAGCAAAACGAAGAGAAGACTTAAGTATTAGACTAGAAAACTATGAAAATGAGATTGATAAGATAGATTCTTTAGAAGATAGTATTAGAAAAAATAGAGTTATTAAAGAAAGATTTTTGAAAAATTTATCTGAAAAAAATCTGAAAAGAATTTCTAAAGAACTTCGTAACATAAAGTTTAATATCGACGATGCAGAAAAAGTATAAGACTTCTTATCAAGATAGAATAAATTCATCAGTTTCAAATATTGAAGAAATTGAGAAACATATAAATTCTCTTAGAAAAAGATTTGGAAAGCTGACGAACTTACATTAAAAGAAACTCTAGCTAATATTGATGAGTTAAATAAGCAGTTTTTCTGATACTAGAATTATTTTTTTCTTAACAATAAAAAAATAGTATAGAGCAGTATGAAAGAGATATAATCAGCAAAGAGAATGAAAATTCAGATTTAAAAAGAAGAAAAAAAGAAAAGAATTCTAATGTTGTTATGGAACTTTCACAAAATATTGAAGAACTAGAAAAAAATGAAGAACAACTACAAAAAGAGATAGAAGAACATATTAAAAATTTATAACTCTGAAAATAGAGATATTGAAGTTTTTAAATGAAAGAGAAAAATAATTTAAGTAATGAAGAAAGAGAGCTATCTAAAGATAAATCCAAATTAGAAACAGATTTATTACACTCTAATGATAGACTTGAAAAAAATAACAGAAGTTATTGAAAAAAATAAAAAAACAGACATTGAAAATATAAATGAAAAAAATTAACTGAACTTACAGATATTACAGCAAAAAGCTGTTGAAGTTGAAAAAAATTAAAGAGTTCAAAAAGATTATCTAAGAAGTTTAGAAAAATAAAATTAATAATTTTGGAGATGTCAATTTACTTGCTATCAATGAATTTAAAGAACTAAAAGAAAAAAATATGATTATTTAGCAAGAGAAAGAGATGATGTTGTAAAATCGAGAAAAACAAGTAATGGATTTAATTCAAGAGATAGATGAGAGAATACATGAAGATTTCCATACAACATACGAAAATATAAATGAAAAACTTTTAATAAAATGTGTGAGGAAACTATTAGAAATACTGAAGGAAGATTGAATATAATAAATCCTGAAGATTTTTGATAACTGTGGTATAGAAATATTTGTAAAAATTTAAAAAAATAAGAAGAAGCAACCTCTTTCTTTACTTTCAGGTGGAGAAAAAAATCTATGGTGGCAATAGCATTTATAATGGCAATATTTATGTACAAAGCCAAGTCCATTTACTTTCTTAGATGAAATAGAGGCAGCACTTGATGAAAAAGAACACTAAGAATTTACTTGCTAAATTAAGAGATTTTACAGATAAATCACAATTTATCTTAATTACTCACAATAAAGAGACAATGAAAGGAATCAGACAGTATATTTGGAGTTACTATGAATAAAGAAATAGGAATTTCAAAGATAGTGTCACCTGATAAGATAACAAAGATATTGGATTCAAATAAAGAAAGTAATTAAAAAATTTTTAGCATTAGGAGGAGAAATGGAGAAATGAAGTTATTGTCATATATATATCTTTTGATAACAACAATACGAAATTTTTTTATATGATGAAAAAAATATTACCCATAAGAAAAGTTCCTGATGTTGAAGTTATATGTATAGGGAATGTCAGTGTTGGAGGAACAGGAAAAACTCCAGCAGTTCATTTCTTTGTAAAAAAATTATTGGCAAAAGGAAGAAAAGTTGCTGTAGTTTCCCGTGGATATAGAGGGAAAAGAAAGAGAGATCCTCTTTTAGTTAGCGATGGAATGGTAATTTTTGCAACAGCACAGGAAAGTGGAGATGAATCATATCTACATGCTTTAAATTTAAAAAGTTCCCTGTGATTGTTGGTGCAGATAGATATAAAGGCTTGTATGTTTGCAAAAACATTTTTGATATAGACACTATAGTTTTTAGATGATGGTTTTCAACATAGAAAACTATATAGAGATAGAGATGTTGTCCTTATAGATGCTACTAACCCTTTTGGTGGAGGGAATGTTTTACCTGCTGGACTTTTAAGAGAAGACTTTAGAAGAGCTGTTAGAAGAGCTTATGAGTTTATAATAACTAAGTCAGATTTAGTAAATGAAAGAGAACTCAGAAGAATAAAAAAATTATCTTAGAAAGAAATTTAAAAAAAGGAAGTTTCTGTTGCAAAACATGGTATAAGTTGCCTTTGTGATTTAAAAGGAAATATGAAACCACTATTCTGGGTGAAAGGGAAGAAAGTTTTGATATTCTCAGGGTTAGCTAATCCTTTGAACTTTGAAAAGACTGTAATTTCTTTAGCACCTAGCTATATAGAAAGAATAGACTTTAAAAGATCACCATAATTTTTAAGCCAAAAGATATAGCACTTGTAAAGAAAAAAAGCTGAAAAATGGATGCTGACTATATAATTACAACAGAGAAAGATTTAGTAAAATTACCAGATAATTTAAATATTAATAATTTGTATGTATTAAAAAAATTGAATTTACTATGTTAGAGGATAATACATTGAAAGATATGAAAGGGTAATATCTATGAGAAAAAGATGTTAAAGTTGAGTTTTTTTAAAAAGCAAAAAAATTTAGATACTTGTATTGAGCTTATAAAAGAAAAAAAGGAAAATTTAATATACTTTCAGAATATGCTAATTTTTTTATGATAGAAGAACATACTTTAAGGTAAATGAAAATGGAGATATATTCCAAAAAAACATATAATCCTATCACTTTACTTTATCTATTTTTGTGATGATGAAAAAGTTGGCAGATTATCTTTTTAAATATTCATATGCTGAAGAAAAACAAAAATATTAAAAATTGATAGAGCAAGTAATTTAGATATAGAAAAGTTTGAAGAAAAATCTTATGAAAAACATTGACAAATTCTCACCTAGATTTTTTTCAAAAATCTTTTGCAAAAAGAGTTGTTTTTTAAGAGATAAAAAAAGCTTTCTTTGAGCTTATGTATAATTTTTTTCTTTTTATGGGAAACCCTAAAGACTTAAAAAGTACTTTTTGTTTATGCTTTAGAAGAAATTTTTTAATCAAATAAACTATGATGAAAAATATTTTTCTATACTATTATTGCATATTTAACTAAATTTAGAGATGATTATTCTATCTATATGAATTCAACTGATGATACTATAAAATTTGACATAGAAAATTATAATGAAGATAAGAAAAATTTATTTGAATGTAGCTGAAAAAAATCTTTTGCTAGATACAATTTAAAAAAATGAAAATAAATTTAGACTAAGTTTATGTAGATATTTTTGAAAAATGATTTTGAGCTGAATCAAGATTTAAAAAGATATTCTTAAGGGAAAGATATATGAGAATAGCTATCTATGGTGGAAGTTTCAATCCCTATGCATATAGGACATGAAAAAAATAGTAGACTATGTTCTAAATAATCTAAATATGGATAAAGATTATAATAATTCCAGTGGGTATACCCTCGCATAGAGAAAATAATTTAGAACAATCTGATACCAGATTAAAAATTTGTAAAGAAATTTTTTTAAAGGAAATAAAAAAATAGAAGTATCTGATATAGAGATAAAGAGTGAAGGGAAAATCATATACCTATGACACACTTCTGAAACTAATGGATCTATATGGAGAAAAACAATGAATTTTTTTGAAATAATAGGTGAAGATTCTTTAAAAAAAGTTTAAAAACTTGGAAAAACTATGAAGAATTATTGAAAAATATGTAAGTTCATTGTTTTTTTAGAAGAAAAGATGATAAAAAAATATTCAAATAGATGAAGAGTTTTTAAATAATAAAAAAATATTATTATTTTTAGAAAATGAGTACTATGATATATCTTCAACAGAAATAAGAAATATGGTAAAAAAATAATGAAGATATCAGTGCTTTTGTAAATAAGAAAGTAAAAAAATTAATAGAAAAAAAGAATACTTAGATTAAACATAAAGAAAATTTTTAAAAAATTTCTTGAAAAAAATAATCAAAGGTGCTATAATCAAAAACATAAAAATCGAATAAATAATCGGATGAAGATATGAGGAGAGATTTCGTTAAGAAACACCGAAGAAGTAAATCTTTCAGGTAAAGAGGACTCATATTGGACGAGCCTCTGGAGAGCTTATCTACGAGATAACACCGAAGGAGCAAAAGCTATTTTAATAGCCTAAACTCTCAGGTAAAAGGACGGAGGAATTGTGCATTTACATTTAATTGTATAATTCTTTTTAATTTCAGAGGTCTTTTTAAGACCTTTTTATTCGATTGAAATAAAAAAAGAAAAGGAGAGAATGTTTTTATGGTAAATTTAATTGCAAGTATTAATAGTCTATTTTGGGGAAGTCTTTTTAATCTTACTTTTAGTAGGAACAGGAATCTTTTTACAATTAGATTGAGATTTGTACAAGTTAGAAAATTTAGAAAGGGAATCACTCAATTAACAGGAGATTTTGACTTAAATGGTAAAGATGCTGACCATAATGGTATGTCATCATTTCAAGCCTTGGCAACAGCTATAGCGGCTCAAGTTGGAACAGGAAATCTAGCAGGAGGGCAGCAACAGCTATAGTATCTGGAGGACCAGGGAGCTATATTCTGGATGTGGGTAAGTGCATTTTTTGGAATGTCAACTATCTATGCAGAAGCAATATTGAGTCAATTATTTAAGAAAAAAGTTGAAGGAGAAGTAACAGGAGGACCTGCTTACTATATAGAAGAATTATTTAATAAAGGAGTTTTAGCTAAAAGTTCTTGCAGTATTCTTTTTCACTTTCTTGTATACTTGCTTTAGGATTTTATGGGGAATGGGGTACAAGCAAACTCTATAGGTGAAGCAGTACAAAAATGCTTTTAATATATCGCCATATATAACAGGAGCAGTAGTTGCATTACTTGGAGGATTTGTATTCTTTGGAGGACTTAAAAGAATAGCCTCTTTTACAGAAAAAGTTGTACCTGTTATGGCAGGATTATATATTTTAATCTGTATAGTAATTATCGTAATAAACCATGCTAATATTTTTAACAGCTTTTTGAATCTATATTTGTAAATGCATTTTTCTACAAAAATCTATCTTAGGAGGATTTTTAGGAATGGGAGTGAAGAAAGCTATTAGATATGGGGTTGCAAGAGGACTATTTTCAAATGAAGCTGGTATGGGTTCAACACCACATGCTCATGCAATAGCTAAGGTTAAAAATCCTGTTGAACAAGGAAATGTTGCTTTAATAACAGTATTTATTGACACTTTTGTTGTATTAACTTTAACAGCTCTTGTAATTTTTAACAGCAAATGTAGGAGATGGAACTTTAACAGGAATTACATTGACACAAAAAAATCTTTTGAAGCAGCTTTAGGATATTCAGGAAATATATTTATAGCAGTTGCTCTATTCTTCTTTTGCATTTTCAACTATTATTGGTTGGTACTTCTTTGGAGAAGCAAATATTAAATATCTTTTTGGTAAAAAGCAATTAACATTTATAGAGTTTTAGTTATGATATCAATTTTTCATAGGATCTACTCAAAAAGTTGATCTAGTTTGGGAACTTGCAGATTTATTCAATGGACTTATGGTAATTCCTAACTTAATTGCTCTATTACTTCTAAATAAATTAGTTTTTAGAAACTTCAGATGAATATGATAAAATACATAAATTGTGAACTACTCATGACTAACACCCTACGAGTGCTAGAGTCGAGGAGCTTCATAAGATAACTGAAAAAGTAAGTTATCTTCTAAAGTTTTGGTTTTAAAACCACTTATTCTTTTTGGCTAGTCCACGATAGCCACTACTGGATAAGACTTGCATCTACACCGCTACTTTTATCTGTATATTATATTTTAAAAAGAACAACTATACAGAACAGTGAATATTTTACAAGGCTACTGTTTACTAGCCTTAACTCCATATATTCAGTTGCTAATGTTCTAAATATATTATACATTAAAAATTAGTAAAATTGCAAATTTTTAGTACAACATTTTCAATGTTGGTGTTATTCATACCCCTACGAGTACATGTCTCAGCTATACCCTACGAGTGCTAGAGCCACGAGTGTTCTAACACATTTAATAAAAATAAAAGAGACTGTAGAAAGTTAAGTTTTAAATCTAAAAGTTAAAAATAAGTGAGTTATGAATGGAAATTTTAGATAAAAAATCAAATAGAATGAGCCGAAAGCAAATCCAGGAGTGTCTGAGTGCAACGAGGTTTCCTGATTTCTTAGAAGCACTTGGCAATTTATTGCTTAGAGCTTCTTATGATGCAGATTCTTGATTTTTTTATCATTAAGAAATTACTCAGTAACGAACTATTTTTACTTTTTATAAAATATAAAGTAAAAACTATTATAGATAATGAATTAATCATTATTTATAATAGTTTTTCTTTTAAATAATTATTTAATTTTTTTAATTATTCTTTTATTAAAGAATTGATTTCATCAAGGATAGCTTTAGTATCTAATCCGTGAGCTTCAATTCCTTCTGCTAAAGTTTCTCCAGAAGCGATCATACAACCTACGCATCCTAAACCATTTCTTTGTAAAACTTCAACTATTACTGGGTATTTTTTTCAACCGCTTCCATTATATTCATATCACCTGTAACCATTTTTTTATCCTCCTTAATATTGTTTATTGTTTTTAATATAATTTACTATATCATTATATAAATTTACAAATTTTTGTCAAGAATATTTAAAAATAAATAGGATAATAGGAGCAGTAAAAATTAAACTATCAACCCTATCTAGTATTCCACCATGACCTAAAAAGTAAAAGTTCCACTATCTTTTTAAATTCACTTTTTTCTTTTTAAAGCAGATATAAAAAAATATCACCAAAAATCCTATCAAAGCAATATATGGTATAAATTTTATTTGATAATTTATATGGAAAATATACTTTAATAAAGCAGCAGTTAAGGTAGTTAGAATCATTCCACCAATAAGTCCTTCCAACTGTCTTGTTGGGACTAATATTAGGAGTTATCTTTCTTTCACCAAAAGATGTTCCCACTTATATATTGGAACACATCATTTAATTCTATTAAAAATCATATAGTTTATTATAAAATTTAGGTCATCTATATATGAGATACTTCCTATCAAATAAGTTGTTATAAAAAAAGCAAAAGATTATGAAAGCTCTTTTTATAGAATCTAAGAGCAATAAGAATAAATAATATCAATAGAACATAAAGATTTTTTTAAAAATAAATTCCTAAATAGAAAAGCTAGATTTATAGCAACACTAGTTATCATTAATTCACTATTATATTTTTATATATGCAAACTGTAAAAAAATTCTTTAAAAAGCCAAAAGTAGAGATAAGCCCAAAAAAAGTAAAAGTAAGTAAATTCTACTCATAGTTGCTAAATAGAAAAAGTATTATTATAATAAAACCAAGTAAATATTCTTTTGCTTTTATATTAGTAAATTTTTCTCAGATATTTTATTTTTTTAATTAAAAAAATAAAATAATTAAAAGCTAGAATATCAACAAAAAAACATTGCAACTAGCATATCATCCACCTTTCACTGAAGAACGAACTCTATTGAATATAGTAAAAATAAGTAATACTATTGCTAGTATTAAAATATAGTCAAAATACTGATTTCCAATAAAATAATATATAATAGCTAAAAGACTTATTAAGAAAGCTCTATCACTTTTTTCCCATAGGACTCTATAATGTCTTTTTATTGTCTACCATCATCGCAGTCACACCTACATATTCTGATAATATTGATAAAAATACAAAAAGTAAGTTATGAATTTCACTTATTCCAATAACTCTTTAAAAAAATACATAGAAGAAAAACTGTATCTGATACAACATCTCCTGCTTCATTGTAAAAACTCCCATTTTAGTTTTTTTGATTGAATTTATTAGCTATCATACCATCTAAGGCATTTCAAAGCCATTCTTAAAAATAGAAAAACAGGTACAGTTAAATATATAAGTTTGTAATCACTGAACTTATAGATAAGTCCTGCAAAAACTATATTTAATAAAACTGTTGTAATAGTTATCTGATTAGGGCTAACTTTTCAACTTTACTAACTTTTTCACAAATAGGCATAAGTAAATTTTTGAAATTTTGTCTTTTAATTTATATATAGAAATATCCATTTTACCTCATTTCTGCCAATGAAACTGTAAATATACCTTCGTTGTCAATTAACATTTTTTTCCTTTTTTAAATTATATTTTTTTCAAATAGGCTATCCAATTCTTTTTCACTTCTTCTTCTCATAAGCCAAGATTTTCCACTTCCTTTATGACTATTAAGAACTAAAGCTATCTGTTTTTAATTGAGGATGCCAAGGCTGACCTGTATAAATCACAGCAGCATCTTTTATCTAAAAATTTCTGTTAATGCCTGATATAGTATTTTTCAAGCATTTTATTGTCTTCAAAAAGCTCAAAAACTCCAGAAATTATAACTATATTAGGCTTGTAATTAATTTTTTTATATGTTTCTTTATCAAAACAATCATAGTTAACAAAAAGAGATATCTTGCCAATTATTCTCTCTTGATAACTTCTTCTCCAACTTCAATATTTGATTTCTTAAACTCATTTATTAAAATCTTAAGCTTTTGGATATTTCTCTTTGATATCAAACAAATAATTTCCTGTCCCACCAGCAACATCTAAGATTTTTAACATTTTCTTCACCTAGACTATTTATTTTTTTCTTCAATTAAAGCTAACAAGTTTTTTTCTTTTCTTACTCTTACTCCAGCCCAACCAACCTGGTTTAGATAAAAATCTATCTATGAGTTTTTCCTATCAATAACTTTTCCCACTAGCTTTATTCTTATAGATATAGTCTAGAGAAATTCCTGAGTCAAAACCATATTTTTAAGCCTAAACTCATGCCCTTACTTTAAAAATCCCAAAAAGTTTTCATTGAAAATTTTTTTGAATAGAATAATATATTTTTTTCACTTAGGGATATTCTTCTAAGCCTATCCTTTCATACTCCTTTTTCTTGAAAAATTCTCTTGGAGAATCATCAAGTTCTGTATTTTTGATTTTTAAAAAAACATCTTGTATAAAAGTCATCTAGCATTTTATAGACTGTTTGTCTTTCTTTTTCAAAAGATTATTCCATGATAGAAGTTTTCAAGTTCTATAAATTTCTCTTTTTAGAAGATAAATTTAAGTAGAAATTTTTCTTTCTGTGCTGAATTCTTAACAACATAATCTTTTTGAGCAGAAAAATATTATTGTAGGTAATTCTATTGCCATTGAATCTTCTATCAATCTTTGTCCCATATTAGCTAAGTCTATTAAAGAGTCTAGCATTGATTTCCTTATTGATGAGTTTATCAGAATTATATTTATTTTTGTTCTTCAACATCATGAGTTAGAAACCTTTGCTTTTTACATAACTCATAACCTTAGCATCTTTTTATTTTAGTAAGTAATGTTACAAGTTGCTTAGCAAAAGGGACATAAAGCTTGATTTCAAAGGCAGGAGCAAGCAAAGCTATACCTGCTAAATTCGGAGCAAAATCATGTACATAGGCAGAAAGTATAACCCCACCTATGCTGTTTGCAACAATAAAGATATCTTCTTCTTTAATTTTGATATTCATTCTTTATGTGTTTTACAAAGGCATCTAAATCCCTAACATAATCCATGGCATTAGGAGAAGTTTTAGTTTCTGTATAACCATGACCTCTTAAATCGTATGCAAAAATATTGTATTTTAGAAATTTCTCATCTTGTGCTAAACTGTTTAATCTTTCTGAATGTTCATGTCCTCTATGAATAAGAATTAAAGTTTTTTTCCTTGTTCAAAATTCCATTTTCTATAAAAAAAGCTTATTATTATCAAAACTTGTAAAATATAAGTTTTTCCATTTTTCTATCTCCCTTTAAAAAAATTATAATAGATAATTTTATAAAAATCTTTTGATACACCTTTTATTATAACATAATATAACATAAAAAGTTAAAATAAGGTAAAAAGTTTATATAATACTAAAAAAATAAAAAAAAATATAAAAACTAATATTATTCTAAAATTAATATTCTATATTATATATAAACTTATCTTATTTCGATACGTAATATATTATTGACATACTTAATTTCATAGATATATAATAAAAAAATATAGAAATAAACTATTCTGTTAAAGATAAAAAGGAGGATATATATGGCTAAGCTAGAAGATTTTGTTAAGGCAAAAGAAAAATTGTCAAAGGTACTTTTTAGAAACGCATTTGATTCACAGTCCAATATTTTCAAAAAGAATCTGGAAATGAAGTATATATAAAGCCAGAAAAACTTACAGAAAAACAGGGTCTTTCAAAATAAGAGGTGCCTACAATAAAATTTCAAACTTAACTGAGGAAGAAAAAGAAAAAGAGGAGTTATTGCTTCATCAGCAGGAAAACCATGCTCAAGGAGTTGCTTATGGAGCTAGAGAATTGGGAATAAAAGCTGTAATTGTAATGCCTAAATCTACTCCATTAATTAAAGTTGAATCAACTAAGCAATATGGTGCAGAAGTTGTATTGCATGGAGATGTTTATGATGATGCGTACAAAAAAAGCTAAAGAGTTAGAAGAAAAAAAGAATCTTATGTTTTTTTGTACATCCATTTAATGATGAAGATGTTTTAGATGGACAAGGAACAATAGCATTAGAAATTTTTAAATGAATTACCAGAAACTGATATAATCTTAGTTCCTATTGAGGAGGAGGATTAATTTCTGGAATAGCTTGTGCTGCAAAATTAATAAAACCTGATATTAAAATTATTGGAGTTGAACCAGAAGGAGCGGCTTCAGCTCGTGAAGCTATAAAAAGAAAAATAAAGTAGTTGAACTTAAAGAAGCTAATACTATAGCTGATGGTACAGCAGTAAAAAGAATAGGAGATTTAAATTTTTGAATACATTAAAAAAATATGTAGATGAAATTATAACAGTATCTGATTATGAATTGATGGAAGCTTTCTTGCTATTAGTAGAAAAAAACATAAGATTATCGCTGAAAATTCAGGAATACTTTCAATTGCAGCTACAAAAAAACTTAAAGAAAAATAAAAAAAGTAGTGTCTGTAATAAGTGGTGGAAATATAGATGTCTTAATGATTTCTTCTATGATAAATAAAGGTCTAATAAGAAGAGATAGAATATTTAGCTTCTCAGTTGATATATCTGATAAAACCTGGAGAATTAGCAAAAGTTGTTGATTTGATAGCAGAATTAGGAGCCAATGTTGTTAAACTAGAACATAATCAATTTAAGAATTTGTCAAGATTTAGAGATGTTGAGGTTCAAATAACAGTTGAAACTAATGGAACTGAGCATATACAAAATTTAATAGAAACTTTTGAACAAAAAGGTTATGAAATAATTAAAAATAAAAATCAAAAAAATAAATTAATAAAATAAAGGGGCTTTTAAGCCCTTATATTAATTCTTATAAAACTGTTCTTACTATACGGAATCCAGCATTGCTATAAGCATAAGTAGCTTGGCTATTACCACGAACTGCAACAGCACAAACTTCTGTGTTATTACACCAAGAACCACCTTTTAATCTTCTGTAAACATTTGAGTGGTCATATGCTTTTATAAACATAAGATTTACCACTTTCTATGCTTTCAGTTGTATCATAACACCATTCCCAAACATTTCCATTACAATCATATAATCCTAGAACATTTGGCATTTTTTTAATCCAACACTTTGAGTAGTGTCTTTAGAGTTTCCAGTGTACCAAGCAACATCATCTATATTATTGCTTCCTGAATAAGTGTAATCAAATGTACCATTATCTAAAGCAACTTGTCCTCCTCTTGCAAAACCATTCCCATTCAACTTCAGTAGGTAGTCTGAAACCTTCTGTTTTATTGAAATCAGCAACATCAGGAGAAACAACTAGTTCCATCTAATTGATTTATCATTAATAGACCTTGATCACTCTTTCCTAGGTTATAAACAGGACGTAATCCATATTTTTTTCACTTAATCTATTACAGAATTCAAGTGCATGCCACCAAGAAATATATTCTATTGGTCTATTTTTCATCACCTTTAAAGTTAGCAGGATTATTTCTTATTAATTCTTGCCATAACTTTTTGAGTAATTAAATATTTAGAAACTTCTAGGTTAGATACTTCTTTTTTCTTCATCTGTAAAAAGAAGGTTGATATTTTCCACCTTTTACAAATACCATATCTTCAAATGTAGGCTTTAATTCAGCAGGTTTTTTTCTCCTACTGTGATTTTTTCTTAATATCATCTTTTAATGATTGAACAATTTTTTTCTATACTATCTAAATCTAATTCAATTTTTTTCTAATTTAGCTAAAGTCTAATCTCGATTTTTCAATCTTAGTTATATCTAAAATAGCTTTTTTTAAGTGCCATTTCAGCAGTTCTTTTTTTGTTCATCATCATCAATAAGACTTGTGATTTCTCTTAAAGTCTTCTGGAACAGTATTTTGTTGATCAACAACTATTAATGTAAAATTATATTTTTGGATTAGTAGTTTTTGTTTCAACAATTTCTTTAATATATTCTAAGTTATTTTCATCTACTATTTCAGCAAGACTGTCTTTTTATCAATAAGAATACAGGCACTTTTTCTAATACCTTGTGGATATAGTTCATCTAAAGTTGTAAAATAGATTTCCCATTCCAACTTCAACACTGTTATTTTGACGATTTATAGTAGTTCCCTTTTTTTCATAGATGTAGTATCTTTTTATTTTTCAAAAAGCATTTAGTCCTCAACTATAATATTTTTCTATTTCATGAAAATTCTGACCCTTTGATCCATAATAATGGCTTGCCTTCATTCAGAAAATTTAGAATTTTTTTCTTTCATTCAAGTATCTCCCTTTCGATTTACATAATATACTTTTCTTTTTATTTTTATCTTAAAATATCGTATCTGTAAAGCTATTTTTATTTAATATTATTAATTTTTATTATAGAATATTTTTGCAAAAATCTTATTTTGTTTTTATTGAATAAAAATCATTCCTGATATTATTATTACTCCTCCAATAATAGTTGATAATTTAGGGATATCACCAAGTATAATCATTCCTAAAATTGTTGCAAGTACAGGAGTTGCAAACATAAAAGAAGTTACTTCAGTTGTACTTTTTGCAAGTTCAAAAGCTTTTGTCCAGAAGAAGTAAGAAATAATACTAGGAAAAATAGCCATATAGATAATCAATATCAAAGAAGAGGAACTAATATTAGGTATATTAGCAATAGAATGAGGAGAATAGATAACTAAAAGTATACCTCCAATTAAAAGTGAATACATACTTACAGAAAAAGAAGAATATTTTTTAGTTAAGTATCTTTGTGAAATATTATATGTGCTTAGTAAAAAGCACCCTAACAACATATACAGAACTCCTTTATTTATAGTTATAGTTCCATTCCAAAGAGTTAAAACTAAGATACCACAGAATGATATTCCCATTGCAATCCAGCCTATTAATTTTTATTTTTTTCATTGAACATAAAAATATGCAATAATAGCTGTTATTGCTGGAGCAAGAGCATTTATGACACTCAAAGTTGAAGGGCTAGAAAGTACAGTAGCTATATTAAATAGTACTATATAGCCTGCATATCCTGAAAAACCTGCAAATATAAAAGCTGGAATATCTTTTAAATTTGGAAAAGGGAATTTTTCTTTTATCAAAATAAAAATTACAATGATAGAGGCAAAAGAAAGTATCTTAAAACTCCAAGTGACATGGCATCAACTTCTTTTTAAGACTACTTTAGTATGAACAAAGGCTGTTGCCCAGAAAAAGATTCCGATAAAAGCACAATGTTTAGCAGTTAACTTTTGTTTGGATTTGGCTAAAAAGTCCATTTTTTTAAATCTCCTTTTAAATATTTAACTTTAATTTTAACATACTTAGTCATAGTATTTACAATAAAAAGGATAAAAATTATAGCCTTTAAATCACATTTTTAGTTAGAATTTCAATAATAATTTAATAAAATTTTTAATTAAAAAGTGGAAATCTAAAATAAAATATTGTATAATTTGTACTGATGACCCCCATAGCTCAATTGGATAGAGTGACTCCTCCTAAGGAGTAGGTTGTGTGTTCAAGCCACATTGGGGTCGCCATTTTATAAAAATAACAATAGAAATCAAATTAGAAAAATTCTAATAAGATTTCTATTTTTTATTTTAAATAAAAAAAGGGCTGTTGCAAAATTATAAAAGTAAAAATAGTTCGTTACTGAGTAAATTTCTTAACGATAAAAATCAAGAATTCGGCGCAAATCAGGAAACTCGCTATGCTCAAACACTCCTGAATTTGCTCGGCTCATTCTATTTGATTTTTTTATCTAAAATTTCCATTCGTAACTCACTTATTTTTTTACTTTAAGATTTAACTTTTAATTTTGCAACAGCCCCATTTCATGTTTTAGTCATTTAATTTTTAAATACTGATACAAATGCTTCTTGTGGAATTTCAACATTTCCTATGCTCTTCATTCTCTTTCTTACCTTCTTTTTGCTTTTTCAAGAAGTTTCTTCTTTCTTGTTATATCTCCACCATAACATTTAGCAATAACGTTCTTTCTATATGCTTTTATTGTTTCTCTAGCAATTATTTTAGAACCTAAGGCAGCTTGAATAGGAATTTCAAACTGTTGTCTTGGTATAACTTCACTTAATTTTTGACAAATAGCTTTTCCTCTATGAAAAGCATTGTCATTATGAGCTATAAATGAAAAGGCATCAACAGGTTTTCCTGAAACTAAGATATCAACTTTAACTAGATTTGATTCTCTATACTCACTTAATTCATATTCAAATGAAGCATATCCTTTTGTTCTAGATTTTAATTTATCATAGAAATCTATAACAATTTCTGCAAGAGGTAGCTCATAGCTAAGCATAGATCTAGTTTCATCTAGATAATCCATTGAAAGAAAAATTCCTCTTTTTTCTTGGCAAAGTTCCATTACATTTCCAACATATTCTTTAGGAACTATTACTTTTCCTCTGATATATGGCTCTTGTATTGTTATTTTTCCACGACCAGGTTCAGGGAATTCACAAGGGTTATCTATAATTCTTTCTTCTTGATTGTCTATTCTAACTTTGTACTCAACTGATGGAGTAGTAGAAATTAAGTCTATATTGTATTCTCTTCTCAATCTTTCAACTATGATTTCCATATGTAATAGTCCTAAGAATCCACATCTAAATCCAAAACCTAAGGCAATTGATGTTTCAGGTACGAATGTTAAAGAAGCATCATTTAATTGTAGTTTTTCTAAGGCTTCTCTCAATTCTTCATAGTCATCAGTAAATAGTGGATAAACTCCAGCAAATACCATTGATTGAGCAGGTTTAAATCCAGCTAGTGGGAATAATGCAGGATTTTTTACAGTTGTTATCGTATCTCCAACTCTAGTATCATGTATAGTTTTAACTCCTGTGATGATGTATCCAACAGAACCGCTAGTTAAAATATCAGTTGATTTCATTGTAGGAGAAAAAATACCAGCTTCTAAGACTTCTAATTCTTTTTCAGTTGACCAAATTTTTATTTTATCTCCCTTTTTAATACTTCCATCTAAAACTTTTATATATGTTATTACACCTCTATAATCATCAAAGAAAGAGTCAAAAATTAAGGCTTTTAAAGGAGCGTTCTCATCGTAATTTGGAGCAGGTATTCTTTGGACGATAGCTTCTAGTATATCTTCAATACCTATTCCATTTTTAGCAGAAGCTAAAACTGCATCATCAGCAGGTAAACCTATAATATCTTCGATTTCTCTTTTACCTTTTTCAGGCTCAGCAGCAGGTAAGTCAATTTTGTTTATTATTGGTAAAATTTCTAGGTTATTTTTCAATAGCAAGGTACACATTAGCAAGAGTCTGTGCTTCAACACCTTGAGCAGCATCAACAACAAGTAAAGCTCCTTCACAGGCAGCAAGTGATCTTGAAACTTCATAAATGAAGTCCACATGTCCCAGGAGTATCAATTAAATTTAATTCATATTCTTCTCCATCTTTTGCTTTTATAGAACAAAGTAACAGCTTGAGCTTTTTATAGTTATTCCTTTTTCTCTTTCCAAAGTCCATTGAATCAAGAATTTGATCTTTCATATCTCTTTCTGATACTGTCCCAGTATATTCTAAAAGTCTATCTGCAATAGTAGATTTTCCATGATCTATATGGGCAATTATAGAAATTTCTCTTATTTTTGTAACATTATAGCCTCCAATTTTTAATAATCTTTTTAATTATATGGTATTTCAGTATTTGTGTCAATTAAAAAAATATTTTTTTGATTAAATCTTCTAATAAAGGTTTAATCCCTAAAAACTCTTTTTAATTTATTATATTCGACTAACTTTTTCTTTCAAATTAGAAGATTTTTGATTTTTATAGCTTTTTATTAGTATATTTTTAGGAGTATGTTCCATATCAATAAATTCAATCATCTTTGTTTTTATATCCACAAAGTTCTAAACTAAGTGAACGAAAACTATCAGTTGCTAAAGTAGCAAACTTATCTAAAACAACTCCATTATCAGCCATAATCTTTTAAAGTATTATAGAATTCTGAATTTTTTTATTTTTGTATTTTTTTCAAAGAATTCATGATGGCAACAAGGAACAGCAAGTATAGCTTTTGCATCTAAAGCTTAATGCCTTTTTCAAGTGAATAATCTGTTGCATTGTTACAAGCATGTAAAGAAAAGACTAAATCTACTTCTTTAGATTTATCATAGTCCTTTATATTACCATTTAAAAATTCTAAAGTTTTCATAATTTAATTTCTTAGCTAGTTTATTACAAAACTCTATTACATCTTTTTTAAGTCCAAACCTACTATTGAAAAAGGTTAAATCTTTTCTATAATTTTTTTAAATAGTAGTAAAGAGCAAAAAGTTAAATATGATTTTTCCACAGCCAAAATCTAAAACATTTATATGATTTGTTATAAGTTTTTGGCTTTTAACTCTTCAATGACATCATCAATAAATTCTAAATATTTATTAATTTGCTTAAATTTATTAAAACTAGATTTTTAAAAATTTTTCCTTCAACTGACATCAAACCTAATTCAATCAAGAAATCAATTTTTATCTCCTTCATTTAGAATATATTGTTTTTTTCTTGTTATGTTCATTAGAAGTTTTTATTAAATTACTTTCTTTTTCTTTTCTAGAAAAGCTTTCTCTTATAAAAGAAATATCTGAACCTTCAGATTTGCAATAGAATTTGTTTGAAAATTGTCTATATATTCTTTTAAACTGTCTTCTAATTCTTGTAAATTATTTAAATCAATATTTTTATGAAAAGCCTTTATTATCTTTAAAACTTTCAATTTGAATATTTTTAGTAGATTTTAAAATTATAGGTTTTATAATAACTTTATTAAAATCTCCACTCTTTCTGTCAGAAAAAAACTATCTTTTATAAGTTTATCTTCTTGAATATCAACTCAAATAATACATTTTCTTTTTCCATAATGACCTCAATATGTAATAGAATAAATACAAAAGCAGGTGAATTACATTCCAGATTTTTAAGATAAAAATTAAATAGAATGAGCCGAGCAAATCTCGCTGTGTTTGAACGCAGTGAGTTTTAGCGAATTTGCAGCGAATTCTTAATTTTTATCTGTTAAAAAAATCTGGCTAGTAATGAGTACTTTTATATATTCTCTAAATTTTCTATATCTAAATTATTTCCCAATAACTACAATTTTAGTTACTTCAGCCTTTTCTATAGCTTCCATTTCAAAGTTTTTGTAAACTAGGTTAAATTTTCCCCAATAACCATCAATTTTTATTATACCTTTAGCTCTATATACCTTTTCCAAAGTCACCATTAACTAATCTATTTAAAAAGTAAACCTAGTTCGTCCATAGTTTTTAGATTGATATTTTCTTTTGAAAAAGTTCTTAAATTTATATGAGTTCCCATAGAAAAATTTTTTTATCAATAACTTTATTTTCTAGATTTCTATTCAATAATTCAGCAAACCATTCTTTTTGAGGAAGTTTCTATAATCATTTGTTTCGATTTCTAAATCAGCATTTAATTCTAAAAATTCTATTCTTAATATTTTCTATTTCAAATGGACTTATATTTTCTAATTTTAGTTAAAATAACTTTTCCTGTATTTTTTTAGATTATCTAGAAAGAAATTATTGAAAACTTTCTAAATATTCATCAAATGAAGTTACATCTATTAAAGCTTATAGGTCTTAGAAATTTCAATATCTTCATTATTAAGTTCCTTTATGTTCTCTATAATTGAACTTAACATTCCAAGTCCTGTAGGTTCTATTAAAAGATACTCAGGATTTATTTCAGAGTAAATTCTCTTTATAGAAGATTTTGAAATCTCCTTTCATAGAACAACATATACAACCTTCTGACATCTCCCAAACATCTAAGTTTTTTCATCTAAAAAGTCTTTATCTACACCTATATCAGCATATTCATTTTCAAGAACGACAAATTCTAAGTTAATATTCTTTGCCATTTCTTTTTATAAAAGTAGTCTTTTCCAGCACCTAGAAAAACCACTTACCAATAAAATTTTCATAATATTATCCTTTCAATCTTATATCTTTATGACTCTTTTTATATTGCTTAAATTTTCTATATTTTTAAAGACTTTTGTGTATTTTTATAGTTCTATCTAAAATTTGAGAAAAAGTTGATACTAAGAATATTCCAACACTTAGAGCCACTGTTAAGAAAATTGTTTCTCTACCCTTTTTCTAGAGCTTCTGGAAATTTATTTTCAACAAAAATGACATAGTATAGTAGATTCCACCACCAGGAACAAGAGGAATAAGTGCAGGAATTAGTGTAGTTGTTACTGTTGTTCTCTTTAATCTTCCTATTATTTCAGAAAAACTGTAATTACTATAGCTGAAAAAGATAAGCAGCTGTTTTAGAATAGCCCATCTCTTTGTATAAAAGGAGATAGGTATACCAACCTAAACCTCCAGCAAAGCTACTATATATTAATTTTCTACCTGTAAGATTAAATATAATTCCAAAAATAAGGTTGAAAATGTTGCTGCAAAAACTTCATATAATTCATATATTCTCCTTATTTAATTAAAAATATGACATTGTGAATAAAGCAAAACCTGTACCTATTGCTAAAGCTGAACCAACTAGTGCAGCTTCTATACTCTTGAAGTTCCTGCAAGTAGGTCACCATTTATCAAGTCTCTTATTGCATTGGTCAATGCAAGTCCAGGAACTAAAAAGCATCAGAGTTCCTATGGCTGAATATGATGGAGTAGAAACAATCCCAAGTTTAGTAGCAAAACTCGAAAATATTGTAACTAAAAAGCCACCTCAAAAGTGTTGATAAAAAGTTATTCAGTTTTTAATTTATTAGCAAAAGTAGGCCATATAGAAAATTAAAAGCCTCCAACTCCTGCAACTAAAAATCTCTAAATTTTCCATCAAATAAAAAGGGAAAAGAAAGCAGCTGAAAAGCAATAAGAAATTAATAAAACTTTCTTTTTATAAACAGTTTGTATTTGAAGTTTTTTTATCTCTTTTTCTAAATCATCTATTTCATATTTATGAATATCAAGCAAAATTTTTATGTATTCTATCAATTTTATTTTAAGTTATTAGAAACTGAATAAATTCTATTAACTTCTGTAATAACTTCTCCATCTTTCTTTTTTGCTGAAGTAAGAACACAGGTCATAGTAACAAATGATTCTGACTTTAAATCGAATCTTCTACATACTAATGTAATAGCTTCTTCTACTCTGTATGTTTCAGCTCCACTTGTCAGTAAAAATTTTTCCAATAGTATTGGCGGTTGGAAAGTACTTTTATAATAAAAAGCATCATTTTGCATAGTTTTCCCTCATTATTCAAAACATTTTTAAAAACTTCATCAGTATATTCTCCATTATCTTTATTAATGACTAAAGGTGGAAGAATAGTTAAGCCAACTTTTCCATTTTTTAATTGCTTCTATAAGCACTATTTTTAGCATTTTTTTCTGCTTAGTTGTATAACAAAATTTTTATTTTTGCTTCAAAATTATATTTTTTGTAATGTAACAAGTATTTCAGATAGTCTGTCTGCTCTATGTACTAAAATAAAAAAATAACCCCTATCTTTAACAAGTTTAGATGATATATCAATTAGCTCATCTAAATTTAATTCAACCTCATGTCTAGCAATAGATAGTTGCTCTAAAGTCATTTAATAGTTCTTTATTTTTCAGTTACTTTAAAAAAGGTGGATTAGATAAAAACTATGTCAAATGAGCCAACAGTGAAATATTTTAAATAATTTTTATATTATCATATATTATATATATTTGTTCATTTAAATTATTAATGTTAATATTTCTTAAAGCGAGTTGATACGATATTTCTTGTATTTCAACACCATAAATTTTTAGCTGAAGTTCTTTTTAGAAAGAAAAAGTGGAATAACAGCATTTCCTGTTCCTATATCTAAAAATTTTTGGTGTTTTTGTGAGATTGACAAATTCAGAAATAAGTAAAGAATCAATTGAGAAGTTAAAATAGTCACTTCTTTTGAATTATTTTTAAGTTTTTATTTAATAATGGAATAAGACTTTCAAGATTTTTATTCATAATTTTAAAATCACTCCTTCAATTTTTATTATTATAACATATCTAATAAAATTAGGATAGTTTTAAAAATAGTACAATAAAAATACATTATGCTTTATTAAATAAAAATAAAAAGAATAAGACATAAAACTCTTGACATAAGTATTAAATAAAGATAAAACTTATAATAAAGTTTTTAATAAAATCCATAAGAGGAGGAAAATAATGGAATTTAATGTACCTAAAACACATGAACTTTTTAGACAAATGATAAGAGAATTTGTTGAAAAAGAAGTAAAACCTATCGCTGCTGAGGTAGATGAAAACGAAAGATTTCCAATGGAAACTGTTGAAAAGATGGCTAAGATTGGAATAATGGGTATCCCTATACCTAAACAATACGGAGGAGCAGGTGGAGACAACCTAATGTATGCTATGGCTGTTGAAGAATTATCAAAAGCTTGTGGAACTACAGGGGTTATCGTTTCTGCACATACATCTTTAGGAACTTGGCCAATCTTAAAATTTGGTAATGAAAAACAAAAACAAAAATATTTACCAAAAATGGCTAGTGGAGAATGGATAGGAGCTTTTGGACTTACTGAACCAAATGCTGGAACAGATGCTGCTGGACAACAAACTATGGCTGTTCAAGATCCTGAAACAGGAGAATGGATTTTAAATGGAGCAAAAATATTCATAACAAACGCAGGATATGCACATGTTTATGTAGTATTTGCTATGACAGATAAATCAAAAGGATTAAAAGGAATTTCTGCTTTTTATAGTTGAATCTGGTACACCAGGATTCTCTATTGGTAAAAAGAAATGAAACTTGGAATTAGAGGTTCAGCTACTTGTGAATTAATATTCGAAAAACTGTAGAATACCTAAAGAAAACCTATTAGGAGATAAAGGAAAAGGATTCAAAATAGCTATGATGACTCTTGACGGAGGAAGAATAGGAATCGCTTCTCAAGCATTAGGAATAGCGCTGGAGCATTAGATGAAGCTATAAACTATGCAAAAGAAAGAAAACAATTTGGAAGAAGCTTTAGCTCAATTCCAAAAATACTCAATTCCAAATAGCTAACTTAGATGTTAAAGTTGAAGCTGCAAGACTTTTAGTTTATAAAAGCAGCTTGGAGAGAATCTAACAACTTACCTTATTCTTTAGATGCAGCTAGAGCTAAACTATTTCGCTGCTGAAACAGCTATGGAAGTTACAACTAAAAGCTGTTCAAATATTTGGAGGATATGGTTATACAAGAGAATATCCAGTTGAAAGAATGATGAGAGATGCTAAGATCACTGAAATCTATGAAGGAACATCAGAAGTTCAAAGAATGGTAATAGCAGACTAATATTATAAAATAATAACATGGTGGAGGAATAAAAATATGAGAATAGTAGTTTGTATAAAACAAGTTCCAGATACAACTGAAGTTAAAATAGATCCAGTAAAAGGAACAATTATCAGAGACGGTGTTCCTAGTATAATGAACCCTGATGATAAAGGGGATTAGAAGAAGCTCTAAAATTAAAAAGACTTACATGGGAGCTGAAGTTATAGTTATAACAATGAGAATCACCTCAAGCAGAAGCTATATTAAGAGAAGCTTATGCAATGGGTGCTGATAGAGCAATACTTATAACAGATAGAAAATTTCGGAGGAGCTGATACTTTAGCAACTTCTAATACTATAGCTGCTGCAATTAGAAAAAAATAGAAAATGTTGATTTAATCGTTGTGAGGAAGACAAGCAATTGACGGAGATACTGCACAAGTTGGATCTCAAATTGCTGAACATTTAGACTTACCTCAAGTTTCTTATGTAAAAGAAATGGAATATAAAGAAGATTCAAAATCATTTGTTATAAAAAGAGCAACTGAAGATGGATATTTCTTTATTAGAACTTCCTACTCCTGGATTAGTAACAGTTCTTGCTGAAGCTAACCAACCTAGATACATGAATGTTGGAGCTATAGTTGATGTTTTTGAAAGACCAATCGAAACTTGGACATTTGATGATATCGAAATAGATCCTGCAAAAATAGGTTTAGCTGGTTCTCCAACTAAAGTTAACAAATCATTTACTAAAAGGTGTTAAAGAACCTGGTGTATTACATGAAGTTGATCCAAAAGAAGCAGCTAATATTATATTAGAAAAATTAAAAGAAAAATTTATAATCTAATAATAAAGGAGAAAATAATATGAATTTAAACGATTATAAAGGAATCCTAGTGTACGCTGAACAAAGAGATGGAGTGTTACAAAATGTAGGATTAGAATTATTAGGAAAAGCAACAGAATTAGCATATGAAATAAATAAACAAATAGCTTTAAAAGATGCTGGAGATGAATTAGCTGATTATGTTTCTAAACAAGCAGCAGCTATAAAATCTATAGATGCAGTTGCAGCAACTCTTGAAGAAGAAGATGAAAAAGTAAAAGAAAAAGTTGCTGAAGTAAAAGCTAATAACCCAGATGCAGCTAAAGTAACTGCTCTATTAATAGGGCACAATGTTAAAGCACTTGCTGATGAATTAGTAAAAGCTGGAGCAGATAAAGTTTTAGTAGTAGATCAACCTAAATTAGAAGTATATGATACTGAAGCTTATACTCAAGTTTTAACTGCTGCTATAAATGCAGAAAAACCTGAAATAGTTCTATTTGGAGCTACTACTTTAGGGAAGAGACTTAGCACCTAGAGTATCTTCTAGAATAGCTACAGGATTAACAGCTGACTGTACAAAACTTGAATTATTAAAAGATAAAGAAAGACAATTAGGTATGACAAGACCTGCGTTTGGTGGAAACTTAATGGCAACTATAGTTTCTCCAGATCACAGACCTCAAATGGCTACTGTAAGACCAGGAGTTATGAAAAAATTACCTAAATCTGATGATAGAAAAGGAGAAATAGTTGATTTCCTGTAACTTTAGATGAGGCTAAAATGAAAGTTAAACTTCTAAATGTTGTTAAAGAAGGAGGAAACAAAGTAGACATTTCTGAAGCTAAGATATTAGTTTCTGGAGGAAGAGGAGTTGGAGCAAAACAAAACTTCGAATTACTAGAAGACTTAGCAGCTGAAATTGGTGGAATAGTTTCTTCTTCAAGAGCACAAGTTGATGCTGGAAACATGCCTCATGATAGACAAGTAGGGACAAACTGGTAAAACAGTTAGACCTGAAGTTTATTTCGCATGTGGAATTTCAGGAGCTATCCAACACGTTGCTGGTATGGAAGAATCTGAATTCATCATCGCTATCAACAAAGATAGATTTGCTCCTATATTCTCAGTTGCAGATTTAGGAATAGTTGGAGATTTACATAAAATCTTACCTATCTTAACTGAAGAAATCAAAAATATAAAGCAAATAAATAATATAAAGGACTAGCTAAACGCTAGTCCTTCTTTATTTATTTTTAAGTTTTAAATTATAAATTTAAACTATATTTTATAAATTCCATATCTTCTCATATATAGTATATCTTGTTTTTAGAGTATTCAATAATAAAAAGCGCGTTTTCTTTTATTGACATACTAGCCTTATATACAGGAGGCATTCCATATTTTTTTGTGAAATTTCATTGATTTTTATCTCTTAAAAATTTCATATGAAAAATTATTAAGATGTGTTATTAAATCAAAATCTGAGGGAGTTAGAGTAGTTTTCAGGAAAAAGTTTTATAAAATCTAAATGCTGCAACTTTTGGATCTTCATCTCCATCATAACAAACTACTAATATCATTATTGATTTTTCAAAATAAATTCCATATTTTTGCAACTACTTGAAATTCTAAATATGATAAACAGTGTCCATCAGTATATTTATTTATAAATTCATTATTATTCATTTTTAAAAAGCCTCCTAAATTATTTATTAACTAAAAATCCATTTCCTATTACTTCATGCACATCAGCAACAATCATAAATGCTGAAGGATCAACTTCTTTTCACTATAGTTTTAACTCTTATAAGTTGATATTGTCCTACAACACAGTAGAGCATTCCTATTTCTTTTCTGAGTATAGCCTCCTTTTGCATCAATAAGAGTGATACCCGACTTTGTATCTTCCATAATCCTTCTTCTGATTTCATCTTCTTTAGTTGTTATGATAGTAACTCCTTTAGCACTATATATTCCTACTTGTATAATATCTATCATTTTAGATGAAAGGACAAGAGAAATTAAAGTATACATGAAAGATAACTTTACCAAAAATAACAGCAACCATAGATAAAACAATAAAGTCTGTTGCTAGTAAGATTCTACTTATAGGAATACCCTGTGTATTTATTTACTATTTTTAGCAACAATATCCATTCCACCAGTAGAACCACCAGCATAAAAACTATACCGATAGCGATACCATTTATAGCACCTCCAAAAAAATAGCTGCTAATAAGATATCATCTAATGGCTCACTAAAACTAGCAAAAACTTTTTAAAAATACTGATAAAACAAAAGTGGCAAATAAAGTCTTTAAAAGAAAAATTTTTACCTAAAAAGATATAAGCTAGAATAATTAAAGGAATGTTTAAAAGCAAAAGTAAAAGATAACTGATATCTATATGTGATAGATAATGGATAATAAGAGATAAACCACTTACACCACCTTGTGCTAATTTATTCCTACAAAGAAATAATTTGTATTAAAAGCCATGACTACACAAGCTAAGGCTACTATTATATATTCTTTTTATAAATTGTAAATATTTATTTGACATTCTATTTGTTCCTCCGACTACATTAAATTATCTACTATTGGAAAAAGAGCAGCTCCTATAATAGAAGAACTACCTTTTAAAAATCAGAAAAATTATAGTTTCTTTTCCTCTATAAAAAAATATGATCATAAACTATATTTAAAAACATCATCTAAAAAGGTAAAGAACCAAATTGAGATAAATCACCACAGATAATAAGTTTTTAGGATTGTATGTAAAACAGTAGATTTTTAAAATTATACCCATATAAGTTAAATATTTATTAAGTATTTCCTTGCCTTTTTACTCTCTCTATAAGTTTTATTAGAGAAAAATCTTCTAATGAATTTATTTTTAGGAAAGGCCTCTAAAATCTCATTTTTTTAAGACTTTTAAAAAGAGATGCAATCTCAACCTTTTTCTGATTTTCATAATCTACTATCATGTGATGTACTCTACTAGCTTTATAATCTTCACTTTTATTTCCAAATTTATGAAATGTAGAGCAGGTAACTTTGTTACTTATATTGATAACAGTAAAATCTTCTAAATCTTTATATTTATTTGATTATAGCTTCTGCTAAAATTGACATATTAGCTTCATTTTCTACCCAAATTGGAAAGATTGATATCTTGCTCAATTTCTTTTATAACAGCAGACTCATATCTATCTGTGTTATTAAACTCAAGAAAATGATCTTCTTTATTGTAAATTCCTGGAATAGAAGACTCTACTCCAATAACTTTAGCTAAGTATTTTTCATCAATCTCTTTTATAAAATCTTTTAAATTTTTGTAAGAAAATCAATGAAATTTTCGTTTTGTGTATCTATTATTTTAGATTGAAAAATTTTTCCAATTGTATTAATTAAAACAAATTTAATTTTTTTCTTCATTGATACTCACACCAATTGAATAACAAAAATCAGGATTATATTTATACTTTTACTGCCCTGTCTCCCGACTCCACCGGTACTTAAAGTCCATTCTACTATTATATCTTTTTCTAAAAAAATTCATTTACAACTCTTTTTACAGTTGGAAAAGTCATATTAGTTATTTTTGTTAAATCTGGGATAGAAAAAGAATCTTCTGTAAAATAAATAGAATGAAATATGATATTTTCATTGCCTTGTTTAATTTCTTTTTGATACATTTATAAACCTCTTTTATAAAAATTTCCTTATGCGATACAATTATCATTATAGCATTAATTCTAAAAATTAAAAATATTTGTTTAAAAGATAGATGTAATCATAATGATATATTTTTTTATATGTAAAATATTTATAAAATATATTATTAAATTTTCAAAAACTTTTATAATCTATACATAAGATATGTAATAAAATTATAAAAATATTTTCTATCTTAGTGCAGTTTTTATTTTTAATAAATTATTAAAGTCATTTTAATAATTAAGTGTTTTTATAAATGGAGGTGTTCATATTGGAAATAGTTTTTAGGTAGAAGAATCACTTTAGAAGATTTAATCAATGTAACAAGAAGGGGTATAAAGTAAAGATATCTGACGAAGCATATGAAAAATTGATAAAGCAAGAGCTTTAGTTGATAAGTATGTTGACGAAGCAAGAGTATCTTACGGAATTACAACTGGATTTGGAAAAATTTGCAGAAGTAAGTATTTCAAAAAGAACAAACTGAGAATTACAAAAAGAAATATAGTTATGAGCCATTCTTGCAGTGTTGGAAACCCAATGCCAATAGATATAGCAAGAGGTGTTGTTTTTCTTAAGAGCAGTAAACTTAGCAAAAAAGGTCACTCTGGAGCAAGAAGAATAGTTGTTGAAAAATTAGTTGAATTACTTAATAAAGATGTTACTCCTGGATTCCCTGAAAAAGGATCAGTAGGATCTTCTGGTGATTTATCTCCACTAGCACATATGTCATTAGTTCTAATTGGATTAGGAAAAAGCATATTATAAAGGAGAATTATTAGAAGGTAAAGATGCTTTTAGAAAGAGCAGGAATCGAACCAATCCCAGCACTTTCATCAAAGAAAGAAGGGCTAGCACTTACTAATGGTACTCAAGCATTAACTTCAACAGGAGCTCACGTTTTTATACGATGCTATAAACTTATCTAAACACTTAGATATAGCTGCTTCATTAACTATGGAAGGTTTACATGGTATTGTAGATGCTTATGATCCTAGAATCAGTGAAGTAAGAGGACATTTAGGACAAATAAATACTGCTAAAAATATGAGAAATATATTAGCTGGAAGTAAAAATGTTACTAAACAAGGTGTTGAAAGAGTACAAGATTCTTATGTTTTAAGATGTATCCCTCAAATACACGGAGCAAGTAAAGATACTTTAGAATATGTAAAACAAAAAGTTGAAATAGAATTAAATGCAGTAACAGATAATCCATTAATATTTGTTGAAACAGATGAAGTTATCTCAGGAGGAAACTTCATGGACAACCTATGGCATTACCATTTGATTTCTTAGGAATAGCTTTAGCTGAAATGGCTAACGTATCTGAAAGAAGAATTGAAAAAATGGTAAACCCTGCAATCAACCATGGATTACCTGCTTTCCTAGTAGAAAAAGGTGGATTAAATTCAGGATTCATGATAGTTCAATACAGTACAGCAGCTCTTGTATCTGAAAACAAAGTTTTAGCTCACCCAGCATCTGTTGACTCTATTCCAACATCTGCTAACCAAGAAGATCATGTATCTATGGGTTCTATTGCAGCTAAAAATCAAAAAGATATACTTGAAAATGTTAGAAAAAGTAATAGGAATGGAATTAATAACTGCTTGTCAAGCTATCGATTTGAAAAGGAGCTAAAGATAATTATCTCCAGCAACTAAAGTAGCTTATGATGAAGTTAGAAAAGTAATTCCTTATGTTGCAGAAGATGAGACCTATGTACATAGATATACATGCGCAGAAGAAATCGTAAGAAACAAACAAAATTAGTTGAAGATGTAGAAAAAGCAATAGGACAATTAGAGTTTTAATTAGTACCGACTAGGAGGATAAATTAATGTTAAATAATAAAAAACTATTTATGATGCAATGACAATAAAAACTTACAGCTGAAGATATTCCAATGGAGATACCTAAATTAGATCCCTTCAATAAGAAGAGCTCCAAAAAGAATAGTTAAACTTTCAGACCATGATATTGAACTTGCATTAAGAAATGCACTAAGATATATACCTGAAGAATTCCATGAAATGTTAGCACCTGAATTCTTACAAGAATTAGAAGAAAGAGGAAGAATCTATGGATATAGATTTAGACCTGAAGGAAATCTTTATGGAAAACCAATAGATGAATATAAAGGAAAATGTACTGAAGCTAAAGGCTATGCAAGTTATGATAGATAACAACCTAGACTTTGATATAGCTCTATATCCTTATGAACTTGTTACTTATGGAGAAACAGGACAAGTTTGTCAAAACTGGATGCAATACAGACTTATAATGAAATATCTTTGAAAATATGACACAAGATCAAACTCTTGTTGTTGCATCAGGACACCCAACAGGATTATTCAGATCTAATCCATATAGCTCCAAGAGCAATCATAACTAATGGACTTATGATTGGATTATTCGATAACTATGAAGATTGGGCTAGAGGAGCTGCAATAGGTGTTGCTAACTATGGACAAATGACTGCAGGTGGATGGATGTACATAGGATCTCAAGGAATAGTTCATGGAACTTACTCTACTATCTTAAATGCAGGAAGATTATTCTGTGGAGTACCTGCTGATGGAGATTTAAGTGGAAAAATTATTCATAACTTCAGGACTTGGAGGAATGAGTGGAGCTCAAGGTAAAGCTTGTGAAATAGCAAAAGGTGTTGCTATAGTTGCAGAAGTTGACTTATCAAGAATCAACACAAGATTAGAACAAGGATGGGTAAATGTTATAGCAAAAACTCCTGAAGAAGCATTCAAAAATAGCTGAAGAAAAAAATGGCTTCTAAAAACTCCTTATGCAATAGCATATCATGGAAATATAGTTGAAATATTAGAATATGCTATAGAACATAACAAACATATAGATTTATTATCTGACCAAACATCTTGCCATGCTGTATATGATGGAGGATATTGTCCAGTAGAACTTCATTTGAAGAAAGAACTAAATTATTAGGAACAGATAGACCTAAATTTAGAGAATTAGTAAATGAAGGATTAAAGAGACACTATAAAGCAATAAAAACTTTACATGACAGAGGAGTTTACTTTTGACTATGGAAACAGTTTCTTAAAATCTATATAGATGTAGGAATAACTGAAATTTCTAAAAATGGTAAAGATGATAAAGAAGGATTTATATTCCTTCATACGTTGAAGACATATTAGGATCAGAATTATTTGACTATGGATATGGATCCATTCAGATGGGTATGTCTATCAAGAAAGAAAGAAGACTTTATTAAAGACAGACAAAGCTGCTCTAGAACTTGTTGATCCTAACAGAAGATACCAAGACAGAGACAACTATGTATGGATACAAGATGCTGACAAGAATGGACTTGTTGTTGGAACACAAGCAAGAATATTCTATCAAGATGCTATGAGTAGAACAAGAATAGCTCTTTAAATTCAATGAAATGGTAAGAAATGGAGAAATCGGACCAGTTATGTTAGGTAGAGATCACTCATGACGTATCTGGAACAGACTCACCTTTCAGAGAAACTTCTAACATCAAAGACGGAAGTAACATAATGGCAGATATGGCAACTCAATGTTTTGCCGGAAATGTTGCAAGAGGAATGACTATGATAGCTCTTCATAATGGTGGAGGAGTTGGAATAGGAAAATCTATCAATGGTGGATTCTGGAATGGTTCTTGATGGAAGTAAGAGAGTAGATGAAATCTTATGGCAAGCTATGCCTTGGGACGTTATGGGAGGAGTTGCTAGAAGAGCTTGGGCTAGAAATCCTCACTCTATCGAAACTGTTGTTGAATACAACCTTGATAATAAAGGAACAGACCATATCACATTACCTTACATAGTAAGTGATGAATTAGTTAAAAGTTTTAAAGAGCAATCACTCAATTTAAATAAAAACAAAAAAGGGCTGTTGCCAGATTGATGATTTTTATCATTAATTTGTGATAGCCTTTTTCTTTCAATATAGAAATCTTTTTAAAATTTTATCTTATTTTGATTTCTATTTTGTGGGCAAACTAATAAGTCCATCATTTTTATAAGCTATTTTAATGGATGCAATATTCTCCTTGTCTAATTAATTTTGCAAGGTATCTATTAAAATTATAGGCTACACAAAATAGTGCTATTTCTACTCTCTTTGCACTCTCTTTTCCCTCTAACTTTTAATTTTGCACAAATTCATATCTTCTTTTTAAAACTGCAAAAGCACCTTCTACTTGAATACTCCCTATCCATCCTAAAGTTGCTTTCCTATTTCAGTTTCTATATTACTTTTTGATATTTTTGATAATCTTCCTAAATTCTTTATTATATTTTATCTAGTTTTTCCGTTTCTGGATAAAATATACTGATATCTTTTGAATAATATTGAAATTCTAATTCCAGTCCATCTTTTCTAAAATAATCTGTTTTCTTTTTCATAATCTAAATTTTCTACTCTATTCAAATCTCTTTTATACTTTCTTGTCTTTGATTTCTCATAATATATTGGTTTTATGCTATGATACATAATTGTTGTTTTCTAAATACTCATAGTTAGAAAGACTTTCATACCAGCATCAGCTACAACATTCATAATTTCAATATTTTGAGACTTAATTTTCAAGAAATGGAATTAAAAGTTTTACAAGTCTGAAGGATTATGAAAAATTTCATAGAAGCTATATATTCATAATAGCTCCAATTTGAAGATTATATCCAGGCTTTAATTGACCATTGCTTGCATGTAGTCTTCCTTCATTCTCATAAATGTCGCATCATTATCTGTTTTTGAAAAATCATTTCTTTCGCCTAAAAATCTCTAAATAGTTAGTATATATAATCTTTCAATATATGATTCTGCCTTTTCTAGCAATATCTGTTCTTTACTTTTTCTTTACCTTTACCATGTACTTTTTGAATATTTAAATTCTCTAAATATGAAAAACGCTAAAAATATTATCAAAATCTTTATCATGAAATATCTATTAAAGTCATCAATCAACTCTAATATATTCTCTTCAAGTCTTTCTTTATATTTTAAAAGTGGATTTCTTCCAAACAAAACTATATTTATTAGCATAAGCTTCTATTTTAGTACCATCAATGTAAATAGTTTTCGCAGAAATTTCACTTAATTTAAAAAGTTTATCTAGAAATTGAGTGAACAACTCATGGATAACATCAGTAGCTTTTTGAAAGAAAGCGCGCAATAGTTGAATAATCAGGTATATTAGAGTGACTTAATAAATATTGAGCTCTTGGCTATCTTTGCAAAGATACTCAATATCTCTAGTAGAATATATTCCTCTTGAATAAGCATAGATAATACTGCAAAACATATTAACAGGATGTACCTTAGTTTTGTTAGGAAATACTTGCATTAAATTAGAAAAAAATCCATTTCCTCCAGAATGGCGCTAAGTAGTCTAACAGGATCATCTTTATCAATATCTTTATTGATGAAAAAGTTTATCTTGAAAAAGTGAAAAAATTTGTATTATTAATTGGTTTTTATCATAAGTATATTATATTAAATTTTGAAAGAAAATTTCAAAAATTTATGTAATATACTTTTTAAATTTAAAAGATGCTAAAGTACAAAAATGTTTTTAGCATCTCTTTAGGACTCAACTATTTAATTTGGGAACAGCCCTTTTCTTGCTTATTTATAAAAATTAGATTTTAATACTATTTAATAATTCTTCTAATTTAAGACAATTTCCTCTAAAAACATCTGTAGTCATAGGGTTTTTAAATTACCTATATCTAATAACTTGAAGAAAGATTCAGAACCTCCTGCTTTACATAAAGTTATATTTCTTCAAAGTTTCTTCTTTATTTTCTAAATATTTTAGAAGATATTGGAAAGCACAAACTTGTGCAAGAGCTAGTCTATATAATAGAAAGGTGCCCAGAAAAACATGTCCTTGAGCAAACCAGAAAGCTCCACTGTTGTAGAAATCATTATCGTAGTCTCAATCAGGTTTATACATCAATTCAAGTTCGTAGTATCTTCTTTCTTCAGGTGTAGCATTAGGATTTTCATAGACATAATGTTGGAAGTGGTCTATAGTAACTCCATAAGGAATAAATGTTAAAGCTCCTTTTAAAGCAGAATACTCTATTTATTTGCATTTTCACCAAAGAATAGTTCCATCCAAGGCCAAGTTAAAAACTCCATAGACATAGATGATATTTCAGTTTGCATCATAAGTTGGCCAAATATAGTCTGGTAAAATTGATATTGAGACATATAGCATTGGAAAGCATGTCCAGCTTCATGAGTTATAACATCTATATCTCCATTTGTCACCATTAAAGTTTTGATAAAGGTTCTTTATAGTTTATCAAAGCTTGTAGAGAAACCTCCAACACGTGTTTTTAGGTTTTGCAACTAAATCCATCAATTCATTTTCAACCATAAAATCAAAGATTTCCCTGTTTCAGGACTTAATTCTCTATACATCTTTTGAGCATTTTTAACTATGAAATCAACATCAGCATTAGGATTAGAGTTTCCATCTTTTAAAATCACAAGCTTCATCATAATATTTAAAATCTTTTTATTCCTAATCTTTCAGCTGAAGCTTTTTAATCTTCACTGCAAGAGGAGTCAAAGTTTTTAAAACTTTTCTCATATCTAGCAACATCATTGTGATCATAGTCAGTTCTATTTAATAGCTTGTATTGTAATTCAACATAGTTTTCGCTAACCCTAAAGCTTTAGCCATTTCAGTTCTAACTTTTACCATTTCATCATAAATACTATCAAATTCTTCTTGATGTTCTTCAAAAATTTTGCTCTAGCTTGATATGCTTCCTTTCAAATTCTCTATCTGGATTTTGTAGAAGAGGTGGCATTTGAGAAACTGTATATTCTTTTCCTCTAAATTTAATTTTTGAGTTAGCAATTATTTTTATCATATTTAGTTGATAGTGCATTTCTCTTTTTGCATAAAAAGGTATAGCTTTTTCATTTAAAACTAATTTACATTCTAAAAGTTTTAAAAATAGTGTTTTTCCAAATCTTTCTTCCAACTCAGTTCTAAATTTAGAATTGAATATAGCTCTTGAAACTTCAGTATTAAGTGTAGCTATAATAGGATCATTTTCATCAAAGAAATCCATTTCAGCTTCTATAGAATTTATCAGAAGTATCTATACTATGACAGGCATTAGCCAACTCTCTAGTTGTGTTTAAATCTTTTTGAAATTAGCAAATTCTTCGATTAATTTTATTTGTTCTGCACCAGAATTAGCAACTCTAAATTTTTGTAAGATCCTTAAAAATACTTTTTGACCTCTTCCATATTCGGTCTTTGATAAGGAATATCATTAAATTTCATATAAAACCTCCTAATAAATATTTTTATGTTAAAAATATTCTAGTATATTTTAAAAGAAATTACAAGTTTTTACTAAAGCTTTCTAGAAAATAAAATTTTTATATCTTATTAGAGATACTAATTTTTATACCAAGTGTGTAGAAAAATTTTTATAAAAAGTAGAGAAATTTTTGAGCGAAAAATGCTTTAAAAATCTCTCTTTTTGTTTTCTATTAGTGGATAGTGTAAAAATAAAAACAAAGTAAAAACAAATTTTATTTTATGTTCATAAATTGAAAAAGTGCAACATTGTTATATAAATTATATATGATAATGATATAAAATATATAAGATTAAGAACTTAGAGATGTTTGCTAATGCGCGATTTGTATGCTAGAATAGGATAATTAAAAATTCTTAGGAATATTATAAGAATAAAAGGGTGGACTTGATGGACGAAAAATAAACCAATTTATGTGAGATGAAAAATCTCTGTACTGCTTTTAGAATTAAGGATGACTACTTCAATGCTGTTGAAAATGTAAATTTATCACTTTATCAAAATGAAGTGTTAGCCATAGTTGGAGAATCTGGTTGTGGAAAAAGTACATTAGCAACAACTATAATGGGACTACATAATTTTAACTTTACAAAAGTTTCAGGAGAAGTAATTTTTGAAGGAAAAAATATCCTTAATTCAACCGAAGATGAGTACAATAAAATCAGAGGTGGAAAAATAGGAATGATATTTCAAGATCCCCTTTCTGCATTAAATCCGTTACAAAGAATAGGTCAGCAAATAGAAGAAGGACTTATATATCACACTAAGCTAAATGCTGAACAAAGAAAAGAGAGCTTTTTGAACTATTAAAAAGAGTTGGAATTGAAAAACCTGAAAGAATTTACAAACAATTCCCACATCAACTTTCTGGAGGAATGAGACAAAGAGTTAGTATAGCGATTAGCACTTAGTTTATAAGCCAAAAATATTGATAGCAGACAGAACCAACAACTGCTCTTGATGATTTACAATTCAAGCACAAATATTAGACTTGATTGCAGACTTGCAAGAGGAAATAAAAAGCAGGAATAATTTTAATAACTCATGATTTAGGAGTAGTGGCTCAAATAGCTGATAGAGTTGCTGTAATGTATGCAGGTGAAATAGTGGAACTTGCAACAAGTAAAAGAAATTTTACTAATCCACTACATCCATACACAAGAAGTTTGTTAAAGTCAATACCACAACTTGATACAAACGAAAATGATGAACTTCATGTTATCAAAGGTATGGTACCTTCATTAAAGAATCTGCCAAGAGAAGGTTGTAGATTCTCAGCGAGAATACCTTACATTCAAAAGAAGCACATGAGGAACATCCAGAATTCCATGAAGCATTTCAGGACATTTTTGTTAGATGTACTTGTTGGAAGACTTTCAAATTTCAGGAGGAAGATAAAAATGAGCTTATTAGAAATTAAAAAAACTTAAAAAGTACACTATCCTATTAGAGGAGTTTTTAACAAGGTTGTAGATCATGTATATGCTGTTGATGGTGTAAGTATGGTAATAGAACAAGGAAAAACTTATGGTCTGATAGGAGAGTCTGGATCAGGAAAATCTACCATAGGAAAGACAATAATAGGATTAGAAAAAGCAACTGCTGGAGAAATTTTATATAATGGAAAAATATACTAGATCCAAAAAGTTAGAAAAAGAATTAAAAATTCAATAGTGAAGTACAAATGATATTTCAAGACTCAATGTCAAGTCTGAATCCTAAAAGAGTATTAGATATTTTGCAGAACCAATTAGAAATTTTGAAAAATTAAGTAAGGAAGAAGAAAAGAAAAAGTATATCAATTACTTGAAATAGTAGGAATGCCACAAGATTCAATATATAAATATCCTCATGAATTCTCAGGAGGACAAAGACAAAGATTAGGAATTGCAAGAGCTGTTGCTTGTAAACCTAAACTTATCATAGCTGATGAACCAGTATCAGCACTAGATTTATCAGTTCAAGCACAAGTTTTGAACTATTTAAAAGAACATTCAAAGGGAATTAAATCTATCTTATATATTTATTTCACATGATTTAGGAGTCGTTAGACATATGTGACTATATTTATATTATGCACAGAGGAAAAATTTACTGAAACAGGAACAGAGAGGATATCTATAAGGATGCTAGACATATCTATACAAAGAGATTGATAGCTTCTATACCTCAAATAAACCCTGAAGCTAGAGAAGAACTAAAAGCAAAGAAGAGAAAATGTAGAAAAAGAATATGAAAAACTATATTCACAATTCTATGATGAAAATGGAAAAGTTTATGATCTAGAAAAATTTCAGAAACACACTCTGTAGCAAGTTCTACAAAGATATAATTATGGAAAGGACGGTAACAAATTATGTGGAAAACAATACTTAGAAGAGTTTTTATTGATGATACCTCAACTTTTTGTATTAAGTTTGTTAATCTTTATTTTAGCAAATTAATGCCAGGGATGCTTTATCAGGAATGATAGACCCTACAGTTGATGCTGAAACAATAGAAAAAATAAGATTACAATTAGGATATTATGATCCTTGGTATATACAATATTTTAGATGGTTAAGAAATGCTTTTCATGGGGATTTAGGAATAAGTTATACTTATAAATTACCTGTATTAACTGTTATTGGAGCAAGAGCAATGAACAGTTTTAGTTTATCTATCTTAGCTTTAATTATTATGTACTGTATAGCACTTCCAGTTGGAATATTTGCAGGTAAGAATCAAGGTTCTAAATTTGATAAAGGGGTTATACTATTTAACTTCTTTACATATGCAATACCTTCATTTGTAATGTACCTATTTGCTATATTATTATTTGGTTATAAATTGAAATGGTTTCCCAACTATAGGATCTGTTGATGCAGGACTTATAAAAAGGAACATTTGCATACTATGCAGTCGTTTTACATCATATGATTTTTACCAGCATATGTATAGCTATTCTTAGTACAACAGGAACAATACAATATTTAAGAAATGAAGTAATAGATGCTCAAAACAGCTGACTATGTAAAAACTGCAAGAAGTAAAGGTGTTCCTATGAGAAAGGTTTATACAAAACATATCTTTAGAAACTCTTTACTACCTATAGATGCTTTCTTTGGGTTCCAAATATCAGGACTTTTAGGTGGAGCAGTAATAGCTGAAAAGTATTTTTAACTATCAAGGTATGGAAAATTCTTCATAGAATCTATACTTACAAGAGACTATAGTGTAGTTTACAACACTAATATTACTTTATGGATTACTTTTCTTATTAGGTTCATTATTATCAGATATTACAATGGCAATAGTTGATCCAAGAATAAGAATAGAGTAAGGAGGAGATTTTTATGGAAAAATATTAAGGATCCAGTTAAAAACAGAAAACCCGACAGGTTTTTTTCCGTTATAGTGAGAGAGTTTAAAAAGGACAAAATAGCACTTTTTCTCTTTCTTTTGCAGTAACAATATTTATAATAGCAGTGTTTGTTGCATCAATGTTTATTAATTTACAACAGCTACAAACAGTTGATATTTTTAGAAAATATGAAACTCCTTCTTTCAATAACTTTTGGAATTTCTTTGGAAGAGATTCTGGAGGACGTAGTGTAATGGGATATGTTATTGTTGGAGCAAGAAACTCAATAACAATAGGAGTTATTATAACTATAGTAACAACATTTATAGGACTTTTTTGTCAGTCTTTGTATGGGGTATTATGGTGGAAAAATAGATGCTTGGGGAATGAGAATGAGTTGACTTCATCAGTATCATGCCTTCAGTTATGAGTCATTATAGATTTTCGTTAGTATAGTACCTAAATATAGATTTTTCAGTTTATTTTTGATTTTTAGTATGTTCTATTGGACAAGAACAACAAGACTTGCTAGATCTAAAACTTTATCTGAAACAAGAAGAGACTATGATAAATGCTTCTAAGACTATGGGAACTAGTGATTTAAAAATAATGTTTAGTGAAAATATTAGCAAATATTTCTTCAATAATTATAGTAAATGGAACTTTAGCACTAGCTTCTAATATAGGTATAGAAGTTGCACTATCATTCTTAGGTTTTGGACTACCATGACAACACCTTCATTAGGAACATTGATATCTTATGCTTCTAAGCCTGAAATAATTCAATATAAAGGCTTATGTATGGCTACTAGCGACATTAGTTTTATTATTTATGATGTTAGAATAAACTATAGGACAAGCTTTAAGAAGAGCGACGAGATGCAAAAACAAAGATTAGGATAACAATAAATATAATAATATAGAGAAAGGTGAAATGTATGAAAAACGAAATGGTTAAAAGTGTTTGGACTGTTTACTGGTTTACTGTTATTAGCTTCTTGTGGAGATGTGAACGGAAGTTCGAAGGACGCAGGAAAAGAAAAAGAAGTTGTAGATGTTTCAGCTATTGAAAAGAAATATCCTTCTTATTTTAAAAGTGATGCAGAAGCTGTTCAAGTAGATACTTTAAAAAGTAGCTATAGTATCAGATTCTCCTTTTAAAGGAATTTTTAATGGTTTTCTTTACTCAGATCATATTGATAATAGATTTATGAAGTATACTATGAATGGAGCCTTCCCTATAGATAATGACTTAAAACTTATCTTAGATAGTGATGAAACGCCCTATAAAAGTTACTATAAGTCCTGAAGAAAAAAACTGTACATACAAAATTAATCCAAACTTTAAATGGTCAAATGGAGACCCTGTAACAACTAAAGATATAGTAAAAACTTATGAAATATTTGCAAATCAAAGATTATATAGTAAGTTCTAAATCTTTAAGATTCAGTAAAAATAGAAAAGCTATTGTAGGTATAGAAGAATATAACGAAGGAAAAAGCTGATAAAAATATCAGGACTTGAAGTTATAGATGACTCTACAATGAAAATACACCTAAAAAAAGTAACTCCTTCTACATACTGGGAGGAAATTTTTGCAGGAGAATTAATTAATGCAAAGCAATTTGAAGGAATACCTATGGATAAAATTGCTGAATCAGATGCTTTAAGAAAAATCCTCTATCTTATGGATGTATATGTTATTAAACAAATAGTACAAAGGTGGAAAAAGTTGTATTTGAAGCTAACCCTTATTATTATAAAAAGGTGGACCTAAGATAAAAAGAATTGAAATGGAAGTTTTACCTTCATCTCAACAGAGTTGCAGACTATGAAGGCTGGAAAATATGATATAATATTTGGTGCAAGTAATGATGTTTTTCCCTGAAGTAGAAAAATTAGATAATATCAATATAGTAACTAAAAAGCATCTTATATGAACTATATTGCATTTAAATTAGGTAAATGGGATGCTGAAAAGAATGAAGTTGTAACAGATCCTAATTCAAAAATGTATGACATCAATTTAAGAAGGCTATGAAAATCATACTATGAGATAATGATGCAATTGGAGAACAATTCCATCATGGATTAGCTACTACAGCTAAATCACAACTTTCTCCATTATTCCCATCATTACACGATCCAAGTATAAATGGATATAGAATTGACATTGAAAAAGCTAAAAAGTTATTAGATGAAGCTGGATATAAAGATGTTGATGGAGATGGAATAAGAGAAGGAAAAAGATGGAAAACCTATTAAATTTACTTTTGCTATGATGTCAGGTGGAGATATAGCTGAACCTCTTTCACAATATTATTTACAACAATGGAAGTCTATAGGACTTAATGTTGAATTAGTTGACGGAAGATTATTGGATATAAATAACTTCTATGATAGAGTAGAGGCAGATGATCCTGCTATAGATTTCTGTTTAGCGACTATAGGTTTTTGGTTCAGATCCTCAACAAGTAAGTTTATTTGGAAAAACTGCAGGATTTAATATTTCACGTTATACTTCTGAAACATTAGATAAAGCATTAGCTAACACAGTGTCTCCAGAAGCTATAGATGATCAAAAGAGAGCTGAATTCTATAAAGAATATGAAAAGAGTATTCATGGATGAAATCCTGTAGTTCCTCAATTAAATAAGTATGAATATTTAGTTGTAAATAGAGAGTAAAAATGTTTGACTGGACAGAAAGCATGAGAGCTTTTTGGAGAAGAGTTTGACTAGTCTAAACTAGAAGTAACAGCTAAAGATCCTTTAGCTTCAGAAACAAAATAATATAAAATAAAATTGTAATAAAATGTATTAGGAGGAAATAAAGAAATGAAATTTAAAAAGCCTTAGCACTTTAATCAGTGGAATGCTATTACTAGCTTCTTGTGGTGGTATCAATGATGGAGGAGCTAAAGATGCAAAAGAAGCAGTTGATGTATCGACAGTAGAAAGTCAATACCCAAGTTATGTAGAAAATGAAGGGACTCCAGTGGAGCTACAGTGCTAAAAGTTGCAGTAGTATCAGATTTGCACCTTTTAGAGGAATATTTAATGGATTTTTATACAGTGATAGCTTAGATGGAAGTTTTATGGCAAGTACTATGAGATGGAGCTTTCCCTATTGATCCAGATTTTAAAAATAATCTTAGACAGTGATGAAACTCCAATAAAAAGTAAGTGTTAATCCAGAAGAAAAACAGTTACATATAAAAATTAATCCAAACTTTAAATGGTCAAATGGAGAAACTGTAACAACTAAAGATATAGTTAAAAACTTATGAAATAATGGCTAACCAAGAATATATAACTAGTTCTAAAGTCATTAAGATACAACAAAAATAGAAAGGCTATTGTTGGTATAGAAAGAATATAATGAAGGAAAGGCTGATAAAATATCAGGACTTGAAGTTATAGATGATTCAACAATGAAAATTCATTTAAAAGAAATGACTCCATCAGTATATTGGGAGGAAATTTTGTACCTGAGTTTATAAATGCAAAACAATTTGAAGGTATACCTATGGATAAGATAACAGAATCAGATGCTTTAAGAAAGAATCCTTTATCTTATAGTGCTATATGTTATAAAAAGAAATAGTTCAAGGAGAAAAAGTAATATTTGAAGCAAACCCTTATTACTATAAAGTGGACCTAAAATAAAAAGATTAGAAATGGAAATTCTACCTCCTTCTCAACAAGTTACGGCTATAAAATCTGGAAAATATGACATAGTTTTAAAAGTTAGTCCAGAAATTTTTCCCTGAATTAGAAAAATTAGATAATATCAATATATTAACTAAAAAGCTGGTTCTATGAACTATATCGCATTCAAACTTGGTAAATGGGATGAAGAAAAATGAAGTTGTAACAGATCCTAATTCAAAAATGTATGATCTTAACTTAAGAAAAAGCTATAGCTTATACAATTGATATGGATGCAGTAAGTAAACAATTCTACCATGGATTGTCTACTCCAGCAAAATCACAACTTTCTCCATTATTCCCATCATTACATAATCCAGAAATAAATGGATTTAAACAAGATGTGGAAAAAGCTAAACAATTACTTGATGAAGCTGGATTCAAAGATGTTGATGGAGATGGAATAAGAGAAGGTAAGGATGGAAAACCTGTTAAATATACTTTTAGCTATGATGTCAGGTGGAGAAATAGCTGAACCTCTTGCACAATACTATATCCAACAATGGAAAGCTATAGGACTTGATGTTGAATTACTTGATGGAAGATTATTAGATTCAAAGAACTTCTATAACAGAGTAAATGGAGACGATCCTGCAATAGATTTCTGTATAGCTGGTATAGGTTTTGGAACAGATCCTCAACAATTAGCTATATTTGGAAAAATGCTAAGTTTAATATTTCTCGTTACATATCAGATAACCTTGGAGCGACTTTTAGATGCTACAGTTTCAAAAGATGCTATGAATGAAGAATACAGAGTAAAAAGCTTATAAGGACTATGAAAAGGTATTTATGGAAGAAATTCCAGCTGTCCCTATATTAAATAAGTTAGATATCTTAGTTGTAAATAAGAGAATTAAAAATATGATTGGAGACCAAATGTAGATGGAAAAACCTAATACATTCAAATGGTCTATGATAGAAGTTGTAGCACCTCAACCAATTGTAGATTCTAAAAACTAACAATCAACAAAATTAAGGAGGTATAGATATGAATGGTAAACTAAAAACTGATTAGTTTATTTGCTGGAATGATGTTATTTGTATCTTGTGGAGATGTAAAATGGTGGTAAAAGCAGATGCGCTAAGCAAGAAGTTAATCTAAATGAGATAGAACAAAAATATCCAGTAGCCTATAGAAAATGAAGGTGAGTAGTACCTGTAGATACTTTAAAAAGTAGCTGTAGTATCAAGTTAAGCATATAGGAATTTTTCAATGGATTTCTTTATTCAAGTAGTATAGACAATGATTTTATGCAATATACTATGAATGAGCTTTCCCAACAAGCCCTGATTTTTACATTGGTATTAGATAGTGATGAAACTCCGATAAAAGTTACAGTTAATCCTGAAGAAAAACAGTAACATATAGATTAATCCAAAATTTAAATGGTCAAATGGAGAACCTGTAACAACTAAAGACATAGTAAAAACTTATAGAGTGTTTGCTAACCAAAAATATAGAAAGTTCTTCATCTTCAAGATTTAATAAAAATAGAAAGAGATAGATAGGAATACAAGAGTATAATGAAGGAAAAGCAGATAAAATATCAGGACTTGAAGTTATAGATGATTCTACTGAAAATACACTTAACAGAAAGTAACTCCATCAGTTTACTGGGAGGAAACTTTGATTAGTGAATTTGTTAATGCAAAAACAATTTGAAGGTGTACCTATGGATAAAATCATAGAATCTCCTGCATTAGAAAGAACCCTCTATCTTATGGGTCTTACTATATTAAAGATATAGTTCAAGGAGAAAAAGTAATATTTGAAGCTAACCCTTACTACTATAGAGGAGAACCAAAAATAAAAACTATAGAAATGGAAATCTTACCTTCATCTCAACAAGTTCTTTGCAATTAAGAGTGGAAAAATATGACATAGTATTCAACCCTGAATTAAATATTTTTCCCTGAAATAGAAAAAAATTTAGATAATATTAATATACTTGCAAGAAAAAGCAATGTATTTCCAGTTACTTAGGATTCCATGTAGGTAAATGGGATGCTGAAAAAGAATGAAGTTATAACAGATCCTAATTCAAAAATGTATGATATTAATTTAAAAAGAGCCATGAGCTATACTGATGAGACAATGACAGTGTTGCAAAACAATTTTTATCATGGTTTAGCAATGAGAGCACCATCGCCTATAGCTCCAATATTTACTCAATTACGTAATCCTGAGTAGATGGATTTAAAATTGATATAGAAAAAGCTAAAAATACTAGATGATGCTGGATATAAAGATGTTGATGGAGACGGAATAAGAGAAGGAAAAAGATGGAAAACCATTTAAAATTAATCTAGCTATGATGTCAGGTTCAGAAATACAAGAACCATTGAGCCAATATTATATTCAACAATGGAAATCAATAGGACTTAATGTTGAATTAGTTGATGGAAGACTTCTAGACTTCAACAACTTCTATGATAGACTTAAAGCAGACGATCCAGCAATAGACTGTTTCTTTCTTTGCATTTGGTTATGGTACAGACCACTCAACAAAATGAGTTTATTTGGAAAGAATTCTCAATTCAATAAATCTCGTTATACATCTGAAACTTTTGAAAAAGCTTTAGAAGCTCAAATTTCTCCAGAAGCTTTGGAGCGAAGCTAAGAGAATAGAAATCTATCATAATTATGATAAAGTATTTATGGAAGAACTACCAGTAATTCCTCAATTAAATAAAATGGAATACATAGTAGTTAACAAGAGAGTTAAAGAGTATGACTGGAAATATGATACTGATATGAAGGATTTGACTGGTCTAAGATAGAAGTTACAGCTAAAGAACCTGTATCAGATTCAAAATTAAAATTAGATGGGGCTGTTTTTACAGCTCCATTTTTATCTAAAGGAGTTTAATTAATGGAAAAAGAACAATCATCAGAAAAGGACAAATAAAATATATAAATGAAGATGATTATAAAAAGAATTTTTGTAATTTTCAGATTTACATGGTTATTATAATTTATTTTTAAAATTTTTAGAAAAAGTAAATTTACAGAAAGATGATTTACTTATAAATCTGGTGACTCTTGTGATAGAGAGACACAATCTTACGAATTATATGTGAAGTATAATGAAATGATAAAAAGAAGGTTATAATGCTACACTTATTAGGGGAACCATGAGGGATATGCTATTAACAGCAGTAAATACATTAGATGAAAGTAGCATAGATCATTGGTATATAAATAATGGAGAAACAACAATAGAATCTTTAAAAATGTTACAGGCTTAACAAAAGAAGATTTCTATGATAAGGAAAAAGAATAAATTTCTTGTAGATTTTTATCAACTTTTCCAACTCTTATAGTTTCAGATAAAACTATATTTGCTCATGACATATAATCCTGATTTTTAGTCCAGAAGAACAAGAGGAATATTTCTTAATATGGAATAGACAAAAATTTTTGGGATAGAAATTTCACTGGAAAGGCTATATTTTGGACATACTCCTTCAAAAAGAGACACACTATAGTTTACTATTCTAATAATTGTACTTGTATAGACTTAGGAACATATAAGTATCAAAAATGGTGGGAGTTGAAATAAAAAGTAAGGAAGAGTACTATATAGACTAATAAAAAAAGTAAAAATAGTTCGTTACTGAGTAGATTTTCTTAACGATAAAAATCAAAGAATTCAGCGCAAATCAGGAAACTCACTTTGTTCAGACACTCCTGCATTTGCTCGGCTCAGTCTATTTGATTTTATCTAAAAATCTCATTCGTAACTCGCTTATTTTTACTTTTTACATCAGAATTAAATATGTAAGCTCTTTTTATTATTAATTGGTCTAAGTATCCAAGTTTTTAACAAGTTCAGCTGTTAGAACTGCACCACCAGTTGCTCCTCTTAAAGTATTGTGAGAAAGTCCAACAAATTTATAATCGAATAAATTATCTCTCTTAATCTTCCCACAGTTATTTGCATTCCCTTTTCATTATCTCTATCTAGTAGAGGTTGAGGTCTATCATTTTCTTCATAGTAATGGATAAATTCTTTAGGAGCTAGAGGTAAATCAGTTATATCTGATTTTAAAAGTTTTTAATTTTTTTCAATTAAAAGCTTCCTTTACCAGGATTATTTTTCAAGATTAAATGAAACACAAGCTAAGTGTCCATCTAAAACAGGAACTCTGATACATTGAGCTGAGAATTTCATAGTATCATTTAACTTGATTTCTCCATCTTCTATATTTCCAAATATTTTTTAAAAGGTTCAATTTCACTTTTTCTTCTTCTCCACCTATGTACGGAATATATTTCCCTACCATTTCAGGCCATTCTTCAAATGTTCTTCCACTTCCTGAAATAAGCTTGATAAGTACAGATACTAGCTTCTTTTATGACCAAATTCTTTTATTCTGCAAACACAGGTACATAACTTTGAATAGAACAGTTAGGGTTTTACAACTATGAAACCTTTTTGAGTTCCTAATCTTTTTCTTTTGTACATCAACTATGTCTAAATGTTTTTGCATTGATTTCAGGTATTATCATGAGGCACATCAGCTTTCATACGGTTAGCTGAGTTATTAGATACTCAACAACTTCTTCTTTTTGCATAGCTTCTTCTAAAGCAACTAATTCTTTTTTTATCTCAAATTAACTGTACAGAAAATTAATTTAACACCATTTGCTACATTTTTGACATCCATAGCATCTTCAACTATGAAATCCTTTGTATATTCAGGCATTTTTCATATCCAATTTCCATTTATTAGCCATTAAATCCCCATATCTTTTTCCTGCTGAATTTTTAGAAGTCGCTAATTTAACAACTTCAAAATAAGGCGATTTTCTAAAAGGACAAGAAGTCTTTGTCCTACCATTCCCTGTTGCTCCAACTACTGATTTTTGTTCTTTCCATTCTAAACATTCCTTTCTTTTCCAAGTCGTTTCCTTCTTTATCTACTTTAGTAAAAGAGAACTTTCCAATTATATTTTAAAATTTTTAATTGTTCTTTTATAAAGCTCTAGCTTAGTCTCATCAACCAATATATTTATTAAGGTTGAACCACTACCTGAGATAAAAATCCATAACTTTCAATGTTTTCACGAAATACTTCTTACCTCATCATATTCATGAATTAAATTTTATACGATATGGCTCATGAATTTTTATCAGCTAGCACTTTCTTTAAAGTTTGTATATCATAAGTTTCAAAGGCTCTTAAAACTATTCCCTAAACGACTTAGAGAGATATAGCATCACTCAAAGGTAAGTCTTTAGGGCCAGAGCTTTTTCTTGCATCTGCTGTCTTAGTTTTCAAAATTAGGTATAAAGAGCCATAAAAATTAAATCTTTCATCTACATTATATTGAACAGATATAGCCTCATCATCTACAAGACAAAGAAGCACATAGATTACCAAATATAGCAGGGTGCTACATTATCTGGATGTCCTTCAAGTTCTGTTGCAATTTTTAAAAATATCATTCTTATTTATTTCAGTTCCTGTCAATAAGTAGCTCCAAATATACCAGCTACAACATAGGTAGCACTACTTCCCTAAACCTCTTGCAATAGGAGCTTGTTCTATTAAAGAGATTTTAACCCCATCTATATTTTTATTTAAGAAGTTTAAAGTCTTTTTAAAAGCGATATAAACAAGGTTATCTTCATTACAAAATTCTTTTTCAAAACCTACAAAATCTAATTTATCATTTAATTCAAAAATGAAATATAGAATGAGTTTGTAAGGCAAGCCCTAGAGTATCAAAACCACAGGCTACATTGGCAGAGGTCATAGGTACCTTTACTTCAAACATTTTTCAACCTCCAGGGATGTATTTAGCCATATCTTCTCTTTTTACTAAATCACTATGTCTTTATTTCTTTAGAATTTAGGTTTTTAGATTTTCTGGAACAGAGCACTTTTGTAAATTCATATAGTTTTTTCCATCAATTTAAAACTCATCTTCATCTGTTATATTTAAAAACTGCATTAGCAACACTAGTACAGAATTTATATGGAGAAGCAGTTGATAACACAACAGTTTTACCTTCTAAATTTTGTTCAAGCACAACTTTGTATGCAACAGCTGTATGAGGATCTAGTAAATATTTTTCTTCGTCCCAAACTTTTTAATCACTTGAGAGTTTCTTCGTCACTAGCATAGCTACTTCCGAATTCTTCTTTTTAATTTAGCTAATATATCAGCATTAACTGATATTTACCACTTTGTTTTAATTCATCCATTAAAGATTTAATATATTTATCATCAGAGCCACTTAAATCGTAAAGTAAATCTTTCTAAGTTGCTTGAAATTAAAATATCCATACTAGGAGAAATTGTTTTTAAGAATTCATGGTTTCTATCATAGATACCTGTTGTTAGGAAATCGTATAAAACATTATTTTTATTACTTGCACAAACTAATTTATTAACAGGTAGGCCCTAATGCATAGTATCCAGCTAAGATATCTCCAAAGTTTCCAGTAGGTACAACAAAATTTATTTTGTCCCCTAAGTTTATTTTATTATTTTTACTAAATCAATATAGGCAACGATATAGTAAACTATTTGAGGAGTTAAACGTCCTATATTTATTGAGTTAGCACTTGAGAATTTTTATTTCCTAATTTCTTTTGTAAGTCTTCATCTAAGAAAAATATTTTTACAGCAGTTTGAGCATCATCAAAATTTCCTTCTATAGCACAAACCTTAGTATTTTTTCCTTCTTGAGTTCTCATTTGTAATTCTTGAATTTTACTTACTCCATTTTTAGGATAGAAAACAATAATTTCAGTTTGGTCTACATCTTTAAAAACCTTCTAAGGCGCCTTTTTCCTGTATCTCCACTTGTAGCTGTCAAAAATTAAAATTTCTTGGTCACTTCCTTCAAGAGCTAATTGAATTAGATAAGGTAATAATGTTAGGGCAACGTCTTTAAAAAGCACTTGTAGGCTAGCAAATAGTTCTAAAAACATGAGCATCTTTTTAATTCAACAAGAGGAGTAACTTTTGAAGTTGAAAAACTTGCTATATGCTTTTTCTATCACAGACTTTTAATTTACTCTCATCAAATGAAAAATAATTTTAAGACTTCAAAAGCAATATCTGTATAAGATTTATCTAATAAATTTTTAAATCCTATCGTTGAAGTTTTTCTAAAACAAAAAGTCCACCATCCTCACTTAAACCTTGTAAAAGGCTATTTTGTCTTTTTGTAATCGTATTATTTCTTGTACTTCTATAATTCATAATAATCTCCTTGATATGATTTTCCTTATATGATACAATATTCTTCATAAAATTACAATACAAATATGATAAAATTTTTGGGAAGGTGTTAAAATGAGAATAGCAATTTTTAGGTTTTTGGAACAGTTGGAAGCGGAGTTTATGAGATAGCAAAAGACTTTAAAGAATATCGAAGTGAAAAAGTTCTTGAAAAAGATTTAAGTAAAATAGACATAGCTACAGATAATTATGATGAAATTATTAACGATAAAGAAATAGAATTAGTTGTTGAATGTATGGGAGGATTTACATCCTGCTTATGAATTCATTATGCAAGCTTTTAAAAAGTAAAAATCTGTTGTAAGTGCTAACAAGGCAGTTATAGCAAAAATATTTAGATGAATTTTTACAAGTCTGCTAAAGAAAATAATGTTGAGTTTCGTTTTGAAAGCAAGTGTTGAGGAGGAATTCCTTGTCTTGCAGGTATTCAAAAAGTTCGTCGTGTAGAAAAATATAGATAAATTTTATGGAATTTTTCAACGGTACAAGTAACTTTATCTAGATAATATGTATAGATTTGAAAATGAATTTTTCACAACTTTAAAAACAGCTCAAGAATTAGGTTATGCTGAAGCAGATCCTAGTGCTGATATAGATGGATATGATGTAACCAACAAGGTTATCATAAGTGCGGCTTTTAGCTTATGATGGTTTCATTAAAAATGAATTTCCTTGTTTTACTATGAGAAATATAACTAAAGAAGATATACTATATTTTAAGAAAAAGGTTTAATAGCTAAATATATTGGAGAAGCAACAACTGTTGAAATGAATATGAAGCTTCAGTAATGTTAAATTTATTCCCAACAAAATGCTTTAGAAGGAAATGTTTTTAAGTAACTATAATATTGTTACTGTACAATCTCATACTATGGGAGAAGTAAAATTCTATGGTCAAGGTGCAGGAAAATTACCAACTGCTAATGCAATAATTCAAGATATCTTAGATATACAAGCAAATATTTCTTTCAATCCTATTTCAATAGAAAAGAAATATTCTTATTCAGCTAAATTATTCAAACATAGATATGTACTTCGTTCAAAATGAAGAATTAAAAGGTGAATTTGATAAAATAGAAAAAAAGATGGAAAATAACTTCTATCACTATACAAAAGAAATTACTCAAGCAGATTTATTAAAAGTGATTGAAGGAAAAAGATTGTCTTGTTACAAAATTAAGTGAGGGTGTTAGCATAATGTTGAAAGTTGCAAAATTTGGAGGAAGTTCTGTTGCAAGTGCAGAACAGTTTAAAGTTAAAAGAAATAGTTAAAGATGGACTCAAGCCGTAAATTTGTTGTTGTAAGTGCTATTGGAAAAAGCAAATAAAGATGATAACAAAATAACAGATTTATTGTATCTTTGTTATGCACATATAAAATATAATATGAATTGTGATGCAGTTTTTAGTATAATTGAAAAAGAAATTCTGTGATATAGCTAAAGAACTAAATTTACAATTTGATATCAAGGAGAACTTGCACAATTAAAAGAAAAAATTAGATCAAAAAGTGTATCAGAGGAATATTTAGTTAGTCGTGGAGAATACTTGACAGCACTTTTTAATGGCTGAATACTTGGGTTATAAATTTATAGATGCTAAAGATGTAATTTTTCTATAATTATGATAACACTTTTGATTACATTAAGAGTGAAGAAGCATTCAAGAAATAACTAAGACAGGGAAAAACTTTATTATACCAGGTTTCTATGGTTCTTTCCTAATAAAGATGTTAAACTTATGACTCGTGGAGGAGGAGATGTTACAGGAGCGATTGTTGCTAGCCTTGCTAATGCAGATGTCTATGAAAACTGGACAGATGTTTCAGGAGTTCTAATAGCAGATCCAAGAATAATTCCTAATCCACTTCCTATTGAAGTTATAAACTATAATGAACTTAGAGAATTATCATATATAGGGAGCAAGTGTTTTACATGAAGAAGCAGTATTCCCTGTTGCACTAAAGAAAATTCCTATACAAATTCGTAACACAAATAGACCTGAAGATGTAGGAACTATAATAAATAATAGTGATGAAGGAGCATTTAAACATGTAATCACAGGTATAGCAGGTAAAAAGATTTCTCTATTATCACAATTAGAAAAGTTCGTATGTCTAATGAGGTAGGTTTAATAAGAAAGGCTCTAAGTGTTTTTGAGGGACTATAATGTAAGTATAGAGCATATTCCAAGTGGAGTTGACTCATTCTCTGTTGTAGTAGAAACTAAAGCAGTAAAACCTTTTGTTCATGAACTTATGGGAAGACTTAAAAAGTTACTTCAGCAGGAGAAGTTACTTTTAACAACTGAAATCTCTTTTAATAGCTACAGTAGGGCTAGGAATGAAGAATTATAAAGGATTATCAGGAAGATTATTCTCTGCAATAGGTAAAAGCAGGAATAAACATAGTTGTAATTTCTCAAACAAGTGATGAAATTAATATCATAGTTGGAGTACATAATTCAGATTATGAAAGAACTATAAGAACTATTTATTATGAATTTAATCCTCAATAATTAGGAGGTACTATGAAAAAGAATTTTTATTAAATAGTGCAAGAACACTCGTGACTTTAGTCATGAGATGAATTGCACGAAGATTTTAATAAGCATATAGGAAACTTGTATGTAGACGCAGAGTAAAACTGTGCAACGAAGAAACTGAATTGCTGGGAACTCTTAAAGCTAGTATAACCACAACATAGTAATCCCTACTCCTTAACAAGTTAAGGAGATGGAGGCAAGTGTGATGGTGGCGAAAGCAGAAAAAAATATACTAGATGGTGCAAGGTTAAATCCTAAACATTATGATAATAGACAATCAGCAGACTAAGCCTGAAAAGGAAAGTTCAACGACTATCCCTCGTGAGGGGAGTACAATACAAGCGATTGGTATTGGAAGTGGTTTCGCCTAAGGTGTTGAGATACACTATGGATAAGATATAGTCTGTGCTTGTTAGAGATAACAAGAAGTTCATAAGATATAAAGTCTTTGAGAACTGTACAAGGCGTAGCGTCCTTGTATGAACGACGCTTCCACTGTTGTGGAGTTTTAAAAACTTTAAAAAAATATTTAAAAATAAATAAATAAAAACATTACTTTTTAGTAGATAAAATGTAGAATATATGGTATAATATCTCTAGTGAAAAAGGAGGTGATTATATATGTATTTAACATTAAAAACAACAAGTAAAACATCTTAGTAAAAAGAATTTAAAAATTTTAAAATATTTGTGCCATATAGCTAAGAATTTAAAGAATCAAGCTATATATAATGTTAGACAACACTATTTTAAAAATAAAAAGTATTTAAGCTATAATGAAAAACTATAAAACGCTTAAAAAAATAGTGAGAATTACAAGAAGTTAAATTCTAATATGGCTCAACAAATTTTTGAAAAGAAGTAGATGAAAGTTTTTAAATCATTCTTTACACTTTTTAAAACTTGCTAAGAATGGTCAATATAATGGTAAAATAAAAATTACCTAATTATCTTGATAAAGATGGTTTTACAACTCTTATTATAGGTTTTGTTAGATTAAAAAGATGATATGCTGATAGTTCCTTATTCAAATTCTTTTAAGAAAACTCATCAGGAAGTTAAAGTTAAGCTACCATCAGTATTAAAAGACAAGAAGATAAAAAGAAATTAGAATAATACCAAAAACAACATTCTAGGTACTTTGAAATTCAATACATTTATGAGGTAGAAGAAGTTCAAAGGAATTAAATAAAGAAAATGCACTAGGAATTGATTTAGGTATAGACAATCTGTGTACTTGTGTTACAAATACTGGAGCTTCATTCATAATAGATGGTAGAAAATTAAAATCAACAAATCAATACTATAATAAGATAAATGCAAAAATTACAAAGTATAAAAGATAAGCAAAAATTGAGCGAACAACATTAAGACAAAAGAGAATAACTAGAAAGAGAAATAATCGTATAAATGATTATCTTTCAAAAGCAGACAAGAACAATTGTAAATTATTGTCTTAATAATGATATAGGAAAACTAGTTCTAGGATATAATGAAGATTTTCAAAGAAATTCAAATATTGGAAGTATAAATAATCAGAACTTTGTAAATATACCATATGGAAAATTAAGAGATAAATTAATATATCTATGTAAACTATATGGAATAGAATTTAAAACTACAAGAAGAGAGTTATACATCAAAAGCAAGTTTCTTTGATGGAGATGAAATTCAATATATGATAAAGAAAATTTACAAGAATATGTATTCAGTGGAAAAAGAATAAAAAGAGGACTATATCAAACAAGCGCAGGTAAACTTATAAATGCAGATTGTAATGGAGCATTAAATATTCTAAGAAAAAGTAAAAGTTGTGGACTTAAGAGTCCTATACAATAGAGGTGAGCTGAACACACCTAAAAGAATAAGGGTAGTGTAAAAGCTATCAAACTTCTTAGAAAATTTTTAAAAGATTTTTAAAGATTTTTGGAACCCTGCGACTTCAGTTGTGGGAGGTTCAGTATCTATACTTTAATTATTTTTTATTTTTAAGTTCTTTCAGTATTTTTGCTCAAAGGGAAGTAAATTATGAAGATTTAAAAATACAATGAAAAAAACAGAACTTATATATGCTAATGATGAAAAAGAACCTTTTACAGGAATAGCAAAAGATTATTATGAAGATAAAAAGTTTAAAAGCTGAACTTACTTATACTAATGGAATACTAGAAGGTGAGGCAAAAACAATATTACCAAAGTGGGAAATTAAAAATCTACAGCTATTTTTTCTAATGGACTATTAAATGGACAATGTATAGGCTATTATGAAAGTGGAAAATATAGAGTATGAGGAAAATTATCTAGATGATGAATTAAATGGTTCAGTTAAAGATTATTATGAAAATGGACAATTAAAAAGCAGAACTTAACTATAAGAATGGTAAATTAGATGGACTTGCAAGAGCATATCATGAGAATGGACAACTACATATTGAAGAAAATTATAAAGATGGAAAATTAGAAGGCGAGTCAACTAATTATGATGAAAATGGAAATTTAACATCAAAAGCAATTTTATAAAGATGATGAAATGGTTGAAAAAAATTATTTGGAGATTCTGAAGAAGATGCTCCTAGTAAAAAAATAATAAACTTAAAAGGGTACATATGGACTATTATACTTTTGTGGACTTATAGGTCTATATGTATTTTTAACGGCTTTTAAGATGCTTAAATCTTTTTCCAAAAAAACTAGTCATTTAACTGATGAACAAAGAAGTAGAATCTTTAAAATTTTAATGAAGCATGATGAAGGAAATAAAGAACTTTTTCATCTTACACTTTTTAATGGCGTAGGTTCAAGTTATTATAGAGTAGCTTCTATGATGGTAGATAATGAAAAAGTTTACATCTATGCCAAAATGCTTTCATTTATATATTTACCAACTCAATAACTTTTTGGTTACCTATTTGGCTATAGTAAGGATCATATTTTAGCTAGTTATTCTAATGCTACTTTTTAAAGAAGTTAAGAAAGAAATAGAAGATACTGTTTTACATATGTAAAAAGAAACATGTATTTAATATTCAAGGAGGACTTATGAAGAAAAGTTTTATTATCTACACTTTTTATTATTTTTATTTTAACTTCTTTCAGTATTTTTTTGCAGAAAGGAAGTAAGTTATGAAAATCTTGTATACTATGAAGAGAATGAACTTGTATATGTTATCGATGAAAAAGAACCTTTTACTGGGATAGGAAAAGATTATTATGAGGACAAAAAGTCTGAGATTAGTAGCTCCTTATTTAAATGGAAAACTTGAAGGAATAGTAAAAGAGTATTATCCTAGTGGTAAATTAAAAGCTGAAGAAAAATTATATAGATGGTCAGGTAAATGGAAAAGTCATAACTTACTATGAAAATGGAAATATAGGTTACGAACAAAACTATAAAGGATGGAAACCTTGAAGGTTTAACTAAAACTTATTATGAAAGTGGAAAATTAAACCTAGAACTTAATTATAAAAATGATCTGTTAGATGGACTTTCAAAAGGATATTATGAGAATGGACAGCTATCTGCTCAAGAAAATTATAAAGAAGGAAAAGGAATGGCGAATTAGTTAACTATGATGAAAAAGGGAATGTAACATTAAGATTAATTTATAAAGATGATGAAATAGATGAAGTAATTGAAAGTACGGGAGAAGAAGTTTTAACTACAGAGAATAAATTTGAAAAATATCTAGATTATGGTATTTTTTGGGACTATCTTAGCTTTAATTACATATTTTTGTTATTTTTTTAAGTTAACAGCTTTTTCCAAAAAAACTAGTAATTTATCAGATGAACAAAGAGAAAAAAATATTAAAAAAATTCTAATACAGCATGATGAAAATAAAAAGAACTTTTTCTCAGCTTCTAGATTTTTGTGGAATAGGGACAAGTTATTCTAAAGTAGGCTCTTTAGTTGTAGATAGTGAGAAAGTGTATATTAAGGCAAAAGATATTTTCACTTTTTCGCATACCATTTTCAAAAGTTTTTGGTTATATTCTTAGCTATGATGAAGATCAAATTTTAGCTAGTTATTCTAATCAAACTTTTTAAAGAAATAAAAAAGGAAATAAAAGAAGTAAAAATAGTGTTTTACATATCTAAATCAGTAAAATAAATATAAAAATAAAACTGCACTCAAAATCTTTATATAAAGATTTCAGGTGCAGTTTTTTTAAACTTTTCTTATTTATTTTTCATTGAATTGAATATCATAAAGATTTTTATAGATTCCATTCATAGCTATAAGCTCAGAATGAGTTCCCATCTCTTTAATTTCTCCATTATCCATAACAACAATTTTATCAGCTCTAACTATAGTAGATAATCTGTGTGCTATAACAAAAAGTAGTTCTTCCTTCCATTAAAAGCTATCTAAAGCATCTTGTACAAGCTTTTCAGATTCACTATCAAGAGCAGAAGTAGCTTCATCTAAAATCATAATTTCAGGGTTCTTAATTAAAGGCTCTAGCTATTGCTATTCTTTGTTTTTTTGACCACCAGATAACAATGCCCCTCTTTCTCCAACCTCTGTTTCAAATTTATTAGGTAAATCTTCTTGTATAAAGTTATAGGCATTTGCCATTTTAGCGCTGTAATAATTTCTTCATCAGTAACTTCTTTACCAAAGCTTATATTTTCTTTAATAGTTCCACCAAATAAGAAAGTTTCTTGAGGTACTATTGCAAACTTATTTCTATAAATACCTAAAGGAATATTTTTGATATTTACTCCATTTACAGTTACACTTCCCTCATCAGTATTAAAAATCTTGCTAATAGATTTACTAGTGTAGTTTTTTTCCACTTCCACTCTTTCCAACAAAAGCAACTATTTCTCCAGCTTTTACATCTAAATTTACATTTTTTTAAGACATACTCATTAGAATCATCATATTTATAGTTTACATTTTTCAAATTTTATATTTTTGAATTTTTTCATCAAATTTGACTGCTTCTCCAAAGACATCAGTTTCAATCTTTTTCATCAAAAATTTCAACAACTCTATCTGCTGATGGTAAAGAATCTTGTAAATCATTATTTTTTACTGATTAATCTTTTTAAAGGTTGGTGCATAAGTCCCAAAGGCTGTTACAAAAGGAAATTAAATCTCCTGATGTAATATTTTTAGTAACTAATATTTGATATCCACCATATAAAACAACTAAAAGTACCATAAATGTTGTTATAACTTCATTTATAGGAGATACTTTTTGCTTTTAATTTTTGTAGTCTTTATATGCTTGTTCAAACTCTTCCTTAGTTAAATCTTTATATTTATCAATAACAAAATCTGTGTTATTAAAAGCCTTTTATAACAAAATATTCCTGAAAGAGTTTCTTGAGTAAAGGCAGTAACCTTACCTGTTGTATCCTGTCTTTCTCTACCATATTTTCTAATTTTTAGTATATTTTCTAACAACTCTAATAATTAAAGGTAGAAGTATAAGAGAAACTAAAAGCTAAAAATATAGTCTACCTGAAACATTCTTCCAGTAAGAATTAAAACTGTTAAAAATTCTTTAAACATATCAAAAATTATAAAACCTATTCTTCCCTAATGAAGTAGTATCATTAGTTAATTTTGAGAGTATCTCCCAATTTATTTTTTTAAAAATAATTTATCGGTAATTTCTCTAAATGAGAAAATATATCTATTTTTATTTCTCTTTTTATAGTCTCAGTTACAAAGTTAGAAGTTATTTCAGAATAATATGACGATATAACTTTTAATTACAGTAGCTGCAAAAAAATCCCCCTATTATCCATAAAAAAACATTTCTTTATTTTGATTTTATCAATACATCATCAACAAATTTTTACTTAACCAAGCAGGTACAGCACTCATTGTTGAGGCAATAGTTGATAAGATAATAACAGCTATCATATGCCATTTATATCTGTAACTGTAACCTAAGAAAACATTAAGAGATTTGTTTTAAAATTTTAATATTTTCTATTTTCCTTCCTTAATAAGAAAATCTGCATAACTTTCTACAACAGCTTTTTCCTTCAATCTCATATTCTCAATTTTTTTCTTCAATTTCTGGTAAATTTTTCCAATATCATGTGCTTTTCAATATTTTTTGCTTCACAATCCTTTTTGAATAAGCTCTGGGAAAAATTTCATCATTTAAAAACTAAATTTAGGTAAAGATATATAGCCAATTTTTTAAAAATATATTTTCCTATTAAATAATTAATAAGGCTAGTTTTATATACAACTATACTAGGCAGAGCAAAAAGTGCTAATTCAAGTGTAACTGTACCAGAAGTTGCAACTGAAAGTTTACAATCTCCAACTATATCCTTTTAATTTTTATCAATAATAATTTCTAAATTAGTATATTTCTTTAAGTTTTCTGTGTATACTAAATCTTGTTCTGAATTTAATTTTTAAAAATAAACTTATCATCTTTTAAATCATTTATGATTTCTTCAAAAAACAGGAAGCATAGCTTTTTATTTCTTGCCTTCTACTACCTGGAAGTAACAAGATTTTATCTCCTGTTCTTTCAACTTTTTTTATAGAAATCTGTAAAAGGATTTCCAAAATAGACAGCATCTATATTATGTTTTCTTATAGAAATCTACTTCCCAAGGGAAGATAACCATTATATAGTCTGCTAATCTTAGTTTCTCAACTCTTTTTTCTCCCCATATCCAAACCTTAGGTGGAATATAGTAGAAAAATTTTTATATCCATAATTTCGTTTTTTTAAAAAGCTCTAAAAACTTTACATTAAAACCTCCATAATCAACTAAAATTACATTTCTCTATTTGATTATCTTTTATATATTGTAAATATTCATAAGCTTTTTTTGTTTTTAAAAATTTATATTTTTTTAATAGCTTCTGTAAACCCCATAATTGCAAGTTCACTTATATCTTGAAGTATTTCTACCCCTTCTTTTTTTGATTTTTTTCTCCTGCTACTCCAACAAAATCCACATCTTTATATCTTGATTTTACACTTTTTACTAAATATGAAAGATGTAAATCTCCAGAGGCTTCTCCTGTAGAAACAAAAAAATTTCATAAAGTTCTCCTATATTTTTTAGCAATTATAAAGATATTATTCTTATTTGCTAGTTCTATACATTCTTTTCTGATTTAAAAATATCATTTTTTTAGCCTGAGCAACTATACCCTTTAAAAACCATTTTTGTATAGCTGTTTCCACTGTGTGAAGTCCCTATTACAGGGACATCAACTCTCATATCTTGTTGAGGTCTTGACATTTTTATTAAAATATTATCTTTATCAGAATATTGTCCAGCTCTTTTAAGAGTTTCATCAGTTCCTTCTATACCCTTCAACAGCTATAACTGCCTTATCTCTACATACAACTGTTTGCCCTACATCAACTCTACTTAAAAAGTCTTGCAGCTTCAATTCCCATAGAAATAGTTTTTTTCATCATCAGCATCAGGTTTTTCTTTCTGTATAACATTTAGCTTCAAAAAAATAAATCTTTTCATTAAATAATTTTTGAGGTAAAACTTTCTATTCCATTTAATCTTATAAATCCAATAATTGCAAAAAGGAGAGTTTCATCTTTTTTGTCAGGGAACAATCTCCATTATCTTCTCTCCATATTTGTCAAGTATTAAATTTTCAAAAATTAGCTTTTTCAATCTTTTCCAAGCATTACAATTTTAGTAATATCATTTAGAAGTAAATATTTTATTATTTCTCCTATATGTCCAACATTGAACTCTGCATAATTATCTGATTTTTTATTTCTTCATCAACAGAGGGAAAAAGACCTATTGGATACACTGAAATATTACTGTTTTTAGCTTCCTCTATGAAATACAGAGGAAATTTACCATTTCCTACAATAAGTCCTATTTTTCTCCATTATCTAGCTATCCCCCTATCGCTGCTCTTTATAAAATCTACTAGATATTTTTACATTTTTATCTTCACTAAAAATCTTTTTCAAGTTCTTCTAAAGCATCTTTTAATTGTAGACCTTGTCTAAATAGTATTCTATATGCTTTTTTTCAAGTTAGAAATTTCATCATCAGTGAAACCTCTTCTTCTTAAACCTATACTATTTAAAACCTCTTATAACTGCTTTATTCCTTCTAGCTAAAAACGAAAGGACAAAATATCTTGGTTTACTCCACTTGCTCCACCTATCATAGAATAAGAACCTATTCTTGTAAATTGATGAATAGGAGTAAGCCCTCCAATAATTGCATGACTATCAACAACAACGTGTCCAGCAAGGGTAACATTATTTGCAAGTATACAATCATCACCAATAATAACATCATGAGCTACGTGCACATATGCCATAAGAAGATTTCCACTTCCTATTCTAGTTTCCCATCTATCATCAGTACCTCTATGAATAGTTACAAATTCTCTTATAGAATTGTTATTTCCTATAATAGTTTTTTTGTAGGTTCGCCTTTTATATTTTAAGTCTTGATTTGCTTTTTCCTATTGAAACAAAAAGAGTAAATGGTATTATTTTTCTCCTATCTCTGTTATTCCTTCAACAACAACATGAGATTGTAAAACGGTACCTTTTTATTATAACGTCTTTTCCAACTATACAGTAAGGACCTATTGTAACACCATCTTCTATGATAGCTCCCTTCTTCTATGATAGCTGTTTTATGTATATCTACCATTTTTTTCCTCCCTTAAATCTTAGAGATCTGCTATTACAAATGTAAAGTTTGCTTCTGCAACTACTGCATCATCTACATAAGTTTTTCCAGTTGCTTTTACAAAAATTTCTTTTAACTTTATCAACTTTTACATCATAAATTAATGTATCTCCAGGTTTTTACAGGGTTTTTAAATTTTGCACTTTCTATTGCAGCAAAAGTAAGGAACTTTTTCCTGGGAAATTTTCCATAACCATAACACCTAAACATTGAGCCATACCTTCTACTATTAATACACCTGGCATAATTGGATGTCCTGGAAAATGTCCATTAAAAATTCTTCATTGATTGTTACATTTTTACCTTTTTATTGTTTGATTTTCTTTGTCCATTTCTAAAAATTCTATCAACTAATAAAAATGGGTATCTGTGTGGTATCCTTTTTCATTATTTCTAAAACATCTAACATTCCTTTTTTTCCTCCTAAAAACTATTTTATATTATCAAGAATTTTTTTGCAAATTCAATATCAATAAGGTGTCCTGCTTTTTTACAGCAATAATATGTGCTCTTATTGGTCTATTTAAAATCTTTAAGTCACCAATAATATCAAGCATTTTATGTCTTACAAATTCATCTTCAAATCTTAAACCTTCAGGATTTAAAACTCCATCTTTTTATAACTATAGCATTTTCTAAAAGTTCCACCTAAGGCAAGATTATTTTTGTTTTAAATACTCAACTTCATAATCGAAAACCAAAAGGTTCTTGCTGGAGCAATTTCCTTTTTATAAACTTCTTCAGTTATTTCAAACTCTGCAAGTTGTGATTTTTAAGAATGTATGTTCAAATCTTATTGCATAAGTTAGTTTGTAACCATTTTTCATAAGGTAGAGCAATTATATGTTTATCTCCTTTAGATAAAAAAATATAGGTTCTTTCACAACAATTTCTTCTACATCTTCATCTAATTCAACTATACCACTTTTCATGGAATAAATCTAAAAAAATTTAATAGCACTACCGTCACAGATAGGAAGCTCATTCCCACTTAATTCAATTATTAAATCTGTGATACCTGCAACATAAAGAGCTGATAGAAAATGTTCTATAGTAAAGACCATAGCTCCATGTTCATTTTTTTAAGTTTGTACCTCTTGTTAAATCGAAAGTATTTCTATAATCAAGAAGTATTTCATTTTTTCCCTTCAGGCATATTCATCATTCTAAAAACTATTCCAGTAGACTTTACTAGGAATAAGTTTCATTTTTATTACTTCACCTTTGTGTAGACCTATACCATCATATTCTACTACATTTTTTTAAAGTTTTTCTCTTCATATTTTTCCTTTCTAGTTTCAATTTAGTTAAAAAGTTTATCAGCTAGTATGATAGCCATTTCTCTTGTTTCATCAACATATTGAACATATATCTTTTTAGCATCCATCTTTTTGATGACACCTAAACCAAATTTTTTTATGTTTTACTTTATCACCTATTTTTAAAAACCTAATGTATCTAGTACTTTCTTTACATCATCAGGAATTACAATAGTATTTTTTTGTATTTATTTCAGTTTTCTTCTTTTTCAAATCTCTTAAACTTTTTTTCAGAATGTCTTGTATCTGAAAAATTCATCATCTTCAAAGTATAATCTTTCTTTTTAACTTCTACATCTAAAAAGTTTTTCAGGTATTTCTTTTTAAAAAAATACAGAAGGAGTTGCTAATCTATCTTGACCATAGACAAATCTTATTGCTGTATGAGATAAATATAGTTTCTTTTTCTGCTCTCGTTAAAGGCAACATAGCAAAGTCTTCTTTCTTCTTCCATTTCTTTCTCATCAAACGATGCTCTTGCACCTGGGAAGATTTCATTTTCAAAACCAACTAAGAAAAACTATAGGAAATTCTAGACCTTTTGAATTATGTATAGTCATCAATTTTATATAGTCTTTTTCATCCTCTAAGTCATCTGTTGCACTGACAAGTGAAACATTTTCTAAATACTCACTAAGTCTTAATACACCAACAACATTTTCTAATTCTAAAATAGAGTTTTTAAACTCTTCAATATTTCTCAATTCTTGCATCTGCATCATCATAAGTTTCTTTTGACATAGTCTATATATTTTATCTTATCTAGTAAAGTTTCAACTATGTATGAGGCAGTTTCACTGTAAGATAAATCTTTCAGTTCTTTTTATTATATCATACATTTTCAGAAAGTTTTTCTTTTCCTGTTGCTGTCAGTCCTGAAATGTCCTTTATATGAGAAAGTGCATCAAGTAAATTAAGATTATTTTTCTCTTGCAAAGGCAATTATTTTTTTCAATTCCTTTTTCCCCAACTTTTCTTTTTAGGGACATTAACTATTCTTTGTAAATTTAATTCATCTTGTGGATTAACAATAATAGATAGATATGCAATTATATCTTTTAATTTCTGCTCTAGAGTAGAAAGCTAATTCCACCAAAAGACTTTATGAGGTATATTATATCTTAAAAGTCCCTTCTTCAAATACTCTTGATTGCATATTAGTTCTATACAAAATTGTCATATCTTTATATGGAATACCATTTTGATGATTTTCTTTGATTATATCAATTATCTTACTTACTTCATCTCTTGCATTATCACAAACTAAGACTTTGATTAAGTCTCCTTTTCCATTTTGTGTCCATAATTTCTTATCTTTAGAAGATTTATTATTTTTAATAAGTTCATTAGCAGCATCTAGTATAGTGCTAGTTGATCTATAGTTTTCTTCTAGTTTTTATTATTTTAGCGTTCTTATAGTTGTTTTTCAAAATTAAGGATATTTAATATATTAGCTCCTCTAAATCCATATATACTTTGGTTTTCATCTCCAACAACACATAAATTAGATGATTTTTCTTGCTATTAAATCTATAATTTTATATTGTAAATTATTTGTATCTTGGTACTCATCTATCATTATATACTTATATTTTTTTGTATTTTTTTCAAGTATAGAAGAGTTTTGTAATAATTTATATGTATTTAAAAAGTATATCTGAAAAAAATCCATAGCATTACTTTCTATTAAACTTCTATTATATTTTTCATAAACTTCTATAATTTGCTTATTCATAACTGAATATTCTTCAACAGTCTTTTATTTCTTCTTTTTATTTTTTTGAGATTATAGAAATAAGCTCTCTTTCAGTCAATTTATTTCCATTCACAGTTATGTTTTTGACCTTTTTAATATAGCTTTTTATTATTCTTTTTTGGTCATCTGTGTCATATATAGTAAAGTTTGGGCTATAACCTACTTCAGCTGCATACATTCTTAAAAGTCTCATTCCAAACGAGTGGAAGGTAGAAATTGTACAAGATTTTGCAACCTCTCCTACGAGGTCTTCAACTCTTTCTCTCATTTCCTTTAGTGCTTTATTTGTAAAAAGTTACTGCTAAAATACTATAAGGGACTAATTCCAATATTTTCTATCATGTGTGCTATTCTATATGTAATTGTTCTTGTTTTTTTCCAGAACCAGCTCCTGCTAAAATTAAAATTGAACCATCAATTTGTGAGGCTGCTTCCCTTTGTTTCTCATTTAATTTTTCTAATAAGTTCAAGTTCATTTGCATTCCTCCTTATCTTTTAAATTATAGCATAATTCTTAGTTATAACAAAATATAAGTTTTTTTCTCAATAATGAAATTAAAAAAATAGATAAGCTCAATGATTTTTATAAACTTTTTAATTAAGCAAAAAAAGTTATAAAATTTGACAAATTTTTACATGTACTTTTTTTATAGTTTTATAATATAATCTATAAAACAAAAAGTTCTATAATCATATAAAAAGATTAATCTTAGACTTTTTTTGCAAAATTTATATTTTCAAGGAGGAATAATTATGTTTTTATGAAACCATCAAAAAAACGATCATGGACTTTCTAGAAACCCTTTCAAATCTTGTACTGTACCAAGAGTTATAGGTTGGATTTCAACAAAAATGAAGACAGGACTGATAATATAGCCCCTTATAGCCAATTTACAAATCTTACATTTGATCCACCTCTAGTTTTATTTTTCATCTAACCAAAATGTAATAGGTGATAGAAAAAAACAACAGTAAAAAGAAATATTGAAAGAACAGGACAATTTGTATATAACATGGTTTCTTATGATTTAAGAGAAGCTATGAATCGTTCTTCTATTTTTTTAAGGTTCCAAATGGTTTATAAAAGATAAGTTTGAATATTCTGGTTTAACAAAAAGCTAAATCAAATCTAATTGATGTTGCTCGTGTTGCAGAATCACCAATTCAATATGAATGTAAATATATTCAAACTATAAGAATACCAGCAAATGATACATTGGCAACAGTTGATGTTATAATAGGACAAGTTATAGGAATTCATATAGCTGATGAGTATATTCTTCCTGATGGAAAAAAATTGATATTTGCAGAATACAACCAGTTGCACGTCTAGGATATTTTTGATTTTACAGTTGTAAATAATTCTTTTGAAATGGCTCCACCAAAAGTTGATGATCCAGAAAATCAAAGATTAGTAGATAAGGGTCTAGAAGGAAAAGTATAAGAATTTGTGATTTCTATAATTTATACTATTAATTTTTTTAGGGTGATAAAATGTTAATAATTTTTTTACAGGAATATCTACTAATACAATAAATTTAATTAACAACAATAGCCAATTTGAATATATCTTATTTGATCAAAAAGAAGATACTATTTTTTGAAAAATGAAGAGAATTTTATTGTTATTTATGAAGAAGATTACTTAGAAATTAATAATTTACTTAAATTAAAGAAATCTAAAAAGCAAATATATTTTATTGGGATATTTAAAGAAGGAAATATAGATTTAGTAAAAATTAGTTAATTTAGAAGTTTTTAGATTACATGTTTGATATATCTAAAGATCCTTTATCAAATTTAATAAATAAAAATCAAATCAAAAAAATAATAAGAAAAATAGAAGATAAAGGAAATTTTTTTAAATAATCCTATCTATAATTCAATGGTTACCTCATTTTTATATTTTTTTGATTTAATATATGGAGATTTAACAAAAATTAGAAGCTTTTAAATAAATTAATAAATTTTTAGTATAAAAAGATTTACCAAATTCAGTTATCATATTAATGATAGATGATTTTTGGGAAATTTGTAGAAAAATGAATAATAGGCAAAAGATATTCCGTTAAAATGGAATACTTAAATCTGGTTAAAAATGCTATATCTTGTTATGATATAAAAGGCCTTATCTTGTTCATTAGTTGGAACTGATAAGATTATTATTTTAGTAAAATCTCCATATGATTCTTCATTGAGTAGTATTGCTTTAAAAAAATAAAGAATTATATAAATGAAAATACAAAATACTCAGTTACTTTTAGGACTTAGCAATCAATATGATGATTTTTAAATATATTTGGAAGGCATATGAAGAATCATTTTCAAGCTTTTAGATTATTCATTTTTGCAGGAAAAAAATGAGATTATAGAATATAAGAATATTAAGAATTTATCTTTAAAAAAACTAATTTAAATCATGAATATATTGAATTAAAATATTATTTCTTTAAAAATCTTATTTTTAGGTAACAAGAATGAAATACAAGAAAATTTTTATGAGTATTCTAAATTTTTTGTATAAATGATTTTTTAGATAAAGAAACTATAAAATTTTTGATTACAAATTTTATTTTTGAAATAGTTGATTACACAAATAAATTAAAGTTAAAAAGAGAAGATATTTACACAAAGGCTATTGATGTAAACTCAAAGATTTTTAAGAGCATACTCGATAGCTTCTATAAAAGATATTAGTTATGAGTTTTTAATAAATCTTTTTAAAAGATATCGAAAAATATAAAACAAAAAAATGACTTTATATTGGATAATAGTATAAATTTTTCTAGAAAAAAATATTACTATAAAGATTTAAGTCTAACAGAACTTGCAAATGTATGTAATATGAGTGATAGTTATTTTAGCAGAAAATTTAAAGAAAGATTCAACATAAATTTTTTTCTACTTATTTATTAAATATAAGATTAGAAAAAGCAAAAGACTTATTAAAAGAAAAAAATTTAAATATAGAAAATATTTCTGAAATGGTAGGGTTTTAAAGATACTTCTTATTTCAGTAAAAGTTTTTAAGCAAAAAAATATGGAATAGCTCCTCATTATTATAGAGATACGTTAAAATAAATTTCAAAAGGAGTGAATATGATGTCTAGAAATACTTATTTTATTTTAACATTTTTTTAGGTTTTCTATGGGGAATTTTTGGTGGATATATCATAGCTGATAATCCTTACCTGTTCTTAGGATGGATTCCTCTGTCTGTTGTTTCAATAATCTTAACAGGTTTTTATGCAAGTATTATAAATTATTTTTTTACTTTAAAAAAATTACCAAAAATGAAGAGAGTTGATGGATATGGTAACAATAGTATGTACTGTCTTATTTTTCACTTTTATTAATTGGTGTTGGGATATATGCTCATAAACAAACTGATGATACTGGTGATGAATTCTTTTTAGGTGGAAGATCTATAGGGATTTTTTTGCCACAATTATGACTTTAGTTTTTTTCAATATGGAGTACACTTGCATTTTTATGGAGTTGTTGGAGAAGCATATACAAATGGTGTTGGTTCTTTAGGAATAGCTCAAGGGATATTTTTGGGGTGCAGGTTTACAAGTTTTTTATAGGTTATAAATTATGGGGATTAGGAAAAAAATATAATTTATCAACTCCAGGAGACTTTTTGGAGAAAGATATTATTCTAATTTCTTTAGATTTATTACTTCTTTTTGGGCTTATATATTTTTACAATGCCTTATATAGGAATGCAATTAGGTGGATTGGGAGCTGGACTTGAAGGAGCAGCACAAGTTCCTTCAGCAGTTGGAACAATTTTTTAGCAGTGGTTCTTTTTAATCTTTGTTTCTATAGGAGGAATGAAATCAGTAGCTTGGACTGATGCAATACAAGGTGTGGTTTTCACAGTAATTGTTCTTCTTGCACTTTTTCGTTCTTATAAAATCTATGCCAGAAGAATTATCTGTTGTAATGAAAAAGCTACAGAAATTAGACCAGGATTAAATAGTATTCCCTAGGGCCTAACAAGCTATATACACCTATTATGAATTTACACCTTGCTATTACAATAGGATCTTTTGCTGTATGGCCTCATATCTTTGTAAGATTCTTTATTGCTAAAAAGAGAGAAACTTATAAAGTTTTAGCAGTAGCTTTTTCCAATATATGAAGTAATTTGTATGGTTCCTTTACTTCTAATTGGAATTATGATAATACCATATTTATTTGGTGGAAACTTAAATCCTTTAGATGCTCAAAAAGAGTATACACTGGGCTATGAATGGAATACCTTTTGGAAGTTTATTAGGAACAGGAATATTCCTAGCTGCTTTCTCAGCTGCTATGTCAACTGCAAGTTCTCAATTATTAGCTTGTAGTTCAATGTTTGTTGGAGATATCTTCTTAAAATTATATAAAAAGAAATGTCTCAAAAAAATATTGTTTTATTAGGAAGAATTATGACAGTTTTATTTGTTATTATTTCTACTTTCTTTTGGAATATATTTCCTAATATATTTAAAAACAGCAACACATTTTGCAACTCCAGGTTATGCTCAATTATTCCCAGCTTTTAGTTGCTGGACTATTTTTGGAAAAGAGCAAATAGAGAAGGAGCAATATTTGGTACATTAGGTGGTTTTTGCAACATTACTTTTTAACTTCATTAGTTTGGAAAAAAATCCATTAGGAGTAACTCCACTATTATGGAGTTTAATTGTAAACTGTATACTACTTGTAGGAATTTCTTTAGTTACAGCTAAACCTCCAAAAAGAAGTTACAGATAAATTTTTTTGAAGCAGTGTAGGAATTAGTATAAAAAAATAATCTAGATTTATTTTTATATTTTATCTTTTATTAGTGATAAATATAGGATAAATCTATTTTTATTAAGATGCTAATAAGATATATAAGTTATTAATTTTTGTATTCTTTTTGAGCTATATATTAGAGAAATAGAACCTTTTAGGTTGAAAAAGTTTAAAATAATGATAAAATAGAAAATACAATAGAATATTATTTTTATAGTTTAGGAGGTATATTATGGAAACTAATAAAAAAAGTTGAAAAAGAAAAAGTTAAGCTTGCTGAACAAAAATGTTAAACAAAGTTGAAGTAGTTGGGAATAAGATGCCAGATCCTACATCAATTTTTTTAATATTGTGTATTTTAATTTTTATTATTTCATTTATACTGAGTAAGTTCGGTGTCTCAGTTGAACATCCTGGGACAAAAGAAATTATAAAAGCCGAAAAATTTATTAAGTTCAGATAACTTAAAGGCTGTTTTTAGTTTCTACTGTAAAAGTTTTCCAAACATTCCCTCCATTAGGAGCTGTGTTAGTAACAATGATAGGGATAGGACTAGCTGATAAAAGTGGATATTTAGAAGTTTTATTGACATTGTCAATAAAAAAAGTACCCTAAAAAAATTAATCTACTTTTACAGTTGTATTTGCAGGACTAGTTTTTTTACAGCTATTGGTGATGGTGGTTTTATAGTTTTACCTCCATTGGCAGCAATCATATTTATAAATATTAAAAAGAATCCTTTAATTGGAATATTTTTTTATCATTTGCTGGAGCTGCAATAGGTTTTTTTGTTCAGGTTTTTTTGTTGGAATGAATGATATACTTTTTGAGTTCATTTACTAATCCAGCTGCACAAATATTAGAGCCAACTTTCCAAAAAAAGTCCTACTATGACTATTTATTTTAATATGGCAAATGCTATATTACAAATTTTTATAATAACATGGGTAACTATAAAATTTATAGAACCAAGATTTCCTGTAAATGAAGAACATTTTTAAAGATAATGCTAGTACAGAAATTGGGGATTTACAAAAGAAAGGAGTAAAAATATGCAAGTATTTCTTTCTTATTAGTTATTGCTTTTTATAGTATTTTTTTGGCAATAGATCCAAATGCATTTTTTTAAAAAGATGAAAATGGTTCTTTAATTTCTGTGAATTCTCCTTTAATGGGTGGACTAATTTTTCTTTATGTCAGTAGTTTTTAATACCAGGTTTTGTCTATGGTAAAGTTACAAAAATAAAAAAACTGATAAAGATGCAGTAAAATTAATTTCAACTTCTCTTAGTGAAATGGGAGGATATATATTAATAGTTTTTGTATCAGCACAATTTTTAAATCTATTTACAAAAAAAGTAATTTAGGTATAATAATGGCAATAAAAAGGAGCAAATTTAATAAAAAGCAGCAGGTTTCAAAGGATTACCACTTATAATAACTTATGTTATTTTTAGTTGCTTTTATCAATTTATTTATAGGAAGTGCTTCAGCAAAATGGGCAATTTTTATCTCCTATATTTATCCCAATGTTTATGTTATTAGGTTATGATCCTGCTTTTAACTCAAATGGCTTATAGAATAGGAGATTCATCTACAAATATGATTTCACCATTATTTCCCTATATGTGCCATTATTATTAGCTGTGGCAAATAAATATGATAAGAAATTTGGTTTGGGAACTTTGATGGCTAATATGATTCCTTATTCTATGATAACATTGCTTGGAAGTCTTTTTATTATTTACAGTTTTCTTTTATTTTTCAATATTCCATTTGGAATATAACATTAGGAGGTTAATATGGAAGAAAAAAATAAAAATTATCTGAAAAAAATATTTAGAAAGAGTTATGGAACTTAGAAGAGAACTTCATAAATATCCAGAAACTAGGTTTTGACTCTATTTAAAACAGCAGAAATAGTAAAAAGAATTAGATAGAATAGGCATTCCATACCAAATCTGAAATTGCTAAAACAGGAATAGTAGCCACTATCAAGGGTGGAAAAGCCTGGTAAAAACAGTACTTTTAAGAGCTGATATGGATGCTTTACCAATAACAGAAGAAAGTAGATGTGGATTTTAAGTCAACTCATGAAGGAAAAAAATGCATGCTTGTGGTCATGATGGACATACTGCAGGACTTCTTGGAGTTGGAATGATCTTAAATGAACTGAAAAGATGAACTATCTGGAAATATAAAATTACTTTTTCCAACCTGCTGAAGAAGGACCTGGTGGAGCAAAACCAATGATAGATGAAGGAGTTTTAGAAAATCCAAAAGTTGATGCAGCTTTTTGGTTGTCATATTTGGCCTAGTATAAAAAGCAGGGCATGTAGCTATAAAAGATGGAGATATGATGACGCATACTACTTCATTTGATGTTATATTCCAAGGTAAAGGAGGACATGCTTCACAACCTGAAAAAAACAGTTGATACAGTTATGGTGGCTTGTCAAACTGTAGTCAATTTTCAAAATATAATCAGTAGAAATATTTCAACATTAAGACCAGCTGTCTTTATCTTGTTGTAGTATTCATGCTGGAGAGGCACATAATATAATACCTGATAAGTTAGTTTTTAAAAGGGAACTATTAGAACTTTTGATGAAAGGTATTACAGATCAAATATAGTTGATAGAATGGATGAAATTTTTAAAAAGGGATTACTAGTGCTTATGGGAGCTTCTTATGAATTTTTTTAGTAGATAGAATGTATCCAGCATTAAAAAAATGATCATGAATTATTTCAAATTTTTCTAAAAAAATGCTTTAGAAAATATTTTAGGAAAAAGACAATGTTGAAGTTATGGAAGATCCCTGTAATGGGTTCTGAAGATTTTTGCATATTTTTGGAAAAACATATTCCATCATTTTTCTTCTTTGTTGGGAGTTAATGATGAGCAATTAGAAAATGAAAAATATGCTTCACCATCCGAAAGTTATTTCTGGGATGAAAAGTATTTAATTACAAATATGAAAACTTTATCTCAATTGGCAGTAGAATTTTTAAATAAATTAATTTTTTTGACAAATCTCATTAAAAGGTGTATAATGTATGAAATTTATTTTTTTAAGGAGATTTATTATGAGTGACAAACAAACTAAAAATTTTAGGATGGCTAGGGACAACATTATCAATTTTGATGTATGTTTCATATATTCCCCAAATAATGGGGAACTTTGAATGGTAATAAAACATCATTCATACAACCTTTAGTTGCTGCAATTAACTGTACAATATGGGTTTGCTATGGATTTTTTTAAAAAGAATAGAGATTTACCATTAGCTTTTAGCTAATTTACCTGGAATTATTTTTTGGATTGATTGCTGCATTTACAGCACTTTTAGTAGAAATGGAGTTATCGTAAATTTGGATATTTACAATAACTCCATTTTTCTATTATATATTAAATTTTATAGTGAAACAAGTTCCTTGCTCTAACTCACTTTCAAGATCTATAGTAGCTGAATGAAGGTCTACTATTTTTCTTTTACCATTGAAAGTCCCTAAACCACTTCCTTTATTCTCTTCTTTATTTCTTGAATCATTTAACTTGGAAGAATCTTTCCCAGATAAATTTTTTTATTTTTCTTCAGATATTCCTATACCATCATCTCTAATTTTTTTAATACTGCAGTTTTATCTTCTCTTGTCAATGAAATTTCAATATTTGTTTTTTAGTAAATTTTTACAGCATTCATTAGAATATTTAAAAATACTCTTTCTAACATAATTTTGTTACCTTGTATTCTTAAATCTTTTTTTCAACATTATATACTAGATTTAAATTTTTTTACTTTCTAATAGAGGTTTATAGTCTTCTAAAAGTTGTAAAACTATATTTGAAAGATTTATTTCTTTTCTTTTTCTATTTCTTTTTTGTCTTTCAAGTTTAGAAAGTTCCATAATTTGATTTATTAAATTAGTCATTCTCTTAGCATGCCTATTTATAACTTCTAAATGATTCTTTAGCTTTCTTCAAAAGTATCAGAATATTGTAAAAGCATAATCACTTTGAGCTAGAATAACTGTTATAGGAGTTCTTAGCTCATGAGAAACATCAGAGCTAAATTGTTTTTCATGTCTGAACCTCCCACGACTGACACCCTACGAGTGCTAGAGTTGCGGGTTCCAAAAATCTTTAAAAATCTTTAAAAATTTTCTAAGAAGTTTGATAGCTTTACACTACCCTTATTCTTTTAGGTGTGTTCAGCTCACCTCTATTGTATAGGACACTTAAGTCCACAACTTTACTTTTTTTCTTAGAATATTTAATGCTCCCATTACAATCTGCATTTATTAGTTTACCTGCACTTGTTTGATATAGTCCTCTTTTTATTCTTTTTTTCCACTGAATATATATTCTTGTAGATTTTTCTTTATCATATATTGGAATTTCATCTCCATCAAAGAAACTTGCTTTTGATGTATAACTCTCTTCTTGTAGTTTAAATTCTATTCCATATAGTTTACATAGATATATTAATTTATCTCTTAATTTTTCCATATGGTATATTTACAAAAGTTCTGATTATTTATACTTCCTATATTTGAATTTCTTTGAAAAATCTTCATTATATCCTAGAACTAATTTTTCCTATATCATTATTAAGACAATAATTTACAATTGTTCTTGCTGCTTTTGAAAGATAATCATTTATACGATTATTTCTCTTTCTAGTTATTCTCTTTTGTCTTAATGTTGTGCGCTCAATCTTTTTGCTTATCTTTTATACTTTGTAATTTTTGCATTTATCTTATTATAGTATTGATTTATTGATTTTTAATTTTCTACCATCTATTATGAATGAAGCTCCAGTATTTGTAACACAAGTGCAAAGATTGTCTATACCTAAATCAATTCCTAGTACATTTTTTTCATTTAATTCCCTTTGAACTTTCTTTTTACCTCATAAATATATTGAATTTCAAAGTACCTAGAATGTTGTTTTGGTATTATTCTAATTTCTTTTTATCTTCTTGTCTTTTTAATACTGATGGTAGCTTTTACTGACTTTCCTGATGAGTTTTTCTTAAAAGAATTTGAATAAGGAACTATCAGCATATCATCTTTTAATCTAACAAAACCTATAACAAGAGTTGTAAAAACCATCTTTATCAAGATAATTAGGTAATTTTTATTTTTACCATTATATTGACCATTCTTAGCAAGTTTTAAAAGTGCAAAGAATGATTTAAAACTTTCATCTACTTCTTTTTAAAATTTGTTGAGCCATATTAGAATTTAATTTTCTTGTAGTTCTCACTATTTTTAAGTATTTTATAGTTTTTCATTATAGCTTAAATACTTTTTCATTTTTAAAAATAGTGTTGTCTGACATTATATATAGCTTGATTCTTTAAATTCTTAGCTATATGGCACAAATATTTTTAAAATTTCTAAACTCTTTTTTTGCTAAGATGTTTTTACTTGTTGTTTTTAATGTTAAATACATATATAATCACCTCCTTTTTCATCAGAGATATTATATCATATATTCTACATTTTATCTACTAAAAAGTAATGTTTTTATTTATTTTTAAACATTTTTTTAAAGTTTTTTAAAAACCCCACAACAGTGGGAAGCGTCGTTCACATAAGTGCGCTACTACTTATGCAGTTCTCTTACACTCCTTAATAAATTAAGGAGATTGCCCTGACTCTTGTTATCTCTAACAAGCACAGACTATATCTTATCCATAGTGTATCTCAACACCTTAGGCGAAAACCACTTCCAATACCAATCGCTTGTATTGTACTCCCCTCACGAGGGATAGTCGTTGAACTTTCCTTTTCAGGCTTAGCTGCTGATTGTCTATTATCATAATGTTTAGGATTTAACCTTGCACCATCTAGTATATTTTTTTCTGCTTTTCGCCACCATCACACCTGCTTCCATCTCCTTAACCTGTTAAGGAGTAGGATTACTATGTTGTGGTCATACTAGCTTTAAGAGTTCCCAGCAATTCAGTTTCTTTTGTTGCACGGTTTTTGCTCCGTGTCTACATACAAGTTTCCCTATATGCTTACTAAAATTTTCGTGCAATTCATACCCTACGAGTACATGTCTCATGACTAACACCCTACGAGTGCTAGAGTCACGAGTGTTCTTGCACTATTTAATAAAAAAACTTCTTCTACTGTATCTAACATTTCATTGAAAATGTTGATGCCATCTTTATGTATTTCATCATCGTTAGAATCTTCTAATTCTATTCTGTTTGAGAAATCTTTACTTCTCTTTTATTTCTAAAAGCAGTGTTAGAAATTTGTTTAACAGGCTTGAAAGCATTTTTTTATTATTCTATATCCAACAATAACAACAAAAATTAAAAATAGTACACTTAAAGGCAATAGCGATATTCCAAAGAGTTTCTATTTCTTTTCTGAACTTTACCTAAAGGATATATACCTCTAATCCAATCATCTTCATCTTGTAATCTAGTGTCATAGTAGAGAATTTTTTTATTTTTCTACCTGATATATATTGATATCTTCTATTGAAAATGCTAAGGCTATATCAAAAATCTTTAGGAAATTTACCAGCAATTATTTCATTTTTGTTCATTGTATTTTTATATAGTATATTCCATCATTAAAAATTTTTCAAATTTTTTCAGGGATCTTCATATATTTCTTCAACTGCTTCTACAAGTTCCTTTTTGACTTAAATCATTTACAACTTTATCTTCTATCAAAATTAAAGATGATAAAATTATTAAAAAAATAATATAACAATTACTGATGAAAACCAAACTGTAACTCTTATACTTACTGGAATCCTTGACAAAAATCTATTCATCTTCTTTAAGAACATAACCTAATCCTCTTTTTGTATGAATAAGTTGTTTTGAATTTCCAATATCTATTTTTCTTACGAATATTTTTTTATTAAAACATCTATGATATTAGATTCACCTTCATAGCCATAATCCCATACACTATCTCTAATTTTATCTCTACTTAATACATGCCCTTTGTTTTGAATTAAATATTCTAAAACTTCATATTCTTTTCCTGTCAATTCTATGTTCTTTCCACCTCTGACAACAGTCTTTTTCGCTATGTCTATACATAGGTCATCTATTTCCATCGTATTTGATGTATTACCATATTTTTCTTCTTACTAAGGCTCTAATTCTTGCTAAAAGTTCACTGAAATCGAAAGGTTTAATTAAGTAATCATCAGCACCTAAATCTAAGCCTTTTAATTTTTATCTTCTATACTGTCTCTTGCTGTTAGCATTAAAACAGCTGTTTCATTCTTATTTTCTCTTAATTTTCTTAATAACTTCATAACCATTTACTTTTAGGCAACATGATATCTAGGATAATTAAATCATAAGTCACCATAGTCTAAATATTCAAGTGCTTCTCACCATTAAAAACACTGTCCACACTAAAGTTGTTTTTCTTTAGGTGTTTTGTAATAATATTGTTTAAATCTTTTTCATCTTCAACTACTAAAATTCTCATTATCTCACCTTTTTATATTTATTATTTTTATTAATTTTTTAAATTGCATCAGAACACTAGTATTTTTAACTCCATAACATTTTCCTTATTTTAATGCATAAAGATGAATGTAAGATAAATTTTAAATATTTTTCATTCTAGCACTCCTCTTTTTAAATAAATCTGTCTATCTGTAACTTGTGATAAATCTCTAGCATGAGTTACCACAACTATACTTTGATTACGTTCTTTATTTATTTTTTTCTGAAAAGTGAGAATATCATTTCTCCTGTATCTTCATCTAAGTTTCCAGTAGGCTCATCTGCTAAAATAAGTTTAGGTCTTATTAATCATAGCTCTAGCTATTGCCACTCTGCTTTTTTTCTCCACCTGATAGTTGATTAGGGTTTATGTTTCATTCTTTCTGCTAAACCAACAATTTCTAATAATTCTTTAGCCTCTTTTTCTATTTCAGACTTATTTTTGAAAAGTTATTTAAAAAGTGCAGGGTATCATAACATTTTTCAAGAGCAGTAAATTCACTCATTAAATAGTGAAATTGAAATACAAAACCTAAAAAGTGATTTTTTTATATTATTTCTTTCTGTTTCATTAAGAGAGAAACTTCTTTGTCATCTATCCAAATCTTTCCACCATCTATCTTATCAAGTAACCCCATTATATTTAAAAGAGTAGATTTTCCCTGAACCAGACTTACCTAGAATAGATACAAATTCTCCTCTTTTACTTCTAAGTTTAATTTTTTTAAAAATATGTACTTTATTTCCTGTTTCCATATAGAATTTATCTACATCTTCTAATTTTATAATCATATTATTCATATCTAAGTGCCTCCACATTTTTTCAAGTTTAGCAGCTCTATAAGCAGGAAATATACTAGAAATTAAAAATTACAATAAAGTTTGCTCCCACAATAATAGCTATTTCTTTTTCAAAAGAGATTTCTATAGGTATATCTTTTAAATAGTAGATATTAGAAACTAAAGTCAACTGCATAATTCTTTATATAATAAAGTAAAATTAAAGATACAATTATTCCTAATATTATTCCGATTATTCCCTAATATTATCCCTTGAATTAAAAAAATATCAACATGATATTCTTTTTAGAGAAAGCCCATAGCTCTCATAATTCCTATATCTTTTGTTTTTCTCTGACAAGAGTATTTCAAAGTTATCCAAATTAAGAAACCTGCAACTATAGCTATAAGTGAAAAATACTACTAACATTATAGTTTTTTTCTAAAGTTAAAAGCTGAAAGTAAGGCTCTGTTTTTGCTCACCCCAAGTTCCTATATATAGGTCAGTAGGTAATTTTTCTTGCAACATCATAAATTAATTCTTGTGCATCATAAGGATTGTCTAATCTAACAGATAATCTTCCCACTGTTTCATCACTATAAGTTATATATTGTGCTGTTTGAAGTGGAATTAAAACCATATTTAGGTCATACTCATAAAAACCACTTTGGAATATCCACCAACAGTCATTTCTAAGTCTGTTTCTTCAGAAGTTATCAGTTTGACTTTTATCTCCAACCATAGCTCCCATAGAGGCTAGCTAACTCTTTTTCCAATTAAAATAGATTTTTTATCTTCTACATCTATTTTTCCAGCGATGATATAGTCATCTAATTTCATAACTTTTAATTGCCTTGTCTAAATCATATCCAACAACTTTTTACTCCAGCAACATAAGGTTCGCCATGCCCTTCATATTTGATTATTCCTTGTGTTTCTATAGTAGGGACTGCTCCCTTAACTCCCTTAACTTCTTCAATATTTTTTTAACTAATTCTTCATAGTTTGGAATATTTTCAGGAGAATAAACATTTATATGGCTAGTTAAAGATAAGATACTATTTATCATATTTTTTTATCTAGTCCATTTGAAAACTCCTAGTGATACAATTAAAACTGTAATCCCTATAAAAAAACTCCAACTATTGATAAAATACTTTGTTTTTTTCTTTCTAACATCTGTTTTTTTGCAATAAAAAAATTCAATCATCTTCTACCTCTTATTTATTTTTAAATTTTACTTCTTCTCTAGCTCCATCTTCCGTAACTATAGTAAGTTTGTGTTTACCCATATCCAGTTCAAAAAAATCTTTCACTTTCATTTGAAAAAGCCCATATATTTTTCATCAATATACCAATAAACATATTCATTTATTAGGATTATATAATTTTATGGCAATTTTATTATAGCCTTCAAAATCTTTTTGGAACAAATATATTTAAAGTTTTCAACAGGATATGCTATTTTTAACCTTTTTTTGTTTTTCTCTAACTCCATTTAAAAAAAGAAATAATTTGAAACTTCAACAGGATACTCTATAACAATTTTTTTCTTTTCTCTTGTCAAATTTTTTTCACTTCTTGAATCAATCTCAATGATCATCTTCATCTACAAAGATTTTTTTGTAATAAGGTGATGTTCTAAGTAATTTTGCATTTTTTTGGATATAAAACTTTTTTTACTTTCAACATCATATATCTTTCTATAACCTGTCTTTTTCATCAATTTCTATCTCTTTTTAAATCATCCATTGGTTTTGAAAGGTTTAGAATTTATATCCACTATATTAAATACTTTAAATAATAAATTTCCTGCTGTTTCAACACCTGATAATGAAAAAAAATGGATTTTTTTGATTGAAGTTTCCTAGCCATACAAGAACTGTATAATCAGGACTTACTCCAACAGACCAAGCATCTTTTTAAACCATAACTTGTACCTGTTTTCCAAGATATAGGGTCTTTGTTCACTATATAATTTTTTTCATTTCCAGGTCTGACAACCTTAGACAATGTTTCCAATGTCAAGTAACTTGCTCCCTTAGAAAATTGTTCATATTCTTTAGGTGACATCTTCAGTCAGTGTATATTTTAAATTTGAAACTTTTCCATAATTTGCAAGTCCCACATATAGTTTGACTATGTCAACAGGTCTCATTTCTCTTGTTCCTAAAAATTAAAAGATAAGCCATATTTATCAAATCTATCTTCAGGATAGTTGTCATTATTTTTCTAAGAAATAATAAAATTTATCAATTCCATAATCTGATAAAAAGTTTAACAAAAGGAATATTTAAAAGATTTAATAAGTGCATCTTCCATTTTTAACCATTCCTGAAAAATGTACCAGTTGAGTTTTTTTAGGATAGAAATTTCCAAAATATATAGGTACATCAGGATAAATGCTATCAGGAACAATAAGCCCTTCATCTATTGATAAAGCATATAGAAAAGGTTTTTAAAAGAGAAGCTGGAGATCTTTTTGCTTGTAGACCGTCAATTTCTCCATTGTTCTTTTTTTATCATAGAAATCTTGCGAAGCAACATAGGCTAGTACTTCTTTAGTTTTATTATTTACAACAAGAACAGCAGCATTATTTATACCTGTATCTTTCATTGTATTTGAGTAATCATGAACTATTTTTTTCTAGCTTTTTCTGTAATTTATAGTCCAATGTTGACCTTATAATTTTTTTCCTTATATCTATTTTTTTAAGAATATAGAAAATTGTGGTGCTTTTTTTCTCATAGTAATAAATTTTTATTAGGGAAATTTTTTTCAAGTAAGCTAAATTTATACTGCCTTTCATCTATTAATCCTTTATCCAATAAAGTTTTTCAATAGTCTATTTCTTTTTTTCTTCAAGTTTTATCATTATTCTTTTTAAATTCAATATCCCAGGGGAATTTGGTAGAACTGCTAAAAAGAAGCTTCAGCATAACTAAGGTCTTTAACATCTTTATTAAAGTACATTTTTAATTGCTGCAGAATAACCAACTATATTGGAACCATAGGGAACATTATTCAAATATTTTTTTAATATTTCTTCCTTAGAAAATTGACTTTCTAATTTGTATGCCTTTACTATCTCAATTAACTTGTTGAAATATGTTCTTTTTTTAGGTTCAAGTAATTTTTACAACCTGCATACTTATTGTACTTGCTCCCATTTTCTTTCCACCTGTAATATTGTTAAAGAAAGATTTTAATATTCTAGGATAGTCAACTCCAGAATGTGAGTAAAATTTCTTATCTTCGTAGTTTAAAAACGGCAAGCTTTAAAGTTTCTGGAATATCACCTTCATATTTCAAATGAAATTCTTCATCTTTATTTAAAAAGACAGATAAAATCTCTCCATTTCTATCTAAGACAATTTTACTATAGTTGATATTCTCAACTAATTTTTTAGGCTCATAACTTACATATTTTTTTATCAAATAGATAAAAAGTAATATAAAAAGAGTTATGATAAAAAAATAGCCACCTTTTTTTAGATTAATATTTTTAAACATAACTCTTATCTGCTACTAAAAATGTATTAAAATACATATAATACAATAGGATATTACTACTTTCTGTAGTCTTAAATTCCCGACTAGCAATCGGTACATATAGATATTTTTATTTGCTAATTTGTAGCGACTCCTTTTCTTTTTATTTTAAAAATATCTATGCCATTATTTTTATGTTAATTGAGACTTGATTTCTTAATGGTATTATACTTTAAAATTAATAAAAATACAAATTTTAGAA